>Ga0070699_100000453_pt1 | contig 39308 bp, 25 predicted proteins | sample KBSK1503metaG_FD_65473 | JGI IMG/M metagenome (GOLD analysis project Ga0070699, IMG submission 65473) | Corn, switchgrass and miscanthus rhizosphere microbial communities from Kellogg Biological Station, Michigan, USA - KBS K1-50-3 metaG | ecosystem: Host-associated > Plants > Roots >... | reverse complement strand
TGTCGGCATGAGCGCCGAGGGAGCGGTCTCATTCGCCGCGGACATCCGGCCGCTGTTTCGCGAGAAGGACGTTCGGTCGATGGCGCGCCACTTCGATCTGACGTCTTTCGAGGACGTGAGTACGGTCGCGGACCGAATCCTCGCGCGGCTGCGCTCCGGCTCGATGCCATGCGATGGCGAATGGCCGACGGAGCAAGTCGATCTCTTCGAGCGGTGGATTCAGACCGGCAAGAAGCCGTGAGCGGCATGCCCCCGACGATTGACGAGTTAATCGAAAAGGCCCGCCGGCGGCTCGTGAGAGTTACGCCCGAGCAGGCGGCTGCCGAGTTCGCCCAGGGTGCGTTACTGGCGGATACGCGAACCGAGACCCAGCGAGCAGAGCAGGGCGAGATTCCGGGCGCAATCGTGATCGATCGCACCGTGCTGGAGTGGCGCCTCGACCCCACCTCGCCAGTGTGACTTGCGGCGGCCAAAGATCACCAGCTCCGGGTGATAGTCGTATGCGCCGAAGGCTACTCGTCAAGCCTCGCCGCTGTATCACTTCAAGACATCGGCCTGGCGAACGCTACCGATGTCATCGGGGGGTTCGAAGCCTGGAAAGCCGCAGGCCTCCCAATCAGGCGATAGGAACCGCAGCACGAAGGGGATTGCACCTAGTGCCTCACGGTCCCGAACCGTGTCGGTGCCGTGTCCTCCTGTGTCTGACAGAGTCCCGAGTCGCCCTCGCGAATACGAAATCGACCAGCCTGGTGTCCTTTGGTGACCCCCTAAAGCCGACCGGAGCCGGGAATGCGTGATACGGCTGTGATACGGCTGTGATGCTCGCGGACCCTGGCGGCTTCTCAGGGATTGGACGGATGAGCGAGGCCAGCCAGGTCGGCGCTGGCCTGCCAGAGCCATGCCACCATTGCGAGGTCGTAGACGACCCTGTTGGCTGTCTTGACCTTTTTGTTGGCGAAGAACTTACGCGGACGCCGTCCGTTTCGGGTGAAGAGGCCAGGTAGATCGACGTCTGAGCACCCCGCGCGGGGGTCTTGAGGAACGGGAGAACCACTTGGCTTACGACTGCCTCATGGTCCTGCCCGTGCGTCTCTCCCGGCCTGACGAGGATACGCGTCGGCGGATGCGGTCCTGAGAACCTTGGTTAAGTGCCTAGCTCCGCCTCGGCGTCTTCCCTCTTCGCCAGCCCCTCATAGCTCTCGGCGATTCGACGTAACGTTCGCGCGAGTCGTGGAAACCGTGGAGCCAATGCGGACGCTCGTTCGGCAAACTGATCGGATAGATCCCACTCCTGCTTTCCACCCTCGCTTACGCTCTTCGTGACTATCCCCCTCTTATTCAGCACGCCCGTCACGAGACCACTCTCGATTTCGTTGGAACGGTAATCCTCCAACAGACTGCCTAGCAGCGAAGGCGGCCAAAGGCCTTCCGCATCACTGGGCAGGTACGCCAACACTTGACCAATGTGCACGTCAGCGACCTCTTGCCTGCGCACCTCAGCGGCCAAGGCTCGCGCCCCATCAACCCATTCCCGCAAACGAGCACCGTCTATCTGACCGTCCGTAACTCCGGGTGGACGCTTCCACCCATACAACAGTGTGAAGGCCCTTTGCGCGAGGGCTTTGGCTTGTTCCGACGGGGAGGTTGTCTCCTCGCCGGTACGAGCGCGATACACGAGCGTGAGCACCTCAACAAAGAACGCGGGATCGCGCTGAAGCTTATCTACCAGTGCATATGGCTCATATAGGGGCTCGTGGAGAAGCGGCAGGTACTGCCACTCCAGTTCGGCGAGGGTCTCGACATTGACATTCGCCACCCTGAGCTGCGCCAAAAGGCGCGGGATGTCAGTTGCTAGTCGGCCGAGGTCAGGGACCGATCCCGCGCCAGCAACGAGTGGTGCGCGTAAAACACGAACAATAAGATCGGCCGAGGCCGCTTCAGAATAAAGGTGCACAAAGTCGATCGCCTTGACCATCAATCCGAAACGAAGGAGTTCGTCCGCGACATAGGCGAGGTCTGGCGGCTCTACTCTGCCACGGCCGTACAGCTGAAGTCGAGCCCAATACTCGGCTTGAACTCGCTCGTCTTCCAACCTGACCCGGCTCCACGTCTGTTCGCCGAAAGGCATCGCCGCTAGCAGCTCAGCCCGAGTCGCGGTACTTATCGGATGGTCCAAGACCTCCTCGAGGCTCGATGGTTTGGACCGAGCAAGTTCATAGATGACTCCTCTCGCGAAGCTGAGCGTACGAGGTTCATCGGCGTCGATCTGTGCCTCGAGCAACGGTCGCATCTGAGCCAATGGGGCAACGTTCGCGAGCGCCTCGCCAACTGTCCACGGTGCGTCGACTCTTCGAGCTAACGTCATGGTTGCGTCGAGTCCCCCGTTCGCGTAGATCTGCCGCACAACGTCGAGTCGGCGGCGCCGAGCGTCAGCAACCAGCTGATCCCACGGCATGTGCTGAAAGTTCGGTAGCTCAGGATGATCTGTGAAGAGCCATTCGGACGAGAGAACGATGTCCGATGGCATCATGGCCTCGGCAACGCGATCGATCTCTGCGACTGCGGAAGCTGGAAGCGCCCACTTCGCGTCTGGGAAGGCTCGGTGGCGCTCAGCGAGTCCACGCAATGCGTTCCAAATGGTCGCCTTATCCTCGGCTTGGAGTTGGTGTGCACCATCCTCAAGAGCAGTCAGGATTCGTTTCCGGTCGTTCTCGGAGAGGTCGTCGACAAGCTGCAACAGGTCAAGCCAGCGGTGCGCGTCGAGATCGACCAAGGTCAGGAGAATGTCGATAGTTTCCGTGACGGCAAGGTAAATGTCTGAATACGTTGCTGATGTCGGGCAACGCCAGTCACGCCATTGCGCGTGCGCTGTACCGTGTGCTACGCCCATGCGGATTGGAAGAGTTGCGCCCAAAGTACTCCACGCTATCTGAGGGAATCTCTCGGCTATTCGCCGAGCAACAGTCAGGCGGTCGACCAACTTGGCACAGGTCGACGGATGCCAGACCTTCAGAATTTCACTAATGCTTCCCGCGGGTCGATTGGATAATCGGCCCCCAGGATCCGCTTGCGCGAGTCGTGCGAGGATGTCAACCGATTCCGACAGATACTCACTCGGCCAAGCCAATACTTCGAGGGCCCATAGAAGCCCTGTATGAGGACTGCTAACTGTCCGCGTCACCGAAGAGTCAATGAAAAGGTTAGGTATCACGTCAGCGCGAGTTAGGGCTGCGTCGACGTTCCGAAGAAACACGTCGGGCGCCGCTTCTGCGAGCAGAGGAAGCAGACTGGTCAGGGAAGCCCAGCGACGGGAGTCGGCGTTAGTCAGCAGCTGATTGACTACCTGATTCGCCACGTCCTGGCCCGACCGGGCGCCAGGGATCGGGTGGCTGCCCGAGAGGGCCGCCATGAGCGCGAGCATCGAACCGATGGCCCTTCGAATCCTCTCGGAGTGTTCGAGAGTCTTCCCGTAGACCGCTGCCGCATATTGCTCATCGGGGGGTAGGTCATAGCGAGGATCAGATTCGCTCAAGACGTCGACAGCTGCGGCTACAAACCGGTCGAGGAGAACGGTGCCGACGTATCGATGAAGAAGCATCCATGCATCGACCGGGTCTACGAATCTCCATACCGTCGCGACCAGCGCGATTGGCGAATCTGGAGCCGAAGCCCACCGGCGCATGGTCGCATCAACTGCCTGGTATGTAAGTCCAGTTACGGCTTCAACCGCCTTTCGATCTGCGTCTCGCGCTTCATCCCAGGATCCCAATAGCAGGGGCCCCAGTAATCCGGTCGCTTCCTCGGGACGCGCCCACGCTGGAGTAGCCACCACTGTCATCGCCGCAAGTCGCCTGCGTAATGCTGGGATGCTCAGGCGGCCAGTCTCAGCAAGAGACACTGATCGCTCCGGATCCAAGCCCATTTGCTGCAGAGCGGACTCGACGGCTTGACGATCTCTCCTGGCGATTTCTAATCCTGCCGGCGTAGTGGGATCGTCTTCGTCAGATGGCACGTAGACGTGATGACCATTCGAAACAGCAGCCGATACGCGCGAACGGTCTTCAAAATTCGCAATAAGCACTAATGGGGTACTGGCTGTGGCCAAAGAAGCAAAGGTATCCGGGTCGTCGGCGATCCAGGTCCGGCCAAGCACACTCTCGTCGACATCGCCCTGTATTGCGGCGGCGGCGAGGATGGCGATAGCCTCATCCCGCGTGGCAGAACGCACAACTAATAGTGCAGCCGGAGCCTTAATCCACTGCTGAAGTGTGGATGTTGCCTCGGCGAGACCGGCCAAAACGAGATCCGGTGACGTCCGAGGTGCGGTGACAAGCGACCAGTCTTTCCACCATGAATCGAGGGTGGCGACGCCTGGTGGAATCTTGCCGATGAGACCCGCGAACCACATCGCCACTGGCGGAACGGCGTTTATCCAGGTTGCGAGTTCATCAGCCGTGTAAACCCTCACATCCGCCCAAATGCCTTCTCGCGCTCGATCACGCGCCCACGCACGGGCAGCAGCGGAGCGATGTGCCGAAACGAACACCAATGTCGAAGTCTTCGGATCCAGTCCTTGTGGGTCGCTGACACGCTTGTTGTAGTCGCGGTCGAGCTTTCTGACCACGCCACTTTCAACACTTATCTCCCATCCACTCGTGGCCCTTGGCACAAATGGATCATCTCCCTCCGCTGAAACGATGCCATCCCAGCCTCGCCTGTCAATCGACTCCCCGCCCGGAAAATCGAGCCTGCTAATGCGATTCCGACTGCCCATGATCAGCCGCATTACCAAGACTGGGAGCTGACTGCGAGACTCGGTACGGCTTGCCCAGAGGTTGATATCTGCCGGAGTGATTAGCACCGGAATCGAAACCCTTGACGGCGCAGGTGGCTCTTGAGGCTCTAACGATCGTGATCCGGGGAAAGGGCGACCGTCAACGACACGGATGTCTTCCGGAGTCGAAGTCCAATAGTTGGCGACGATCTCGGCCTGGCGCCGAGGCCTTTGGTCTTTCGGCATTCGGCGCCGAATCCAATCGAACAGCGACATATTGAGTGGATAGGGCTGAATCGTGCCCGTTAGCCGATGGGATCTCGCCCATTCAAGCGCCCTATCCGATGTTGAGAAGATGCCGCCCGGGAATCGGGCTCGATCAGCCGTGAAGACCCAGACTCGCGTCGAAAACACCCTCGGCTTACCCACATCTAACAAAGGCTCGTCAGGGCGTCCCTTATCGAAATGAACATGCCTTTGGCTCGCAGAAGTGAATGAGCCTATGAAGGAAGGCTCTATGTCCGGTTTTGCGGTGAAATGCCGGCGAGCGACTGCCCAGTCATAGACGCCTTGATCGAAGGGGTACTCGGTGAGAACCCCGCTGAGTTTTAGGGCTTCGATCCATTGAGTCGCAGCCTGGAAGTCGGCGTAAATCGCGGAGGCGTGGGATGTCTGCTCCCCTTGAAAAACCCAGATCTTCAGTTGCGACACGGAACTAGCCCTCCTGGCGGTCGAGCCAACGGCCGATCTTGTTGATCTTCCGCCGGACGCGACTCTTGTTGGCGTCGTACAGGGCTCGTTGTGCAGGTGTCATCCCTGGCCAGTCCCCCAAGGGATGGCCGTTGGCTCGGATTTTCGTTGGCGGACCCCCACCATACACATGAGCATGCGCTGGTGCATGATCGCCGCTTCTGTATTCATGCTCGATCCTGATGTCGCCTGCCTCTGCCAGGATCTTCTCGGGCAGCTTGGGGGGCTCGATTCGCGCAGCTTAGGCGAGCCAGGAACATTTACGAACGCAAACTGATCAACCTCATTCAGTGGCAGTTCCGACTTGGGCCGCTCTTCATTGGCTGTAACAGTTGTTATACTATGTGTCGAGTCGTATGTCCAAGAAGGAAACTGTCGGTGCGGCACTCTGGCTGAGCCTCTATCGCGCAAGTGTCTACGACGAGCAGGCTGCCACAGTGGGGGCAGCGGCATCTGGCAAGGGCATGACACCCGAGCTGGCGACGCAGCGGTGGTTGCAGGGGATGTCCCGCCATCTGAAGCAGAGTTTCCCTGAAAGATTGAGGAATGAGCGTGAGCGGTTGGGCATCACTCAGCAGAGGCTTTCTGATGTAGCAGACCTCTCGGTGACTGGCCTGGCCATGATCGAGAGAGGCGAGCGGGTTCCGAACTTAGACACCGCGGCGCGCATTTGCTGGGCATTAGATGTTGTCAGTGGCGTCGCGCCGCAGCAATCCCGCTGAACGACGGTTCATGTCCGAGAAGCTGAATCTGCGCTAGACGTGCCGGCAGGACTTCCAGGTCTAGTATTCCGAACTCGTTCGATCCGCGACCCCTTGGACTTGGTGCAGAAAGAATCGTCTTGCGGGGCATGAACGCTCGAGGGGTCGACTGGGTTTTCATTGATCAAGCCTTCTCGAAATTCAGCCCCTCAAGCCTTCTAGCGCTCCTGGCGGCGGCGATGGACTCGCCGGGATGTGGTCACCGTCTGCCTTCGCTGGAAGTCCTGTGGGTGAGGGCGCTGCGGCGCCCGACGGCTGGACAGCTGGAGTCGGCGGCTCAAGATCTAGACCCGTTGCTGGCGTCTGCGCGGTTGGCATATCCAAAGTTGACCCAGCAGGAGGACTGGTGGCCACCAGATCCGCGACTTGTGGTGCGCCACGCATCGGGTGGCAGAAGGCTGCGAGTCCATCCTGGACTGCAGGGCAATCCCATCGCGGCACTCCGGTCAGTGGAGGACGTCGCGCTTGCGATCGACGTTGAGGTTGATAGGCGTCACGGATTCCGGCTATCGGACCTCATTGAGGCAACCCTGCGCTACTCAGACTGGCGGTTGGAGGAGCTTGAGTCGGTTTGGCCCGCTACGAGGCTAGAACGCGATGTCGCCATGTTCGAGGAAGTGCAGGTTGACAGTGCATCGGCGGAGCATCTGGAGGGCGACGACGATGAAAACAGTCGAGAGACAGACGAAGACCCGGGAGCGATCATTCGAAGACGGGCCTTGCGGGTTGCAAATGCGCCGGTAAGCCTCACCGATGCAGAAGTCAACCTGGCCCGCCGTCTCCTCGGTGTGGAGTCTTCATGGCTGAGTGAATGCATTGATCCCGAGCGGGCAGCCAGAGCGTGGAGATGGGCCACAGTCGCTGCCAGCGACGTTCATTACGAGATTGACAGCCCACTTCCGATTAGCGGTGCGCTCGCGGCCAAGATCGGAGACCAAGATGTCGCTTTTCCGGCCAGCCTTGCCCTACCTTTCCTGAGCCGGGCGGTATTCGACCTAGCGCGGGAACTTGCCGGCAATCGCGAATGCCTCCGAAGAATGAGGGAAGTAGCGACCGCCCGGGTGATCAACGCGCTCGGCGAAGAGATCGAAGGAATGCTGCCAGTTGTCTGGTCACCAGGCACGCGGCACGCCTACGTGATCGGAAGTGCAGTTGGCTTGGATGAAGCACAGGTCCAGAAGGACATCAGGCGCCAGGTGCGCTTGTTGCGAGCCATCGGTTCGAATCCCGGTCGCATCGCCAAAAGAATGTCCGGTTTCGATCCAACCGGAAGCACCTTTCCGATCCTTATTCTCGGTGCCCACCTTGGATTTAGGGACGAACTCAACGCTCCCATTCCTCGCTTCCATGTCCAGGAACTGATCGACATCAGTCAGGACTGCTGGCAGCACAGGCACGACGGTGGCCAAGCATTGCTCTGGCAGTTCGTCGAAGATCTGCACGACTCAGTAGGCGTCGTACAAGTGTTGTCGCATGACATGGACGACCTCTGGCGCCTGTTTCTCAAACTGGGGAGCTTGAACCCGGCCAACGTCCCGGAGGCGACGGTTTACCCTGACCCACACCCGCGTCCAAGCCGCTGGGAGATTGCGGCGGAGTGGGAACCTTATGAGGATCTTCTGTATCGCTGCGGACTAGCCCCCCGCTGGAAGATGCATAACACGGCATTCAACGCCGAAGAACATGTCGCGAGTGGGTGGGTCGAGAATTGGATCGTCACCGCGTCAAAGGATCCAGATCTTGTAACTGCGGCCAAGTTCGACCGAGATCAAGAGCCATTGCTAGACGCGGGGCTCTCTATAGGACTCGCCGACGGAATTCGTCTGACTATGCAGAACTTCGATCTCTGGAGACACCTCAGTAAACCGAACGGAGTGGTACCACTCATCCGCATCGAGTTCGATCAATCAAGGGAGGTCAGGATCGGCTTCCAAACTGAGGGCAACCGGATCGCCTTGGCGCCATCCTTGGGCTGGATTCAATACCTAACACAAGACCCGGAAAAGGCGCACGAGGCTGTTGGCGAGACGGTGGCGGAGTGCTTTGCACGTCTCGGCTATCTAGCCGCCCAGGCACGCCAGGGGTTTCTCGCTGATTGGAAGAGTGCCCCTCCGATTGCCTACCTCGTGCGGCGCCGAGAGCGGTTGCGGCGTCCGCCACAGGGACGGCTAAACCTGCCCAGAACCATTGCGACAAAAGCCGACGCTGAAGGTCGCCTCGCGACCTATGTCCGAAAGCGGAAGTTCGAACCAGCGATCTATATCGACGAATATGCCTTTCGCGAGATGAATGAGATCGTAGAGCCGGCTATCGAAGAAGCGTTTACAGATCTGATGGCCGGTTGGTCTCGCGAAGCCTTGATGCCCCTGGCAAACCAGTTGAACCTTGTGCACGCCGAACGTTATCGACGCGAAACGGAAGTTCAATACGCCATGAGCCGTCCATGGCGTGCACGTTGGCGCAAGGACGCACTCACCGAAGAAGATCCTGCGGCGCTAACTAGACCGGTCGAGATCTTGGTGGAGTTGTTCCTGAAGAGTTCGACGCCTGGGACCGTAGTTCCAGATCAATTCGACATCGCCCGCGCCGTTGATCTGGTCGACAAGGCACTGCGCATTCAATTGGCCGTCTCTGCAGCACGAAACCAACTGGCGGGACTCATGATAGGCGTTGAAGAAAGCGGGCTGGTTAACGCATTTCCAAGACCCAGCATGTATGGTCTGAAGGCACCCAAACTGGCCGTCGACCTGGAAGCCTACATCGAGGCTAGACGCGGATTTGGGCTCAGGGACCGTGCACCGGGAGACGACTTCGACATCGAGGAATACACCGGCAGCGAGTCGCCTGGGGTCAAGCCGTTCACGCCGATCGAACAGCTTCGCGTTCCCAAGCGAATGCTAATAGCTGATGGATTCCTAAAGGACCAGTTTGGATATGGCCTTAACGCGCTAAGCGCGGTCATGGGCACGGCGGTCAACTGGAAGGATCCAGACGAAGACGTTCGAATCGTTGGGAAGGCGGATCTCGCCGAGCAGGCAATTGAATGGTCGAAGGTTCCCGCAGACGAAATCCTTGCCGCTGTGAAAGGCCTTACGCTCACCAGCGATGCCTTACGAAAGGATCGGTTCGAGTACTGGGAGCTAGAGTCTCGCAGCTACCGGTTGGCCATCAGGCCGCTGGTCGAAGTTAGCGCGCACGAGATCCTACTGATCCCATGGCTTATACATCGCTGCCAGGACGTGTTTGTGATCTACATGTCAGATGGTCGCATCCCATGGCCCCCGATGGAACTGACGGAGAATGTACGCAACGCCTTCAACCGTTACAGGCAGCTCATGAACGACGAATTGGAGAGAGATGTAGAGGACATCGCGCAGAAGCTTGGCCTTGTAACGAAAGCCAGAATCATCGCGAAGAAAGCCGCGGCCATCGGGCTGCTTATCGAAGGAGAGATCGATACCTTGATCGCTGACCAAAAACGCAAGCGTCTCTGGGTCTGCGAGGTCAAGGACCTGCAAGCGGGTACCTCTTACTCTGGCATCGCAACAGGACTTCGAAAGTTCCTCGGACCGAAGGGCTACATACAAAAACTCATCGACCGACATCAGGAGATCAGCGCCGATGTCGCAGGGGCGCTGCGCTTACTTAAGGTGGACGCCGAACCCACTGGATGGGACGTGCGGCGCCTGATGGTCACTCGGAGGATAGAGGCCGCTGCCTTTGCCTACGACCGGCGCGTGCCTTTCGTGGTGGTCTCAGACCTTATCAACGAGTTAGGGTGGTTGGGCTAATTCCGCGATACGCCGGCGCGGCCCGAGTTATCTCGACCAAATGACCCGACACTCGCCCATTTCAGACGATTGATCTACGCTGGCCGCCCATTTACCAGCTAGAACGAGCCTCGTCATAAGCGCATCTGCGCTACGCCGATTCTTTGGCAGCCGCACGGAAGACGCGAACGGCCTGTGAAACGGGCATGCTGACAATCTGGACTCCCGCCTTCGCTGCTGCCTCCACCGCCTGACGAGGGGTCACGTAGGTGCGACCACCTAACCAGTTGTCGCCCAAGGAGCCGAATTCCTTCGGATTTAAGATCAGCGCGGTGTGGCCCTTGTTGCCAGCGCCCGCCGGAAAATCCCTTGCAAGGCGTCGCAGCGTGACCTGAGTCACGGATCGTCCTCGACGACTGGTGGTCGCCATTTTCACTACCTCCGGCTGAGTTGTGTTAGCGGTTGACCTGAACTCGATTCATCGACTTCTTCCAGCGCGGTTCCCGTGCCGGCGGGATCATCGGCCGCCTGCCTTCGGCACGCTGATGGCACCGTCATCATCCTCACTCGTTGCGTGAATCCGTTCTATCACGAAGAACCGGCACGTCTTGCCAAAATCCAATTCAGCAGAAACAGAACGTGCTTTGGATTTGAGACTAGATAGAAGTCTGGGTTTTCCCTCCCCTCGCGGGCGATCGAAATGCCGTCGTTGTACACCTCGACGTGCAGCAGCTTGTTGAGGACGACGCTTGTTGACTTCGTCTGGCCCACGTACGCCACTCTCTGATTGGTAAACACCAAGGTGCCGGCGTTGAGTTTCGTCAGCGACTGCGGGTGCACCGGCTCACCGCTGAAGGAGCCAACTCGGTAGCGAATGCCGGTGTGACCGATCGGGAAGCTGAATCCGCTGCTGCCTCCGACAAAGTGAGTCCTGGTTGTCATTCGAGCCAAAGTGGCCGGAGCCGACAAGTAGGCTTGCTCGCCGTTGTTGAGAACAAGAGGTGAATCGACTACCTGAGCGCCCATCGTTTGAAGGACCGCAGCCTCGTACAAAGAATCGAAGCCCATCGCTTTGATAGCCTCATTCCGACGGCTAATCTCTTGATCGCAAGCGCTCGCCCAGCCTTGGCCGCCTGGATTTGCCGGTCCAATGCGGTCGCTCGTGCCTGCAAGTCTGCAGCTACCTTGCGCGGCTCGTCCGCTTCGGGAATCGTGGCCGCTGGGGCCGATCGCGCGATTGGAATCAGCAGACGGCGCAGCTGCGTGGTTGCCTCGTTGCGGTCGCGTCCCAACTCATGTTCACGGTGCCTAACGCCAATTCGACCCAACAGCCCTGCGGAGGATTCTTCGACCTTGAGCGCGTCTGAGCCTTGATCATCCGCAGCGACTTTGCCTAACAGTTCCCTGGCCTGCTGCACGGTCCCCCCAGCTCCGAGGGAACCGCCCATTCGCTACTGCGCGCAACCAACGTCGACCCGGCGGTTGCTAACGACTCCTCCGCCTGGACACGCCACGATTGGGCAGTCGCGGCGGCCTTCGTCGCCCAGTCACGCCACTGAGCGGCGCGAGCCTGCAAAGCGGTGACAGGAGCGAGGGTGACGGAACCGGCATCGGTTTCCACGACCCGCCAATCCCAAGCGGACTCCGCGTGGGTGTCAGTCATTGCTTGGAGTCAGACACGCGCATTGCACGAGCCCAGTTTCGGTGATCGCCCTTGATTGCGCCCCTTTTGAGCCTGAATAGATCCGCGCGGAACGAAGAGGGTCGGCTGTGAAGGACAGGCTCATCTCAATTGACCACCCCGAGGATCCATCCCTCCTCCGTGGCGGCTAACGATTGAGCAGTGAGCATAGCGGCCAGAGTGCCGCTCCGGTCGCCATGTCGCCAGCTCCGGGCCAGCCTGATTACCTGAGCCTGATCCCTAATCAAACCGCCGTCGTAGGGAGTTGCATCCAGGCTCGGCCAGATCTCTGCGTGAACCACGGCCCCATGCCCTTCGGGCAACTCGGGAACATCGACCTCGAAGGGCCAGACTCTGCTGATGGCTTCGAGGCGAGGGTCGTGTCGCAATCTGTACACCACGGGTATGCCCGTCAACGCCTGGCTTCCCACCGACCCAGCGCCCCACAGCTTCCAGACTGATTGAGTGTGGCTTCCCCTCCGGTGGAGCATCAACTCGACCTCGCGCCACTCGCCAAGGTCTGCAGCCTCACGGTCGATCCCGTACTGAACCTGGTCGCGCCGCGCGGATAGGCTGTTTAGTCGCCGCGCCGCAGGGCGCCCCCAGAAGGTGTGGTGCACCAGCCGGGCGTTGATCGCAGAAGCGACTTCAAATCGATTGTTCTCGTTTGTCAGGCGTGCGTCTTGCACGTGGACAGCGAGGTAGCGCCATATCGCGCTCCAAGCCGGACCCTCTAGGCCAAGGGCTGAGGCGAAGCCTCGCGGATATCCGTAGGGAAAGTCGAAACCGATGAGAACGCGCTCGCCGCGATCGATGGCGTCGAATATCAGGTCGCGCAACTGCTCCTCCGCCCGACCTCGGGTTGGTGGATTCGTCGTGACTGGGTCGCCGTCCTGAGCGAGGTTGCAGATCCAGATTGAGTTCGCACCGGTTTTCGGACTACTGCTGGCGCTCCAATCGACAGCGATGTAGCGATCAAACATGACGCTCAGTGTCTCGCGAAATCCCGGGAGCGGCACGACAGGTCGGATGCCGCACTTTGCCCAATGTGCGACGCGCAGAGTTAACATCCCTCGTCAGCTGATGGATCGAGCAGCAGAAGGATGGCTACCAAAGGGGTTACGCCTCCGCGGCAAGGCGCACCTCATCGAGACGCTACGGGGTTGGTTGATGAGTTCGGCGGCTCAAACCATTGGCGATACCAGCGGCTTTCATGGCCGATTCTGGGTAAGCGCCGAGATTGGCGATTACCGAATAAGACTGGCGGCTGACACAACCCGGGCAGCGGTGCAGCGGGTCGTTGACGAGATCGGAGCTCACCCGCAGCGAGCATGGCGCGTAGTGGCAAACAAGCAAGGGACGGTTAACAAGGTCGTCCCAACGCAGCATGCGGAGCCTGGTTGGTATGCATACCTGAGTCGGCCGCTCAAGGCTGAAACAGAAATCTGATCTCTGGACTGGACGGCTTCGGTCGGTGCATCGAGGTCAGTTCCATCCGAGGTGAAGATCAACGATCAGCTTCTTGCCGGCGGCATCCAAGTCGCCATCAAGTGGATAAGCCAACGATCGCACTCGGATGTCGCCTATCGGAATGTCGATTGTCCGGTGGTCGCGACTCGGGTAAACGAGAACGGCATCGTGACAACCGAGATGCTGAGCGTACGCGACGACTTGTCCGATATCCGCCGGACTAGGTTCGAGATCAACCTTGTACTTGGTATCGAGCACTGCGATTGGAGCTTTGTCAGAACCCGTGATCACGAGATCGGCGATGAATTCGAGATGCTGGTCAAGGGGCAAATGCTTTTGTCGCTCACAACGCAATGAACTAGGGAGGTTGCGCAGTAGCCAGGCGGCAACGAATCTCTCAAACAGCCGTGGCATCTGAATGACGAATGCCTGAAGCTTCGCTAAGCCCTCTGTGTGGGTTGGCACGGTCCCCGAAAGCACGAAATGGCATAGCCAGTGCAATCGCTCGTAGTCAGAGTTCAACCGATTGTATGACCGGCCGACGCAGTCGCTTGCAGACACGACCCGCGGCGTGACACCAGATCTCAGGCAGAGCCACCAACTCTTCCGCAGCGCCGATAACGTTGCGGCTTTACGAGCAGTGTATGAGGAGGCCAGAAGGCCAGCCAACAGGATCTGGTTGTCGGTGATATTGGTCGTCAGCTCCTGGAACTCGCAGGGCAGAGCAACGCGCCAAGGTCGCTGGAGCGCCGCCCGTAGGTCGACGCGGCCTCTAACCACCGGCAGTTCATCGGCTTCGTTGACGTACGTGCGATAGAGGCCCTGGCCCAGCCGGCGGAGCACTCCGTTGCTTAGTTCGGCCGCGATCCAATCGAGGGAATCCTCCAAGGTCTGGACGTGGACATCACCGGGCGGTCTGTCTAGCTGGATACCCTCAGCGATTTCCCACATGCGAAATATCGACTGGATCGGAATCCGAGGCCGAATGATTAGGAAGCTGCCGTGGTCAAGCGGCAGATAGCCTACTGCGCCACTCGAGAAGAGCTCCCATTCCCATTCTGTCGCGGGTGATGGAAAGAGGACATCGACCCAGTTGCCATAGGTATGCCAGAGGTTCTGGCCTTGCTCCTGTGAGAGGGTCGCCGAAGAATAGCGTGTCCTCTTGAGTTCCGTCAGCTCCACGCTTGATTAGAGGCCAATCTGCTGCTTAATCGCGGACCACATGAATGGCGCGACCTTGCCGGGATCGTTGAAGAAGTACTCCTCCAAATAGGGTTCGATCTCCATACTCCAAATGTCCTGGACATTCAGCTCGAGATCCTGAACCATGAAGAAGCTCATCCCTACTTCGTAATCGGGGTTCGCGATGGCGCTATTGACGTTCTCAACCACGTGAATTAGCTTGTCGATCGGGAAACTGCTCCCTGCGTGAAACTTCTTGAGCACGTCGAAATTAGGTCGTAGACGTAGGAAAGCGAATCGACGCCGAAGGGCGTGATCGACGAGAGCGATCGAGCGATCGGCTGTGTTCATGGTGCCGATCACACGGACTTGGTCTGGAATGTAAAGGCTATTCCCGCCGGCGAGCGGGACCTCATGCACCTGCGTGCGGTATTCGAGTAGATACATCAGCTCGCCGAGGACGCGGGCAAGGTTCGCTCGATTGATCTCGTCAATGATGAGAACGGACAGCCCAGTTCTGGCGCCAGCTCTCTTGCAGAAGTCAACGAATCTGCCCGGTTCAAGCGCGTAGGTCAACTCGCCGTTGCTCGTGGTCGGTCGTATGCCCTGTATGAAGTCTTCGTAGGAGTACGCCGGATGGAACTGAACCAATTCGACCAAGCCATCTCCGCCGCCAACCAAGTACTTCGCCAGACGTTCCGCAATCCAGGTCTTGCCTGTTCCAGGTGGTCCATACAAGATGGCCTGCCCTTTTCGGTCGATGGCCCGGACCCACATTTCGATAGTGTCGCGGTCGATCCCAGTATCGATTGAGAACTGCTCCAGGGTGTATACGGGCGCTAGCTGTTCCTCATCCGCCTCTTCCTCTTCAACTTCGAGGATTTCGGCGATCGGCACATCTTCCGCAGCGAGACGCACGAGCGGAAAGAGCAGTTGGAAAGCCTGGAGCACTCGGTTCTCGAGATCCTTGATGTCGGTACTAAGTACCTGGTTCTTCTCTATCGACACCGCCGCCATATAGCCAGCCGCCTCCACATCAGAAAGCCACTCTGAAAGAGGCAGCTCCGGCGGCAATGCGTTACCGGCATCCGCGGCATCGTGATAAGCGGATCCGAACTTGACGCCAATCTCCTTCAGCGGCCCGCCAAGCGACTGGACTATTAGAGCTGCATTCTCAGCAGCCCGCTTTGCGAAACGCGTTTTGTATTCGATGCCGTGATCCCCGACAGCAAATCCGAACCGCAGATGGTTCCTGTTGATCGTTGCGAACAACTGCGGTGCAGCCGTGCGCTTCGAACCCTTTGTGTAAAAGGCGCCCCAGTAGAAGTCCCAGGCTCCGCCCTTGCCGTAGTCGTTCTTAAGGAATATGGCGAATAGCCGCTTTTCAGTCTCAAAATGCTCAGCCATTTCTTTGGGGAGCCGCTGCGCAATCCTGAGGAACAATCCCTGTAGGGGTGCTTCCACAAACCTTTGGAGATCAGCCTTGTGGGCCTGGTAGAAAGATGCGGTCGGTTCCTTGTGCAGCCCGCTGAGCAACACAAAAGAGCGATCAGTGAAATGCTCGATGGGTGAAGCGGCCCCCTGGCCAACATTGATCTCGGTGAAGTCGGCTCGGTTTAGCTTCACAAGAGTCTTGCGCCAACCGCCTTTCTGGATGACTCGCGGGTTTGTGTCTTCCCACTCGACCGGAAGTCGATGTCCGTACTCGTCACCGGCAACGAAGAAATACGGACCGGTCACGCGGCCTATCCCGAGGACCTTAGTCGTGCCTTGGTTTGCAACCAGTCGGTCGCCTTCGCGAATGTGAACGAAGTTCCAGACCTGCTCCAGTGCTTCCTTCGTGAAGCTCGGATTCTTCGCGATTGCTTCGGACCGCCGCGCCTCAAAGTCCGTGTACGAAAGGCCAGTCAAGTCGCCGACCTCGCTCCACCCTATCGCGGCATATCCGCCGTCCAGCCACTTCGTCCAGAGTTGGCCTTCGGGACCTGGCGCAATCTTCCAGTACCCGACCGCGCCGAAGTCATACATCTTGACCGCGACGAGCCAATGGCTGAAGGCGTCGAAGAGGTCGCTTGGCGGCTCGGCAGATTCGGTAGCGTCCTTCATCGTTGATGAGTACTGGGTGATGAGTCGAAGGCCTGCCGCATTAAGGGCCGGATAGTCGGTCAGATGTGCAGTGAGGTTTGTATCGGCGAAATGATTGATGGTCGTACGCGACTTTAAGTTGCCGATGATGAAGGCGTCGGGGCGCAGCGCATTCAGTGCAGGCGACAAGAAGCCTGATTGGAATCCTTTGCTGAGCGGATTGGATGCGAAAGACGAGCAAGCGGTCTCCAGCTCAGACGGGTGTTCGACGCACGTTCGAACGAATTGGAGGATCGCCCGGCCGATTTCGGGCCAATCCGAGGCCTTCGTCCAGCCCGCATTCTGAAACCACGCCTTCAGGTCGCCGGTGATTGCTGGCGCAACGTGGATCCAGGCGCCCCGCTTTCGGTTGGCCTCGGAGTCGTTCCACGGCAGAAGCTCAAGCAGGACCCTGTCGGTGTCCAGTCGCCCCGCGTCTAGCTCAGTGCACAGCTCTTCATAGCTTGCCTGCGCAGCTTTTCGAATCGGCGCGTATTTCGCGATGTGCGCTCGTCCCTCGTCGCTCGACAGGTACGTGCCAGCGAACTCAAGGAAGAGCGCTTCGAACTCAGCGGCGACCACTGAAGGCGGAATCGCTACGGTCATGTGGCTGTCGATTATCTCCCCGTCGGCCGGTGGTTGCCCTCTGGCCTGGCGTTGAACGCAAAAGCCGTAACGATACGCATGATCTGATCGGTCGAGACGAACACGAATGACAGTGTCACGAGTCGATCGACCAACCGGAGCCAACCCCTTGCGCTCCGGCTGGTTCGCCGTGTCGACGCGACGCGCCAGCCACCTCAACAAACCGGCACGGCGCGTTGGCGAGGCGCATCTGTTCGGGCGTGCGCGCAATCACATCGAGCAGTGCCGGGCTGCAGATTAGGACCGCCATTCCCTGTGCGCGGGATATTGCCACGTTCAAGCGGTGCAGGCTGTACAGGAAGTCCATGCCCCGCGGCGCTTCTGCGGCGCTCGAAGTTCCCATCGAGTAGATCACGACCGGTCCCTCTTGGCCCTGGAACTTGTCGACCGTCCCGACCCGAGCTCCTACCGGCAATTGGCTGGCCAGCAACGCAACGTGTGCGTTATACGGCGCCACGACCAAGATGTCCTCGACCGTTAGCGCTCGGATTTCGCCGTTGCGGTCGGTCCAAAGACGGCCGACCAAGTCGCTGACGTGAGCGACGACCGCGGCCGCTTCTTCGGTCGATGACGTTCGGTTGCCGGCGTGCACGACCGGGTGGTAGCGGAGGCCCGTACCCGACAGCTCGCCCGAGCCCCCCACTCCCTGCCGCGCGCATTCCGGCGCCGACTCCAGGCGGCCCTCGTATGCGATCTCCGAAATGAACCCGCAGATGTCCGGGTGCATCCGGTACGTCGTCGCCAGGAAGCGGCCGCGGTCGGGCCGGATCGTCTGGGCGCCATCCAGCACGTGGTCGAGCGCCGACAGGTCGGCGCCCTCCGGGTGCGAGCCCTTCGACGGTTGCCGCAGCTGGTTGGGGTCCCCCAGCAGGACGACGTTGCGTGCGCACGTCGTGGCGGCGATCACGTTCGCCAGCGACATCTGGCCTGCCTCGTCAATAAACAGATCGTCGATCTTGCCTTCGATCTCGTCACGGGCGAACAGCCACGACGTGCCGGCGACCAGGTCGACCTCCCCCGCTCCGACCGCGTCATCGACGTCGGCGTTTGTGTCGGCGGGCAGCACAACTGCGGAAGCGCACCGCTGATCCGGCTCCGCCTTCTGGATCGCCCGCAATGGCTGTCCGCGGCGCTCCGCCTCGCGGCAGACCGCATCCAGGAGATTGCTGATCACCTTGTGACTCAAGGCGGTCAGGCCGACGCGGCGGCCGGCCATCAACCGCTCGACGATCATCTCCGCGCCCAGGCGCGTCTTGCCGGTGCCCGGCGGACCCTGGATGGCCAGGTAAGAATCTTCGGGCCGGGGCGGCGCCAGCAACAGCAAATCGCGAACCGCGCGGTAGTCACCTGCGCCCTCGATGCCGTTTGCCACCACCGACTCGGCGACCCGGCGGATGGCGTCGCGCAGCACTCGGTCTTCGATCGGGGTAGGCGGGATCAGGGCCGTTGGATGCGGCACAGCTGATCCCTTACCCCGCCGAAGAACGATCGTGCCCGCGACGTTGTCGATCTCATGCACCTCCCCGGCGGCCTTCTTCGTCCGGGGGTCGACCGGCGACATTCCCACAGACAGCTTGTGGTCCTGCGGCGGGAACGTGTAGCGGTGCAACAGCGAGTGCTTGTACGGCCCGGCCTCGCCGGCGTAGGCGAGGCCGCCGATCGACTCCGAGTCCGCGAGGAGGTCCTCATCGGTCATCTTCAGACGTTCGTAGTAGCCCCACCAATCGGATTTCTGCTCCCGCCGGTGCCACCACAGCTGCTGCGCCAGAAGCCAGCGCGGAGACCCGACCGGCTCCCCGCCGGCCAGCCGCGCGAATAGGTCCTCTATGTCCTGCTCCCACTGCTTCAGCTCGACCGAGGGCTCTGAGGGCTGCGGCGCCGGCCGCGGAATGGCGATCCCGAACTCGGTCTCCGCTTGCGTCCGGCGGTCCTCCAGCCAGTCGCGCAGCATGCACGTCGAGCGCAGGTCCTGCTCGTTGTACGTCGCGATCGCGTCCAGGATCGACTGCTCGCGGCGGTCGATCCAGCTCTCGTAAGCGACGATGCTCGACCCAGCCTCGGAGATCGCGTCCTGGCGCTTGCCCATGTACAGCGCCTCGATGTCTTTCAACGAGTACGACTCGCGCGAGGCGATGAGAGACTGCTTGACCACGCGGTACAGGTCGACAAGCACCTCGCCGCGGAGCAGCCGGTCGACCTCGGCCTCACGGGTGCCGTGCCTGCCCATCAGTCGTTTCAGCGCGTTCGGCTCGTATGGCGCGTAGTGGTAGACGTGCATGGCGGGGTTGGCGTCGAGTCGCGAAATGACCAGGTCGACGAGCTCCTCGAACGCGCGCTTCTCCTGGTCGCGGTTGTGCGCCCAGATCGGCTTGAAGTTGCCCGCCACGTCGAGCACGCCGAACAGGTACTCGAGCCCGCCGTCGAGCGCCCATGGGTCGCTCTCCATGTCGAAGATCAGGTCGGCGTCGGTCGGCGGAGGCAGGAGTGCCAGGCCGAGGTCGGGGCGCTCGGGCCTGATCAGCACGTAATCCGGCCGGCCGGTCTCGCGCTCCTTTACCTGCAGCTGCGCCTGAAGGCGCAGACGCTCCAGCGTGGTGGCGCCGATCCCCGTCCCGCTCAGGTCACCGTCGGACGTCGCGAGCGCGCCCGCCGTGTTCACCCCCGCCGCATCGAGCTTGCGGGCTTGAGACCGCGACAGGCCGGCGACGAGCACCAGGCTGTCGTCGTCGCGCCAGCGCTGCTCGCAGACCTCCGCCCACCGGCACACACCGCAGTGCTCGACAGGTTCGGGGTAGGTCTTGATGGGCGAGCCGGCGGTCACCGACTCGAGGCTCGACTTGGCGTGATGGAGATAGGCGCGGTAGTCGCTGACGCGGAATCGCAGCCGCGTGCCGTCGCCAAGGGCCAGGTGCATCCACTCGGGGGCGCGGCCCTGCATGCCGGCGACGAGCTCCGAGTAGAGCGACGTCTGCAGCAGCGCCGCCGCTTTCGCGCAGCGCGCGAGCTTGGTGTCGACGACCTCGTAACTGAGTGGGCCAACACGCTCAAGGAAGTCGGCGTAGCCGAGCCAGCCACCGTCGAAGAGCGCAGCCTGGTAGATAACGTCGGCGCCGGAGCGCATAGCCTCGAGCGTCTGCTCGCGCGCCCTCCAATAGTCGTCGAGGGTCGAGCCGCGGATGTCGATATGCACCACCGATTTGCCGGCGCGGACATAAGCGTCGAGGTGCGCCCGCTCGTGCTCCGTGCCGTGGCGCGCGATGAGCTCGAGCTCAGGGTCATTTCGCTCAGGCCGCGAAGCCTCGCCGCGAGCGGCGGCCAGCTCCTGCTGCGTCAGGTGCGGGCACTCGAGAAAGCCCGTGAGGTCTGAGGCGCTGAGGATTACCTTGCCGCCGGTCAGGTGCATATCAGGCGTCGAACTCCAGCTGCCGCGGCTCCTCGGCCTCGCGCATCGCGCGCGTCCGCACGAGCGGCGTCATCTCACAGACCCCGTCGCCGTACGCGGCGCCGAAGGCGAGCTCGGTGAGGCACGCGAGCTTGCGGGCATCGTGCGGCAGATGGTCGCGGCGGAAGTTGCGCTGCGGTCCATCGCCTTCAAAGCCCAGGCAGCCGAGTGCCGTCACCGACGTCTTTCGCAGCCCGTTCGACTCCGGCATCCAGTGCCGCGAGCCGACTTCGCCAAGGACCGCTGAGTCGTGGACGAAGAACTGGACGTAGCGATCGGGGTCGCGTGAGTCTTCGAAGATCACGAAGTCGTGGTCCCGCAGGTCGAGGAGCAGCCTGCGCAGCTCCTTTTCGTAGATCAATAACCGGATCTCACGTTCCATGGCACCAGCATGGAGGGCATCCGCGACAGCTCCCTGTCGCGGTTTCAACGCCGCCTCCGGGCGGGCGGCACGAAGCGGGGCGCGGTCGCCACCTGGTGGGCCGGAAAGGCGCTCAGGTGGATGATTCGGTTCTCGTGCACGAGCGCGGCAGCCTCGACGTCGGGCGCGACCACCATGACGTGGACGCCCAGGCCGATATCCGGGCCAACGCTTGCGCTGCCGGCGGCGATTGAGCGGAACCAGCGGCGGGCGCCTTCCGGCTTCGCCGGCCTGCCGTCGGCGAGCATCGCCTCTGCCTGGTAGCTGGCCACCAAGCCCTCCCAGAGCGCGGCGAGTACCTGCGGCGATTCGAAGACGTCGACGCACGCCACGCGGCCGCCGACGCACGCGATGACGCCGACCTGGCCAGGCTCCGGTTCGACACTGCGCGCGATTTGGGTGAAGCGCGACGCGTCGCTCGCCGCGAGGTCGGCGTAGGACCGGCTCGGGGCGTGGGCGCCGTGGCGGTCGAGGACCTGGTCGACGCCCGCCCAGACCGCACCCTGGTCGGACGCGAAAGTGCGGGCGCTGCGCATGGAGCGGGCGACAGTAACGGTCTTAGCGGCGCGGACGCTGGGCGCGAGGTGGACGTCGGACTTGCCAACTGCCTCTGCTGAAGTCGCACGCCAGCGACCGGCCTCGACGCACGAGACCGGCACAGTGAGGTTGGTCTGCGCCGGGACGAGGATGGTGAGGTTGAGGACGCGGCTCTGCTTCATGCCGAGCAAGACCTCGCCCTCGACCAGGAGCACCGGCGTGTTGGCACGATTGTTGACCCGGAGCTCATTGACGGCCCCGGCCTCATCAATCTCGTCAATGGAGATCACGCCCATGTCCTGGGCCTGCTGATAGAGAAGGTAGTCGGGACGCTCGGCGCTTGTCGTGCTCGCGCGCCGCAGTAGGGGGATTAGAGCGAGGCTGCCGGCGGTCGCCGGCGCTCGGAACTCGAGGGTCTCGATCAGATCGGTCAGGCTCCGGGTGTCGTTCATGACTCGCATCTTTCCGACCCCCGACGACAGCTGGATGTCGCGTTTCTTCCGGCTGTCATCAGTGCCATTCGTGCGGTGACATAATGCGGCCCTCGATGAAGCGCGACACCTTCGAGAAGCACGACCGCCTGATCCGCCTGATAAGGGAATTGGCGCTATTCCAGGCCAACCCCCGTGGCTTGACGTCGGCCCAGATCGCCGACCGCATGGAGGTTACTCCGCGCACCGCGCAGCGCGACATTATGGCGCTCGAGAGCGAGATGCATGTTCCGTTCGTCAGGCAAGGCACGCGATGGTCCCTAGTCGGTGGCTACCTTCTACCGCCGCTGAACTTCACGATCCCAGAGGCCATGGCGATGGTCATCGGCGCCCGGCTGATGTGGCGCTACGCGGACAGGGCCAACCCTTTCGCGCAGGCGGCGTACGAAAAGCTGGCGGCGATCCTGCCCGGGCCAATGAAAGAGCCGGTGATGGAGGTGGCGGATGGACTTGCGGACAAGCCGGACGATGGGGTGTGGACCAAAGTGTTTACGGCGTTGACGACCGCATGGGCAGAACGTCGCAAGGTGCGGATTCGGTACGCGAAAGAAGGCGGCGTCACGTCAGAGCGCGTTGTGTGGCCGCTGTTCATCGAGCCAACCCCTTACGCACACTCCTGCTACCTGATTGCCCACGACGAGAAGCAACGGGAGATGCGCGTATTCCGGATTGATCGAATCACAGGTGTGGTGGTACTGGAGCAGAGGTTCTCCCCGCCGCTCGGATCTTCATTACGCAAGATGTTTGGCCATGCGTGGGGCATCTGGACATCTGACCACCCGGTGGCGGTGACGCTTCGATTCACGCCGCGTGTTGCCGCGAGGGTGGTCGCTACGACCTGGCACAAGTCGCAGGAGGTGCGGGAGTTACCGGACGGCGGAGTCGAACTGAGACTGCTGATCGCCGAGCCGATCGAGCTTCGGTACTGGATCCTCGGCTGGGGCAAGGAATGCGAAGTAGTGGCGCCGGCGGTCTTGCGCGAGTCGATCGCCCGCGAGCTGGAGAATGCTGCAGCGGCCTACAGCAAGCGCGTGGTGCCTCGCTCGATGGCCGGCTAGCGAGTGGCGCGGCTGACATCCGACGCGCGTTTCGTCACAGAGTGACTCTGTTAGTCCTGTAGACGCTGACCCCGACCTGCTGTTCGGGCGCTGGCCAAGGGCACGAGGCTTTCACGCGCCTGGCTTCGGAACGGTCGCAATCATGACAAGCAGCGCCCGAGCGCGAGATGAGGCTACATACATCTTTGCGGTATCAGTTGGATCGGTTTCGACCACGATCACAACCTTGCTGTCCAGGCCCTTGAACCGATAGACGTTTGTCAGCCTCACATCGTTTGGACCAGTGGGGTTGAGACACAGGTTGAATCGCCCGCATCGGCCGAGACAGCGGCTCTTGTCCACTGCGCCACCAGTGAGAACCACGATATCGCGCGAGCTCGTCTTGCCCTCAATGATGATTCGCTGGAGTACGCGGCCAAGCTCGGTTGATAGGAAGCCTGCGGTGGCCGCATGGCGTTCGACAGCGACTCCATTCTTCGGGCCCATTGGAGTAATGGCATGGCCCTGGTAGTGCTGCATGACCTCCTTGAAGATTTGATGTGTATTCCGCCAGTTCTCCCAGATAAAAAGGTCGATGAGACCGTCGGGCATTCCAGGCGGGCGTTTGAAGAGACGCTGGTTGCTGTCGTAGAAGATGTAGAGGCGGTCCTTGTCCGAATCTCGCAACAGCGCGACTAACGGTAGCCACCACGACTCGGCGAAGTCCTGACCCTCGTCGACAACAATGGCATCGAACTGGCCTGGCGCCATTGTGGCCGTCTTATCCAGCGATGCATGTACAACATCCCAGGCACGGCGATCCCACGGCAGCGCCGGTAGCCGGAAGCCAACCCCCCTTGCGCGATCGACGCAAAGTTGACTGTAAGTCTTGATAGTCGCTGAATCGCCGACTGAGCGCTGGTATTCAGCGACCAGGTGGGAGGCGAGCTCCTTGTTGAAACAAACGAGCAAAGTCTGCTTGCCCTGGGCCGCCAAGCGTCGGGTAGCTTCAACCGCCATTAGCGTTTTGCCAGCTCCTGCCGGACCGGAGATCGACGCCCGTGGAACCTGCATGAACGCATTCAGCACGTTGAACTGTTGAGGACTGAGTTGGATGATTTCGCGGTCGGGCCCCTCGATCTCTTCGCCGGGCCGACGTTTAAGGCCAACCGCATGGTCAAGTGCGCTCACGACGAAAGCACAGCCGACGGTGCCTAGCTTAGCGGCACCCTTCCAGAGGCTGAATGCATTCTCGAGTCGCACCCTCAACCGACTTCGGTCGGCCAGGTCATCGGCATCGAACACGATGCGTCGATCCACCTTAGGCATGGGCGCGCCGTGATAAACGCCGTCCGGGAAAATCACTGCGTGGCCAAACGGCCCCCACTCGGCGCGCCAGCCAGGTTGGGCCGAGAGCCACCGGGCCAATCCGTATTTGGCGTCAGTGGCCTGGTCGAAGGGATCCCGAATATTCGTACCGCTAGAAGACCAGCGGCCCGTGGCTGGGTCATAGCTCACTAGCCCACCCTTGACCTCGAGCACCATGACACCAAGCTCGGGATGGACGATCACAAAGTCGATCTCGTCATCGACGGCTCTACCCCCTACGCCCATCTTGAGCAGAGCCACGTGGTGCAGCGCGTGATATGCGTTGGGGAGCGCGCGGTCGAGAGCAGTGAACACCTTTCGCTCGGCCTCGCTCTTGTCGAAGACGATGACGCCGGGATGCATCGTTGCCACGGGTTAGGCCTTCGCGGCTGCTCGTTCCAGATTCTTGACGTCATTCGGCGTTAGTCTTAATGGCGCGTTCAACAAGGACAGTCCCCATACCGGCGGCGTGCCGGCAAAGCTAAGCGACTTAACTAGCTGAAGAGCCGAGATTCGAAGCCTTCGCTCTACTGCAATTGCTCGAGCCAACTTGTACTCTGATCGGCCACGCTTACGCCACGGACTCTTCTTTAGGGTCATAACGGGTCCGCTAACGCGTGCCAATGCTTGGATCTCATAAACGTGTGGCACCTGGTGGTCGACGTATTTGCGGTTGACATAGATCCATAGGCGATCGCCATATTCGAATCGATCTAACTTGGAGCCGTCGCCACCAACGCTTATGAGCTCTTCCCGCTCGCAAATTTGCCAGTTGTCTTCGCTCATCACGACCAGCCAGTCGGCGGTCATGGCCCTGATACGTCCTTTCGCTTTATGAGCTCGGGAGTGGCAAGTGTCGCATCAGGCATGAATACCGCTGACTTATGACTCGGTCGCGAAGGGGCTGCATCGATAAATGGACCATAGCGTGGACCAGGGTCGGGGGCAAGCTGACCAGTTCGGGTTGGACCGGTCCGCCCAGTCCGAGCCGCGGGACCACGCGGCTGAATGTGTGATCCGCAGGCTGGTCTCTCGCAAGTACGACCTGACCGCTCGCTGTAGGTATGTAATTGCCCGTGGCAACGGGCGAACGTTCGTATCGACTCTCTTTCCGAAATGAGAACGCTATGCTTCGACTCCCGTTACAGCTCTTCGGATCAAAGGCTCGACCGCCATGAACGATTTGTCGTCGCGGATGGCGACTGCCAGCTGCATTGTGGGCCACTTCAAATGACGTGCGTCATGTAGTAGCGGTGATTTCGCGTCGACAGGCAACGCAAGCGCTATTTCAAGATGATCTCCATGTCTCGGGTATACAGCCGCGACCATACGGCCATTCCGAGAAAAGCCCACATAGATTGTCGCAACATAAGATTCGCATCTAAGGCGGCCCGTAAGCAAAGCGCGCAATTTACGGTAGGCCGGCAGCAGTACAGCGTTCTTGCCGTGGAATAGGACCTCCGCGCGATCCGTCATTGTGTTGGCTCGCTGATGTGGCGCGCCGTTAGGCTGTCACTGTGACTTTTGCTGGCAGTGGATCGAGCACCGTCCTGTATGGCATGCCTGAATTGACTGCTTCCGACAGGGCGTCGAATCGCTCGAGAATCATTTGCTTCGTCCGATACTGACCCAACGTGCCCTCCTCTTTGCGCTTGATGATTCGAAATGTGTCTAATACATAGCTCACATCGTCGCGTTGCAGTCCGTACAGGTGGAACAACGCAGCATCGAGCTCAGCTCGTAAGAACCCTCTACGTTCTTCGCTCCACGGGAAAGGGGCACCTGCAAATCCGAGTTCTTCACTGAGCGAAACCATGTCTCTTGCGGTCGCACTCAATTCGGCGACCCTGGGAGCGAGCCACTCCTCGAGACGCTGCTCGACATCCCACGGGCACTTGTCGGCGAAGACCGCTGGAGATGGCAGTGGCAGTTGCTCGATCACGAAATAAGCCAGTTTCACTGCACCAACCTTGGTTCGTGCCACGTAGTCCAGTGCGAAACTCGACAGCACCGCGGCTAAACTCGCAAACCGAATTGCTGATGGACGATCCAGCAGGACTAGCGGCGCCTTGTCACCGAACGCGATGGGCGGAACTAGAGAAGCGATGACAGTCCTCTCATTCGTCGCACTGGTGACATCTCGTAGAGCGAGGGCGACTGTTCCCAACTTGGGAACGTCTTCCTTTGCCACCCAGTAACGAGGCTCCGGCACTCGTGTAGGGTCGGCGTGCTCAGCCTCAGTTAGTTCGTCTGATTGGCCTTGCCGGATCAATCCACCGCCAATAACTACGTTTGCGTACCGGTGGTCGAACAGTTGAAACATCTTTCCCTCATACAGAGGAATGTACGCCTGCTGATTCTTTCGGAATACATTGCCGTCGAGCACCCACCCCTCTCGCTCCAGCTCGGTACGCCGCTTGAACCGGCCGGAGGCATTAGTCATGTCGAACATACGCGTGAATGAGGCGCCCCATGGGTTGCCGTCCCGACGGGTGCGGTCTATGAATACAGGAAGCCGCAAGTAGATCCCCTTCGTGATTTCGGCGTCACGACTTGTGCGAAATATTGGGCAAGTTCGCGTGTTGGGGTTCAGTAGCTTGAAGTCGGCGGCAGACAGTCTGAATCGTCGATCCTCGTCGTCCAGGTCCTCCACGCGGTGGGCAAAGAAGACGAAGTCGGGATGCTCGACCGGTCGCTCAGATCCAGACAGCGTTAGTAGGCAGAACTTGTAGCTGCGGTGGACCCCCTCAAAGATTGGGGCCGCGTTCTCGAAGTCGTACAGCGAAGCGAGGCTGCGCTGCTCCACGATAGATTGGAAGAACTCCTTGGTGGTGTCATCGGTGGCGATTCCCGTTGGAACGATGATCCCAGCCCGCCCCGTCGGTCCGACCAGACCCCGCATCGTCTCTGCAAAAACTGAGTATGTGTTGACATCGCCGCGGCCGCATAGAGGAAACCGCCCCGACTCTCTAAGAAAATGGCTTATAGCCTCTGATTCGCGGAGTGCAGTCCTGAACTCCAAATCAAGTGTGGCGTTCTCTTTGCGTAAAGCCGCGATGGCAGTCTTGCGCCGCGCGCCCGTCTGTCTAGCGAGCGCGGCATCGCGCCGCGCGAAGAACTCCTGCTCCTGGAGTTTCACGCGCTCCCAGGGTGGGTTTCCCAAAACGAGATCGAATCCGCCTTTGGCGAACACGTCGGCGAACTCGAGATGCCAGTGGAAGAACCGAAAGCGGTTCGCAAGATTGCGCACTGCCGCCACCACGGTCGGAGCGACCTGGCCGGGGTCAACGGCGAATTGCTGGCGAACGCCGTCGGTGATCGCTGGTTCGCCGGGCTGTTTCGAGGTCATAAAAGCCGCGCACCAGGCGTCCGCCTCAAGCCGGGCTGCGACGGCCGGCGCTGCGTTCTGAAGCGCAACCCACCGAGCCTCTTTCTCGTGGACTGTGGCCGGTGACTTGTCCTCGATTGCGTCGAGAGCACGAAGGCTTTCGGCAAGCCTGCTCTCCTGCCCGACCGAAGCCTCGAGGCCTAACGAGAGCTGTCCCTCACGCTCCTGGCGGTTTCGCTTGCGCAGGGATGAAACCCACTTCCTTTCGTCGCCTTCGAGCGCCTTGAACGCCTCATCTGGTATGCCTTCGGCTACCAGTTCTGGGGTGCCGCCCAGCAACGAATGCCCGCAACGAATGCGGTGGTCGAGAAAGGACAGTGGCCTCCCCGGGTCAAGCGCCTCGATCCATAGGTTGACCTTACATAGCTCTACCGCCATCGGATTCATGTCGACGCCGTACACGCAGTGGCTGATGACGTCACGCAGCGCCGCCCTCATATCAGGTGGCGCCGGCTCGACGAGCCCAGTCCGTACAGCCGCCAGCCGCCGCGCAATGCGGTGGGCGGCTGCGATGAGGAAATGACCGCTGCCGCAGGCGGGGTCAACCACCCGCAGGTCGAGGATCGCCGTCTCGGGCTCTGTCCTACGAGCCGCTTCGTCGAGGACTGGCTCCAGCGCCGAATCGAGAAGGGACGTGATCACGCTGGTTGGCGTGTAGTAGCTGCCACTGGTCTTGCGCTCGTGGCCTGCTACGGTTCGCAGCTCGAACGTGCCGAGATCTACGTTGATGCGGGGATGCAGTTCCAGGAGCGACTCATAAATCCCACCGAGCTCTTCGGGACCGAGGTTGCGGTAGTCGACCTGGCGCTTGACCTTGTTGCTCTCGACGAAGGAGAGATGACGGACGGCGGTCAGGAGGTCGCGGTTGGCAATGTCGCATCCCTCTACTGTGGGCGCTGCTTCGGTTGACCACAGGAAGCTACCGAGAGAGGGCAGTCCGAGGACTGGCAGACCGTCGTCGGCTCCAAGCGCGGACATGACCAGACGCAGCGATCGCCAGAGGTCGGGATGAGCGTTGGCGCCACGCCATCGCGAGGCGAGTCGGCGGACGCGATCGAGCGAGTAGTGCTCCAGATAGATCTCACGCGTGCGCGCTTCGGTTTGGGCCGGAAGCAGTAGGTCGCGGTCCTCAGAGACGAACAAGAAGATGAGCCTGTAGACAAGACGCAGAAGTTGCCGGTAGTAGTCCTGCGCGTCTAGCGCACCTGCTCTCAGCTGACCCCGCAATATTGAATTGGCTGGATGCCTCATAAATCCAGACCCCAGCGCCTCTATCGCCGCCTGTACGCCATCGCGCAAGTTGTCGAGCGCTCGGATTCCAGCCTTCTGCGCTTCATCCGACCAGCGGTCCAGCCAGGTGTCGCCGATTGAACCAACGAATCGGCTCTCGTGGCAGACAAGCCACAGCAGCGCAAAGTCTGAGTAGACCTCACCTTCGAACATGTCCTCGAGGTCGAATTCGACATAGGCCTGACGAGTAAGAGACGTGTTGTCCCTGAGGACACGAAGCTGACGGCCATTGCTGACGATGCCCCAGCGGTGAGCGGCAGAGTCGTTTAGGAACTCCTGGAGCAAGCCATGTGGGCTTGAAGTCGCGGCTCCGACACGCCCAGGTGTGCGGCGATCGAGGTCCTGGCCGAAACCCACGAGGTGAATCGGCAGGTCGTTGGGACCGACATGTGATATCGGATACCTCCGTCCACCGCCAGCATCGAGTTCGCCTCGCGCGACGGATAACCGGCCGAAGCCAAGTTCATCGAAGATGACCAAGAGCCAACGCTCTCGCGTCTCGGTTGTGCCGGGTGCCCCGATCGATAGCTTGTCCAGGGCCGCCTTCAGGCCCCCCCACGCCGGGACGAGGCGATTCCACGATTGGCTGATGCCTTCGTTGATTCGCTCGTGTGGCTGCAGGTGATAGTCCGTCGCCGACATTCCGATTGCTTCGCGATCCGCGATTCGAACTAGTTCGTCCGCGGGAAGCAGTGTGCCCTCAGTGCGAACCGTGGCGAACGCGGACCGTTGACGGGCCATCAGGCAGCGGAGTCTGGCAAAAGGACGTAAGCGCCGAGCACGTCAGGATGGTGAGCTTCGACCGCTGCCCTACCGCCGAATCCTGTCGCCGCGCGAACTCGATTGTGAGAAGCGACGAGCCGTTCTGCTCGGCGGTTCGCGTGATCCGCCAGGTACGGCGACCAGGCGGCTGCGCCCTCGATTAGCACAGCTAGGAACTCCCGCTTCTGGCCGTCGCCAACATTCCCGGTCGGCATCGCACCAAGCAACGACTCCGCCGCACCGTCGGCCAGCCAGCGCGGACCCTGGGGTTGGCCCTCAAAGCCAACGACATCGGTATCTTCGGCCAGCAACGCCCTCTCTTCGCGACCGATGCGCAGCAGGAGGTGGTACCGGTTGCGGATGACTAGCAGTGTGGTTCGCGTGTTGACCGCTCGTGTGCGGATCACACCGCACCGTCCCGCGGCCGGCTTTTCCGCGAGCGAATCGAGGGCTGTGTCGATCAGATAGGCGGCCAGGCCCGCCACAAATGGATGCGTGCGCACGAGCTGGACCTGGCCATCGGTTGGCGAAGCGTCGAACGTCGCTTCGAGTCGAGTCTCGATCACAGCATCTTTCAGCGCCGGCGGCCCGGCGGAGACGTCTATTCGCAGCACCTTCTCGCCCGAGACCGTGCCGCCAACTGCCGGAACAGCCGCGTGGATAAACCGCCGGACGTCTTCCGCCTCGCCAAAAGCGTGCCGCGCCTCCCGTAGCTCGGAGGCAACCTCCTCCGGTCTGATTGAGGCTTGGGCAAATAGGTTTTGGGATCGCCTTTCCCGATCGGCCGCCTTTTGCCACTCGCCAAACAGGATTTCCTGTTTGGGTTTGAACTCCTTGTCCAGTAGAAGCAACTGCTCGAATCCCGCTTCGGCTCGGCCTCGGAGCAGAAGACCCTCGAGGATCGCCTCAACGACTCCCTCGGAGTCGATCGGGACAGGCACCGACACGCCAGTCGCCTTTCGGATTGCGCGGTGTTTGCGCAGCAGTACGTCGAGCACCACTCCGTCGATGGCGTTGTCACGGCCATACATCGTGAGGATTCGGATCACTTTCTTCTTCTGCCCGTAACGGTCCACCCGTCCCTCACGCTGCTCATGCCGAGTCGGGTTCCATGCGAGGTCGTAATGCACCACCGCGTCGAAGTGCTCCTGCAGGTTGATGCCTTCGCTGAGGCAATCCGTCGCGACCAGGACGCGAGGGTGCGACTGGGCAAGCTCCAATACGCGCTGTTCGCGTTCATCCGAGGGAATCCTCCCAGTGACCGAAGCAACTTCGACACCCCTAAGCGCCTCCCGCAAGTGCGTTGCGACGTAGTCAGCAGTTGGGATGAACCTGCAAAACACAATCGGACGATAGCCATCGTGCACGAGGTCCTTGATCAGCGCAGTCGCCCGTCGGAGCTTCGCATCATGTTCGCCAGCCAAGCCATCCGCTTCTCTAGCGAGAACCTTGAGCCGGCGTGACACGGGTCCCTCTGGCGCTGCGTCGAAGTCAGCTCCCGGATCCGAGTCGTCGATGTCGTCCTCGAGCACATCGTCCATGAGGAGACGGCGACCCACCTCGTCGGCGGCGGCAGCATCTGCCGTTTCCGCGGTACGTGCGCGATTTCTCAGCGTTTCGGCAGCGGCATCGGGACTCGAGGCAACCGATCGAAGAAGTGCTAGCGCGGACCAGTAGCGGACCCGCTGCCTGTGTAAGCCGCCGTCAGTGTCCCGAACCGACTCGCGACAAAACCGTAGGACTTTTTCGAAGAAATCCTTGTAGGGCTTGGAAAGCTGATACGGCTCCTCACGCTCCTCGCGTTCCGGAAAAGGGGTATCCGCATCCACGTAGCGCGTGATGTTCGAACGGCGGCGTTGGACCATCACCTTCGCTAGGCGCTTCCTATCTGCCTCGTGCTGCGGTGACGTGAGGTCCTCCGGCAGGGCCGTCAAGCTGGGATCGAGGAGCGAGATCAGGGATCTAAAGGCGTTCTCATTACCGCTATGCGGGGTCGCGGTCACCAGTATTAGGTGTCTAGAACGGTCGGCGGCGAGACCCTTGAGCAGTTCGTGTCGTTGCTGCCGTGCGCTGCGGTGAGGGCCTGCCAAACTGCAGGTGTGCGCCTCATCGACGATAACCAGCTCAGGACACGTGCGCTGGAAGTCAAGGCGTCGCTTCTCTGCCTTGATAAAATCGGTTGACACAATGACGAAGGGATTGAGATCGAAGAGAGTCTGCTCGCCGACACACTCTCGTTCGAGCCGCGCGGCGGTCGATGACAGGACGAGGGTCGCGTCGATGTGGAACTTAAGATCGAGCTCCTTCTTCCACTGGCCCGCCAGGTGCGGAGGGCACAAGACGGCCAGGCGCCGCACGCCGCCCGTATCTATGAGCTCACGGGCAATGAGGGCTGCCTCGATGGTCTTGCCAATCCCCACGTCGTCTGCGATTAGCAGCCGTACAGGGTCCATCCTTAGGGCCATGAGTAGTGGAACCAATTGGTATGGCCGCGGCTCGACCGCAATACGAGCGAACGACCGGAAGGGCCCTGCGCCCGATCTGAACCCGAGCTTCACTGCATCGCGCAGCAGCCGCGCGGATCGGTGGTCCCCGGGTCTATTCGGATCCGGAAGGTCGAAGGTCGCGTGCTCAACTTTTTCCAGCGCCGTTAGCAACCCGGCGGTCTCTGCGTCCGTTCCGCCGAGCGGCCTCAGGATGACTAGTTCATCTGAGGAGCCAGGATTGACCACCCACTCTCTGCCGCGCGCCCTGACGAGCGCGCCGACCTGGAAGGTCAAAGTGGGACACGCATGTGGCCGAATAGCCAGGCGTAACGCGTTACGACGCTCTCCCAATCCTTTCGGTCTTTGAAACGGATGACCGTGTACCCGGCATCTTCGAGAGCCGCGGTTTGAGCGACATCGCGCGCTGCGCGATCTGGGAATTCATGGTGCGGACCGTCAACATATATCGCCGCTCTGTCGTTACCGGTATATGTGAAATCTGGCCGCGTTCCGACGCTCGGCATCAGCTCCTGTGCGTGGTCTGGAAGGTTCAGGCCGCCTGCGTCGATGAACTCGACCCACTCGCGTTCGAGCCCGGAAGCAGAAAGGTTCATCAGCCGCAGGGCATGTTCGGCCCTGTCCTCGGGCCCCGGAGAAGTCTGGACGGAGGCTCGAGCGAGCACCGCTAGTAGGGGCGCCACAGCCTTACGATCGAGGATGGGGTGGTCCATTTGATTGCGATAGCCCAGGAGGCAGTCGTAACAAGCAGCTTCGCAAGCCTCGCGCGCTCCGTCCGCCCGACCTCTATCGACTAGGGTGCTCGGATCAAAATGGCAGATATCGAGTGCGGCGCGAGCGACCGCTTGCAGCGCGCCAGGATCGTCAACTAGGTGCCTTAAGATTCCAGCTCCCCCCTCGGCTGCCTCGTACAGAAGCACACGGGTTCGTCGTTCGCGTGCTGGCAGCGGCTCAGCCGCAATCTCTTCGTCCTCTAGCTGATAGCGGGCGGCGATGGCGACTCGGAGCGCTGCCTCAAGCGACGCGAGGACCTTCGGTTCGGGAATTTCGGTGAAACTCAGCAGCAAGCAATTGCGATGGTCCTGGACGTACGGGATGATGCGTTGAATACGTTTCGCGTTCTTTGCGTCATCAATCTCGTCGTCGTCCTGGTCGTCCGACCCCTTGGCCCAATACCCACGCTCAACGTCGACGTTATAACCGAGCGGTTGACCCGGATTCCGTCGCCTCCAGCCAACGTTGATGCGCCAAAGCGTCGCCGCCTCACCGTACTCAAGTGTGGCGATGTGCTGCCCTTGGTCGATTACGCGGGCGACTCGAGCGCTCGGTTTTCCATTGCGCTCGGCAAAACGGGCCGCACTCCATATGTCGTAGCCCTGGCGCTGGCGCTCCTCTTCATCTGAGTTAATTCGGTCACGTCTACGAGCAAGGACGTGGCTCAAACGGACTAAGGAATCGAGCGGTTCCTCCAACGCAGCTCCACAACTCTCGCAAAGATCGCGATCGCGGCCGATATGTAAATATCCGCAGTTGCCGCAGCGTTTGGCCGTCTCTGTCATCAACGGAGAATCGCCACCTGCCTCGGCGCGGAAAGGCAGTTGGATCTGATTAACAACGTAACGCGAACCTTCGTGATAGATGATGTTCCGCGGACCGAATTCGGTGATCGCGACGAAGCGCGGCCTCTGCAGGTAGTCGTCGCTGCCTCCCGCTCCGCGGCGACCGGGTATGAATGCAGATAGAGGCAGTCGTGGAAAGCTGTAGCCAGGCAAGAATCCTTCGCTGGCGAAATACCTGTAGCTGCTGAAGTCGCTCTGGGCCCGGTCGTCACCGACAGTCAGGAGCTTCATTTGGGCCTCGGCCTGTTGGCGCCGGCGCTCAGCGTCCCGCTTCTCTTCGACCGACCGCGTGGCGTCATGGATCACGGCGTTCTGTGCCTTCGCCTGGGCCAGCGCTGATCCGAAAAGGCCACGCCAACGCGAGCAGGCGTCCTCGAAGCGGCTGGGAATCGACTCTACTGTCCGCTCGAGCCACTCCGGGTGCCACCACGACGATTGCTCGAGCAACGGCAACACATCGTGTAACACGTTTGCCGCCCGCTGGGCGGCGTTGTCGCGATGAGTCTTGTCGTTCAAGCTTGCCCTGACGCTCTCAAGCAGCTTCATGGTTGGCGCGTCGCCCGCGAGGTCCAGGATGTCCGTCAGGCCTCGTCCCAGGCTTTGCTTCGATTCCGCTAACCAAATCGAGTCCACATGGGCGCGCACAAGATCCTCGTTGGCGATATCGAGCCTCGGCACACTGACTGTGCCGCCAGTCATCAAGTTTTGCCGGCGGAAGAAGTAACGATCGTGTGGACTGCCTGTTGAGCAGTAGGTGAAGACGTAGGCGGGGCTCGCGGGCGAGCCGCCACGGCCAGCGCGACCGCTCCGCTGTGCGTAGTTGGCAGCCGTAGGAGGCACGTTCCTCATGCCGACCACATGTAGGGACGCGATGTCTATGCCGAGCTCCATGGTCGGCGAGCAATACAGAACAGGGAGTCTGCCCTCTCGGAACTCGTGTTCACGCTGTTCTCTGACTTCCGCGGGAACTTGAGCCGTGTGCTCCCTTGCGCGAGCAACGACTCCTCCCGCCAGCTCGGCGTATCGATCGCGGAAATAAGGGTTGACGGCAACGCCCTCCGGTGGCAATCCCGGCATGCGCACTACATCGTGGTAGCCCTGCTTCCCTTCGCCGGCCACCCACCTCATGCCGGAGGCAAGGAGTTGGTATCCGGGTTGCCCGCCCTTCTCGACCGGCTTGGCATGAGTGACAATACCCGCGACGACGAGTCGTTCCAGGAGGTCATGAACAATGTGGTCGGCGTCGTCTGGCGTCAGCTTGCCGGAGAACTGCGAAAACGTGCTGGCGCGCCGCAGATAGCGGCCGAATCCGCTCCTGCTACTCAGGAATTCTGCGCCGCCGAACCCAGCACTTGCAGCCGGCCCGGGATAAAGGATGCTCGCGTATGTCAGGCGGTCACTTGGGTCGAGTGCCCACGGCTCGATCAGGTGTTGCTGCGACTGCTGACGGATCGACTCCTGCTCGTTGGCGTCAAGGTACTCAACCTTGATGCACAGTTGGCGCCGCATGTGGTCCAACAGCGCTTTGGCGACCTTTTCGCGCGTGCCAGGGGATGCTGTAGCCAGGGCCGGGTGCGAGGCAGACCAGTGTTCCTCAGCCGAACATATTGCGGTGAGTGATTCGTAGATGAAAGTCAGCAGGCCGCACTGCTCAAGGTTTGGAGAGCTGAGCCTCCAACCGCGTGAGATGTCCAAATAGACCTCGTAAGCCAGGACGCTTCGAAGTGCGCGCTCCGCGTTGGTCTTCGCCGCAAACTCGGCCAGCGGGTTCGCTGCGTAGTCCTCAAAAGCAACCTCTAGATTCGCGAATACCGCCTGTGCCAGGCCATCATGCCCAAGCCCATCAGGGCCGGCGGCGCGTGCGGCACGAAGCAGGGCTCGTCTCAGCAGGGTGCTCTGCACGAAGTCATTGAAGTGGCCTGCCTGCAACGACGCGTCTTGCCGGTTATCGCTGAAGGCGAGCAGCTTCCTAGCGTCCTTAACTTCATCATTGGCCCGAAGCCAGCGAATCGTGGACAGGCTCGCGATCGAGGTGGCAGTACTTCGACCACCCGAACCTAGCGTTGCCAGCTTTGAGAAGTCGCCTGTTCGCGCCGAATAGGAAACACCGCAGCTGAGACACATAACGAACGGCCGTGGAACGAACTGGCATATGACCCCCCCGCGGTCCGGGTTTCCGTCCGGAAGGACCGCCTCGGTTCGAGGCAAGTACTGCCTGTAGTGAGACTTGATCCTCCGCACTCCGTTGTTCTCATCCACCCATTCCTCGGGGACACGGTCGAGGATCGCGTCACTCGCCTCTGGCCAAGCTGGATCTGACCGGAGATACAGGTAGCCATCTTTTGAGTCTCGGGTGGGCGGCTGCTTGTCGTCAAAGTCGCGTGGCTCAATGCGCTGGATTGCCCCTTCACCGATGCGCCGGACTGTGTAGTACTCAGCGCCGCATTGCCTGCAGAAGGCAAGGGGGAACAAGACCCGTGACCGATCCCCGGGCACAAAGTGCTGGCGCTCTACAGATATCGCGCGTTCCTCTACCGACTCTAGAGAAGCAAAGACGGTGTCTCCACGACTCAAGAATTGATGCAATCGAAATGCAAAGGCTGGAAAGTCTGTACCAGGCTGCGTGACGGTGTAGCCCCGTTGAAGATGCAGCTCTAGGGCCGAAGCGCATTGCTGCGGAGCTTCTCCAATCAATTCGGCCAGGGTGGCGCTGGTTTCGGCAAGAGGAGCCGGCGGTCGTCTGACGAGGTTGCCATCGATCGTCTGGAGCCCGACGGTCTGCTCGATCCAACTGGAGAGTGGATCCGAAACGTAGTCCGAGTACGTCCACAACTCATCGTGGCTGGTGGAAATGCTGTGTTTCAGAGCCGCGCGAGCGCCCGGATCGGCGAAGTCAACCTGAGGCGTCCCCCTGGTAAGCGTTTCACCAATGACGTCGTCTGAGGCTATTTGCGTGCCGAAGATCAAGCTGGCCACCTCAGCCACTTGGCGACGCTGGTCATGCGGAGTGCCCTCGCCGGCAATGGTGGCCGACGTTCCGATACACGTCAGTTGAGGACCTGCCTGGGTCGCCTCGCGCGTCCTCCTGATCAACATGGCGACATCAGCACCTTGCCGACCTCGGTACGTATGAAGTTCGTCGAAGACGAGGAACCTCAACCCTCTGGCTGACGTGACAAGTGCACGTTCCCGAGGTCGAGTGAGTATCAATTCGAGCATCACGTAGTTCGTGAGCAGAATGTCCGGAGGGGAGGCGATAATCTCGTTGCGTCGTTCATCGGACTCTTGCCCGGTGTAGCGTTCAAACGACACCGGGCCATGGCCATCCGGAAAACCAAGTTTCAGGAATTTGGTCAGCTCGCCGAGCTGACTGTTGGCGAGCGCGTTCATCGGATAGACGACAATCGCCTTGATACCTTTGCTTGGTTTGCGAAGGACCTCGTCCACAATCGGGATTACGTACGCGAGGCTCTTTCCAGATCCAGTGCCAGTGGTCATCACGTAGCTCCGGCCAGACCGAGCCGCCCGGATTGCGTCCTCCTGATGCTTATGCAGGCGAAGAGGTTGGCCCGTCGGATCGCTTTCGGTCTTGCGACGGAAGATCCGCGCGCACTCAGGGTGTAGGACGCCTCCAGCGACAAGCTCGTCGACGGTCATTCCCGGCTCGAACGACGGCGTGATGCCCACGTGGGGGTCTGGCCAAAGAAGCCCTGCGTCGAGCTCGTCTTTGACCTTTTCCTTTATGCGGTCGTCCTTGATTGAGATAAAGCCGCGGACATACTCGGCGTACTCGCCCACGACGCGCCGGCCTAGATCAAAGACGTCCAGCTTTCTATTCCCTCGGTAGAGAGGAGATACTAAACAACCCCGACTGCCGCCGCCCGCTGCTTAAAGGGTCGCTAGGCAGAAGCAGCAGGTTCCGGCAGCAGGTTCAGTCTGTCCCACAATCTCGTAGCGGCTGGAGTGGCAATCCTCCAACTCCAAGAAAGCTTCGATGAGGCGAGCGACGGCTCCGACGCAGATCCGACATATAAGTTCGCCGGCAAGCGAATTGCCGCAAGCGTCGATCTCAAGGAGGACGAAATGTGACGCTGCAGGCCAATAGGCGGCTCCAAACCTCGAGTAGCCGTGCACACAAGTTGCTCTAGAAGAAGCCCCTGCGGGCCGGTCGATGCCCACTCAGGCAACGTTGATGTCCAATGGGACCCGCTACTAGCCAGCTTGTTAAGGCTCGCCAATACCAGGGGATAGCGGGGGCTCAATACCTAACACCTCAAGGGTCCTATTCGGTTGTGAAGGTGCCCCGACTGGGTTCGAGTCTCAGATGCCTAGGGCATGCGCCTTTTGGAGATCTGCAGCTCTGCCCCGCTGTCCGGTCTCCATGTATGCAGCAATGAGCTTTCTGGCGAGATCTTCTCGTTCGGGTTGGTGCTCGAGACCCCGCTCCAGCAGCGGGATCGCCTTTCGGGGTTCCTGCCGGGCAAGGTGGTTAGCCGCCAGGGCGCCCATGAGGTCGACCCGGGCCGTTTCAGCTACCTCCCGAAGAGCGCGGACGTACTCCTTAGCCGCGCCCTGGCCGCCGTTAGCTTCGGCCTCTATTTCTTCCCATCCCGGAAGAAATTCGCCTTCGGTCTCCTCCAACATTCGGAGCGCTTCCGCGACGAGGTCACTGGTCAGCATCCCCTTCTGGTCCGCGCATAGTCTTGCCACTTCCTGAAGACGGACCAGGTCGATGCTGCAGTTGCTGAGGTCGAGACGCATTGCTTGACGATCGACAGTGATCCGAGAAGCAAGCACCTCAGGAAGGTCCCGTCTAAGAATGTCGCCCACCCGGTCACGCAGCCGCTTGCTCTGCCTCTTGACCGAAAGGCCCGGAGAGAACTCCTCAGCGAATGCCGCGCGCTGTACCCAACCTGCCGGCTCGTGTAGTCGGCGCACGAGCAGGTACAGCCAGATGAAGGCAAGCACTTTCTTGCTCATCAGCGTGGGACCGTAATCCTGGCCGGCCTGTAGCAGTTGCAGTCGTCCGAGCGTCCGAATCGTCAGGTGGCTCGGGTCGGTATCAGCGACACGAGAAAGCTCTGCCTCATCGAGTTCCTCGGGCTCTTCTTCGTCCTCCTCCCCGTTTCGACCATCCGGATCAGGTGCACCATTCGATCTGGCGGTTGCCTATGCCAGCGCCTGCCTTTCGAGCCACCATTTGACGCTGATCAGTGGCCTTGCCTCGATTTTCTTGACGACTGCTTTGGCCGACGGCTCTGGCAAACCTCGGCTGGCCAACTGACTGTGGAG
>Ga0070699_100000452_pt1 | contig 39316 bp, 25 predicted proteins | sample KBSK1503metaG_FD_65473 | JGI IMG/M metagenome (GOLD analysis project Ga0070699, IMG submission 65473) | Corn, switchgrass and miscanthus rhizosphere microbial communities from Kellogg Biological Station, Michigan, USA - KBS K1-50-3 metaG | ecosystem: Host-associated > Plants > Roots >... | reverse complement strand
CGCCCGCTGGCTCCAGTGGCGACGCCGCCACCAGGCACGATCCCGCTGGTTTCACAAACGCGCACGCCTGGCACGTAACTATGCCCTGGTCAGCTAGCGATTGGCTGCTGCCGTACTAGGACCGCTCTCCAGAATGCTTCCGATTCAGAGTGTTGCGGCCGATTAGGTTATTGCGGTTCAATGCCCTTAACCTCGATCTTGGCTCTCTTCAGGGACCGGCGTGCTCAGCTGCCTGATCCTCGGCTATCGCGGGGTAGGCCGAGGCCGCGGCGTTCCTTCACCGATGGATCTATCCGGATTTTGCGCGGGATGATGGGGGCCGCTGGCTGTCGGTCATCTGGTGCGCTCGCCCGGAGCGGGCTGGTCGCGGCTGATTGTTGAGTGGCTTCTCCTTCCCGCGGGGCTGCCGATGGACGAGGCTGCGCACTACCCACATGCTTGCGGGCCGCCACATCATCAGATACGCGAAAGCGCCCAGTGCGGAAGAATCTCAGCAGGCCACCGCGCCGCTCCGCGGTGGGGGCGGAGGCGGGTGTCAGCGCACCCTGTTGCTCGAGTTCATCGCTCGTGGGGATTCGATGTCTTTGTTCGTCTTTGTCCATAACCACAGTCCCAATGCGTACATTGCGAGCCCGTTCACGACCGTCGTGTAGACGGGCCGTTCCTGGATGACTGACGGATCGAAGATGTCCTCCAGTATGTGCGCGAATGTCGGGATGCTGGAAGAGCCGCCGGTCCGCAGGACGAGGCTGATGTTTTCTGGGGCCACCCCGGCATCCTCGACAGCGCGGAGAATCTCGGCTCGGACGGATTGCATCGGCTCAGAGATCAGGTGCTCAAACTCATCGCGTCGCACCGGAATTGACATATCGATGCCAGGGCGGTGGAACTCTATGACCGAGTCCGGTGCTGTTGACAGTTCGATCTTGGCTTGTTCGATGGCACGGTAGAACTGGTATGCGTAACCGCTATAGAGGATGGTCTCGACCGCTGCAAGCTGCTCGCCGCCTCGGCCGCTGCGGAACTCGCTGAGAATCGAGGCGGTGTTCGAATCGCTGAGCAAGGTCTTCAGGCCGCTCAACGTGGACATGCGTTTCCTGAACTGATGGGGAAGCTCGCGTCGGGCGCCGGACCGGACCTTGTAGGTATCGTTGAGGTGCAGCACTGGCGCCACTTTGGCCTGGAATAGAAGCCGGTCGAACTGCTCGCCTCCGACGTCCACACCGGCCAGCGCAACCACGTCCCCGCCGTCCGGGGCGAACTTGATCACGGCCACGTCGAACGTCCCGCCGCCGAAATCGGCGGCCAGCGCGAATCCTTCAGGCAGGTCTTCGTTGATCACGGCGGCAGCGGGCTCGTCCAATAGCACGACCTCATTAAATCCTGCCTGGACCGCAGCGTCCCGTAGCCGCTGCTCGGCTATGGCCTGGCGTTCCCGGTAGTGACGCCCTTCGGCGCCGACGAATACTACCGGGTGCCCCAGGACGACCCGCCGGACGTTCGCGCCGGTCGCCCGGTCAGCGGCGATCTTCAGGCGGCGGATGATCACGCTCACCAGATCCGTCAATGTGAAGTCGATGGCCCAGGAGTGCGTGGAGACGAAGTCGGTCTCGGATAGGTCCGACTTGATGCCGGAGATGAGCCTCGCGTTGTGGCAGCCGCTCCCGGGCCGGAACTGCCGACAGGCGCTCTCTCTGCGGCGATCTATCACGTGCACGAGGCTGCAGCGCCCGCACGGCGTCTTGAGTGATCCAGTGACCAGGAACTGCTCGATGGCTTCCTCCCCGGCCGCGCGGTTCCTGTCCCGGTTGAGGTAGATGATCGATGGGAGGATCTCAGAGGTGCTCCCGGACTCAACCGGGATGACTTCTATCCGGTCCCGGTACGCGACCGCAATGGAGCTGTTGGTGGTGCCGAAGTCGATGCCATAGGCAACAGGCTCGCTGTTTCGCCGTCCGATCATGCGCCGATCACCATCCCTGCCGCGAGGACCGTCGCCGAAGCTCCCGGCTGTCGGCGCTGGATTTTCTCCAGCTCATTTTCGTGCTCAAGATTCAGGCTGTTCAGCCGCTCGCGGTTCTTGGCGACCTGCCCGCGCCTGGCAGGGAGCACCCGGCGGTCTCGATCCGATCCAGATGCTTCTTTCTCCCTGATCCAGGTCTCCTGCTCCTCGAGGAGCGTTGTGAGCCGGACGCGCCGGTAGCTGAATATCCGCTTGGCCCGCTCGATCGCCTCGGCCCGTGCGGCGTCGTTGTCCGCCCGGACTCTCGCACGAGCAGTCTCGTAGTCGGCCTCGAATTGACGGCGGCTCGCTGCCAGCGCGGAGCCGACCCAGTCAGGAACCTCATATTGTGGCACCGGCTCCCCTATAGCAGGCATTGCCTTGATCTGCTCGGACAAGACGGCAAGGTCTGGACCGACCAGGTGCCGGATGAACCAGCCACTAGGCCTGACACCCTCGCCCCGGATCTCGTAGTAAACCTCCACCCACTTCCCCGGCGGAATGTCAGGAGCCTGCCGGACGGCGGTGGTGACGGGGTCGACGGTGAGCGGGAGTCCAGCGAGCCCGTCCGCAAGCCAATGCCCGAAGGCGAAGAACGGGAACTCTTCCCGTTCCCGCGCAACCTCAGGGTCGAACGTGCCGCGGATCGTGCTCTGCCGTTGCTGCATGCGGGTCATCAGCCGAGGCGAGAGCGACACCACCTGGCCGCCTTCGTAATGATCCTTGAGGGTTCCGCCGAAGTATTGCAGGCACCTTGCCGCGAACCGTTCCAGGTCCAACCAGCGCGCCAGCGGACTCTGCTCAAGCAGTTCGATCGCCAGGTCATGACGCAAGCTGGCCCGGTCGAGGACAAAGTCCGCGAGCGTGCGCTCCTTCTCCCTGGCCTCCCGGACGCGTCGCTCCAGCGCGGCCTCGTAATGGTGGAACTCCGCGTCGAAGGCCGCCACGTCTGACAGCACCAGGCGTTCGATGTCGCGCTCGACCTCGCCGAGGATCGGATCCAGTGATCCAACCGATTCTTGGAACAATCCGATCCGCCGCTCCAGCACTTCCAGGACGCGTTCCTCGACCGTGTCCTCGCAGAAGAGGTTGTAGATCCGGACGGGGAGTTTCTGCCCGATCCGGTCAAGTCGTCCGATCCGCTGCTCGATCCTCATCGGATTCCATGGCAGGTCGTAGTTGACCATGAGATGGCAAAACTGGAAGTTGCGTCCCTCGCCGCCAGCCTCGGTCGAGATCAGGATCTGATCCTGTGCCTTGAAGCTGCGGACCGACTCCTCCTTCTCATCCAGGCTCATCCGTCCATTGAACATCGACACCGTGTAGCCGTTACGCCGCAAGATCGCGGCCAGGAACTCCTGCGTCTCGATGAACTGGGTGAAGACAACAACCTTCTCCTGCGGACGGCCACCGAAGATTCCATCGAGCGCAGTCAGGAGCTTCAGCGCCTTTGAGTCACGAACATGCCCGAGCCGCTCGACCAGGGCTTCCAGTTGCTTAATCTCCAGCAGCAGCCCGCCGGGATCGACGGCCGCGTACTCCAGTTCGGTCAGAGCCGTGGTTGTCTCTTCAGCATCGCGGAGCTCTTCGAGATGGTTCTCGCTCGGAGGCTTGGCCGTGGCGGCCTCCGTATCTTTCAGCTGGACTCTCAGCTTGGCGATGCGGCGCCGGAAACTCTGCCTGACGGCGTACGAGCTACTCGCGAGCATCTTCTGGTAGGTCACCATGACGAAGCCGAGGGCGAGGTTCCGTTCGGCGCGTGCCTGGTTATAGCCCTCACGCAAGTAGCCCGTGACGTCCTGGTACAGCGCCAGTTCGTCATCCTCGAGCTCAACGGGCACCCGCCTGGCTTCGCGCGGGGTGAATCCCCCGACCTCCGCCTTGCGGTTGCGCACCAGGGCGCCCGCGAGAGGATGCTTGTCGATCAGGATGTCCATCAACCGCTCGCGTTCCTGATCGTCCGCGAGCATCGCAACCGCACCTGCGGCAGAGATGCCGAGCTCATCCAGCAGCTTCGCGTGGGCGTTTACCGCCGAGGCCTGCTGAGAACCGGAGAGCGCATTCCAGCCTTTGAGGTCTTTCATGAGCGCGTTCAGACGCGGAAGGAAGCCGCGGCGGGTGTCGTACGCGCGGAATGTCGGGAACAGCCCGGGCTCGACAAGCTCGATCAGAGAGTACAGCTCGAAAGGGTGGACCTGCATCGGGGTGGCGGTCAGCAGCAGCAAGCCGTTGACGAGTTCCTTCAGCTCGTCAGCGAGCCGGTACGCCTGCGTCGTCTTGGTCTTGGTCGCGCCCTGCAGCGACCGGCGTACCCGGTGTGCTTCGTCGAAGATAACCAGATCCCATTCGGCCTCGATTATCTGCTCGGCACGCTTGGGGCTAGCCGCGAAGGGGAGCGAGCAGATCACGTTCTGCCGGGCCATCCACGGGTTGGCCTTACCCCGTCCGAGATACTGGAGCGCCGCGCCGTCAAGTATCTCGAAGTCCTCGTTGAACTTGGACTTAAGCTCGCTCTGCCACTGCAACTGCAAGCTGGCCGGCACGATGATGAGAACCCGCCCTAGCAGCTCCCTAGCCCGCAGCTCCTTGATGATCAGGCCCGCCTCGATCGTCTTGCCGAGGCCCACCTCGTCGGCCAGGATCATCCGAGGCTGGAGCTTCTGCGTGACCCGGTGCGCGACGAATACCTGATGCAACTGCGGCTCGATCCGGGCGCTGGACAGGCCGGTGAGAGGGTCGTAGCGGTAGGCGTGCCTAAGATAGAGGGACTGTAGCCGCAGCCCGTATGGCTCCAGATGGCCGAGCTCGCCGGCCGCAATGCGCTCGACCGGGCCCTGGGGGAGCTTCTCGAGTTCTTCCGGATGGATCCAGACAGTTCCGGATGGGAATGCCACCTGGACCAGCACGCCATCTCCAGCCGAGAGAACGACGCCGTCCTCGCTGGTGGCCGCGCGCCTTACGCGCTCGCCCGCTTGCAGTCCCGCCCCAATCATCAGCGCTCCGCCCTCAGTCCCGCCGTCTTTTCACGACATCGCACCCGCCGACCACGCTGCCATATCGTTTTCGGCCAGGAGTGACCCATTTCACATCTCATGGCTGACGTTCAAGATCGTACCCGTCGTAGCCCTACGGTCGGGTGTCCGCACCGCTAGTGACCTGATGGGCGACCCAGGCCCCAGGTAACTGACTTAGGAGTCATAGACGCCGTCCAATGATTTCGACAAAGCCGAGGGCTGAAGTCGAGTCGCGGCAATGCGCTCGGATAGGTCGCTCATCTGGAGTAGCAGCCGATCTGGTGGCTGCTCCAGATCAACAGCGTGGCAGAAGATCTCGATATCGGAACGGCGCACCACGTGGTGGGCGGGGTCTTCATTTCCTTTGGCGTATACCAGGTGTCCGTTGCGCAGGCCAAGGACTGTGCAGTAGGCAAGCAGCTGGTACAGGTCGGCGTTCGGGTATCCGGCTGGCTTCTCGGCCTTGTACTTTGCGTCGACGACGGCGACGGCTGACCCACTTATCTTCCACACGATGTCGGGCCGAAGGCGCACCTGCCCGGCCTCGTCGAAGTGATTCTGGTCCTGATCATCCACGCGCCCGCCGTATGCCGGTACGAGTGCCTCGCGCAGGGCCACGGTGACGAAGTCCTCGAACAGCCCTGGCATGTAGAGTAGGAAGCCATTCACGGCCACGGTCCCGGATTCATGCTCAACCGAGGTCGCGCGCAAGACGAGTTCGGCCAGCCGCAGCGCCGCGTGGTACCGGGCGTTGAGCCTGGTCGCCTGCCAGCCGGGGATCTGCTCGCCGCGGTGCAGCGGCGTGACGTCGCTGAAGTCGCGGAGCAGGCGCCGCAGCATACGCTGGGACTCGGCATCCACAAGCGGAACCGCGAGCATTCGCTCGCATGCCGCCCGGAGGATCCGGTTCTCCGGGATGTCGATGGTGAACTCGTCGTACTGGATCTCCAGTGGAAGCGGGAGTCCGTGGTGGCGGTGCAGCTGCTCGCTCTCGCGGAGCCTGCCGCGCAGCACCTGGGAACTCTCCTCGATGAGGATGTACCCGGGGAGCAGGCCCTGGTGGGTTGCCTGTTCCGTTTGCCGCCACAACGCCTGGGCAACGGCTGGAACCAGGTCCGCGGCCTCAGCCACCGATACCGTCTGCGGCCGCCAGGCGGCCGCGTACAGGGCATAGCCCACCAGGAACAGCAGCCGGGCGATGGGGACCTTGGGCTTTATGTGTATCTCGATGCCGCCGACCCTGGCCGCGCCGACTTTCCCGGTGGGCCCGATCTGCCAGGCTCCCGGACGGTAAGGGGATGGCGCAGCGGTGACCACGCCAGAGCCAGCCAGGGATCGCCCCTGTTCCGGCGTGAGCAGCCGCTCGACGCCTGGCCCCAGCTCGTTCAGTTCTATGGGTTTCACGGTTCAGCTGGGCCGGCGGCGATGGCTTTGCGGAGGCTGGGCAGGCCGTAAAGCTCTTCGAGGTCACGCTGGCCGTAGAATAGGTCCTCGAGCAGAGGCATAATCGAGTACTGCCACACCCGGCCGAGTCCGTCTTCGCGCTGGTAGATCCTCTTGTCCATCAGGTAGGAGGGGCCGATCGCCGCGTCGGAGTCCGCGATCCGCCTGTTCAGCTCGTCGAGCAGCCGCGCCGCTTCCTGGAGAAGCTGATGCTGGTCGAGCCAGCGGCTGAGCAAGCCCTGCACGGGAGGGATGCGCGGGTCCAGTTCCACGAAGGCGAACCGGCGGCGCATGGCCGTGTCGATCCGGGCGATAGACCGGTCTGCGGTGTTCATCGTGCCGATGATGAACAGGTTCTGCGGGAGCGTGAACTCCTTGTCCGGGGAGTACTGCAAGCTGATCGACTCGTCGCGGTACTCCAGCAGGAAGTACAGCTCGCCGAACACCTTGGCCAGGTTTGCGCGGTTGATTTCGTCGACGATCAGGATGTAGGCCGTGGTGGGGTTGGCCCCGGCCACCTCGGCGAAATCGCGGAACGGCCCGGCGCGCAGTGTGAAGGTCAGGGTGCCGCTGCCGCCTGGTTCTGGCCGGAAGCCTTCGAAGAAGTCCTCGTAGGTGTAGGACGGGTGGAACTGGACCAGCTTGACCGCGCCGTCGTCGGTCAGGTGGCGGGCCAGTTCGCGGGCGAGGTAAGTCTTGCCGGTCCCGGGCGGCCCGTACAGGATGATCTGCTTGCGCTCCCACAGCAGGTCGGCGATCTTCGCCAGTTCCGCCGGGTCTATCAGCAGGCGTTCGGCGAAATCGAGCGTGACCGGGTTGAATCCGAGGGGACGCCTGGGCGGTTCGGTGACCACAGTGGGCGGCTCGGGCGCCGGGCCGTGCGGGACGAGGGCGGCTAGCTGCTCGTATGCCTCAGTGAGGTCAACGATGTAGGCCTGACTCTGCAACAAGGCCGGCACCGGGGCCTGCAACTGGCTGCCGTCGACCGGCTCGGCCGGGTTGAACCACTTTACGGAACGGCGCAGGTTCGAGTGCGAGGCCGCCGACTCAGCCAGATGCGCAGGTCCGGATACTTCGCCGAGGTAGACACCGCCGCGCATGGGTGTCAGCACCAGGTCACCTTCGCGCATGCGGCGCAGGAACCGGTCGAATTCCTCAAGCCTCTGGCCACGATAGGCGTAGGACTTGTGCTGATACCCGGCCTCCACGGCCTGCCTCAGCTCGTCATAGGCGGCCCCGGGATCGAGACTGCCGAGCTGAGAGGCGCTGAGCGAGACAAAACCTTCTCGAAGCCATTCCGGGACGAGGTTGTAGCCATCGACATTGGACCCCCGCACCATCCACGCTCGCTTCACGGCTGTCGGCGTATCCGGCTCCTCCGTGCTCGCACGGTCGGCAAGCAACTCCTTCAGCGAGTCAGCAGTCAGCCGCTGATCTTGCGCAGCGTGCCCATGGACATCGAACACGACGCCTTCCCCGGCTAGCCGACTTCGGAGATCGGTGCCGCGGTACGACGCATTGAGCATCCCCTCGTCCGGAATGGTGCCATCGGCGTTGAGAACGCGGTATGCATTGGCCAGCCTGACCTGTCCACTGGCAAGGAAGTCCGCAACCTCCCTTGCGGTAGTGCCGGCCAGGGCCGCGAGATCGTCATGCGCGGTCCAGGCACCGGGCTCGACCAACCGTAGTGTCGTAGCGATGAACTGCTGGACGTCGCTGAGGATTTCCTGGGCCGCTTTGCGCCGCTGATCGATCTCTCGGTATAGGCGGTTCAGCTCGGCAACCAGCTCATCCGGCGCCGGGTACGTCTCCAGCGCCTCGATCCCGGCCTCGGTGATAGCCCAGCCGCCACGCTTCGTCATCCACCCGACGGTCGTAGCGTCCCCGGTATACCAACCGAGATGGACCCTCCACCGCGACTGCCCGTCGGCAGGACGCTCCAGCTCATACGGCGTGAACTGGACCCGGCGCTCGATCTCATCGACAGCCTCGCGCGGCTGGAGCGGACCACCTGCGTCCCTGAGCAATTCCAGGGTCGTCCAGACAAGCAGTGCCCGCTGCACACTCTGATCGGCCACTACGCCTCCCAATCCGCTCAGGTATTCCGGCGAGCTGGGTGCCGGGGCCCACGGCCGGGGGGCGTGTCAAGGATCGTCTGGTATGGCACGCCGGTTCGCATGGCCTCGGCCATTGCGTCATAGACCTCCAGAATTAGTTCCTTTGTGCGGAACGAACCGTAGCGCTGCTCGTCCTTGCGCTTGACGATCGGGAACGTCTCCATGATGTAGTCCACGTCATCCCGCTCGATACCGTAGATATGGAAGAACGCGGCATCCAACTCGGCCCGCATGGCTAGCCGCCGCTCATCGTCCCACCGGAACGGCGGTCCTAGGTCGCCCATGTCCCTGGCAAATGGCTCAATATCCCATGCAGTGAAGGAAAGCTCTAGGACGCGTGACTCTAGCCATGTGCTAAGGAGTGAATCTGGCGCCCAGGAAGGGTGCACCGTATAGATTTCGGGTGGCAGCACAGGCAACTGGTTGATAAGTCCGTAGGTCATATTGGCCCCAGTGAGCTTCTGGCGGGACACATAGTCGAGCACAAATGATGCGAGATTGGCATAGAGGCAACCGATCCGATCGGAAGCTGAGAACGACAACGGATACGCATGCCCAACCGCTACTCGCGGCAGGACGCCGCAGATCATGGTCCGCTCGTCGGTGCTTCGGCTGATATTACGCCAGCCGAAGAGCCAACCACGGTCCCAGCTCCTTGCTTTCAGCCGCGAGGTGACGCCATGGTTGTAAGCAGGCTTGTCCGGCTTTGACCTTTGCTCGTCGCGTGTATCGAACTCCTGGACCCAGTAACGGGGCATAACTACACGATCGGGGTCATTCTTCTCGCCTGGCTCCAGGCGGGGGAGCTCAGTATCCTGGCTGCCCTCAGGACGCTTGCTGTAACAGGCGAGCCGATGATCGAAGTGATGGATTAGCTTCGCTTCATAGAGCGGGAGCATTTCCTGGCCGTTCCGGGCGAAGGCGTTACCGGTCAGGGTCCAGCCGTATGGTTCGAGCTGCTCACGGGTCCGGAACATGCCAGAGTCGTTGGCCATGTGGAACATTGTCATGAACGACAAGCCCCAGGGATTCTCCTCGGGATCGTCACGCCAGAGCACCGGGACGCGATTATAGATGCCGATCGTGATCTCGGCGTCCCGTTGAGTTTGAAACATGGGGCAAGTGCCGGTATTTGGATTGACCAAGAGGAGGTCTGATGCCGAGACCCGGATACGGTGACCTCGTGGCGGAAGGTGGCTCGGGTGTTTAGTCAGCGTAGCGAATTCCGGATGGCGGATGACGGTCGAGCTCCCGGCGACAGTGAGCAGCGAGAATCTCATCCGGCCATGGCCGATCGCTTGCCAAAATTCTGGATTCGTTACGAAATCTAGGAGCGAGTCGAGTCGACGCTGCTCGATCAAATCACGGAAGAAGGGCGAGGTGGTCTGGTCAGTCGCAATCCCTGTAGGCACGATGATGCCCAACCGGCCGTTGGATTGGGTGATGGTCCGGGCAGTCTCGGCGAATACTGCGTAGGTGTTGATGTCGCCACGACCGGTCAGCGGATATCTGCCGGATTCGCGGAGGAGTTGGCTCCAGCCCGCTGCCTTGCGCAGTTCAGCTTGGAACTCATCCGACAGGGCCCTGTCGGCGAGGTCCTCGCTGTCTGCGAGGGCAGCGATCAGCTTCTTGCGTGCGGCAGCGTTCGCGGCTTTCGCGATCTCAGGCTGGCGGGATGCGAAGAACTCTTGATCTTGCAGCTTTACTCGTTCCCAAGGGGGATTACCGATAACGCACGAGAAGCCGCCGGCCCAGCCGGTGGCTGAGTTGATGTCCGTAGCGCCGTTGCCGACGCGGAAGATGTGGGGGAACTCGACATGCCAATGGAAGAACCTGTACTGACGGGTGAGATCTTCGACCAGATCCTCAGCTGCCGCAAGATCCAAAGCCACAGTGTCCGCACCGAACTGCTCTAGGACTGCGTGGGTGATTGCGGTGGAACGAGTAGCCGCGGTCTTCGGCTGCACGAACGCCGCGCACCAGGCGTCGGCCAAGAGCTTCTGGACACGGAGTTCGGCTGATTCGGCGAGCTCCAGGGCACGCCGTTGCTGGTGGATGTGTAGATCTTCCAGGCTGTCCGGCAGCGCACGAGCTATGTCGGCGGCCAGCTTGGCGAGGGCAGCGTTCGTGACCGGGATGCCAGCAGGGCTGAGGAGGTCACGCTGGCCTGAGCGTTCTTCGGCGTTCTGCCGCTTTAGGGCTGAGGCGACCTTGCGATCGTCGCCTTCGATAGGGGTGAATGCCTCATCCGGGAGGGGCTCTGCTAGCAGAGCCGGGGTGACGCCTAGCAGGGAGTTGCCGGTGCGGATGTTCTGGTCGAGGTAAGAGAGGGGCTTACCGGGCTCAAGTGCTTCCAGCCATAGGGAGATCTTGGCGAGTTCGGCGGCCATGGGGTTGATGTCTACGCCGTAGATGCACCTACCGGTGACTCGGCGCAGGGCTGCTCGTACCACCGCGTCGGGTGGTTCGGACTCGCCGGTTTCTTCGGCGGCGATGCGCTTGGCGATCCGCCGCGCGGCAGCGACGAGAAAGTGCCCCGATCCGCAGGCTGGGTCGCAGACGGTGATGTCCAGCAGCGCTGAGACCCGCTCCTCCGGCGTCTCGCGGGCGCAAGCTTCATCTAGCAACGGATCGAGTGCGGAGTCCAGCAGGCATTCGACCAGCGACGTTGGGGTGTAGTAGGTCCCAGACTCTTTCCGCTCGTTGCCGGCCAATGTTTCTAGTGTGTAGGCGAGTTGCTCGGGGTCGTAGTGGGGGATCAGTTCCAGCAGGGATTCGTAGATGCTGCCGAGTTCTTCGGCGCCCAGGTTGCCGAAATCTACTCGCCGCCAGGCGCCGCCATCGCGTGGCTTTACCAGGGACAGGGCGCGGATGCCGCCGAGCAGGGCCTCGTTGGACAGGCGGGCGCCGGCGAGGGGTTCGTCTAGCGGGAGCGGTGTGCCGTCGTCGCGCTGGGATTCGAAGATGCCGCCGATGCCGGGCAGGGCGAGCTCGGGGACGCCGCCTTCGGTGCCGAGCGCGTCGAAGACGAGTTGGGCGGCGTCGAACAGGTCGCCGTACCTGCTGCCGCGGTGTCGGCGGGCCAGTTTTCGCAGCCGGGCGGAGGAGAAGTATGCCGCGTACCGGTCGCGGGCCAGGCGCAGGCTGACCCTGGTCCCGGTGTCGTCGGGATCTGGCTGGAGCAGGGCGCCGCGGTCCTCGGCGACGAACCAGAACAGCATCCGGTACACCAGCCGCAGCAGTGCGCGGTTGAAGTCGTCCAGCTTCAGGTCCGCGTTGCGGGGATCGAGGCGGCCGCGCAGGTGCGGGTTGGCCGGGTGGGAGAGGAATCCGGTGCCGAGGATGGAGATGGCCTGCTGGACGCCGTTGCGGAGCTGATCGAGTGCCCGCTCGCCTTGCTGCGCGGCGAACCCGCGCCATTGTTCCAGGTAGCAGGACGCGGGGCCGCCGTCGTCCTGGATCGCGAACCGGGATTCGTGGCAGGTCAGGTAGAGGAGCACGAAGTCGGAGAACAGTTCTCCGTCGAAGATGGCCTCGAGGTCGAACTCGACGTAGGAGGAGCCGACCAACGCGGTCGAGTCGCGCAGCAGTCGCAGCGTGGCGCCGTTGGACAGGATCGCCCACAGGTAGGCGTCGTCGCGGTTGAGGAGTTCCTGGAGCATGGACTGCGGTGCGCGGGCCGCGACATGCTGGGTCTTGTGGTCCAGGTCGGTGGCCCAGCCGAGCAGGTGGATAGGCACGTGCCCGGACCGGTGGCTGATCGGGAAGCTCTTGCCCTCTAGCTCGAAGCCGCCGCCGACCATTTCGTGGAAACCGAGCTCGCGCAGGAGGATGCGCAGCCACCGTTCCCTAGTGACACGTGCCGATATGGCCTCGGCCGCGCTTGGGCCTTCTACCCGGCGCTTGAAGTCCTGCCAGACCTCGAGCAGGTAGAGCCAGGACCGGGACGCCTGCCGCCGGACCGACTCGCCGCGCTCAAGGCCGTAGGTCTGCGGCCCGGTGCCTGGCACCTGCGGGTCGGCGGCGGATACGCGGCCGAGCAGGTCGGCGGGGAGCAGGCCGCCGACGATCTTCAGGGAGCTGAACGCGGTCATGACGCGGTGCCTCCCGCTGCTGGCAGGTAGACGTAGACGCCGAGGATGTCGGCGGGTTTCTGGGCGCGGACGGTGATCTGGCGCCGGGCATGCTGGCCGCTGGCTTCGCGGACGCGGATGTGATCCTCGCGTAGGCGTCTAGCGAGAGTGTCGGCGACGCCATCCAGGTGTGCCATCAAGATGGGCACGTCAGCTACGGCTCGTTCGGCAAAATCTGTGGCTTGATCGGGCGGGACGTTGCCTGATGGCCGGGCGGCGAGCAGGTCCTGTACCTGAGCGGGAGAGAGCCATTCTCCCGCGGCGGCCCGGCCCCGGTAGGCGAGCACCTGGGCGTCCTCGGCGATCACCTGGCGGCGGTCATCACGGCCGGGCAGTTCCAGGTGCATGCGGAACCTGACGAGCAGGAGCGTGGTCCGGCGGCTCACCGCTGACGTGCGCATCACGCCGCACCGCCGGGCGGGGCGCACATTCATGGGGACATCGGGGTCGAGCGCCGATTCCAGGACGTAGCGGGCGATGGCGGCGACGTTCGGGTCGGTGCGGTCCAGGTAGGCCTGGCGGGGTGGGACGGGAAGGTCGCGGTGGAACGGCAGCGGCTCGGCGTGGCCGGTGACCAGCGCGTCGCGCAGGCCCGGGGGAAGAACCCCCGTTGCCGCGCGGAACCCGGTTGGTGTCTTGGTGATGTCGGCGTGCAGGGCGCTCAGTGCTTCGGCGGTGAAGGCCGCCACCTCGCCGGGGGCGCCGAGGCTGGCGCGCATCTCGGCGAGCTCGCGGGCGACTTCGGCTGGCTGGATTCCGGCCTGGGCGTACTTGGTGCGGGACTGGCGTTCCCGGGCGGCGGCGCTGTCCCATTCGCGGTGGAGGCCGGTGCGCTTTTCCAGGCCGATGCCCTCGAACGCGAGCTGCTCGCCGGGCGCGTCGCGCAGCAGCAGTCCTTCGAGGATGGCCTGGACGACGTCGTCGCTGCGGTCCGGTACCGGCACGGAGATGCCGAGGGCTTTGCGGATCTGCTCGTGCTTGCGCAGCAGCACGTCCAGGACGATCCCGTCGATGCCGTTGTCGGTGCCGTACAGCGTGACCGCCCGGACGACGTGAGCGCGCTGGCCGAACCGGTCGACCCGGCCCTCGCGCTGCTCGTGGCGGGTCGGGTTCCACGCCAGATCGTAATGGACGACAGCCTGGAAGTGTTCCTGCAGGTTCACTCCTTCGGACAGGCAGTCAGTGGCGACGAGCACCGGCCGCCGCGCGTCGTCGCCGGTCAGGTCCCTGATCCGCGCTTGGCGTTCGTCGGGAGGCAGCACGCCGGTGACGGCGGCGACCGCGTAGGCGGTGCCGAGCCGCTGGGTCAGGTGCTCGGCGACGTATTCGGCGGTGTCGATGAACCGGCAGAAGACCACCGGGTTGTATCCCTCTAGCAGGAGCTCCGTGACCACCTGGGCCAGCAGTGCGAGCTTGGTATCGGGTTTGCCTTCCAGGTCGGTGGCGCGGCCCGCGAAACGCTTCAGCCGCCTGCGGTGCGCGGTGTCGCCATCCTCGGCGTCGCCGTCTGCGCCGGGGGTGGCATCCGCTGACTCGCTGGTTTCCTCGTCGGGCAGGTCGAGGACGGCGGAGCGGCCGAGCCGGTCAGCCTCGGCCACGTCTTGGGCGTCGAGGTTTGCTGCCCTGGTGCGCAAGGTGGCGGCGGCGGCCCGCGGTGAGGAGGCCAGCGCCCGCAGCAGCGCCAGCGCCGACCAGTACCTGACCCGCTGCCTCAGCTGGCCGCCTTCGGGGTCCCTGACGGTTTCGCGGGCGTACTGGAGCACGTCATCGAACAGCTCTTTGTAACCAGGGGACAGCGAGTAGGTCCGTTCCTGGGTCAGCCGGTCCTCGGGGAAGGGCGTCGATTCATCGAGGTAGGAGCGGATGTCGGCGCGGCGGCGCTGCACGAAATGGCGGGCCAGGCGCTCGCGGCCCTGCACCGATTCCAGGTCCACGAATTCCAGGTTCTTGCTCAGCAGAGCCAGCAGGTTGCGGAAGCCCTCTTCCTTGCCGCTGTGCGGTGTGGCGGTGACCAGGATCAGGTGCCGGGCAGGATCCTTGGCCAGGCCGGTGACCAGCTCGTGGCGGAGCATCCGGGAACGGCCGCCGGTGCCGTCGGTCACGCAGGTGTGCGCCTCGTCGATGATCAGCAGGTCCGGGCAGCCATGCCAGAACTGTTCCCGCAGGCCGGGGCGCTTGATGAAGTCGGTGGACACGACGATGTGGCGAAACCGGTCGAACAGGGTCTCGCCTTGCAGCAGCCCGCGTTCCAGCCTGCGGATCGTGCCGGGCAATACCAGCTCGGCGTGGATGCCGAATTTCGTGGCCAGCTCCTGCTGCCACTGTTCGGCGAGCGCTGGGCCGCAGAGCACTGCCAGGCCGGTGGCGTCGCCTTGCTCCAGCAGCTCGGCGGCGGTCAGGCCGGCCTCGATGGTCTTGCCGATGCCGACGTCGTCGGCGATCAGCAGCCGTACTGTGTCCTGCCGCAGCGCCATCAGGAGCGGGACGAGCTGGTAGGCGCGGGGTTCCACGGCGAGCCTGGCCAGTGACCGGAATGGCCCGGCGCTGGCCCGGAACCCGATCCGCAGGGCCGTGCGCAGCAGCCCGGCGCTCACCGCCGTGCCCACGTCGCCTGGGTCGGGTGCCTCGAACGTCGCCGACCTGACCTGCTCAAGGGCGGGGAACACCCCGGCGACCTCGTCATCGCCCCCGCCCAGCGGGCGCAGCACGAGGAACCTGGGCGGTTCGGACTGCGGCAGCACGACCCACTCGCGGCCTCGTGCCTGCACGAGCGCGCCCACCTCGAACGCCGGAAGCTCAGTCGTTGTCACGTGTCACCTTCGTCACTGTGAGCCGAACACACTCGGGTAGCGTGCCGCTATCGTCGCCCAGTCGGCACCGGGGCCCACGATGATGACGCTCCAGCCGAGATCGCGGAGGGCCTCAGATGCTTCCTCATCCCGGCCAACCCGTTCGTTCTCGCTCTCGCCGGTCCCGGCGACGAAGACGGCAGCGTTCCCGTCGGGCAGGTGGTAGATAAGATCCGGCCGGGTGCCCTCGATGTCGCGGTCCACCGTGTCGGGCAGGCGCAGATCGCGTGAGCGAAGCCAGGCAACGAACTCCGCCGCCCGCGGATTCTGCGGTTCTGCGGATGGCTCGCGCTTCTGGGCGGCCGGGTTGCTCACTGCTGCGAGGGTGAGCCTGAGCATCAGGTCGCGGACGAGATGCCGGCTGATCATCTCGTGCACGCGCTGGTTGCCGTAGGAGAGCAGGCAGTCATAGCAGGCCCGGACGCAGCGTTCCCGGCCGGCGCCGGGTTCGTCGGTGCTGAGGTCAGCGCCGCTGTCCGGGTCGAAGTGCATGATCTGCAACGCTGTCCGGGCTGCTTTGGGCAGCGCGTCAGGGTCGTCGACCAGGCGGCGGAGCGCGCCGGCGCCGCCTTCCGCGCTCTCTATGAACAGCGCGCGGCCCCGGCGCTCCGGGTCAGGTAGTCCCTCGCTGGACAGCTCGCTGTCTTCCAGCTGGAACGCAGCCTCGATACCGCGTTCCAGCGCGATCGCGGCGGTGATCGCGGTCTCTGGGCTGACCGTGGCGGACAGCCGGGTCACCAGGATGTTGCGGCGGTCTTCGACGTAGGGGATGACTCGCTGCTTGCGCTTGACACCACCCGGAGCTTCCAGGCCTTCTTCTTCCGGCGCGGCCTGGTCCTCCCGCTCGTTCTCTTTCAGCCACCGGCCGGTGGTCACGTCGATCATGTAGCCGTGGATGTCGGGGTTCTGCCGCCGTCGCCGGCCGATGTTGGTGACCCGGACCGTCGCCGAGTCGCCGTAGGCGAGGCTGAGCACCGGACCGTCCTCATCTGCGGCGGTCGCGTCGATCCGGCCGGGCTTGCCGCCGTGGTGGCCGAACCGGTAGGAAGTCTGCAGCTCGAACCCGGCCCGGCGGCGTTCCTCCTCATCGGAGGAGATCCGGTCCCGGCGGGCGGTGCGCACCGAGGTCAGGCGCAGCAGTGCCCGGGTGGTGTCGCGCAGCGGCTCGTCGCAATGCTGGCAGACGTCGATGCCGACCGCTTCGGGATGCAGGTACCCGCAGCCGCGGCAGCGCCGGGCGGTGGCGGTGACCGTGCCTTCCTGGCCCGGCTCGGCTGGCGGCAGGGCCACGCTGACGACCTGGTAGCGGGCGCCCTCGTGGTAGATGACCGCGCCGGGGCCGAACTCGCCGATGCCGATGAACCGGGGCCGCTGGATGTAGTCCCCTTCGCGGTGGCCGGCCAGGCCGGGGATATAAGCGGCCAGCGGCAGGCGGGGGAAGGAATAGCCAGGCAGGAATCCCTCGGAGGCGAAATAGCGGTAGGAGTAGAAGTCGGTCTGGAAGTCGTCGGAGTCCTCGTTGCTGAGCAGGGTCAGCTGGATACGCGCATCGCGGGCCCGCCGGGCGGCGTTGTCGCGTTCCTTGTGCGGGACCGAGACGTCCACCGAGCGCGCCGACTGGGCGTGGAACTCCTGGAGCGCGAGCCGGTACATGTCCCGCCAACGCCGGCAGGCGTCATCGAACGCCTGCGGCGCCTGGCTGACCGCATCATCGATCCAGCCGTCCCGCCACCACGGCGCCGCAGCCAGGGTCGCCGTCATCCCGGCGAGCACGGCCCTGACCCGGACAGCGGCACGCTGCGCCGCAGCCAGGTCGGCGAGCCGCTCACGGACCTTGGGCAGCAGTTCCAGGCTGGGGTTGGCGCCGCCGACATCCAGCACGTCAGTGAGCGACCCGCGCAGGTCCTGGCCGGTTTCGGCCAGCCAGACCGCCTGGACGTGCGACCGGACCAGGTCCTCGTTCGCCAGGTCCAGCCGCGGCGGGGCGACCGATCCGCCGACCATATCGGTCGGCCGCCGGAAGTAGTACTGGTCATGGGCGTTGCCGGTCGCGCAGTACGTCACCACCAGCGCAGGCTGCCCCGATCGTCCCGCACGCCCGGCCCGCTGAGCATAGTTCGCCGGCGTCGGCGGCACGTTACGTAGCCCGACGGCGCTCAGCGCGTTGATGTCCACCCCGAGTTCCATCGTCGGCGAGCAGTACAGGACCGGCAGCGCAGCCTCGCTGAACTCCCGCTCGCGTTCCTGCCGTTCAGCGGGCGGGACCTGCGCGGTGTGCTCCTTGGCGCGCAGCCCGGCCAAGGTCGCGGCGACGGCCCGGTACAGCTCGCGGAAGAACGGGTTAACCCGCGGGCCTTCCTCGTTATCCAGGGTCCGCCGCACCCGGTCTTCGGCACCGGACAGCCCGCTCCCGGCCTGCCAGTGGATCACCGCAGCCCGCAGCCGGTAACCCGGGACGTCGTTCTCGCCCGGTGGCACGGCCACCATGAGCAGCCCGGCCTCGTTCAGCGTGCTGAACAGGTCAGTGATGATCTCCTGGGCATCGGCGATCTTCAGAGTGACCCGCCGGTTGGCATACTCACGGATCAGGAACCGCCCGAACTGACCCCGGCCGGACACATACACATTGCTGCGCCGCTGACCGCGCTGGCCGGGCCCGGGGAAAGCCACCCCCGCCATCGGCGGGAGCTCACGTTCGGGCAGCGACCACGGCTCCTTCAAATGCTGCGCAGACAACCGCCGGACCAGGTCGAACCCGTCGTCGCTGAGGTACTCCACGTCGATGGCCAGGTTGCGGCGCAGCTCATCCAGCAGCGCGGCAGCGATCTCCTCCCGGTGCACCGGGTCGTCATCGCGCAGCGCGACGTGGCTATCCCGCCAGGCCTCGGCATCCGCGGCCACCTCGGGCAGGTCCCGGTACCTGATGCGGAGCAGACCGGTCTGCTCCAGGTTGGGCATGGTGACCCGCCAGCCGCGTTCCAGGTCCAGGTAGAGCCGGTACCCGGTCACCTCACGCAGCGCCCGCCACGCCTCGTCGCGCTGGCTGTACTTCGCGCCAGGATTGCGCGCGAAATCGGCCATGGCCAGGCCGAGTTCCTCGGTGACCCGCTGGGCCACGATCTCGTCGGTCAGGCCCTCCGGAGCCTTGTCCAGCGCCCGGTACAGGGCACCGCGTAGCTGGGTGACCTGCACGAAGTCGTTGAAATGCCCGGCCTGCAGCGAGGCGTCCTGGCGGTTGTCGACGAACGCGAGCAGCTTGCGGGCCCTGTAATCAAGGTCGCCTTCCCAGGTACGCAGCGTCCGGACGATGCTCGCGGTGATCAGCGACATCGCCGAGCTCCGGCCCTCCGCCGACAGCTTGGCCAGCTTCGCGAAATCGTTGCCGCGAGCCTGCTCATAGGACGTGCGGCAGCGCAGGCAGAACCGGAACGGGCTCGGCACATACGCCGCGTAAGTGCCTTCTCCCGGCCTTGTCTCCCGGCCGGTGACATCCACCTGCACCAGCTCGGGTAGCAGTTTTTCCCGAGCCGGATCCGATATCTGCCCGGCCACCGGGTCATACGTCAGCCAGGAATACGGCAATCGACCCTCGACCAGCACCTGCTCCCGCGACGACGGCCAGGGCTGATCGTCACTGATGAACAGGTAGCCGCTCGCCTCGTCCCCGCCGCTGGCATCGTTATCCCGCCGGGCCGCATACCGGCGCCCGCCCTCGGCATCGCTCCGGGTCACGGCCAGGTAGTCCTGGCCGCACTCGCGGCAGAACGCGGTCGGCACCAAGATCCGCTGCGGCGCATCCGGGTCACTGCCCGGTCCCGGCGCGGCGACCTGATAGGTGCTAGTGACGTGCCGGGTCGCCGGGGGCTCCAGCGTCACGTACACGTTGTCGCCCTTGGACAGGAACTGGTGCAGCCGGAACGCGAACACCGGGCGGCCAGTCGCGGGATTGATGATCCGTGATCCGGCCTGCAGCGCGTCCTTGATCGCTGCCGCGCACGCCGCCTGTTCCGTACCGGTCTGCTCAGCAAGCTGCCGTGCCGCCTCGGGGAGAGTCGGCGGACGGCGGCGCCGCTGCGGGCTGACGGCCGGAGAACCCGGCTCGAAGCCGAAGACCTCCTCGATCCAGGTCGCCAACGGATCGGCGGTGAAGGCCGCGAATTCTTCCGGCGGTGCAGGATCACCGATACGCCGGCGTAGTGCGTCAGGGGCGATGGCAGCCGGATCGGTGATCCGCTCCAGCGTCTCCCCGATGACATGACCCGGCTCGACCGGCAAACCGAACAAGGTGGTCGCCACCTCGGCGACCGCCCGCCGCTGATCGGCGGCGTCGCCCTCCGTGGTCATCGTCGCCGAGGTGCCGATGCACTGAACGGTCGCCGCGTCGCATGTGTCCCGGAGCCTTCGGACAAGGAGAGCCACGTCGGCGCCCTGGCGGCCGCGGTAGGTGTGCAGTTCATCCAGGACCAGGAACCACAGGCCTCGGGCCGCCTCGATCAGGCCCCGGTCCCTGGGCCGGGTCAGGACCAGTTCCAGCATCACGTAGTTGGTCAGCAAGATGTCAGGTGGATTAGCGATGATCCTGGCCCGGTCATCCGCCGACTCCTGCCCGGTATAACGATCGAATGTCACCGGCGGACCCTCGGGATAGCCGATCGTCAGGAACTTCTGCAGCTCCCTCAGTTGGCTGTTGGCCAGGGCGTTCATCGGGTAGACGACGATCGCCTTGATCCCCGGCCGGTATGTTCCAGCCGCCTTGGCCGCCAGGACCCGGTCAACTATGGGGATGATGTAGGCGAGGCTCTTGCCAGACCCTGTCCCGGTTGTCAGCACGTAGCTGCTCCCGGTTCGCGCCGCCTCGACCGCTTCACGCTGATGCTGGTGCAGCCGGAGCACCGGGCCGTGGGGGTTGTCGTCCTTGAGCCGGAAGATCCTCTCGCACTCGGGGCGAAGCAGCCCTTCGGTAATCAGGTCGGTGACCGTACCGCCGGAGGCAAAATTGGGGTTGAGCGACAACCAGGGGTCCGGCCACTGATATCCCCGGGCCATGCGCTCGGCAACGTGCTCACGGATGTTCTTGTCGTGGATGTCGACGAAGCTGCCCGTGAACTCACGGTAGTCGTCGATCAGCCGGTCACGAACCCGGAAAACATCCATGCCACATCCCGCTCTGCGCGCCTCAGACATTCAAGGTGGCCCTCCATGCCGCGCCGCAAAGCTCAAAGGTTGCCGACGGTCGGCACGCGCTACTCGACCAGGTGATTTCCGGCGAGCAGCCGAACCCATACGTACAGACATTACAGGGGCCCAATCAGGGTTACTTGTGATCTGCCAGTATCGATTGCCTACCGAATCTGGCGAGGTGCGTACCATGCGAAACAGGCGAATGTCATCCCGTTACCCTGCCTTTCAAGGCCTTGCGTCCATGCCTATAGCCGGACTCGATCCCTGATCTTGACCCCTCACCCTGTCACCCTGAACCATGATCCATTCAGCTTCACGCGCATGCACCATCTGGTGATCATGACGAGATCTTCGAGGTGACGGAAAATGCAGTGGTCATGGACGAGGAGGAAGCGTACGGCATGGCACTACTGATGTAGGCAGTGACCTTATAGGGACGCCTTCGCTGTCACCAAGGCTGGGCAGTCGGCCGGCCGGAGACCTCGCGCATGGTGACGATGACCGATCCGTCTTCGGTGACGGCAGGTGCGGGGGTCGTTTCCCGCAGGCGGAAGCGCATCGGTACTTCTTCTCCCGAGACGGAGGTGCATAGCCAGCAAATGAACCTGGCCTTGTTGAGCTCGGGCTATGGGGTGGGCGGGTACAGCGGCGGTTCGTCGGCGGTGCTTTCCGCGGCAAGGGTGGCTGCTGATGGCGGCCCGTCGCCGTCGAACTGTGACCAGTCCATGTGGCTGATCGGCCCGGCCCGCCGCCGTGGAGGACCCAGTGTCAGGTACGCGCGACCAGGTCGGTGTCGCCGAACTCTTCGAGGTCCTGGTCGACGAGGAATTCGATGACCGCGCGGGGCGGGGTGATCGCGGGCGGCAGCGGATCGGGAATGTTCATCGCGGGCATCGGCGGTCACCTCCTTGGTCCACCCTGATGCGCAACGACCCGGCGGTCAGTCACCCGCCTCGGGGGACGTATCGCGTTCGGCGGCGAGCTGAAGGATCCTCGCCGACGGGGTGATCTGCGGCTTGGGCGGCTGGAGGATCGCATCGCGCCCAGGCGGATTCCAGGAGGGGAATGCCTCGCCGAGGTCACCCCAGTCCGGGTCCTCGTTGGGCAGCATCATCCCCTGGCGTTCCTCGAACTTCTCTCGGAACGCCGGGCGCTGCGCGGCCAGGTCGCGGATCCAGGCGGCCATCTCGCCGATCTTCTTGTCGGGAGTCAGGGTCAGTTCTTCGCGATCGATGTCGCTGACTGGGGCCGGTTCAGCCGAGTGCAGCGGCTTGATCCTCAAGTCCGGATGGCGGCGTCGTAGTTCGGCGTCGGCCACGATGGCCAGGCGGCGGGAGTGTTCGGTGCCGTGCTCCCACTCCGTTCGGTCGATCATGGTCTGGGCGAAGAGGGTTTCTTGCTGCCGGTAGCGGTTGCCCATGGCCGAGTAGCAGGCGGCCAGTTCCTCGTGCCGCCCGGCGCGCGCATGATCGCTGGCCTTGCGGGCGGCGTCGGCTTCGGCGGCGGCGCGGATGGCGCCCAGGTCGGCGTTGGCCACGCCGAGCCGGGCCAGTCGCAGTTCCCGGCCGATGTGGCGAGGAGCCCAGGCGGTCTCGGCGGCGTAGGTGTCTCGGATCAGCCACAGCCGGCCGTCGCGCATTGCCCGGACGTCAGGCTGGTCGGCCGGGCCGAGGGCGAGGAAGGCCTCGTGCCAGGCGGCCCGCTGATCCGGCGTGTCCCGGGTGGGCTCGGGGCCGATCGGGTCGCCGGGGTCGTCATAGCCGTACATCTCCCGGTAGGCAGCGATCAAGGACGCCTTACGTTCCCATTCCTGCCGCACAGCCGCATCATCCGGCACCGGGCCGAGCGCCGTGATAGCCCACGCGGGCGCGATCTGGGCGGCGTGCTGGCCGAGGCGCTGTTTGCGGTCGTCCATCATCGCGGCGATCTCCGTCAGGTAAGCCCGGCGTTCGGGGTCCGGCAGCTGGGGGACCCGTTCGGCCCAGGGGGCCTGGGGCTGAGGCAGCAGCGGGTCGATGCGCTGCCGGATCCGGGTGTTCAGGACGCTGGCGATGTCCCGGGCGCCGGCCAGGTCACGTGAGGCGATCGCCGTGCGGGTGACCTCGGCTGGATCAAGCCCGGCCAGCTCTGCAGCGTGCAGGGTCCGGAACAGCCACCGGGCCTGGTGCGACAGTGGCTGCCGGTGGCCGGCTGGGAGTGCGGCCATGACCAGCTCGCGGTACCGGTCGTCGCGGGCGCCGCGGGTCTCAGCGGCCCAGATCGTGTTGAGGATGCCCAGGTGGTCAGCATTGGCCAGATTGCGCCGCCTGGTCTCCGAAGCCGATAGTTCGCCGCCGTCGCGGTCCAGCACGTCGGCGAGCACGGCGATCGGCTCCCGCGGGTCCGGGTTGCCTGGCCCGGCGGGCTGGGCGGGCAGGAACCCTTGGCGTTCACGGCGGATGCGCTCGTACCGGTTCAGCTCGGGTGCGGCCCGGGTGCCAGGCTGCGGGTCAGCCGCCTTCGGCGGGGTGGTGAAGACGAAGGCCAGGTTGGCGTCGGTGCCGCGGGTCATGGCCGGGTACAGCCAGTGCCGGTCTTCGTTGCCGGTGATCAGCGCGATCCCGGTGTGCACGGTGGCGCCCTGGGCGGAGTGCCCGGTGATCGCGTAGGCCAAGTCAGAGGACTGGTAGCCGGCGTAGCAGAACGCCCGGTCGGTGAACCGCCGCTGTCCGGTCGCCGGGTCGGCCTCGAGCAGGCGGCGGACCATCAGGCCGCCGCTGGTGATGGCCTCGATCCGCAGGACGTCCCCGTTGGCCAGGGCCCGGCCCGGCTCGCCCGCCTCGAGGTGGTGGTCGTTGCGGCGGCAGATGATCAGATCACCCGCCGACGCCTCAGCGCCTTCCGCGATGCGCACGGCCCGGCTGGCGTCGACCAGGCCGAGGTGGATCAGGTCGTCGCGGATCCGGGCGGACAGTTCCCGGCACCGGGCCCAGTCCGCGGCCATCAGCAGCACGTCCCGCCCGGCCAGGTAACTGGCCACGTAGGCATGGACGGCCTGGTCCAGGGCCTGCTCGGGCGGGGCGCCGCGGATCCGGCCGCGCTGGTCGTAGTCGTCCAGCGCGGTGGCTTCCCCGCGGCGCAGCCGCAGCGAGGCCTCGCGTTCCCAGGCGGCTTTGAACCGGACCGGCTCGGCCAGCTGCACGTAGCCGAGCCGGTCCGCCAGCAGTATCATCGCGCCGCCGCCTTCCACGGCGGCGAGCTGCTCCTGATCCCCGGCCAGCACCAGCTTGCAGCCGTTGCGCGCCGCGTGCTCGGTCAGCGCGGCCAGATGGGCCAGGGACACCATCGACCCTTCGTCCACCTCGATCAGCGACCCCGGCGGGATGCTGTCCAGGTCGGCCAGGAGCCTGGTCGTGTTCGCCGCGACGCGGACACCGGCCTTGCGGAGCTCGTTGGTGGCGTTCTGCGAGGTCGCGGTGCCGAACACCGGGCCGCCCCACGCCCGCGCGGCGGCGGCCAGCACCCGGGTCTTGCCCGTCCCCGCCGGACCAGTGACCACCTCGACGATCCGGGCCGAGGTCAGCACGTGCCAGACCGCCGCCGCCTGGTCCAGCCGCAACCCGCTGCGCGTAGCCTGCTGACGCGCGTCCTGCGCGCGTTCGCGCAGCTGCGCCTCCACCAGCTCCGCGTCGACGCCCAGGCGCCGCGCCGCCAGCTCGCCCGGCAACCGCGGCGCCTGCCGCGCCTGCGCGTGCGCGACCAGCCGCTCCTCTGTCGACAGCTGCGCGGCGGTGGCGTACCGCGCGATGCCCGGCCGCGTGTAGACGCTGCGCCCGTCCAGCTCCCGGCGCAGCGACGCCGGGAGCGGCGGCCATTCCGGCGCCTCCAGGCATACCACATCCCCGCCCCGCCCGGACAAGGCCTCCTCGGCCAGGCCCAGCAGCAGCTCCCGCGCCGCCTGCGCGCTCATCCGCCGGGACTCGGCCGGCATCACCAAGGCCAGCTGCTTGACCAGGTCGTGCCGGGTCCAGGCAGACTGCCTCTCCGACACCAGCGCCAGGGCCTTCTGCACCGCCCGGGCCTGCGCCTCGCGCGACAGCGGACCCGTCGGCCCCGGGCCATCGACGGCTGCCGGCGCGATGGCGTCCGGGCCGCGCGCGTCCGACACCGCGGGCGCAATGCTCGCCAGCTGGCCGCCGACCGTGGCGTCCCACCGCGCGGCCAGCGCGTCCCAGTCGACGCGCGCCGCGTCCTTGCCCTTGCGTGACCGCAGCGTGGCGTCGTTCGCGATGTACAGCAGCTCGCGCGAGGTCGGCGCGCGGCCGTGCCGCCGCTCCCACGCCCGCGCCAGCTCGCGCTCCTTCTCGTGCACCTGCACAGTCCGCGTGGAATACGCGTCCATCTGCGCCTGCGTGACGCCCCGGATCTCGTTGCCGCGCCCGTCCGCGCGCGGCACCCACGCCACGCCGAACTCCCGCGTTAGCTCACACTCCACCGCCGTCGCCGCGACACCCTGCAGCGCGCCCAGGACCGCGCGCAGGCTCGCGGTATCCAGTGCCCGCCACTTCCCATCCCGAACGGTCCGGGTGATCCGCGCGACCTGATTGTGAATGTGATCCTGCGGGTCGCCGTCTCGGCTGGTGCCCTGCAGCCACGACGTCACGACCAGGCCCGCTTCCTCGAACCGGCCCGGCTCCTGCCCGTCCACCCCGACACCGTGATACCCAGTCCGGGTAACCCCGGCCCATTCCTGCAGGTACTCCAGCGCGGCCCGGTTGGCCCGGTGCAAGACCTTCTGGAACTTCTGCTCCTGACCGGTCCAGTAAGCCAGCGCGCGGCCGTCTCCCGCTAGCCGCGCCCGGCGCGCGTTTTCCCGGATCGAGGCGTGCAGCACCGAGATCGACTTGGAGAACGAGACCGTGACGTCGGTATAGGCGGCGGGCTGCCGGGTCGCCTGCGCTGCCTCCCGCTCCAGCTCGGTCACCCGCTCAGCAGTGGCATGCGGCTCGGCGGCCTTCAACTGGGCCAGGTGATCGGCGAATGTCGCGTAGCGGCCGCGCGCCCGGCCGAGCGTGGCCCCGGTCCACGGGTCGCGCTGCTGGTAGACAGCGTCATAGGGCCTGCGCTCAACGACCTGCCCGGATGTGAAACCGAGTGCTTGCGCTCCCGGGCCCCACCACCGCCCGGGCGGCTCCCCGGCCTGCGCGGCGTTGATGTAATAGCCGCCGGGCGTGTGTGCGGCGCTGGCCTGCCCCTGGGTCTTCCAGATGTAGCCGAGGTCGTAGCCCTTGGCGATGGTGACGACCACGGCCAACCGGCTGCCTCCTCCTTCCCGAGCGTCACGCGGCCGCGGAGCTGACCATGATCATTCAGATCAATGCAACGGTCTGCGCGGCTGTGGATCATGGTGAGGGCGGACAGCTCAAGACCGCTGGCAGAGACCAGCGGAAGATGGGCAGGAAGGCCAAGGAAGGGGGCAGTTACCAGGCAGAACAACGAATTCAAAGAGCACGGCAGAAGTGCCGGTTCTTGCAGCCGATACAGAATGGCATGGCTATGAGGCCATCATCGCTGCGCGAATAGCCAGGGAGCCGGTGACGATGGCGGCTCAGGAGCCGCGTCCGCGAACCGGGATCGGCTCCACTGGACCCACTCTCATCTGTCCAGCCTGGACTCTCCGGAGGGGAGACCCGGGGCCTTCTGCAGGCCCGCCTGTTCAGATGCGGCGGGCGGGCCGTTCATTGGTCGAGGTCTACCGGCTGGCCCGTGTCGGCGTCGACCAGGCTGATCGCCTCTGACGGGCAGGAGGCGGCGGCGTCGCGCACCAGCTCGTCCGGGTCGATCTCCGCCTCGGCCGGGCCGGACCGCTGCTGCTCGTCCAGGACGAACCGGCCGGGTGCGAGGGCTACGCACATGGCCGAGCTGATGCATATGTTCTTGTCGACGGAGACCTTCCAGCGGCTCATGGCTCGCCCCACCGGACCGGTAGCTCGCGCAGGCTGTGGATCGCCATTCCCGGTTTGAACTCCAGGTCGCCGGCGGGCACCGCGAGCCGCAGCCCCGGCAGCCGGCCGACCAGGCCGCGGAAGGCCTCCTGGAGCTCGACCCGGGCCAGCTGGGCGCCGAGGCAGTGATGTACGCCGGCGCCGAAGGTCAGGTGGCTGGCGGCGTCGCGGGTGACGTCGAACCGCCCCGGATCGGTGAATACTGAAGGGTCCCGGTTGGCCGTGCCGAACAGCGGCATGACCTGCTCACCGGCCGGGATGGTGACTCCGCCGAGCTGTACGTCTTCGGTGGTCACGCGGGCCGGCGGGAGGCTGCCGAGCCGGACGTAGCGCAGGAGTTCCTCGACCGCTGCGGGTATCAATCCCGGATCGGCGCGCAACTTGGCTACCTGGCCGGGGTGGTCGAACAGCAGGAGCAGTGACAGGTTGATCTGGTTGGCGGTGGTCTCGTGCCCGCCGATCAGCAGCGTGCAGCACATCACGGTGAGCTCTTGCTCGGACAGCCGGTCGGCATCGTCGCGGGCGGCGATGAGCCCGCTGATCAGGTCATCGGCGGGCCGGGCCCGCTTGATCTCGATCAGAGCGCCGAAGTAGCCGTACAACTCGGCCAGGGCGGTCATGATCTCGTCGGAATCCCGCTGCCAGTCGCCCATGATGGTGTCGGACCAGGCGTGGAACTGCCCGGTGTCCGCGGCGGGCACGCCGAGCATCTCGCAGATCACCTGGGCCGGCAGCGGCAGCGAGAAACCTGCCACCAGGTCCGTCGGCTGGGGCCGGCGGGCCATCGCGTCGATGAGCTGGTTGACGATGCTCGTCACCCGCGGCCGCAGGGCCTCGACGCGGCGGGCGGTGAACGCGCTGGCCACGAGTTTGCGCAGCCTGGTGTGCTCGGGCGGGTCCGTCCCGTTGATCGAGCCGGCTGCGAACATCTCGAAGCCTGGCCGAGCCTGGCCGGGCGCAACCGCCAGGGCCCGGGAGAAGCGCTGGTCGACGAGTACAAGGCGGACGTTGTCATAGCCGGTGACCAGCCAGGCGATGCGGCCGTCGGGTAGCTCGGCCCGGAAGACCGGCCGCCCGCCGCTGATCGTGCGGATCTCCGGCACGGGCTGGCCGGGCAGAGCGGGTATGAACTTGACCGGGCTGCTGTCGATGGTCATCTGATACTCCTCACCGGCCAGGCCATACCCCGGCGGCCGCGTGTTCAGCGGCATGACCAAGGCGCCGGAACGCGGCCCCGGGACCGCTGGGGCCGCTACTGCGACGGTACGTCTGACTTACTGACGGCGCTAGCACCGGCGGCGCAGGCCCAGCAGGCTCACAGTCCAGCAGCGACTGAGCCAGCCATCCAGTCAGAGCAGGTCATGTTGTCGGCGCGCTTGCCATCGCGGCGGCCTGCCGCACCTGGCCGGCAGCACGCTACCGCCCGCCAGGCTTGGCCGCGACGCCGTCGAACATGTAGCCGAACGCGCGCGGGCCCTTCAGGTAGTAGTTATCCAGCCGGGTCAGCTCCAGCCCGGCATCCGCCACCAGCCGGCCGATCGGCCGGTCGATGTGGCAGCCTCCGAAGACCCGGCGCTGCAGCGGGGTGAGCCGGTGCTGCCACCGGGCTACCGTCTGCTCTGGTGACAGGCCATGCTCCATGAAGTGAAACGCGCCCGCGGGACGCAGGACACGGCGGATCTCGGCCAGGGCCCGGTCCACGGCCGGGATAGTGCACAGCGTCAAGACGCTGACCACGTGGTCCACGCTGGCGTCCTCAAGCGGCAGCGCCTGGGCGTCACCGCCGATGTACTCGACCGGCACCGGGCTCGCCGCCACCCGTTCCGCCGCCAGCTTGCGGGCCACGGCCGACGGATCGACCGCTCGTACGCGCTGCACGGCAGGCGGGTAGTAGGGCATGTTCAGCCCCGACCCGAAGCCGACTTCAAGGACCTCGCCGCTGAGCCCAGCGGTGACCCGGGCCCGCAACCGTGCCGCCTCTTTGCCGCGCAACGCACGATCCGTCACACGAGGAAGGACCTGCTCCTCGTAGAAACCCATCCCACCAGTCTGGGACGGCCCGCCAGCAGCATCAAGAATCCTGCCGCACCGTGTCGTCGCGGTGAGCGCCGGACGTCACTCATGGCGGACGTCGGCTGCTGGCATGACCGGCCAATGGGCATCCACGCTACGCTCATGCTGGCGCCGGGATGCTCACCGTGGTGGCCGCAGCAGTCGGAGCTGGCAACTTCCCCGGATGCCGTCACGGACAGTGGCGGCGGGGCCAACATGCGGCGCGCAAGTGTCCGCCCGGCGCGTTTCTATGACCTTGCCGGCTAGCTCATGGCACGGCACCGAGTTGTCATTCTGTGTCGGCTGGAAGCGCGGACCACGGCTTGCACCCGGGCTGCGGCCTCCAGCGCCATGAGTGCTTTCGACACCCCCTCGGCCCAGCCGTCAAACGTCAGGGACGGCAGCGCGCTTTGGTGCGCACGGGGCCAGGTAGCTCCCTACTGGGTCTGGCCGAGTCCGTCCAGGTGGGCGTGAGGTCCGCGGCTTCCGGCCGGTGGCCAACCTTTGCTCCTATTCGCGGAGTGGTCTGAGGCCAGCGCGGACCTCTTGTGCGAAGAGTTGGGGCTGTTCCCAGGCTGCGAAGTGGCCGCCCTGAGTGGGCTGGTTGTAGTAGATGAGGTTGTGGTACGCCTGCTCGGTCCAGCTGCGCGGGGCCTGATAGTTCTCACCGGGAAAGGCGCTCACGGCCGCCGGGACCCAGACGTCGGCGGCGTTGTACAGGCTGGTCTTATTTTCCCAGTACAGGCAAGCCGCAGAGACCGCCGTGTTGGTCAGCCAGTACAGCGTGATGTTGTCCAGGAGATCGTCCCGGGTGAGGTCACCTGCGGGGTGTCCGTGGCTGGTGCGCCCGAGTACGGCCGAGGTGACCGGCGCGGCCGGCTGGCCCGAGCCGTCCCCGTGGTCCAGCAGCCAGGCGGGTGAATCCGCCATTCCGTACAGCGTCTGCGGGCGTGTCCCCATCATGGCGGCGTAAGCGCGCCGCCTCGCATACAGGGTAGTCAGCTGGTCGTAGGCGCGCCGTTCGCTGGCTGACAGGCTGGCGGGCGGCGGGTCGCCGCCCTGCAGCGCCTTGGCTACGTCGGGCGGAACCGTGCCGGGGAAATTGACGTGAATGCCGAGCAACTCCGGAGGTGCCTGCTGCGCGATCACGTTCGTGACCGCCCCGCCCCAGTCGCCGCCTTGCGAGGCGAACTGCGGGTAGCCCAGGCGCTTCATCAGCACGACCCAGGCGCGTGCGATGCGGGCCAGGTCCCAGCCGGCCTGCCGCGGCTTGCCGGAGAACCCGTAGCCCGGCAGCGACGGGATCACCAGGTGGAACGCGTCCGAAGCGGTCGCGCCTTGGGCGGTGGGATTGGTGAGCGGGTCGATGATCTTGAGCTGCTCGATGACCGAGCCGGGCCAGCCGTGAGTGACGATGAGCGGCAGCGCATCGTCGTGGCCTGAACGGACGTGGATAAAGTGGATGTCGAGTCCGTCGATCTCCGTCATGAAGTGCGGCAGGGCGTTCAGCTTGGCCTCGCACCGGCGCCAGTCGTAATCTGCCGCCCAGTAGCGGGCGAGTTCCTGAATCATCGCCGGGGCACGCCTTGCGAATCATCGGTGACGGTCTCGCGGTCGGGCCAGCGGGTAGCCGCGATACGCGCACGCAGCGCCTCAAGTTTCCGCCTCGCGAACCTTGGGGGCCGTGAACGGCCGGATCGCTGTCACGCCCGCCGGGTTCCCGATCGTGACAGACATGCGGATCTCCTTGGTTGGTTTGATGGTCAATATAGGGCTGGCTCTCCCGGCCGGAGCCGGGGCATTCCGGGCGCGGTCTCGGTGGCGCCGCCCTGCGCCACCGCGGAGGTGCGAACGGTCAGGTCTGCGGGCAGCCAGGTGACGTAGCCGAGCCGGACCGGTCCGGAGCCGGATATCTGGGCGGCGCGGCGCTGCAGGTCATCAGCCCGTTCCAGCAGCACGCGAGCATGCGGGAGCAGGGCCGCGCCGGCCGGGGTCAGGGCCACCGAGCGGCGGTCGCGGTCGAACAGCCGCACCCCGAGGTCGTGTTCGAGCGCCTTGATCTGCTGAGACAGGGAGGGCCCGGCGATCAGCAGCCGCTCCGCGGCCCGGCCGAAGTTCAGTTCCTCGGCCACAACTATGAATCCCCTAATCAACTCCAGATCTATGACCTCACCTGCGGCTATGTCCTGGTGCTCCGCGTCAGTCATATGTTCATCTCATCCCGTCTAGCGTGTGCGCGGGCACCAACCTCGTCATGACTCGCTCGAGCCACAAGCCTAAGGTGCACCGACGCCACCGCACAGGGCGAAAACTCCTGATCCGAGGTGGCACACACAGATGTCGGCTCGTCTTGGACCGAAATGGATTGTCTGCGCTTCCCAGCTAGTCACACGCTAGCCTTAGCTCATGCCAATGGCTGAACCAGGGACACAGCGCGCGCAACTACAGCTACAACGACGCAAGGTCGACTTCGACTCCTACGACATCACCGTCGACGAGCTGGTCCGTCGGGTGGCAAGTGGTCGCATCGAGATTGCTCCTGCCTATCAGCGTCAGTTCCGCTGGAACAACGAACGGCAGTCGCGTTTGATCGAGTCTCTTTTCCTCGGCATTCCAGTGCCGCCCCTCTTTTTCGCCACTAATATCGACGAAGGACAGGGCTCTTCCTGGGAGGTGGTCGATGGACTCCAGCGGCTTCTTACACTTGTAAATTTTGTTGGGGATGACCAAACTCGACAGGTTGCCAGGCTAAAGGACCCCCCTCTGAAGCTGGTTGGCCTCGAAATCCTACAGTCGATGGAAGGTGTGACTTTCAATTACCTACCACTAGATATCCGAGATGGGCTAATTGACCGCCCGATGAAAGTAATAGTTCTTAACGATAAGAGCGACCTACAGGTCCGTTTCGATCTCTTTGAAAGGCTTAACACCGGAGGCGTACAACTTACCGATCACGAGATCCGCGAGTCGGTCTATCTGGGCGAATTCGTTGACCTATTGACGGAATTGGCTGGAACGCGCCAGTTCAAGCAGGTGGTTTCATTGCCAGCCGCTAGAATGCTGGACGGTAGTCCGCAGGACTATGTTCTACGATTCTTTGCCTTTCATGAGAGATATATGGAGTTCGAGCACTCTGTAAAAGATTTCCTAAATGACTTTTGTCGAGATGCGGCAGCCGATCCAAGGATAGAGGGGCGCGCGACCAGGTTCCGCCAAACATTCCGTTTTCTCGCTGATGTATTTCCAGAAGGCATAAAGAATCGAAGCGGAGTCACTCCTGTTAATCTCTACGAGGGCGTGTCGGTTGGCGCTGCTCTTGCATTGGAAGTTTCCGGGGGAAATCTACCTATCCCAGTCAGCACCGATTGGATTACCTCGGAGGAGTTGAGGCGTTACACCACTGGCGCTACAAACGATAGGTCCAGGGTAAGTGGCCGTATCGAGTTCTGCCGGGATAAGTTTCTCGAAGGCCAATGATAAGTCTCCAGCCGCAGAGGATAGATCTGCAGGACCGAATCGACTCGGCGACACGGCTTATTGACGCCACGCATCAAACCACTGCGACACCGGCAGCAGGCGTCACCGCAAATCCAATATCTCGCGAGGCAAGAGGTCTTGCCATAGTTCTTCTCTTCGCTGCATACGAGAACCTCCTGAGGTCAACTACGCGAACACTACTGGAAGCAGCGATCAGACTTCGTGTCGGAAATCGACGGCTTCGTCCAGGACTTCGGACATTTGCCCTGTTTTCGTCAGTGCAATCCGTCAGAAGCATGTCCGAGAAGCGACTGTATTCCGATGGCCTGCCGAAGTTGATCCTAGCGGCCGATCCTGGTGGACGTATATGCACGATTGATTCGGATCGCTTCCCCACAGACGGTTCGTTCATGCGATCCAGCCAGATCGTGCTGTGGTGCAAAGTATTTGACCTACCGCATCCTGCATCGATCCTGCGCCGGACATGGACTGCAGTAGATACCATTGTTGTTCAGCGAAACGAGATCGCTCATGGGGGGCAAACCGCCGACTTGGTAGGACGAAATTATAGCGAGGCCGAGGTTCGTCAGCTGATATCTGACTGGCGAGATGACTGGCTAGATTTCTTGGATATCGTTGAACAGAAAGGTTCAACTCGTGATTTTTATCGTATCCCCTAAAAAGAGAGCATCCTAATGCCTAGAATTGCCTATTCGGCGTTCCGCGCGCCCCGCCCTATCCGTAACATCACTCGCCGTAGTAATGGGCACCCAGGCGGGGCACGGCAGCGGCTCCACCACGCGGCATGCTCACGATTCTGTCGTTGACGGGCGAGAGGGGACTGCCATGCGCCGTGGTCACGATAGGTCCCAAGATGCTCATGCCGAGCGTCGTGTAACAGCACCGCTGGCCGGATCTTTGGTACCTCCCCGTGCAGGGTCATCAGCCGGTCTGACCGTGGCGATCTGATCACAGCCTTGGCCCGCACTCGGTCGCGCTCGATCGCCTGGCAAATGCAGCGAAGTTCAGCATGTGACGCATATTCACACCCAGCTAACGTACGACAGCGGTCTGTCGAACCATCGCCTCTACCTACTACCGTGCGCTGATCGGCAGCGCTATGCGAGTGGCGCGGACCTTGCCCACACGCGCTCGAAGCTGTCAAGGTAGAGGGCGGCCATCTCGCCGCTGCCGGTATCGCATAGGCAGAACACGGGTGCCTGCGCGGCCGGGATGCCGTAGGTGTGCTGATTGACCAGGAACTGGCCGTCGGCGCGGTAGATGCAGTTGTACAGCACGGTGCGATGGAGGCGGATCTCGATGTTCTGCACCGTGCCGAGCGGCCGGTACAGCATGAGCGCGTTGCGGATCTTGGCGGCCATGGCATCGCCGATTCCTTCTTCTTCGCCGCGTTGTGCGGTGTGCGGCCCGTCGGGGTCCCCGAGCGCGATCCGCACGGTGACGCCCGCGCGGCCCTTGCCGGCGAGAATCCGGAGGATCCCGGCATCCTCGGCAAGGAACAGGGCGCTATAAGCCAGGATGGCGATCTCGCGCTCGGCTGAGCCGAACAGCCGTGCCCAGGCCTCGCGCGGAACGGCCCACCGGTGCGGGTAGACCGTCCCCAGTTCCTCGGGTCGTGTCCGCGCCGCCAGGGGCCCGCCGGCGTCTGGCCACAGGTCGGCCTCGTCCGCGGCGACGAGCTCGGCGATTGCGGCCCGGTTGTGCGGGTAGGGCACGCGCCCGTTGAGCCATCGCCGGACCGTCTTGGGGTCCACGCCGAGGCGGGCGGCGACGTCGTCTTCGCGCAGCCGCGCCCGCAGCAGAGCCCGGCGCAGTGGCTCGTTCACCGTTGCCACCTCCCGGAACGCGGGGACTCTCCCGACCGTACCAGAAGACGTCCCTAGAAGTCCCTCAGGTGGGGTTTAGAAGTTCTCTTGGCGACGGCAGCCTAGCCTGGATGGCGCGGCATCGCTGCCCCGCCATCCACAGCCAGCACGCAGGCGAGAGGAACATCCAGATGCCCAGGTCAGTACGGCTGTACGCCCCGGCGCAGTTCGAGGAGGTGAAAACGCTGGTCGACCTGGTGGCCGAACGGTCCGGCCTGCCGCCCGCCGAACGCGACCGGCTCGCCGCGTTCCGGGCGGACCTGCAGCAGACCGTGCGCGAAGACCGCCGCCGCGCCGCCGGCACCGCCCGCCTTCCCGCGGCAGCAAGCTGACAACGCATGCGGGCAGAACTAGCCGGGGCCACGCGGTACACAGGCACCTACCCAGGGCGAGCCGACCAGGTGCGCCATGTCCGCCGCGCGATAGCCAAACACCTGGCGGGCTGCCCGGCCGCCGATGACGCGGTGCTCATCGCCTCCGAGTTGGCCTGCAACACGATTCTGCACTCCCGGAGCAGGGCCGGGCAATTCACCGTCAGCGCCGATCTGCATCCCGACCATGTACGGATCGAGGCCAAAGATCTCGGCGGTCCGTGGCGCCGCAGGCAACCCGACGGTCGTCCCCACGGTCTGGACGTGGTCGAAGCGCTGACCGGCCCGGACGGCTGGGGAGTCGAGACCACCACTGACGGCGGCCGCGTCGTCTGGGCGCGCCTGGACCTGACAGCGGGGGAGTGAAGCATCACCAGCCCATCGACGATCCACTATCGCTATGACCAGGGACATCCAGACGATCCCAGCCTGGAAGACGCCGTGATTGATTTGTCGGGTGTGTGACGTACGGGGGAGCAGGGACGTCTCAGACGTCTCCAGACGGCAGGCCGCGTCCGTGCACGTCCCGGCCCGGCTGACTAGCGTCAGCTTTATGCAGACCATCGCAGCCTGGGCCCAAGGCCTCGCCCGCACCTTCCTCGCCGAGGCTCTTCCCCGCAGGTGGGCTCACGTCCAGGGTGTCGCCGCCCGGGCCCACATCCTCAAGCCGTCCCTCGGCGCCGACGCCGAGCTCCTCGAGGCCGCCGCATGGCTACACGACATCGGCTACCTCCCCGAACTCGCCGCCACCGGCCTGCACGGCCTGGACGGCGCCCGCTACCTCCGCGACGTCCAGCACGCCGAACCCCTGCTGTGCAGCCTGGTCGCGCACCACTCCTGCGCCGTCATCGAAGCCGAAGAACGCGGCCTGGCCCACGTCCTGACCCGCGAGTTCGCCCCACCTCCCCAGCCGCTGGCGGATGCGCTGACCTTCTGCGACATGACCACCAGCCCCGACGGCCAGCAGGTCCACGTGCACAACCGCCTGGCCGAGATCCACGACCGCTACGGCACGAGCCACCTGGTCAGCCGCTCGATCCGCCGCGCCACCCCGCTCATCCTGGAAGCCGTCGGCCACGTCCACGCCAGAACCGTCCGCGCCTGACACCTGACTTGGCCCCGCGATCAGCTCGACCTATCAGAGAAATGGCCCCTGATTTCGTGGCTGCCAGGCCCTGCCGCGACAGCCGAGCATGCCTGGCATCATTGAATCCCGGCGGGGGCCTAGCGGATGGTCAGGCGCTCGGCGGATGAGGAAATTGAAGACCATGACGAAGCAAACCGGATCCGCGGATCCCGTGCGCGGGCATGTCGTGCTCGTCTCGGCCGACAGTGACGCCTTCACCTCACTGCGGCGGCGATCGACGTCCCGGCGTGACCGGTACCAGATAGGCAAGAAACTACGGCGCCAGGTTCCGCGCAGCTCGCTGGGAACGTGGTCCGCGGATCGCGGCCGTCCCGATCCGGTGCAGCTGATCATCGAGTCGCATGACGGCCGGCTCGACTGGCTGGTCCCGGTCCGGGTCGGGCGGATGACCGCCACGCCGTACGGGTTCCTGCGCGGCGCGGCGGTGGTGATGGCGGCGGATGCTGCCCGGCTGCCGTCCACCGGCATCACCCCGGTGATCTGCGGTGACGCGCACCTGGGGAACTTCGGTTTCTACGCCTCCCCGGAGCGGGATCTCGTCATCGACCTGAACGACTTCGACGAGGCGCACCCCGGCGCGTGGGAGTGGGATCTGCGGCGCCTGGTCGCCAGCATCTGGGTCGCGGGCCGCCAGAACGGCGCCAGCGAGCAGCAGTGCGAATCGGCGGTCTTGCGGTGCGTGGCCGGGTACCGCGCCGAGGTCCGCGACCTGGCCTCGATGCCGCTGCTGGCCCGGTCCTACCAGCGCATTGACGTCGGCCACCTGCAGCAGAGCGTGACCGGCAAGTCGCTGCGGGCCGAGATCAAGCGGGCCGCGGCGCAGGCGCGCCGCCGGACCAGCGACCGGGCGCTGCCCAGGTTCACCAGCGAACGCGACGGGCAACGCCGGATCGCGGAAGACCCGCCGCTGCTGACCCGGATCAACTACGCCGAGGCCGACCGGCTTGCCCGCGGGCTCGATGAGTACCTGGCCACCCTGGCCCCGCACTGGCGCCGGGCCCTGGGCGGCTACACGCTGATCGACATCGCCCACAAGGTGGTCGGCGTCGGCAGCGTCGGGCTGCGCGCCTACGTCGGCCTGCTCGAGGGGAGCAGCCCCGACGACGTGCTGTTCTTGCAGCTGAAGCAGGCGCGCCGGTCGGTGCTGGCCCGCCACGTGCACGGCGACTCGGCCTGGCACGCCCACCAGGGCCAGCGGGTCGTGGAATACCAGCAGGCTCTGCAGACCGTCAGCGACCCGCTGCTGGGCTGGACCACGGTGGCCGGGCGTCAGTACTACGTCCGCCAGTTCCGGAACATGAAAGGCAGCGTCGCGGTGGATTCCATCGACGCCGCGGCCCTGGCCGACTACGCCGCCGTCGTCGGGCACCTGCTGGCCAAGGGCCATGCCCGAACCAGCGGCGCCTCCATGATCGTCGGGTACGCCGGGTCTTCCGACCGCCTCGACATCGCCCTCGCCCGATTCGCCCGGCTATATGCCGACCAGACCGAAGCAGATCACGCCGCCCTGGTCAAGGCGGCCGACCGTGGCATCGTGCCGCTCGAGCGCGGCCTATAAGCCCTTCCCGATACCACTTCCCCCTCACCAGCGCGCCCCGGGAACGAGAACCGGCCGGTTCTTCGCGGTCGGCCTGCGTCGGCCAAGTCAACGTCCGAGCCGCCAGCACCAGATAAATCAGCTCAGCCGAGATACGGCGCAGCCCGTCCCTCCAGGTAGTGCCCGATACGCAGCCGCATCGACCGATCCATCGAATAGCCGCCGAGCTCGACACGCGGCACCCACCGCACCTCGTTGCTCTCGTCACTGCGCTCCGGCTCGCCGCCGGTGGCCCGGGCGGTCAACACGATGGAGAACTCCTGCCGGGCCTCGCCATTGCTAGTGTACAGGATCACGTGCCGAGGGTCGGTGTAGATGCCGACCAGCCCGGTGACCTCGCAGTCGATCCCAGTCTCCTCGCGGGTCTCCCGAACCGCCGCCTGCACCAGCGACTCACCCAGATCAACCGCCCCGCCCGGAACCGCCCAGTTGTCATTGTCCGACCGGCGGATCAGCAACACCTCGCCCGCCGGATTACTCACCACCACGTTGACCGAAGGCACCAGGCTGTTCGCTTCAGGCGCGGACGGGTCGTCGTAGTAGTCGATCCTGCGAGCCACGCCAGCTAGGCCCCGTCCAACGGCGTGGCCGTGTCCCAGACCCGCTCGAAGCTGTCGATGTACAGCCCGGCCAGCTCTCCGGCCGGAAGCTTGCGCAGGTGCCAGACCGGGGCGACCGCCGCAGTCACACCGAACAAATGGGTGTTAACCAGCACCTGGTCATCGGCACGGTAGATCGAGTTGTACAAGATCGTCCGGTGGAACCGGAACTCCACACCGCCAGCCGCGCGCAGCGGCCGGTACAGCGCCAGCGCGTTGCGGATCTTGGCCGCCATCGCGTCGCCGACGCCCTCGTCTTCCCCGCGGTCGGTCACCACCTGGCTATCCGGGTCACCAAGCAGGATCCGTACCCTCACGCCCGAACTGGCCTTCTCCTTGAAGATCTTCTGCACGCCGGCGTCCTCGGACAAGAACAGCCCGGCATAGACCAGCACGCCGATCTCCCGCTCGGCGCCGGAAAACAGGTGTCCCCAGATGTCCCGGGGGACCTCGGAGCGGTGCGGCCACACCGCCACGATCTCGCTTTCCGATACCGCGGCGATCTCGTCCTTACCCAGAGCATCGGGCCAGATGTAGGACTCATCCACACCCAGGAAGGAGGCCACCTCGAACCGGTGCCGACGGTAGGGCAGACGTGCCTTAGTGATCCACCGCTCGACGGTCTTGGCGTCTACCTGCACATGCTCGGCCAGCTGGTCGGGGGTCTTGCCCCGTTCGAGCAGGAGCGCTCGCAGCCGTTCGTTGCGCATCTCACCGGGCCTACAGGACGTGAAAGGACGGCTACACCCTAGCGAGGGACGTCCCGGCACGTCCACCCGCTGTCCTGGCGCGTAGTAACCATGTCCTAACCCTCCGGCGCATCCTCGCTGCATGACACCGAAATCCGCTCATTCGCGCGCATCGCATCATCCGGCAGGAATGTCCGTATCTCCTGCCGTCACCGCCGGCGCCGCCGCCCTGGCACCGGTCATCCCCCTCACGCTGACAGCACTCGCTCACAGCACCGGCACCGCGCCGAGCTCCGGGCCCATCCCGGACCGGTCGGGCCTGTGGCTACGCAACGCCGCCGTCGGCCTGTGCATCCTGGCCGCGGCCGCTGCGGCGGTCAGCTTCACCGCCCAGTACCGCATGGCCGAAACCGCCCGCCACCTACCCGCCATAGCCGCCCTGGAAGCCGCCATCCCCGACGCCGCCGCCCTGGTCTTTGCCTGCCTGGGCATCGCCCTGGCCCTGCACGGCCGCCGCGCCCTGCGCGCCCGGGCGCTCAACCTGGCCTCCGTCGGCACCAGCGTGTTCATGAACGCCATCGCCGCCGAACCCGGCTGGCGGAACCTGGCCATCTGGGCCCTTCCCCCCGTCGCCTACGCCCTGGCCAGCGACACCCTGATCGGCGTTTCTCTCCGGCTCGTGATCTTGATGGTTCTTATTTCCGCTGGTCAGAAGGCATTTTGTGGTTCTGCATGGTGCGCGACAGGTGTCGGGGACCAGTGCTTCGCCGCGCGT
>Ga0070699_100000451_pt1 | contig 39379 bp, 36 predicted proteins | sample KBSK1503metaG_FD_65473 | JGI IMG/M metagenome (GOLD analysis project Ga0070699, IMG submission 65473) | Corn, switchgrass and miscanthus rhizosphere microbial communities from Kellogg Biological Station, Michigan, USA - KBS K1-50-3 metaG | ecosystem: Host-associated > Plants > Roots >... | reverse complement strand
GTCCGCCCCCTGATCGCGCTCGCCGGGCTTTCGCTCGCCGCCGCCGTCCTGCTCCTGACGACGCGGGCGCCCGCGCTGGTGGTGCTGGCCGCCATGCTCGGCAACGTCGCGGTCGCCACCGGTGAGGCGGGCCCGTTCCTCACCCTCGAGCAGGTCGTGGTCACGCGCGCGGCGGCCGCCGACCGGCTCCCCGCCGCGCTCGCCTTCTACAACCTGCTCGGCTACGTCGCGGCCGCGCTCGGCGCCGCCGGCGCCGCGCTGGTTTCCGCGCGCGCCCTCTTCGCGCTCTTCGGAGCGGGCGCCATCGTGCAGATCGCGGCGTACGCGCGGCTCGCCCCGGCCGACCGCATCAAGCCGGGCGGCCCGCTCGTCCCGCTCGCCTCGCTCCCCTCGGCGCCGATCATCCGCCGGCTGGCCGCGCTCTTCGCTCTCGACTCGTTCGCGGGCGGCTTCGTCCTCCAGTCGCTGATCGCGTACTGGTTCTCCGTGCGCTTCGGGCTCCGGCTCGAGTCGCTCGGTTGGGTCTTCTTCGTGGCGCAGCTCCTGACGGCGCTCTCCTTCCTGACCGCGGCACCCCTCGCCCGGCGGATCGGCCTCGTCAACACGATGGTCTTCACCCACCTCGTCTCCAACGTCCTCCTGATCGGGGTGGGAGTGGCGCCGACGGCGCCGGCCGCGATCGCGCTCTTGCTGGCGCGCCAGCTCCTCTCGCAGATCGACGTCCCGACGCGCCAGGCGTACGTGATGTCGGTCGTCCTCGACCGGGAGCGGGAAGCGGCCGCGAGCATCACCAACATGGCGCGGACCGTGGCCCAGGCCATCACGCCCGCCTTCGCCGGCTGGGTCTTCCCGGCGCTCGCCGCGCCCTTCGTCCTCGGCGGCGGCCTGAAGATCGTCTACGACCTGCTGCTGTACGCGACGTTCAGGACGGTCCCCCCGCGGCCGGGCGCACCATCCGGGCGATGAGCCAGTCGACGGCGCCGGGCGCCAGCACCGCGAGCAGGGCCAGCACGCGAGCCGGCGAGTACGGGTAGACCTCGGGGCGCGGGCGGCGGACGCAGCGGACGATTGCGCGCGCGACCGCGGCCGCCGACTGCATGGGCCCGCGCCGCCGCTCGGCGACGGTCTTGCGGAGCGCCGCCGCCATGAACTCCGTCTCGGTGTAGATCGGGTACACCAGGCTCACCTGGATCCCGCTCCCGCGGAGCTCGACCCGGAGCGCCTCGCTGAGCCCGCCGAGCGCGAACTTCGTCGCGCTGTAGGCGGCCAGGAGCGGCATGCCGCGGCGGCCGACGATCGACGAGACGTTGATGATGTGGCCGCGCCGCTGCCGGCGCATCGCGGGGAGCGCGGCCCGGGTGGCGGTGAGCACGCTCACGAGGTTCAGCTCGAGGAGCGCCCGGAGCTCTTCGGCCGTGGTGTCCTCGACGGGCGCGAACATGCCTCGCGCGGCGTTGTTGACGAGGAGGTCGAGGCGGCGCCAGCGCTCGAGCACCCGCGCGACGGCGCCCGCCACGAACGCGGCGTCCGTCACGTCACCGGCGAGCACGAGCGCGTCGCCGCCGGTGTCCGCGATCCGCGCCCGCACCGCCTCCAGCCGCGCCGCCCGCCGCGCGAGCAGGCCGACACGGGCGCCTTCGGCCGCCAGCGCCACCGCCGTGGCCTCGCCGATGCCGCTCGAGGCGCCCGTCACGAGCGCCGCCCGGCCGGCGAGCGTCAGAGCCGCGTGCCCCACCCCTTGAGCGTCCGGTAGTAGACGATGAGGCCGGCCCCGACCAGAGCCGAGAGCACGCTCCAGAGGAGCGGGGCCGCCTCCCCCTCCGCCAGGTACTGGCGCAGGAGGAAGAGCGCGTAGAGGAAGAAGAGCGCGATGGCGGCCAGGATCAGGATGCGATGGGCGGTGATCAGTCGCATGGGCGGCGCCGCATCAGCGGCCGAGCACCGCCTTGACCGCGTCGCGCGTGATCGAGACCAGCCGGTCGATCTCGGCCGCCGTCACCACCAGGGGCGGCGCGAAGAAGATCATCTCGCTGCCCTTGACGCGGGTGATCAGCCCGCGCTTGACCATCTCCGCCTGCACGCGGGGCCCGACCTTCGTGTCGGCCGGGAAGAACGCCTTCGTGCCCCGGTCCTGGACGAGCTCGATCGCGGCCAGGAGGCCCTTGCCACCCCGGATGTCGCCGACGTGCGGGTGGTCGCCGAACGCGGCGGTGAGCCCGTCGTGGAGGCGGGTGCCCATGGCCGCCGCGTTCTCCCAGAGCCGCTCGCGCTCCATGATCTCGAGGTTCCGCAGCGCGACCGCGCAGCAGGTGGGATGGCCGGAATAGGTATAGGCGTGCATCCAGCGGTCCTCGGGCTTGACGGAGTCGATCGCGTCCTTGATCTCGCGGCTCACCATGATACCGCCGAGCGGCAGGTACCCCGAGGTCACGCCCTTGGCGAAGCTCATGATGTCGGGCTCGACGTTCCAGTGCGACAGCGCGAACCACTTGCCCGTCCGGCAGAAGCCCGTAATGACCTCATCGGCGATGAAGAGGACGTCGTGCTTCGAGCAGATCCGCCGCACGAGCGGGAAGTAGTCGTCGGTCGGGTAGATCACCCCGCCGCCGCCATGGATCGGCTCCGCCACGAACGCGGCGACGGTGTCGGGGCCCTCGCGCAGGATCGCCTCCTCGAGCTCGCGGGCGGCGGCCTGGCCCACGGTCTCGCCGGGTCGGGCACCCTCGAAGCGGTACGGGTAGCAGGTCTGGATATGGACGAACCCGGGCACGCGCGGCTCGAACATCTTCCAGTAGGCGGCCATCCCGGTGGCGCTCATCGTCTGCAGCGTGACCCCGTGGTAGGCGTGCTGGCGGGCGATGATCTTGATCTTGCCGGGCCTGCCCCGCGCCTTCCAGTAGAACCGCGCGGTCTTGAACGCCGACTCGTTGGACTCGGCGCCGCCGGAGGCGAAGAACACCCCCTGCATGTTGCGGTAGGCGAGCTGGATCAGCTTGTCGGCGAGCGTGATGGCGGGGATGCTGGAGGACCCGACGTAGCCGGAAAAGTACGCGAGCTCCTCCATCTGGGCGGCCGCCGCCTGGGCCAGCTCCTTGCGGCCGTGCCCGACGTTCACGTTCCACAGCCCCGACAGCCCGTCCAGGTACTCGTGGCCGGTGACGTCGGTGAGGGTGGCACCGCGCCCGCGCACGTAGATGATCGGCTCGGCGTTCTCCGAAGGGTGATGGAGCGGGTGGATCAGGTGCTCCTGGTCGGCCTTGATCAGCTCGGCGGCCGTCAGCGTCATTCGAGCCCTCCTCAGGATGACAGCGTCAGCGGGCGGCGACCTTCCGGACCGCGTCCAGCGTGCGGGCGGGGTCGAGCGCGAGCGAGTCTGCGTCGACGAACCGGACCACACCGTGCGAGTCGAGGACGAACGTCGCGCGGGCCTCGAAGCCCCACGTGTCGTCCCACACGCCGTAGGCTCTTCCCACCTTGCCCTTGGGCGACACGTCGCTCAGGAGCCGGAACGGGAGCTTGAGCTTCTCGGCCCACGCCCGGTTGTGTTCGGGCAGGTCGACCGAGACGCCGAGGACCTCGGCGTTCATGGCGTCGAACTTCCGGCTTTCATCCCGGTACCGGGTGAACTCGGTCGTTCAGCCGGGGGTGTCGGCCTTGATGTAGAAGGCGAGGACCACGGCGCTCCGCCGGGCGAGCACCTCGCTCAGCGTGACTCGCTTTCCCGACTGGTCCGTGATCGCGAAGTCCGGCGCGTGGTCGCCCACGACGAGCGGAGAGCTCCGATCGGCCGCGCGGGCCTCCCCTGCCGCCAGGAGGGCGAGGAGCGCCAGGAGAACGCGGCGCCGCCTCACGCCGGTGGCTCCTGGCCATCCCCCACCGCGCGCAGGACCGCCTGCAGGAACTCGGGCTCGGGCAGAGCGCCTTCGAACTCCACCCGGTCGTTGATGACCACCTTCGGCACCGCCATCACGCGGTAGCGCTGCGCCAGCTCGGGGAACTCCCCCGCCTCGATGCAGTCGGCGCGGACCTTCTTCGACGCGACCGCCATGTGCTGCGCCAGGCGCACGGCCCGGGGGCAGTAGGGTCAGGTGGGCGTCGAGAAGACCTGGATGTGGACCGACGTCTCGAGGCCGGCGAGCGCCGTCTTCGTCTCCTCCGCGAGGGCCGGCTCGCCCGTCGAGGCGATGATGATCGAATCGATCAGGTTCGTGAACTCGTAGCCCGACGGGATGCCGAAGAAGCGGATGCCGTAGTCGCGCGCGCCTTCCACTGCGATGGCCGGCACCAGGTCGACGCCGTACCCCGCGGCCCGCTCGCGGTCGATGGCGGGGTTCAGCACCTCGACCGAGATCCGGTCGCTCAGCCCGGCCACCTCGCCCACGAGCTGCTCGTTCTCGCGGCAGAGGTCGCCTGCGATCAGCTCCTGGGAGAAGACCGTCAGTTTGACGGGATGCGGGCCGAGCCGCTCGAATTCCTTCCGGACTGCCGCCTCGTCGCTCGCGGTCAGGATCGCCATGGCGGCCATTGTAGCGCGGCCTCCGGGCGCTCGCGACCTGTCGGGTTACCGGGTGCCGTCCTAGGACCGTACCGCTTACCAGCTTCGAGCGCCGGCTTTGCCGGCGCAACCCTGTTCTGGGGGGAGACTTCGCAAGGGGGGCAAAGCCCCCCTCCGAGGATCTAGCGAGCCCGCGGCGCCTCCGCCTCGCACGGGACCGGGGCCATCTCGACGGGTGGGCTCACCGTCGGCTTCCACTCGGCGAACGCGGCCGGGTCCACCTGCGCCAGGACGCGCGCGACGATCGCGGGCGCGTCGAGGTCGCCGTGCCTGACCGGACGCTGGACGTCGAGGCGGCTCCACTGGCACGGCTCGTGCCCGGCGATGCGGGCCCTCCGGGCGCGCCCGTCGGGGGCGTAGTAGCTCCGGTAGCCCTGATAACGCCCGAAGCGCTGGTGGCCGGCCGCCACGACGGGCTCGAAATAGTTGTCGATCCAGACCAGCAGCGTCCCGCGCGGGAGGATGAACGACTTCGGCTGGGTTTCGAGGTTCTCGTCGTGGGAGTGGAGGGCGTACGTGTGCAAGCGCGAAGGGCCGCTCCCGCCACCGGCCCCGCCTGGTGTGGTACCGCTCGTCGCGGCGGCGCTGCCTCGCCGGAGATGCGGCTCGACCAGGAGCTCGATCTCGTAGTTGCTGGCCGCCGGTGCCAGATAGACGATGCGGGTCACCGGGAAGGTGGGCTCGGTGGCGAGCAGCCGGTTGATGACGATCGCGCCCATGCTGTGGCCGACGAGCGTCACCTCCACCGGCCCCCTGGGCGTGGACTCTCCGTCGAGCTGCCAGCCGAACCCATCACCCCGCGGACCGATGCGCTCGGCGATCTTTCGGACGAGCCCGCGGGCCGCCCCTTCCCTGATCCCCGTTCCATTGTCGGGGAGGTGCTCGGCGGTGACGAGCTCGGCGCGTCGCTTCATGATCTCCCAGGCGGCCGTTCCGAACGCCTTCAGCGCGGGAGTCGTCAAGAGCCGGATCGGGCTCATCACCGCTCCCTCGACGAGGTCGGCGGCCTCGGGCCGGCCCGCCCAGAAGCGCATGACGTTCGACCCCACGCTGTTCGGCAGCGAGAAGACGGCCTCGGCGACGCGGGCCCCCAGCACGAACGGCATGCTGGCGAGGCCTCCGGCCTTCCAGGGTCCTTGCAGGCGGCGGCCGAACCGGATAAAGATCAGGTCGTCGCCGATCGAATCCACCAGGCCGGAGTTCCAGTTGATGAATACCGGGTAGTACGTGGTCTGGGCCCGGCCACACCAGGCGCTCGAGAAGAGCGGATAGGTGGGATCGGCCGCCAGCATGTCCGGACATACCTCGGCTTCCTCACCCTCCCGGCGGGCACCACGCCCGGGCAGCATCTCGGTCATGCGTGCGAAGCCCGCCCCGTAGCCGTTCAGGCCGCCGTGGACGAACAGGAGGAGGCGGAGCGGGTCCCCCTGGTGGTTCGGCCGCGCCCACAGCCGTTGAGCGTGGCGATCGATCCCGGCGAGGATTCCGGCGAGCTGCGCGTCGTAGTCCTGGGCGCTCAAGTCCCGGCGCGGCAGGCGCGGGTCGTCGGTGATCGGCCACCCATCCTCGTGGGCGACGATGTAGTGCCGCCGCAGCACCGATTGCTGGTCGATGCTCGGGACGCTGATCGCGCACGCCGAAGAACCGCACGAGAGGACGAGGGCCGCGGCCAGCCTCAACGTGGCCATTCACGCGTCCCCCCTGATTGGCGTGTTCTCGATGAAGATGAGAGTGGGCGCGGCGGACTCGATCCCGGCGGTGATGGCCCGCCGCATCGACCCCTCATCCGTGGCCGCGTGGACGGAGAGGCCGAGACCGCCCGCGGCCGGGCCGATGGCGGCGACGCTCTCGCCGGCACCGAGCACCAGAACGACGATCGGCAGGGCGAGGCGCGCGGCCGTCTCGAGCTCGCCGAGGACGCGCAGCAAGCCCCCGGGCTCCGTGAAGCACAGTACGCGCCGCTCCGAATCGGCGAGCCGGGCCGCGATCGCGGCCGGCAGCGCGAAGCCGGCGGTTCCGAGCGCGATCGGCACCAGACATTCGCCCGGGGCCACCGCCGGCCAACCGAGCGCCACCGGCAGCATGGCAGGGCTGCCCTCGATCGCAGCGATCGTCCCGCCGGGAGTCAGCTCGCGCGCGATCTGCGCGATCCGGTACGGCGTGAGGCCGGAACCGGCGGCGAGCCGCGCCGCGCCCGCGCGCTTGGCCTGGGCGAGCTCGGCCACATCCCAATCGGCGCGCGCCCTGCCGCGCAGCCGGGGCGCCAGCTCCTCGAGGATCAGCCCGGGCTCGCCAACGACCTCGACGGCGGCCGGATACCCCTCGCCGCTATGGGCCGCGCGGGACACGTGGATCACCTTCGCCGCGTAGGGCCACGGCGTCCGCCCGAGCTCGGCCGCGTCGACCCCGATGGCGATGACGAGATCGGCCCGGTGGACGAGCGGCGCCTCCGGCGCGCCGCCGAGCACACCGAATGCCAGGGGATGTGGCTCGGGCATCGTCCCCTTCCCCTTCAAGGTCGTGAGCACCGGCGCCGGCAGCGCCTCGGCGAGCGCACGCACCCAGCCGGCGTCTTCCCGCCGGCAGCCGAGCCCGGCGACGAGGAGTGGCCGGCTCGCCGCCTCGATCAGCGCCGCCGTCGCGTCCAGCGCCGCGACATCGGACGTGGAGGTGCCGGGAGGCCGGGCGCTCGCCATTTCCGCGACGGCGGTCCGCCCGGCGACGTCGCGCGGCAGCTCGAGGTGGACGGGGCCGCGCGGCTCCGTCATCGCGAGCCGGGCGGCGTGGGCGACCCGCCGCGAGGCGGAGTCCGGGTCGACGAGGAGGCGCTGCTTCGCGGCGGCGCCGCCGGCCGGCGCCGGATCGAGCCCCGACGGCACGGCCGCGGGCTCGGTCACGAGGATCATCGGCGCGCGGTCGAGCCGCGCGTGGGCGAGCCCGGCGAGGGCCGCCGCCGCCGACTCGACGGCAACCGCGCCGGGGGCATCGGCGAGCTCGCCCTCCACCGCGGCCATGATGCAGGCGGCGAACTCGGAATGGACGGGGACAGCCGGGAGACCGCGAGCCGTCGCTGACCGAAGCAGCGCCGCGGTCGAGTCCCCGCGGAGCACCACGAAGAGCCGGCGGGCGCCGGCCTCGGCGAGCCCCTCGATCAGGAGGTCCGCGACGCTCGGCACCGCGGCCGCGCCGTCAGGACGCGAGCCGTGCCAGGACGGGCGCCATGCGATCGAGCGCCTTCCGGAGGTTCGCCTCCGAGTTGGCGTACGAGAGCCGGAGATACCCCTCGCCGTGCTCGCCGAACGCCGTCCCCGGCAGGACCGCGACGCCTGCGTCCTGCATCAGCCGATCGGCGACCTCCGCCGACTTCCGCCCGAGCTTCTTGATGTTGGGGAAGACGTAGAAGGCGCCGCGCGGCGACCGGCAGGAGACGCCGGGCAGGCGGCCGAGCCCCTCGACGACGAGATCGCGGCGGCGCTTGAACTCCGCCACCATGCGCTTGGTCGGCGTCTGGTCGCCCTCGAGGGCGGCGATCCCCGCCAGCTGCGAGAACGACGCCGTGCAGGAGTTCGAGTTCACCATGAGCCGGGTCAGGTGCTCGGCGAGCGGGAGCGGCATGACCCCGTACCCGAGCCGCCAGCCCGTCATCGCGAACGACTTCGAGAAGCCGTCGAGGAGGATCGCGTGCTCGCGCATCCCGGGGAGGCTCATGATCGAGACGAACTCGCCGTCGTAGAGGAACTCCCGGTAGACCTCGTCGGTCAGCACCGGGATCCGGAGCGAGCGCGCGATCTCGGCGACCCGCTCGATCTCCGACCGCGCGAGGACGCCGCCCGTCGGGTTCTGCGGCGAGTTGATGACGATGAGCTTCGTCTTCCGGCTCACCCGCTGCTCGAAGAGCCGGAGGTCGAAGCCGAAGCCCGTCTCCTCCAGGAGTGGGATCGGCACCGGCACGCCCCCCACGAAGTTGATGACCGACTCATAGATGGGGAAGCCGGGGTTGGGGTAGACGACCTCGTCGCCCCGGTTGACGAGCGCCATGATCGTGAAGAACATGATCGGCTTCGCGCCCGGGGTGACCACGACCTCCTCCGGCATGACCGGGATGCCGCGAGTCGCCGTGATGTGCCGCGCGATCGCGGCGCGCAGCTCGGGCAGTCCGGCCGACGGCCCGTAGTGGGTCGCCCCCCCGTCGAGCGCGCGCTTGGCGGCGTCGCGGATGTGCTCCGGCGTGTCGAAGTCGGGCTCACCGATCTCGAGGTGGATGATCTCCTTGCCCTGGCGCTCGAGGGCCTTGGCCTTCGCGAGAACCTCGAACGCGGACTCCGTGCCGAGCCGCCCCATCCGGTCCGCGATGATCATGCCGCCGATTATACTGGAGCGCGTGGAGTTCGTGGAGGTCGTGGCGGGCCCGTTCTGGATGGGCTGGGACGAGGGGCTGCCGGGCGAAGGGCCGCGCCACGAGGTGTGGCTCGACCGGTATTGGGTCGCCCGCACGCCCGTCACCCGCGCCGAGTACGCGGAGTACCTCCGCGCGACGGGCGCCGCCGCTCCGCCGTTCTGGGCCGAGCCGCGCTTCGCGGATCCGCGACAGCCGGTCGTCGGCGTGTCCTGGCACGATGCGGTCGCGTACTGCCGCTGGCGCGGGAGCGCCTATCGGCTCCCCACCGAGGCCGAGTGGGAGAAGGCGGCGCGCGGCGGCCGCGAGGGCGCGCGCTTCCCGTGGGGCGACGCGCGGCCGGCCGAGCGTTTCGATCGCCCGCCGCTCGTCGGCGGCACGCTGCAGAACCCGCTCGGCCTCACCGATCTGTCCGGTGTCTGCCACGAGTGGTGCCTCGACTGGGACGGCGACGACTACTATCGGCGTTCGCCGCCCGCGAACCCGCCCGGGCCCGAGCGCGGCCGGCGCCGGGTCTCGCGCGGCGGCGCCTGGCGCCACGCGGACCCGTGGAGCCCGGTCGCCCATCGGTCCTCGCTGCCCCCGGACCTCCGCTACTCCGACTACGGCTTCCGAGTCGTCCGGACCGGGGGCTGAGCGCCCGCGCTTGTCGACTCCGGACGCGGGCGCTACCATGGCTGGACCATGCCTGAGGGGCTGGACCATGCCTGAGGGGCTCGTCGATGCCTGAGGAACAGCCGGTCCTCCGGGACGGAGTCATCGCAGGCCTGATCGGGGCGGCGGTCGTCGCCGTCTGGTTCCTCATCTTCGACATCGCTCGTGGCCGGCCCCTCCTCACGCCCGCCCTCCTCGGCAGCGCCGTCTTCCAGGGCATCACCGACCCGTCGCAGGTCATCGTCTCCCCGGGACCGATCCTCTTCTACACGCTGCTCCACGGGGTGGCGTTCATCGGCTTCGGCGTGGTGGCGGCGAGCCTGATCCTGGCGGGCGAGCGGGAGCCGGCGCTGCTCATCGCGTTCGCGATCCTGTTCATCGGCTTCGAGGCCTTCTTCATCGGTGCGGTCGCCGCGCTCGGCCGATCGATGCTGGGGGCGCTCGTCTGGTGGGCGATCCTGGCCGGCAACATGCTCGCCTCCGTCGCCATGCTCTGGTACTTCTTCGCCCGCCATCGCCGGCTGCCCGCGATGCTGATCGGCGCCTGGGGCGGTGTCCTCAAGGAGGGAACGATCGCCGGCCTTCTCGGCGCCGCCGTGGTGGCGGTCTGGTTCCTCCTGCTCGACCTCGCCGAGGGCCAGCCCTTCCACACCCCGATCCTGCTCGGGAGCCGGATCTTCGGCGCCAATCAGCCGGCGGTGGTCACCGTCCTTCTCTACACGATCGGCCACGGCCTCGCGTTCATCGTCTTCGGCATCATCGCCGCCGCGCTCATCTCCGGGGCCGAGCAGCAGCCGCTCCTCGTGCTCGGTCTCGCGATCCTGTTCACGGCGTTCGAGGTCTTCTTCTTCGGAGCCATCGTAATCGCGGCGAAGTGGGTGCTGGACGAGCTGTCGGGCTGGGCGCTCTTCCTCGGCAACATCTTCGCGGCGACGGCGATGCTCTGGTACTTCTTTGCCCGCCACCGGGCGCTGGCGACGCGCCTGATCGGCTCCTGGGAGGACGACTAGCGCTCGGTCCCGGAAGGCATGAAGAGGAACAGCACGCGCCGCGTATTCACGTCGCACCTCCCGCGTAATCTCTCCCCCCGATCCGTGCCGAGCGCAGTGTAGCCGCCCTCCTCCGGGTCATGCCGCGTGCCGCCGGCGACTCCGGGCCTGCGGGATACACCGACGCGCCCGCCGGACGGGTCCGCCCTGGCCAGGCGGCGACCTCGCGATCAGCGCTTGACAACTGTTCCATGCTTCCATATACTTCGAAACATGAAAACGATCGCGCGTCTGCCCGCGGCTCAGTTGGCGGCCAACGACGGCCATGTCGAGGCGTTCAAGGCGCTCGCGCACCTCACGCGCCTCCAGGTGTTCTTTTCCCTCGTGCGGGCGGCGCGGGAGATGTCGGTGGGGGAAATCCAGGAGGCCGTCGAGATCCCGGGGCCGACCTTGTCCCATCACCTGGATGTGCTCCGGCGGGCCGGTCTCGTCGAGAGCCGAAAGGAAGAGCGGTACATCTACTATTCCGTGCAGCGAGAGCGGGTCACCACGCTGGTGCGCCTGCTCACCGCCTGCTGCTGAGGAGGGATCCATGAGCGCGAAAGTTCACTTGCACATGCACGTGTCGGATCTCGCGAAGAGCCGGGAGTTCTACGAGAAGTTCCTCGGCGGGCGTCCGGTCAAGGTGAAGCGAGGGTATGTGAAGTTCCTGCCGGACTGGGCCCCCGTGAATCTGGCTCTGTCGGCCGGCGGCCGCGGCGGCGAGGGCACCGTCGATCACCTCGGCATCCAGGTGGACTCCGTGGAGACCGTGACGGGAGAACTCGCCCGCATCAAAGCGGCCGGGCTGCCCGTACGCGAGGAGATCGGCGTCAACTGCTGTCACGCCAACCAGGACAAGTTCTGGGTACAGGACCCGGACGGCGTCGAGTGGGAGGTGTACCACCTGAACTATGATCTCGAGGCCGACGAAGACGAGGGGGTCGGAACAACCGTCTGCTGTGCGTCGAGCGGCGCTTCATCCGCCTGAACGAGCCAGCTCCCGGCCTCGGCCGCCGCGACGGCGCGGGTGATGAGCCCCGCGCCGTTTCACTTTGACGCCCGCACCGCACCCGGATCCGCCGATTGGGTGTCAGTGAGCGAGGGCGCGGTCGAGGGCCTCCGCGGAAAACGGCTTCGCGAGCACGAAGTCGACGCTCTCGCGCTCGGCCGGGCTCGCCGCCGGGCTCTCGCCCCAGCCGGTGATGACTCCCACCCGAACCCCCGGCCAGCGGGCCTTCACGGCCTTCGCCACCTGCCAGCCGTTCATCTCCGGCATCCCGAGGTCGGTCAGCACGAGGTCGACCGCTTGGCCCGACTCGAGCTTCGCCAGCCCATCCGACCCGCCCGCGGCCGCCGTGACCGTGTGCCCCTGCTCGGCGAGCATCGCCGCCACGAGCTCGCGGACCGCCGACGAGTCCTCGATCACCAGGATCCGCTGCGGCCGCGCCGGCCCGCGCACGGCCGGGGCCGGCGGGACGGCGGAGGCCGCCGGCGGCGCGGTCGTGTCCGCCGGCAGGTGGATGGTGACGGTGGTCCCGCGCCCGGGCGTGCTCTCGATCGCGAGGTCACCCTCGTGCTGCCGAACCACCCCGTAGCTGACGCTCAGGCCGAGCCCCGTGCTCCGGACACCCTTGGTCGTGAAGAACGGCTCGCTTGCCCGCTGCCGTACCTCTTCCGACATCCCGGTGCCCGTATCCGCGACCGAGAGCGCGACCATGTTTCCCTCGCGCCGGGTGGCGAGCTTGATTCGGCCCCCTTCCGGCAGGGCGTCGACGGCATTCAGCACCACGTTCAGAATCGCTTCCCGGAGCGCCACCGGATCGCCCCGCACGACCGGCACCTCTCCGCGCCGGAGCGCGACGTCGATCTGGAGCCCCTGGGCCTCCGCCACGTCGTGCCATCGGACCCGGGTCATCTCGAGGACCTCGGCCGCGAGCTCGTTCAGGTCGACGCGCTCGAGCCGCCCCACGGGCTCGGCGCGGGCGAACTGCTGGAGCCGGTGCACGACGTCGGCGGCGTCCCGCGCCGCGCGCTCGACCACCTCGAGTGGACGCCGCCGCGCCTCGGCCTCCTCCCGCCGCAGCATGAGTTGAACCCGGCCCGAGATGACCGTGAGGAGGTTGTTCAGGTGATGGGCGGCGCCGCTGGCGAGCTCCCCGAGCGCGCGCAGGGTCTCGCCGTGGACCGCACGCTCTTGAGCTGCCTTCAAGTCCTCGAGGGCACGCTGCGACTGCGCGTAGAGGCGCGCGTTGTCGAGGGCGAGGACCGTGTGCGCCGTCACGCCCTGGGCGAGCCGGATCTGCTCCGCGGTGGTGCGATGGGCCTCGGTCCACCAGTAGGTCAGGATCGCTCCCCGGACCTGCCCGCGGCTCAGGACGGGGGCAAACAGCATGGAGCGGGGCGGGACCGCCATCCTCCGGAACAGCGGGTGGTCGAACCGCGGGTCGGCGGAGACGTCGGTGCTCGCCATCGGTCGCCCGCTCTGGAGCGAGTCCCGTACGACCGGGGGCAGATCGGCCACCGGGACGCGGAAGGCCGACTGCCGGAGCGCCGACGGCAGGTGATAGCCCGCCACCGCGGTCGCGTGCGAGCCGTCGTCCTCGAGCGCGAAGAAGATCGACGTGTCCCCGCCGAGTAGATGAGTCGCCTGCCGCGCAGCCCGCCGGGCGATCTCTTGCGGATCGAGGCTCTCCCCCACGGTCTGGGCGACGCTCAGGAGGCCTTCCGTCTCGCGGAGGCGGCGCTCCGTCTCTTCGTGGAGCCGGGCGCTCCGGATCGCGATCGCCGCGTGGTCGGCGAGCCTCAGCAGGATCGCCTCGTCGGCGTCGCCGAACGGTTGCGGCGACCGGTTCGCGACGAAGAGCAGGCCTTCGATCAGGCCGCCGATCTGGACCGGCACCGCCAGCACGGAGACGATGCCCTCGCCCGTGGCGGGGCTCGGATAGTCGCGGCTGATCCGGGGATCCGCCTCGTAGTCGTCCGTCCGGAACGGCCGGCCGGTCGTCAGTACCTGCCCGCCCACCCCGCGGCCGGGCTCGATGCGGAACTTCGAGCTGGTGGTGCGCGCCCCCGCCCAGTACCGGACCTCCAGCCCCGACTCGACCGAGTCGGCGACCGCGATGTGGGCCTGATCGGCCCGACAGAGCTCGCGCGCCGCGTCGGCAACGCGCTGGAGCACGGTGTCGAGGCCGAGTGAGGCGCTGATGCCCCGGGTCAGCTCGGCCAGGATCTCCGACTCCGTCCGCTCCCTCGCGCTCGCGGCTCCCGACGTCGCCGGCGCATTCGGGCTCGGGGCCGCCTGCGGGAAGCGGTACGCAGTGCGAAACCGCTCGAACTCATCCGCCAGCACACGGAAGTGACCACCCGGCGTCTTCATCGCGCGGAGCTTGCCGCGCCGGATCCACTTCTTCACGGCACCGATCGAGACCTCGCACAAGGCGGCGACCTCCCCGGTCGTGAGGGTCCGCTTCCCGGTATCGGATGTGCGGGTAGTCATGGTTGTAGCTGGTTTCAGAGCAACAGCGATGCCAGCCGAACAACCGGTGGATAATTCGACGATATCGAGGGAAGCGACCTGTCGGAGGAATATCGCTCTGACACTCACCGACGACGAACCACGATGCCAATCCGTCCTGTCGTCTCCTCCAACGAGAGCTGGCTGACCCGGGCTCGCCGCTCGGTGACGGTCCGAATTACGAACCGGCGCTTCGCTCTCCAGATTCAGAGGCTCGCCGACGATTCCGAGAAAGCGCGAAGCGCGGCGAGCCCGCCGCGAGGCGAGGCCCGAGTCGGTCGCAGGTGAGGATCGCCGACGATCGAGAACGAAGTATGGCGAAGTAAGTGGGACCGCCGCTAGCCGCTCACCTCCTTGAAGCGCCGCAGGGTCCGCACATGGTCGTCGGGAGTCTTGAGCCCGAGGCCCACGGTGTGGACGCAGAGATGCGTCACGCCGCGCATCACCCGCCACGCCTCGAGTTCCTTGGACCATGTGTCGGGGGAAACCTGGCTGAGCGTGAAGCGGCCTTCGATGCCGAACGCGCCAGGCTCGCGACCGGCGTCCTTGATCCAACGGTGCAGGCGATCCACGATCGCCTGCGTCTCGGGGCCCGGCCTGAAGTGCGGGAGCCATCCGTCGGCGAGGCGCGCCGCCCGGCGCAGGACGGGCTCACTCTCACCGCCCATCCACACCGGGATGGGCCGCTGCACCGGCAACGGGTTGATCCCGGCGTCGGGAATCCGGTGCCAGCGGCCCTCGAACGTCACGAGCTCGCGGGTCCACAGGGCGCGCATCACCTCGATCTGCTCCTCGATCCGCCGGCCGCGGGTGCGGAAGTCCTCGCCGAGGGCCTCGAACTCGACCGCGTTCCAGCCGACGGCGACGCCGAGCCGGAGCCGGCCGCCCGAGAGGACGTCCACCGTCGCCGCCTGCTTTGCCGCCAGCACCGCCTGGCGCTGGGGCAGAATGATGATCCCGCTCACGAGCTCCAGGCGTCGGGTCACCGCGGCCAGGAAGCCGAAGAGCACCAGCGGCTCGTGAAACTGATGGCGATAGGTGTATGGTCCCTTGAAGCCGCCGGGCCGGTCGGGGTTGGCGCCGAGCACGTGGTCGAAGGCCAGAAGGTGCGTGTAGCCGAGCTCCTCCACGGCCTGCGCGTAATCGCGGATGGCCGCGGGATCGGCGCCGATCTCGATCTGGGGAAAGACGGCGCCGATCCGCATCAGCGCCCCCGGAACGTCGGCGTCCGCTTGGCGGCGAAGGCGGTGACGCCCTCGCGGAAATCGTCGGTGTGACCCGCGGCCGCGATCGCCTGCGACTCGAGCTCCATCTGCGTCTCGAGGCTCTCGTGGGTCGACTGTTGGAAGAGGAGCTTGGCGGCGCCGATCGCCCGGGTCGGGCCCTGGGCGAGCTCGCGGGCGAGCGCTTCCACCGCCGCCCCGAGCTCGGCGTCGGGGACGACCCTGGTGACGAGACCCCACTCGAGCGCCTCCCGCGCGGAGAGGACCCGGTTCGTCAGGTAGAGCTCGAGCGCGCGGCGGAGGCCGATCAGGCGCGGGAGGAAGTACGAGGAGGAGCCGTTCGGGGTCGCAGCGATCTTCGAGTACGCCATCGTGAAGCGGGCCGACTCGCCGGCGAGGACGAGGTCGCCGGAGAGGGCGAGGCTCAGCCCGCCACCGGCGGCGACGCCATTGACGGCCACGACGACGGGCTTCGGGCTCCGGGCCAGGCGCGAGACGGCGCCGTGAACATAGGTCGTCAGCTCCTTGATGAGGATCCCGATCCGGGGCAGGCTCTCGGCGAACGTCTTGACGTCGCCCCCTCCGCAAAAGGCCTTGCCGGCCCCCGTGAGCACCACGCAGCGCACCGCGGAGTCCTCGTCCACCTCGAGCACGGCCTGGAAGAGCTCGCGGGCCAGCGGCAGCGTCAGCGCGTTGTAGGCATCGGGCCGGTTCAGCGTGATCGTCGCGACCGAGTCGGCGCGCTCGAGCAGGATGTGCTGGTAGGGCATGGCGGTCTCCCGTGTTGGCCCACGGCTCCGGGCGTTCCCTGGCTCGCACCGATCCTATCCCAAAGCCCGGGGGCCCGATAGTGCCGCCGCGCCGGCCGCCATGAGGTAGGATGCTGCCACACCAGGAGGGAGGCCCATGAACCGCCGCCAGTTCCTCGCCCTCGGGGCCGTCGCCACCGGGACCGTTGCCCTCGCTTCGATCGGCCGCGCCCGCCGCTCCCTGGCCGTCGCGGAGACCGAGGCCATCCCCACGGTCGACCGGCTCGTCATGACCACCGTCGTCGACAACGTCTACGACATCTTCGCCCGCGCCGGGCGGCGGGGCACGATCACGGTGGAGCGGACCCCGCTCGCGATGACCGCGGGCCTCCCCCTGCTCGCCGAGCACGGCCTCGCGCTCCACCTCGAATCCGTGCGCGGCTCGGAGCGCCGGGAGATCCTGCTGGACTTCAGCCTCACCGACCAGAGCCTCTCGCACAATTACCGCGCCCTCCGGGTCGAGCCGGCGAAGGCGGACGCGCTGATCCTGAGCCACGGCCACGGCGACCACTACGGCGGGCTGCCGGCGCTGGCCGCCACCGGGCGGCTCCGGCGCGCACTCACCCTCTACGCCGGCGGCGAGGACACCTTCTGCCACCGGGTCGTGACGTCGCCCGCGGGTGTCATCGACTACGGCCAGCTCGACCAAGCCTCACTCGAAGCGCACGGCCTCCGGGTGGTCCTCGCCAAGGAGCCGACCGTCGTGGCGGGGCACGCCGTGACCTCCGGTCAGATCCCCCGGCTCACCGACTTCGAGAAGCCGCCCGCGGCCGCTCGGCTGATCGCCGGCCCCATGGACTCGGCCTGTGCCGGATCGCTGCACTTCCCGCCGGGCACCCTCAAGGTGGAGGCCACGCCCGGCGAGCTGGTCGTCGACACCTTCCGCGGCGAGATCGCCACCGCCTACGCCGTCCGGGGGCGTGGTCTCGTCGTAATCACCTCCTGCGGCCACGCGGGTGTCATCAACTCGATCCGGCAGCTCCAGAAGGCGACGGGCATCGAGAAGGTCCACGCGGTCGTCGGCGGCTTCCACCTGGCGCCGGCGCCCGACGAGATCGTGGCGAAAACGGTGGCGGCGCTCCGGGCGATCGATCCCGACTACATCGTCCCGATGCACTGCACGGGGCTCAACACGATCATCGCCATCCACCGCGAGATGCCGGAGACGCTGGTCGCGCCCTCGACGGGCACCCGCGTCATCTTCGGCGCCTGACCGCCTCGAGAAGGAGGAGACCGTGTGCCTCACCCATTCCATCTTTCGGCAGTCCGTTTCGCGTCGGGACTTCCTCGGGCGGGGACTCGCGGCCGGGCTGGCGGCGGCGACGATCGACTGGGGCCAGTCGCTTCTCCCACCCGGCGTGGCCGAAGGTGCCGAGCCCGCACCGGCGAACGGCGGTCGAGGCTCGAGCGACGTGAGGCTCACGTGGCTCGGCGTGGACGGCTGGGAGATCACCTTCGCCAACAAGACCATCCTTCTGGATCCCTGGCTGAGTCGCACGCCCGGCGGGTTGTTCTCGCGGCCGTTCGATCCTCAGCGGTTCCTGGCGACGCCGCTGACGCTCGACGAGGCGCTGATCGACCGGCACATCAAGAAGGCCGACCTGATCGTGATCGGTCACGGCCATTACGACCACATCGCCGACGTCCCCTATATCGCGAAGAAGACCGGCGCCACGGTCATCGGCACCGAGTCCCACATCAACATGCTCCGGGCGTATGGTCTGCCGGAGGGGAAGCTCGTCGCCTGCAAGGGCGGGGAATTCATGCAGTTCGATGGCTATGCGATCGAGGTCTTCCCGAGTCTGCACTCGCTCCAGCCGACGATGAAGGTTCCGATCCCGGGTCACTTCGCGTCCGTCCCCCCGGTTCCGCGCACCATCGGCGACATGCCGGAGGGGAACGCCCTCGCGTATGTGCTCACGGTGGGAGATTCCTTCAGCCTCTTCCTCATGAGCTCGGCCAATTTCATCGAGCGCGCGATCGCCGGGCTCGACCCCGACGTCGCGCTCCTGGCTCCCCTCTCCCGCAAGCAGGTCCACGACTACACCCCGAGGCTGCTCGGGGCGCTCGGCTATCCCAAGATCATCCTCCCGACCCACTGGGACAACTGGGAGCGGCCGCTCACCGAGCCGCCCCAAGACCCGCGGGCGGTCCTGGGGGACGACGGCAACCTCGACGTGTTCGTGAAAGAGGTCAAGCAGGCGTCCCCGGAGAGCCGGGTCATCGTCCTGAAATACTTCGAGAGCTTCGCGCCGTAGACTTCCTCGAAGGGGGGGGCAGCGGGCGCGTCAGGACCCGCGGCGGCGAGTGAGCCCGTCAGCGGCGCTCGCCGATCCGGTGGAGCTTCAAGAGGTTGGTGCTGCCGGTGACCCACATCGGGGCGCCAGAGATGATGACGACGGTGTCGCCCGCGCGCACCGTGCCGTCGCCGAGCAGCGTGGCCTCCGCCTCCTCGATCATCTCGTCGGTCGTCTCGACTTTCCGGCAGAGCCGGGAGCTCACCCCCCACGAGAGCCCGAGCCGGCGCTGGACCTCGACGAGTGGCGTGAGCGCGATGATCGGCACCTCGGGACGCTCCTGGGACATGAGCCGCGCCGAGAACCCCGACTGCGTGAAGGCGACGATCGCCTTCGCCCCGAGGTCGTGGGCGGCGTGGCGGGCGGCGTCCGAGATGGCCTCCGGGAAGCCGACGACCTCCTGGCGGTGCCGCCCCGGCTCCGGACGCAGGACCGCCCGCTCGGCGCGCTCGGCGATGCGCGCCATGGTCTGGACCGCCTCGACCGGATAGGCCCCGGTCGCCGTCTCCGCCGAGAGCATGATCGCGTCGGCGCCGTCGAAGATCGCGTTGGCGACGTCGGAGACCTCGGCGCGCGTCGGGCGCACGTGGCCGATCATGGACTCGAGCATCTGGGTGGCGATGATCACGGGCACCTGCGCCTGCCGCGCCTGCCCGATCACCTCCTTCTGGATCAGGGGCACCTCCTCGAGCGGCACCTCGAGGCCGAGATCGCCGCGGGCGACCATGGCTGCGTCGACCCGGGAGAGGATCCCCGGGAGGTTCGCCACCGTCTCCGCCCGCTCGAGCTTCGCGACGATCGGCACGCTGGCGCCCTCGGCCCGGAGAAACGCCTGGACCTCTTCGATGTCGGCCCCCGAGCGGACGTAGGAGATCGCGACGAAGTCGACGCCGGCCTCGATGCCAAACCGCAGGTCCGCCTGGTCCTTCGGCGTCAGACACGACTCCGAGATCGGCACGCCGGCCAGGAAGATCCCCTTGTGGTCGCTCACGATCCCGCCCGCGGTCACCCGGCAGCGCACCTCGCCCGGCGCCGTCGCCTCCACGCGCAGCCGGATCATGCCATCGTCCATCCAGATCTCGTCGCCGGGCGTGGCGGTCCGCAGGTAGTCCGGATGACTGATACAGGCGCGCGACGCGTCGCCGACGATCGGCCGGGCGTAGAGCGTGAACGGCGCCCCCGTCCGGAGGTCGGCCCGCCCGAGCTCGAAGGTTCCGAGCCGCACCTTGGGGCCCTGCAGGTCCTGCAGGATCGTCACCGGCCGGCCCCAGCGCGCCTCGCCCTCGCGGAGCCGGCGGATCACGGCGGCGTGCTCGGCATGGGTGCCGTGGGAGAAATTGAGCCGCGCGACGTCCAACCCCGCCGCCACGAGGCGGTCGAGCGTCTCGGCGCCGGCACTCGCGGGACCGATGGTGCAGATGATCTTCGTGCGGCGCATCGGTCGGCCGGTCAGGCCACGACCGACCGGAGGAACTGGCCCGTGTACGAGGCCTCGATCCGCGCGACCGCCTCGGGGGTGCCGGTGGCCACGACCCGTCCGCCTTCGTCGCCGCCTTCCGGCCCGAGGTCGATGATCCAGTCGGCGGTCTTGATGACGTCGAGGTTGTGCTCGATGATCACGACGGTGTTGCCCTGGTCCACGAGCTGGTTCAGCACGTCGATGAGTCGCTGGATGTCGGCGAAGTGGAGGCCCGTCGTCGGCTCGTCCAGGATGTAGAGGGTCCGCCCCGTGGCCCGCCGGGCGAGCTCGGTGGCGAGCTTGACCCGCTGAGCCTCGCCGCCGGAGAGGGTCGTCGCCGACTGGCCGAGCCGGATGTAGTCGAGGCCGACGTCGTGCAAGGTCTGCAGCTTCTGCTTGATCACGGGGACCGCGTCGAAGAACGCGAGCGCCTCGTGCACCGTCATCTCGAGCACGTCGGCGATGTTCTTGCCCTTGTAGTGGATGTCGAGCGTCTCCCGATTGTAGCGGCGGCCCCGGCACACCTCGCAGGTGACGTAGACATCGGGCAGGAAGTGCATCTCGATCTTGACGAGGCCGTCACCCTGGCAGGCCTCGCAGCGTCCGCCCTTGACGTTGAACGAGAACCGTCCCGGCCGGTAGCCCCGCAGGCGGGCGTCCGGGGTCCGCGCGAAGAGGGTGCGGATGAACGTGAACACGCCTGTGTAGGTGGCGGGGTTCGAGCGCGGCGTGCGCCCGATCGGCGACTGGTCGATGTCGATGACCTTGTCCACGTGCTGCGCGCCCTCGATCTGGTCGTGGGCGCCCGGTCGCTGCTGGGCGCGGTAGAGCATCTGGGCGAGCGCCCGGTAGAGGATGTCGTTGACGAGCGTCGACTTCCCGGAGCCGGAGACGCCGGTGATGCAGGTGAAGGTGCCGAGGGGGATCCGGACCGCCCCCCCCTTCAGGTTGTGCTCGCGCGGGTTGTGAATCGTCACGAACTTCCCCGGCGGCTTCCGGCGAACGGCGGGCACCGGGATCGTCCGCACGCGGGCGAGGTATTGCCCGGTCAGCGACGCGGGGTTGGCCATGATCTCGTCCGGCGTCCCCACCGCGACGAGGTGCCCGCCTAGCTCGCCCGCGCCCGGCCCGAGGTCGACCACGTAGTCGGCGGAGCGGATCGTCTCCTCGTCGTGCTCGACGACGAGCACGGTGTTGCCGAGATCCCGGAGCCGCCGGAGGGTGTCGAGGAGCTTCCGGTTGTCCCGCTGGTGGAGCCCGATCGACGGCTCGTCGAGGATGTAGAGGACGCCGACCAGGCTCGACCCGATCTGCGTGGCGAGCCGGATTCGCTGCCCTTCGCCGCCGGAGAGCGTGCCGGCCGCTCGATCGAGGGTCAGGTAGTCGAGCCCGACGTTGCCGAGGAAGCCCAGGCGCTCCCGGATCTCCTTCAGCACGCGCCGCGCGATCTGGGTGTCGCGCTCGGAGAGCTGGAGCTCTGCGAAGAACCGGGCCGCTTCCTTGATCGTGAGCCGTGCGATGTCGGCGATCGACCGCTCGCCGACCAGCACCGCCAGCGATTCCGGCCGGAGGCGCGCGCCCCCGCAGGCCGGGCAGGCGCGCTCCCGCATGAAGTGCTCGATCTCCTGGCGCGTCTCCTCCGAGAGCGTCTCCCGGTACCGCCGGTCCAGGACCCGGACCACGCCCTCGAAGCCACCGTCGGCGTCGCCGTGGAGGATCACCTGGCGGGTCTTCTTCGGGAGCTTCGCCCACGGCGTGTCGAGGGAGAACCGGTAACGCCGGGCGAGGGCCTGGAGCGTCTGCTTGAAATAGAGCGACTCGTGCCCGGCCCACGCCGCCAGCGCGCCGTCCTTGAGCGCGCGGGCGGGGTTCGGGACGAGCAGCTCGGGGTCGACCTCGTCGTGGGTGCCGATGCCGCCGCAGGCCGGGCAGGCGCCGTAGGGGTTGTTGAAGGAGAACATCCGCGGCGACACCTCGGGGAAGGAGATGCCGCACTCGGCGCAGGCCAGCCGCTCGGAGAACACGAAGGGCTCGATCCCCGCGTCTACCGGCTCCACCTGCACCACGCCATCGGCGAGCTTGAGCGCCGTCTCGAGCGAGTCGGCCAGCCGGCGGCCCAGGTTGTCGCGCACGACCAGCCGGTCGACGACGACCTCGATCGTGTGCTTGCGGTTCCGGTCCAGCTCGATGTCGTCGGTCAGCTCGTGCACGACGCCGTTCACGCGCGCGCGCGAGTAGCCCTGGCGCCGCAGGTCGAAGAAGAGCTTCCGGTACTCGCCCTTTCGACCCCGGACGACGGGGGCGAGGACGAGGAGCTTCGTGCCGGTCGGCAGCGTGAGGACGCGGTCCACCATCTGCTGCACGGTCTGGGCGGTGATGACCCGCCCGCAGCTCGGGCAGTGCGGCACGCCGATCCGAGCGAACAGCACCCGGAGATAGTCGTAGACCTCGGTCACGGTGCCGACGGTGGAGCGCGGGTTCTTCGAGGTCGTCTTCTGCTCGATCGAGATCGCCGGCGAGAGCCCTTCGATCGAGTCGACATCGGGCTTCTCCATCTGCTCGAGGAACTGCCGCGCGTAGGCGGAGAGTGACTCGACGTAGCGCCGCTGCCCCTCGGCGTAGATCGTGTCGAAGGCGAGCGACGACTTGCCGGAGCCGGAGAGGCCCGTGATGACGACGAGCTGGTCGCGCGGGATCTCGAGGTCGATGTTCTTCAGGTTGTGCTCGCGCGCGCCCTTGACGAGGATCCGATCGCTGGCCATGCGCTCCCTATTCTGTCAGGCGGGCCGGGGGCGGGCAAGCCGGAGCGCCCCCCACGCCGCCGGCGCGCCGAGCAGGGCCGGGTAGGCGCCGAGCGTCGCCGCGAGGGCGCCCCCGCCCGCGCCGCCGCCGAGCGCGCCCACCGCGAACGCGGCGAGCCCGACGGCGCAGACGGCGATCTGCGCGCGGACCGGGAGCGCCGGCGACGCGAGCGCGAGGGGGGCGAGTGTCGACGCCAGGAAGCCGAGAACGAGCACGAGCAGCGCCCACGGCTCGCGTGACCAGAGGCTCGCGACGAGGGCGCCGCCGAGCACGCCGGTCCAGAGCGCGATGCCGGAGCCGAGCCCGCCGCCGCGGGCGAGCGCGGCGATGCGCTCGCGGAGCGCGGCCGCGCCGGCGATGAAGAGGGCGATCACCGCGACCAGGAGCACTCCGCCGAGCCGGCGGCCCCCCTGCCCATCCACCGCGAGCGACGGCAGCGCGACGAGCGCCCCGGCGCGAACCGTGCCGAGGAAGAGATCGGGCGCGGCCCATCCCGCGTAGACGGCCCACCCCTCCGCCCAGCCGGTCGCCGCCAGCGCCAGCGCCAGCGCGACGGCCGCGCCTACCCGTGTTCGGGGCGCGCTCGGACGGAGCAGCGGGAAGCCGCCGGCGAGGAAGGTGAGGGCGAGCCCGAGGAACCGCACGAGCTCCACCGCTCGCGACACGTCCGCCGTCGGGTCGGCCCAGGCGATTCCCGAGCGCGGCGCCCCGGGCACGCGCTTGCCGTTCTCGAAGATCAGGCGGGCGCCCGCCGGGTAGGAGAGGTGATCGCCAGGGCGCAGCGTGATAGTCGCGCCGCGCTGCGGACGCCATTCCTGAACCGAGGTCGTCCCGCCGTCCCCGACGATCACGCCGAAGACGCCGGGGCTCCCGGCCCGGATCGTGTGGGGCTCGGCGAAGACGAGCACGCCCGCTTCCGGGAACGTGCCGCCGGACCGGACCCACGGGCTCGTCGCCTCGAAGCTGAACGCCGGCCGCGACGCCACGCGGCTCCACGCGGCTATTGGCCCGAGACCGGAGGCGTGGGCCACGGCAGCGAGCACGAGCCACGCCACGAGGAGCGCACCCGGCGCGAGCCAGGGCCACCACCGTCCGGCCGGGGGCCAGATCGTCAACGCGAAGGCGCAGCCGGCGGCGATTGCGATGCCCCGCCACCGCGCGGCGCCGAGGACGCCGGCGGTGTCGCCGATCAGCGAGAGCCCGGCGCAGAGCAGGAGCCCCGCCGCCAGCAGCGTGAGCAGGACCGTGACCAGGCTCGCTTCGGCCCCCCGCGCTGCTCGACGGCCGAGCAGCGCCGCGCACGGGCTCAGTACGACGAGGACGACCAGCAAGAGCCCCTCGGGCGCGCCCGCATAGAGGTGGGCGGCGACGCCGAGCACGAGGACGGGGCCGAGCCAGAGGGAGGCGAAGCGGAGCCCGATCATCGTCCCCCGGACGACTTGGGCGCGAAGAGAGCGAGAGTGAGGAGCGCGGCGGCGACGGGGGCGACGGCGCCGCCGTACCACCAGAGGAGGCTCACGCCCGCGACGCGAACTGCGCCGACGTCGAAGGGGCCGAGAGCGAGGAGCGCGACCCCCGCGAGCACGAGCCCGAGTAGCCGGCCGGTGAACCGCCTCCGCACATGCGTATTCTAGCCTCGCCGAGCCGATCGGCCGTTGCTAGAAACCGGCCACCGGAGTCACCAATTCTCGCCGAGGGCCTCGGGGTCGGGCCTACGCGGGCGGGATGCCGGCGGCGCCCCGATCCGGGGCAGCGGCGGCGGTGCTTCGGAAGCGGGGCCGGGCCCCCCTCCGAGGTTCCAGGGTACACTGAGCGCCATGAGCACACCCGCCCAGCGCGTCCTGGTCGTCACCGCCCATCCCGATGACTCCGAGTTCGGCGCCGGCGGCACCGTCGCCAAGCTCGTGCGAGAAGGCAAGGAGGTCACCTACCTCATCGTGACCGACGGGAGCAAGGGGTCGAGCGACCGCACGATGACACGAGAACGCTTGGCGAGGATCCGTCAGGAGGAGCAGCGGGCCGCCGCCAAGACCCTCGGCGTCGACCGCGTGGAGTTCCTCGGCTACCCGGACGGCGAGCTCGAGGACACGCGCGACCTCCGACGCGACGTCACCCGCCAGATCCGCCGCTGGCGGCCCGACCTGATCATTACGCAGAACCCGCACCGCACCTACAACCTCTACGCCTCGCACCGCGATCACCGCATCACGGCCGGCGTCGTGCTCGACTGCGTGTACCCGCTGGCACGCGACCACATGGCCTTCCCCGAGCTGCTCCCCGAGTTCGAGCCTCACAAGGTTCCCGAAGTGTACCTGATGGCGTGGGACAACCCCGAGGTCGTCGTCGACATCGCCGACACGATGGACGTGAAGCTCAAGGCGCTGGCGTGCCACGCGAGCCAGTTCCACGACGTCGGCGCCCTCGAGGGGCGCGTCCGCGAGCGGAGCGCCGCCGTCGGCAAGGCGCGCGGCTACGCGTACGCGGAGAGCTTCGACCGGATCGGGATGCCGCGCTGACGCCACGCGCGTCCGCCGCGTGATCTACGTCGGGACGTCGGGCTACAACTACCCCGAGTGGAAGGGCACGTTCTATCCGCCGACGCTGCCGGCGTCCCGGATGCTCCCCTTCTACGCGGAGCGGTTCACCGTGGTCGAGATCAATTACACCTTCTACCGGATGCCGACGGCAAAGGCGCTCGCGGGCTGGGCCCGGGCCACGCCGCCCCACTTCGTCTTCGTGCTGAAGGCGCCGCGGCGGATCACCCACGACGACCGGCTGGTCGGAATCGACGAGCCCCTCGCGTACTTCCGGGATACCGCGCGCACGCTCGGCCCTAAGCTCGGCCCGCTCTTCTTCCAGCTCCCGCCCAACTTCCGGAAGGACACCAAGCGGCTCGGGGACTTGCTCGCGATGCTGCCTCGCGACGAGCGGCACGCCTTCGAGTTCCGCCACCACTCCTGGTTCGACGACGACGTCTACGCGCTGCTCCGCGCCTGGAATGCCGCCCTCTGCGTCGCCGACACCGAGCGCGGCACGACGCCCGTGGTGGCCACCGCGGACTTCGGCTACGTCCGCCTCCGGGACGCCGAGTACAGCGACCCCGAGCTCGGCGAGTGGGCGGCCCGGGCCCGCGACACGGGCTGGCGCGATGCCTACGTCTTCTTCAAGCACGAGGAGTCGGGCGCCGGCCCCGCCCTCGCGGAGCGGATGCTCGCGATGCTCGGCGCTCCGCGGGCCTCGCGGTAGAATACTCGCCGTGCGGCACCCCCGTCTCCTGACGCTCGTCACCGTGGCCGGACTCGCCGCGGCGATAGAGTCGGCGGCGCCGGCGCCCGTGCCGGCCGGCCGCCTGCTCGACGAGGTGAAGATCCTGACCGCACCCGAGATGGAGGGGCGGGCGGCAGGCACGCCGGGCAACGAGCGCGCGGCCAGTCACATCGCCGCCGTGCTGCGCGAGGCTGGTCTCCGCCCCGTCGACGCGGGCGGCTACGCGCTCCCGTTCACCATCCCCACGCGCGTCCGCCTCGGCGAAGGCAACGCGTTTGCGCTGACCGCGCCCGGGGCGCGCACCTTCGTCCTCGGGACCGACTGGACGCCCGTCGGCGGGTCGGCGGACGGCGCGGTCAGTGGCGAGGTCGTCTTCGTCGGGTACGGGATCACGGCGCCCGACCTCGGCTATGACGACTACGTCGGCCTCGACGTGCGCGGCCGCGTCGTGCTCGCGCTCGGTGGCGAGCCGCGCCGCGCCGATCCCTCGAGCCCGTTCGCGAACGCGTACGCCGCCGGTCACGGCCAGCCGCGCACCAAGGCGCGCGTGGCGCGGGAGCACGGCGCGCGCGCGCTCGTCCTCGTCCCGCGGCCAGAGGGCCCAAAGGATCCGCTCCCGGCGCTCGGCGCCGGCCCCGGCGTCGGGGATCTCGTCACGGCGGCGATCACGCGGGCGACGGCCGACGCATTGCTGACGGCGGGGGGCATGCCGCTGGCGACGCTCCGGCAGCGCATCGACGCGGCCCTCTCCCCCGCGTCCCGCCCGCTCGTGGGCGTGCGCGTGGACCTCGCGGTGCGACTCCTCCGCGACGCGGGGACGACCGCCAACATCGTCGCCTCGCTGCCGGGGACGGACCCCGCCCTCGCCCGTGAGGTGGTCGTCGTCGGCGCGCACTACGACGCCCTCGGGCGCACCGGCCAGGGCTCTCTCGACGACGCACACCCGACCGCGCTCCACCCCGGCGCCGACGACAACGCGTCGGGCACGGCCGCCGTGCTCGAGCTGGCGCGGGCGTTCGCCGCCGCCGGGGGCACGCCGCGCACGCTCGTGTTCGCCCTCTTCTCCGGCGAGGAGATGGGGTTGCTCGGCTCGGGGGCCTACGTCCGCCAGCCGCCTCTCCCGCTCGAGCGGACGGTCGCGATGGTGAACCTCGACATGATCGGCCGCCTGCAGGATGACCGCCTCTACGTGAGCGGGATCGCGAGCGGGCAGGGCCTCGAGTCGGTAGTCGCCGCGGCCGCCGCCGAACTCGGGCTTCACGTCGAGCTCGGCCGGAGCCCGTACGCGCCGTCGGACCAGATCTCCTTCTACGACCACGGCGTGCCCGTCCTCTTCTTCCACACGGGCGCCCACGAGGACTACCATCGGCCGACCGACACCTGGGACCGGATCAACGCGGACGGGCTCGCCAGGGTCACGGCCCTGGCCGAGCGCATCATCGATCGCTTGGCGCACGACCCGGCACCGGTCTATGCCAAGGTCCCGGCCGACGAGCCGGCGCCGGCCCGCGGCGCCACCCAGGTGCCGGGGCGCGCCGGCTACCTTGGCGTCGCCGCCAGCCTGGGCGACGACGCACCCGGCGTGCGGCTCTCGGCGGTCCAGCCCGGCACCGGTGCCGCTCGGGCGGGCGTCGAGCCCGGCGACGTCGTCGTCCGCTTCGCCGGCATCCGCGTCTACACCATCGAAGACCTCCGCGAATCGATTACCGCGCGCGCCCCGGGCGACGACGTCGAGGTCGTCTACCTGCGCAACGGCCAGGTGCGGGCGGTCCGCGCCGTTCTCGGCGCGCGGCCCTGACATGACTCTCACCGAGCTGCTGGGCCGCCGCGCCGCCACCGACCCGGACGCACAGTACTTCAACGTCTACGACGAGACGATCTCCTACGGCCGGCTCTGGGCGGAGAGCCTCCGCTATGCGACCGGGCTCGCCCGCGCCGGCGTCGGCGTCGGCGACAAGGTGTGCTTGGTGTACCCGACGTGCGCGGAGTTCTTCTACACGTTCGTGGGGGCGCTCCGGCTCGGAGCGATCCCGGTGCCACTCTATCCGACCCTCAGCGCGGAGGCCACGGCCAACATCTTCAGGAACTCCGAGGCGGTGGCGGTCGCCACGATCGGCTGGTTTCGCCCGAGCGTGAACGAGGCCGCCGACGCCAGCGGCATCAAGACGATCCTCGAGCCGCCCGACCTCGAGCTCGACGGCCCGCCCGTCGCGCTGCCCGTGGTCCGGCCCGAAGACACCGCGTTCGTCCAGTACACCTCCGGCAGCACCGGGCATCCCCGCGGAGTCGTCCTGAGTCATGCCAACGTCGTGGAGACGATCCGCTTCATGGCCGAGGCGGCGGGGCTTACGCGCGAGGACCGTGTGGTCTCGTGGCTCCCCCTCTATCACGACATGGGACTGATCGGCTGCGCCTTCACGCCGCCGCTCCTGGGCGCGCCGCTCTGGCTCCTCCCGCCGGATCTCCGGAACCCCCGGCACTGGCTCGAGCTGACGACCCAGATCGGGGGGTCCTTTACCGTGTCGCCCGATTTCGGATACCGCAACTGCGTGCGCAACATCCATGACCCGACCGGCCTCGATCTCTCGACCCTGAAGAGCGCGCTCTCGGGGGCTGAGCCCGTGCGCCTGTCGACCATCGAGGCGTTCGAGAAGAAGTTCCACCTGAAGAACGTCATCGCCCCCTGCTACGGTCTGGCCGAGGCGACGCTCGCGGTCGCCATCTGGCCTCGCGCCACGCCGCTCCGGCTCGATTCCTCGGGCAAGGTCCTCTCGGTCGGACGGCCCTGTCGCGGCGTTTCCGTCCGCATCGTGCCGCCCGATGGCGGCGGCGATCTCCCCGCCAACCGGGAGGGCGAGATCTGGGTGAAGAGCCCCGGCGTCATGCAGGGCTACTACAACAACCCGGAGGCCACCGCGCTGGTCCTCCGTCCGGATGGCTGGCTGCGGACGGGCGACCTCGGCTTCGTCGACGCCGAGGGCTATCTGTTCATCACGGGACGGCTCAAGGACGTGATCATCGTGGGCGGAGAGAACCTCACACCCGCCGACATCGAGGAGACCGTCGACCACCTGGCCGGTGTCCGCTATTCGGCCGCCGTCGGCGTCGACAGCGAGCGGACGGGCACCCAGCGGCTCTACGTGGTGGCCGAGGTCCGCGAGCCCGGTCAGACGCCCGAGGCGCTCTCCCACCTGATCAAGGAGGTCGTGAGCCGGGTCCACGCGACGTGCGGCCACCGGCCGGCCCGCGTGCTGCTGGTCCGGCCGGGCACGATCCCGAAGACCTCGAGCGGGAAAATCCAGCGCTCACGCCTCGGCCAGCTCATCTTGGCCGGCGCGCTGCAGGACCAGGTCGTGCACGGTCCTGGCGCCCACGGCGCCTAGTCACGCGTCGGAGGACCTGGCTTCGAGCGCCGGCTTTGCCGGCGCGATCCCTTCCCAGAGACAGGCTCCGGCCTCCGTGTCAGCGGGCGCGGCGGGACCCAGCCGAGCAGACCCATATCGGCGAGGAAAAACCCGGTTAGGCTGACATAGCCGGCGATCTCTTCCAGCAGGGTCCGGGACGACGGTAACGAGACCACGATGTCGAGGTGGGCGGCCTGGTGTCCGGCTGGCATTCCTCGTGCCACACCGTGAGCCCTGATGGCATCAATGCGTCGCGTCGTATCCGAATAATCGATACGTTAGCTGTGGCACCCCGCTTGCTCATCCATCAACCTCTTCTTGGTAGACGCAGTCCCACGACGTCCTGACCAGGCAGGAGTGAATTCCTGGGAGCGCCCCGGGCGGATGGCAGCACCTCCGGCCCGGAGGCGCATTGACGAGCTCACGACGCAGATGGCGGGTCGTGAGCGAACGAGGCCGATCGACGATGAGGCGAGTCCAAACTGTTGCGGCGCTGCTCACGACATTGCTCCTCTGGAGTGGCGCCGCGTGGGCGCAGGGGTCGACGCCCGTGGGGTACACGCGCGGTGCGCAGGTGTATGAACTGACCGAGACGGCCAGACTGATCGCCAAACGGAAGACCGAGTACGAGGTGTCCGTTTCGGCGATGATGGGATTCGTAAGGCTCGGCACCCCCCTGTGCCCAGCGCAGCAATTCGCCACATCGGCGCCGGGGACGGGTGCGAGCAATGACATTCGCGACCAAGGTTCGGTTTGCGTTGTGACCATCACGGGCTCGAACACCGTGGATCTCACGACCGGCCTCGGCCCCATTTCGGGCACCTTCAAGGTCGTGCTCCCGGACCCGGTAAACCCCCACGCGGTAGATGCGCCGGAGTTGGTGGTCATGAAGGGCAGCTTCGACGGGAGCATGGACTTCTCGCCGGCGGTGCTCTCGGGTGTGCCGTACGGGACCGTTACTGGCGTTTTGCAGACAGACAGCAGCGCTCAGATCCCGTTTGTTGGCGTCTTCGTCATGCCCTTCGATCCTAACCCGGACCCGACCACCCCCAATCTCTGTAACGTGGCTAATTACGCGGCCAACAACCTGGGCAGTCCCGGTGGCAATTGCTATTTGCAATACGCGCTGACCCAATTGAATCCTCCCGTCGTGCAGCTGACCGGCGCGGAGATTGTGAGGGATGCGCAGAAGTCCCTCGGCTATCCGACAGCTCGGTTCGACATCTACTTCCAGCAATAAGTCCGTCGCCCCCTCGGCGACCTAGTCGTAACGGGTCGCCGAGGGGTGGTGAGGACTCACTCGCATGGCCGATCACTCGAGGTCGGAACACTCGGCTCATTCGAGGTTGACGACTGTCCGGTCGGGATGCTATTTTCGCGCGATTCGGCGTGCGGTCGAAGTGAGCTCTCACAGACGCGAGGGGCATCATTCGCGCATTCGTTCTCCTTCTTTTTGCGGTGGCCTTCTGTTTCGGGCCCGCCATCGCTCGCGCCGAGTCCCCCGCTCACGCGCTCGAGCCCGCCGCTGATACGGTGGCGCTAGGGACGGAAAAGTCCGGGGGCCCGATCGCGCGCCAGCCCCAGTCGGACGATCCCCTCGCCGGCCTGGATCAGGCCGAGGAGGAGTTCGAGGAATACGACCCCTGGGAACCCTTCAACGAGAAAACGTTCAAGTTCAACTATAACCTCGACAAGTATGCGATCAAACCGGTCGCGAAGGCCTATGACAAGGTCGTGCCGAACTTCGTCGAGCGCGCCATCGTCAACATCTTCGAGAACATCGGCTCGTTTCGCCGCATCATCAACCTGACTCTCCAGGGCCGGTTCAACGACTCCGGGCAGGAGCTCGGGCGCTTCGTCATCAATACGATGTTCGGCCTCGGCGGTTTCATCGACGCCGCGCCGAGCTTCGGCGTGGGCAAGGTGGACGCCGACACGGGACAGACCTTCGGTGTCTGGGGTGCCGGCCCGGGACCGTATCTCATGCTTCCGCTCACCCAGCCACTGACGGTTCGTGACGCGGTGGGCTACGTCCTCGACTCGGCGATGGATCCCACGTCGTGGCTGGTCCCGTTCGAGATCGGGTTCACTGGCAGCGCCGTGAAGAGGATCAACGACCGCGCGTTGAACCTCGAGCTCTACGAGAACGTCGAGGCGACGGTCTTCGATCTGTACGGCGCGGTCCGGAACGGCTACCTGCAGCAACGGCGTGCGCTCATCCGGCAGGGCCTGGCGGCGAGCCCATTCGGGCACGGGAAGCACAAACGCTCCGGATCTGACGGCGCCAAGGAGTCGGCGGTCAGCCCACCGCTCGCTCCACCACGGGTCAGCCAGGAGATCATTCTCGGTGTTGGCGCCACCCCCCCCTCGGAGGAGGAGACCTTTCTCATCGTCGACGCCATGCCGAGCGATGCCCAGGTGTTCCTCGACGGTCTCATGCTCGGCTCCGCCGGCGAGCTCCTCGCCCGTGCCTTGCCGGTTCCCCGCGGCCCGCACACGGTCGCGATAGCTGCCCCGGGCTTCAAGCTCCACATAGCCCGGATCGATGCCGATCCGAGCTTCCCCGCCCGTGTCCGCATAGCCCTCGAACCGGAGTGATGGCGTCCCTGTCCCCGCCCGTGCGTCTTCGTCAGAGTCCGTCAGGATCGCCCCGACCGGCTCAGCCGCTGACGAGGCGATGAACGACCTGCCGCCGGAAGATCTCGCTCCCGTCCTCTGACCCGAGAACGGCGCGGCTCCGACCGTCGAGCGCCCGAAAGGGCGCCTGACGGCCGACTCCCGGAGATGTGAGTCCGCCCGACAACCATGGGGTAGAGTCGAGAAAGGGGGAAGAGACCATGAGGCCTTTGCCATCGTCGAATTCTTGAAATCCTTGTAAGGGAGGTCGCCGATGCAGGTGCTGCGTCAGATCAGCCGGCGAATGTGGTTGGCCCGCGTGGTGCCGGGTACGGTGGCGGTTTGGACGGAGTTGAGCGGCCGCGGGGGCCGCAACGGATGGAGTGTGGTCCTCGGGGACGAGGACCTCGCCCTCGGTCTCGCCGAGGCGGAGACGCTCGGCCCGGTCGAGGCGCTGCGCGTCAACCTGGGGTTCGTCAACGCCTACGTGCTGGTCAGGGGGAAGGAGGTCGCGGTCGTCGACACGGGCACGCCGAACAATGGGGCGAAGCTCGCCGAAGTCATCCGGAGCGCCGGACTTGGTTGGGAAGCCGTTCGTCACGTGATCCTGACCCATTACCACCCGGATCACGTCGGGAGTATGGGCGAGGTGCTGGCGGCGGCGACCGGGGCGACGGCTTACGCGGGCGCGGCCGACATCCCGCAGATCACGTCGCCACGTCCGATCACGCCGGTGGGCGACAACGTGGAAGTGTTTGGCCTGCGGATCATCGCGACGCCCGGCCACACGCCCGGCCATATCTGCGTGCTCGATCCGGCCGGCTCACTGCTCATCCTCGGCGATGCGATGGTCAACATCAATAATCGGCTGGGTGGTCCGAACCCGCAGTACACGGTCGACATGCCTCAGGCCCACCAGAGCGTCAAGAAGGTCGCGGCAATGACCTTCGAGCGCGCCGTGTTTGGGCACGGCGAGCCGATCGACAGAGGGGCCTCCCAGGCGATCGCAAAGCTCGCCCGTACGCTGTAGGTCCGGGGGTCCGGGGGAGGATGCGTCAAGAAGCCTTTGTCCCCGCCGGCGGCCAGTTCGGACGGCCGCACGGCCTGCTCGGCTGGATCGCGGGTCGGCTCATGGCCTTCACCAACGAGGCGATGAACCGGGTCGCCCTCGAGCTGCTCGACGTCCAGCCGACCGACTACGTGCTGGAAATCGGTTTCGGCCCCGGGCGACTGGTCAAGCGCATCGCGCGGCGGGCGCCCGAGGGCCTTGTCGTCGGCGTCGACCTGTCGGACCTGATGGTCCGGCTGGCGACGATACGCAATGAAGGGCTCATCCGCGCGGGCCGCGTGGTACTGGAGCAGGGCGCGGCCTCGGCGCTGCGGTTCCCCGACGGCCAGTTCACGAGGGTCTGCGCGGTGAACTGCTTCCAGTTCTGGTCGGCGCCCGTCGATGACCTGCGGGAGGTCCGTCGGGTCATGCGGTATAACGGACTCCTCGTTCTCGGGCTCCGCATGAAGCGCCCGACGCACGGGTTCATGGCGAACGTCGGGTTCACGAAGGACGAGGTCGAGGAGGTCGAGCGGCTGGTGCGCGAGGCCGGATTCCGCGACGTCAAGGTCGAGCGGCGGCGGCTCCCGCGAGAAACGGCAACCTACATCGGCGCGCGATGCTAATCACCAAGGGCTGGGGCTGATGAGGGGAACCATCCGCGGCCGAGGCAGCGGCGGCGACGCGGGCGGCTGCCAGGGTTCGGGTTCGGCAGGCGGGGGCTCCGCGATCCCGGCGGCCGGCTGGTCGACGCTGCGGAGATCCAGACGCCGTGAATCGGCCTTCGCACGATCTGGAACGCGGCGATCCTCCGCCGGTGGCGACGCCGGCGGCAATGACGGGAGACGGGTTTCCACTCGACCACGGTACCGCTCCGGGATCTGCTGTTCCGACTGCGCCCAGTGCACGCCGCCCGTGTCATCGGTGTAGCGCACCTGCGCGCTCACGGATGCGGCGAGGGCCGCGAGGCCGAAGCCGACGATGAGCCCCGCCAGGCGCGGCTTCATGCCGGATCGGTCCGCGGCGCGTGCGGGCCAACGCGGGAGAGCGGCGATGATGCCCGGCCTGACACCGGCAGCTCCTCACGAATCTCCAGGCCGGCGCCGTAGCGGTTGACATGTCGCACGACGGCGACGCAGTCGAGCTTTTCGCGCGTCCGTGGCCACAGCTCGAGGCGGTAGCCCTCGCCGGGCTTCAAGAGCTCCGACTGCAGCCAGTTGAGGTGCACCCAGGCGCCGTGAACACTCGCGTTGACCGAATGCCCGGCGAGAAAGCACGTCTCGGTCAGCCACAAGCGAGCCGGCCACTTGACCGTCTGTCGGGTGTTCCGTCTGCGTTCCCCCATGACCGCCCTCACCCACCGGGGGGAGGCAGCAAATAGGACGCCACCGCCCTAAGCGCCCGGAACCACGACGATTTGTGCCAGGGTCGATCAAAGCTCCTGACCGGGATGGGCAGTGCGGTACCGGGAATCGGCAGGGGGAAGCTAGCCCGATAGTCTCCCTTCGAGGCTCTTGAGAGAGAGCGCCGAGACCGTCAGCCCGATCTGGCTATCCCCGAGAGGCTTCGTCACGAAGTCGAGCGCGCCCAACTGCAGGCAGCGGACCGCGTCCTCTTCGGAGGTGGCGCCCGACACCACGACGATCGGGATGTGGAGCCCGCGCTCCGCGAGCGCCTCGAGGAACTGCATGCCGCTCCTCCCGGGCAGGCCGAGATCGAGCATGATGGCATCGACTCGATCCTGCGCGAGATAGGCCAGGGCCTCCTCGGCGGTGGGGATGATGAGCGCGGCGTGTCCCTCGCGCTCGACATAGTCGGCAAGCACCGTCGCCGCGGCCCGGTCGGCATCGACGATCATGATCCAGAGCTTCCTCTGCAGGAGAACGCTATCGACGGCCTGCCTGATGAGGTGGAACTGCGCCCGCGCGAGGTCGACGAATGCGAACGCGACTCCGTCTGGTTCGCTCCGCACGGCGAGCGCCCTGATCTCGAGATGCGGCCCCTCGGCGGGGAGGTCGAGCTCCAGCTGCACCAGGGCGTGGAGGTCGACGTGGCCGCCGCTGACCTTCGTCCCGAACGGGCTCAGGGCTTGTCCCTCCCCGACCCAGGACGTTCCTGAGGCTTCGATGACCCGCACCTGGAAGGTCACGCGAGCACGTGGATACCGACGGCGAGTTATCCGCATAACGTGTCACCCGAACGACCCGCGGCGCAGGCGCAACCGTACGCCAGGGCGACCTCGCGCCTGACGGGGCCGGCCCACCTCGACGACAGCGCTCCAGCTAAGCTCGCACCGAAGCGCTTGTCAAGAGGCATTCCTTCGCGGAACCTTTGAGCCTCTTTCACGGCGCCTGGATACCGCTTCTCTTCTCCCGGACAGGGACGGGGAGCGGCTCCCCCGCAGGTGCCAGGGATCCCTTGGACTCGAGGATGTCACGAGCGCGCGCGGCCCGCGCCGCGGCCTCGCGGGACGACTCGGACGCCGGCGGCACTCCGCTGCCCGGCCCGCGTCGCCCCCGCGGGGCCGACTGCGCCAGTACCTTTTCGACGGCGAGTGGGTCGCCGAGACGCCGCAGCACACGGACGACGAACCGTCGTGTCTCCGGGTACGGTGGGATGCCACGATAGACTGTCACGGAGTGCTCCCCGGCGTTGTACGCGGCGAGGACCAGGGGGAGATCGTTCGCGTAGCGGTCCATCAGGGCGCGCAGGTGGCGAACGCCCCCATCGATGTTCTGTGGAGCGTCGAGACGATCGCGGACGCCGACCGTGGCGGCCGTTCCCGGCATCAGCTGCATGAGACCCGTGGCGCCCTTGCGGGAGACGGCGCGCGGATTGAAATCGGACTCGACGGCGATGATCGCGACGATGAGCTTTTCGGGGACGTCGTACCGGGTGGCCGCCGCCCTGACATAAACCTTGATCGGCGTTGGGTCGCGCGACAGCGCGGTGCTCGTAGGCGAGTCCGGGTACGGCGTGCCCACGAAGGCGAGGGCATGCGCGAGCGCAAGGAGGGCGAGCAGAATTCCCGTCTTGGCGGCCAACCAAGGCTGGTCCATCAAAGTGCGATGCGGTCGCTGGTTCGGTCTCGACAATTCCGGCGCCTCGAGGAGGAAGCGCGACTGAGTCGAGCCGGATGCGAGGTGGGTGCCAAGCGGCCCCGGCGGGGCCGCTCGTCATGAGTGGTCGGGACTTAGGGGACCCACGTCGGCACGAGCGGAACGCGGACTCCGGGGGCCCTGTCGGAAAACCCGCGTCAAGCTGACGCTCGGAGTTCTGGCTAAGGTCTACTTCGCCGCCGTCTCGATGTCACCCCAGTACAGGCCGCCAAAGGAGCCCGCGACTCCACCGACGAGCGCCCCTGCCAGAAAGCCGGGCGGCCCTGCAATCAACCCGATCGCGGCCTCCGTACCGGCGCCGATGCCCCCCCACTCAGTGTTCGCTGCTGATCGTGCGTCATGCTCGCGCACCCGCTCATGGCGGGCCCGAGGCACAAAATGAGAGGCAGCATCCGTTTCATCGTGACCCTCCTCGGTTGATCGCTGATCTCAGGCATTTCGTGGTGGCAGACTCCTTCGAGCGGAGCGTGATGAGTCAACTTTTCCGGACCACTAAATACTGTTGCCCCGGTTCCCCATGGCAGCGGCATTTTGCGGCCACGAAGGCGCGGAGGACGGTCGTAGCCGGGGAGGCCGCGCGGAGGCCCGGCCTCCCCGGATCAGATCATTGCGGTGGCGGCGTCCCCGGAGGCGGTACGGCTGCGTTCGGCGGCGGCAGCGCGCTCGCCGGGGGCGGAGGCGGAGGCGGAGGCGGCGGCAGCGCGCTCGCCGGGGGCGGAGGCGGCGGCGGGGGCGGGGGCGCCGACTGATACTGCGGGGCGCGAGGGGCCCGCCGAGCGCCAGGGACCTGGTTGCCTTTGGCGTACATGCACTGCGTGTAGGCGTTGTCGTAACGCCGCTGCACCGCGGCGGCCGACTGCTGGCCCGCGTTGGCCCCGACGGCGGTGCCCGCGAGGAGTCCACCGCCGGCCCCCACGGCCGCGCCGACACCCGGTCGGCCGGCCGCGGCCCCGATCGCGGCGCCGAGGCCAGCGCCAATGAGGGTGCCCACGGCCGCGCCAGTCACGGTGCTCTGGCCGGCCACGGCCTCCGCTGTAGTACCAGCCTGCTGCGACGCCCACTGACGGCAAACCGCATCGTCGGCCTGGAACTGCTCAAAGGACTTGCCCGAGCCCGGCAACACCATCACTCTCGGCCCCTGCGGTACCGTCGTACAGGCGCCGAAGAGCAGGACGCACAGCAAGACGGTGGCCTGTCGCATTCATCACCTCGTCGGCGGTGCCTGCGGGACGACCTGCATCCAGCCCCGCGGGCACTGCGAGACGTACGGGTAGTAGCCCTTCGGGTCCTCGCAGTAGTACCAGTATTGCTGCGGCGGCGGCGGCTCAGATTCCACGTAGGCCGGCGGAGCCGACCGCTCGATGACGACGGGCGCCGGCGGGTACACGTACGGGTACGGATAAGGGTACGGCGGGAACCACAACGGCCCAATACCAACGACGACCCGAGCCCACGCCAGCGCCGGTGCAGCGCCGGCGACGAGGATGACGACGGCGATCAGCAATACGGTCCAGAGCCTCATTGCGCTCATTCTCCTCTCCCCGGCCTTTCCGGTTCTGACACCTATCCCGTACAAGCATAAACGCACGAGGCGCGCACTTCGTTTACCCTTCGACGCGGCGGTGCCGTAAAGGCACCAGACCGGCCCTGGGTGCCGCCTGCCTCCCGCGGTCATCAACTCGCGCTTGTCCCTGGATACCCGGGCTGAGGAGGGTCGTCAGGACCTGACGCGTGCGGACTACTTCGGTGGGCTCGCGACGCGGTATCCGCGCGCCATCATGCAAGCGCGGAATACGTTCGCGTCGACTTCCTGTTCGCGCGCTGTACCGTATCCCTGGATGGCGCGAATGGACGTCGCCTCGCGCCAGCACTCGTCGCGGTCGTGATCGAATTGCCCCGGGGTCAGGTCGGGCTTGGTCCAGCGGCCGTCCGTCGAGCACCCACCGAGAAGGAGAAGACCACAAAACGCGAGGTGTCGGGCGGCCCGCCGGTGCCGGCGGGACCCGCGACCGTCAGTTCGACGCGAACTCACTCGCCAGACGGGTCCACCCTCGTCACCGGGCGCGGCGGTCTATCCCAGCGTCTATCTGAGTTCGTTCCTCACGGCCCTGACACCCGGGACCCCACGCGTAAGGTCGGCGGCGTAGGTCTTAATCTTGACATCGGGCACAGTACCCATGAGGGTCACGACACTGTTGTCGGAACGTACCTTGATGTCAGCGTCCCTGAGCCGCCCGTCCCGCTCGAGGCGCTCCGTCACCGCTTTCTTGATCCCGTCGTCCCTCGCATCGACCAGCTTCCGCTGCACCTCCGGGACGATTTGTAGAGCGTTGCTGACGGACTTCACGCCGTTGATGTCCTTGGCGATCTCTTCCGCGGCGATCCGTTCCGCGGCGGTGGCGACCTTGCCGCGCAGCGTGACGACGCCGCCCTGCGTCTCCACGGCGACGCGTCGGGCCTTCACTCGCTTGTCCGTGACGAGCGCCATCTTTGTCTTCGTCGTCAGCCAGGAGTCCTTCATGGTCTGGCCGGCGCCACCTTCGGCCGGATTCGACGGCTCATCAACCTTCGCGCCCCGGCCCGCGTCGACGGTCTTCGACTGCGCCAGGGACACCGCGGGCGATAACGCAAGAGTGGTCACGGTCAGGAAGAGAACTATCCGTCTCATAGCGTCAGGTCCTCCCTTCTGCTCGGCGACCGGCTCAACCTTCACCCATCGTAACCCCGGTAAATCCGGCAACCGCTATGAACGCGGCGTGTCGATCTGACGTAGTCGGAGGCAGGGTTGGTCGCTAATCGATTGTTTTCGCTAGCCTCGATCTCTGGCACCCGAGATGCATCTCTGACCATCGAGGCGGCAGTTCCGATCTCCCTCCGCGCGAGGATTTAACCGGATGGCCATTGGCCGCCCGGCGCGGTCAGATCGAACGCACGCAGGACATAGAGAGGTGCATGGTGGGTGTGACGCGCCGGACGATCCTCATCTCATCGCTCGTACTCTCGCTGGCGGGTTGTGCGATCTTGACGAAGCCGGCGCTACGCCAGTCCGATCGGGCTGACTTCAAGATCGTCTATCCGCATCTTACGGCCCTGATGAAGGTCGAAGGGGATCTTCCGCCGCGCGCCGCGTGTCCGATTGGCTTCGCCGTTCTGAAAACGTCCGCGCTGAATGCGTGGGTGTCCGT
>Ga0070699_100000450_pt1 | contig 39412 bp, 37 predicted proteins | sample KBSK1503metaG_FD_65473 | JGI IMG/M metagenome (GOLD analysis project Ga0070699, IMG submission 65473) | Corn, switchgrass and miscanthus rhizosphere microbial communities from Kellogg Biological Station, Michigan, USA - KBS K1-50-3 metaG | ecosystem: Host-associated > Plants > Roots >... | reverse complement strand
TGGACGCTTTCCGAGATGCGCAGACGGTCGACCAGCGCCTGGAGGATGATCGCAAAGCCCGCGGCCAGTACCGAGACAATGATCATGGTCAGCCCGACGATGGATAGGTGACCAAGTCTCACCAAATCGTCCGTGACGATAAAGCCCGACAAAACGTATTGTATAAGAAACAAACTACAGAGTAGGAAACCGAGTACAAACAGCGACAAGCAGATCGTCATCGAACGCGTGAATCCAAACTTTCCATCCCAGTATGCGATGTGATATCCGATCCGATCATTGATGCAGATCGAAAGGATTGATATCCCGGATAATGTAAGACCTAGAATCAGGCACGTCATCGCCAACAGCATCGTGTACAGGCTAAGCCTGACACCGAAGATGGGAACCGGGCCATTGGCGAGAATGAGCAGCAGGAGAATGGACGGAATCGACAATGCGAGACTGATCGGCTGAATGATACGGGCCGAGCCGTACATGAGGATGATCTTCAAGGTGTGCCAGCCAGCCCGCCATGGCGTGATCCAGCCGGACCTCTTCAGGTGGCTGAGCCGACCTTTCTGATCCTTGAGGAACCGAACCGGAACTTGAGTGGTTTTTAGTTTGATTTGATGCGCCTTGACGATCATTTCGGAAGCGTATTCCCAGCCTTGCGAAGTCAAGCCAATGCGCTGAAGGCCATCCCTGGTCAAGCCGCGCATGCCGCAATGAATGTCCTCGAACTTGGTGCCAAAGACGAAGTTGAGAAGAAAAGTCGTCAGCGGAGTTCCAAAGTAGCGGTGGAGCGCAGGCATCGCGCCTTCCTCGATCGAGCCGGCAAAACGTGAACCCATGATGAACTCATAGCCGGCTCGAAATTTTTCCACGAAGCCCCGGATGTCACGGAAGTCATAAGTGCAATCGGCATCCCCCATCAGCACGTAGCGCCCACGGATGTATGAGATTGCATCGATATAAGCGCGGCCTAGACCGCGCTTTGAAGTCTTAAGGACGCGCGCGCCGTGCGCAACGGCGATCTCGGCGGTGCGATCACTCGAACTGTCAACAATCAGGATTTCTGCCTCGATTCCGGCCGCGGCGATTCCCTCCTTGCACCAGTCCACCAAGCGCCCGATGGTGATCTCTTCATCGAGCGCCGGAACGACAATGGATAATTCGGGATTGGAAACGTCTGTTGCCGGTACGATGAGTGAAATGTCTCCCGCCAGTGGCGCATGCTGCTCATGCACGCCGCTGTCAATCGATGTCACGCGATCTCTCGCAGCACGCATTTCTCGGGACTCGATCGACCGAGATGGAGAGTTCTCGGAGGCTTTATCTAGTCCTGATATTCGTGTCAACGAATGGGGCGGGAACCGTTATACAGGCAGACGCGGATCTCACCACCGACAACCATCCCTGGGAATACGCGTTGCTCCTCGAATTTCTCCCGAACGAACTGCATAAGTTTTGGTCGGCGCCGTTCCATGTCATCCGAAAAAGTGTAGAGAAGCCATACCCGGCGGCTGTGGTTCATCAACTCCTGCAGCGAACTCACTCGATTTTGCACCGGAATCTGCGGCCAATAATAGCGGTAGCCTGCTTCAGCCGTTCCCATTGTCACGACGGCATCGCCCTCCTGGAGACGGCTTTCGATATATCGGCGCGCACTGCGGAAATCCTGCATCGGAAAGGTCCACCACGTCCGCAGCAAGAAGGTGCTCACAGCTAGCATTCCGGTGAACGCAATGGCATAACTCCAGCGTTGCAGCGGAAGCGGAAGCATCTCGACAACGCAACGAGTCCCTCGCGCCGTGAAAACTATGACCACGGGCAAGGAGTAGATAAAATGGCGCGGAACGACACCTATTCCATGGCCGGCAAGCAGCAAAAGCATGAGGGCCTCTGGAGCAAGAAGCAGCGCAGCAAAAAGCCGGTCCTGCCGAAAATACGACCAGATGCCGATCACGACCACGATCCCGCCGGCAACAAGCATGGGGATCGTCGCGGGCCCTAGACGCAGCCCATCCAAGAACGCTTGCACCAATCCACTGGACAGGCGCCAACCGGCTTCGGGACGCATGTGTTGATCCGACAGACCTCCGAGGATGTCCGGAATGACAAAGAAATAGAGGTGCAGGAGCAGCCATGCCACCAAGGCGAACATGGCGTAAAATGCTCGATTGGGCCGCAGCAGAGTGACCGCAATCAATTGGCCCACCAGCACGAAAAGGCCGGTCGCCACCGAGCCCACGCAGATCACCATTCCGACGCAGTAGACTGCCCAGGCCCGGCGGGAACCGTGCTCCAGGGCTTCCATCAGCGCGAGAGTTCCCAGCAGGCCGCCAAATATCATGCCGGTATAGCCCCGGGCATCCTGTGAGAAGAAGAGGTGATGATAGGAGAGCGCGAGCATCAAAGCCGCGAGAGCAGCCTCCACGCGTGGAGAAAAGCGGCGCACTAGTAAGTAGATCAATGGGATGGTTGCCGTGCCAAAAAAGATGGCAGGCAGCCGCACCGCCCATTCGTCCTGTCCAAAAAGCGTGATGGAAAGGTGGCTTAGAAGCGAGTTCAGCAGATGGTTGTTCGTGGAGGTTGTCTGAAATAGGATGTCAACGGCGGGACGGAGGATGTACTGAAGCAGAGTAGTGGTTTCATCAGCCCAAAGATCACGCCCGCTCCCCACAATTCGTAGCGCGCCAGCGACGATGGTCAGCAAGAGCAGATATGGCCAATCATGGCGGACGCAGGTCATCAACGCCGTTGTGGAATTCAGAGGGATCTTTTCATTCGGGTCTCGACGCGGGATCTGCTTGAAGCGCGGCGCCATCGCAGCAAATGCCAGCACCAGAACGCCGTCAAAGCACAAGAGCCAACGAAACAGCTTTGGCGCACTGATTGGATACGGGGTATCGAGAGGTCTCACATAAGTGTCGTCGTTCGGCTGCAGCTGCGCCGCCCAGTGCGCCGCTTCTTGGCGCAACCGATCGCGATTGGCGATGCGGCTATTTTCAATGTCCTGCGCAGGGAACAGTACCGCGGCTGCAAACAGCAGCAGGGCGAGACCCGTCAACAAAACGCGAAGCAGAGGAGCTAGCATGGATCGCCGTGGGCGATAACAACAATCAGCAGAAATTACGATCCCGTTGGGGAATTTCAACCGCGCAGAACCTGAGCGTCGTGAAATCGGTTCGAAATAAGCCTTCTCTTCTTTGTCACGGTCCAGCACCAGCAATAGACCGCCGTGCTGTACAAATAGTAAAATTGGTGGAAAAGAATTCCGCCGATTGCAAACAACAGGCCATTGCGGCGATGGAAGAGCGCAAACAGTTCCAAATTGGCTGCGAACGCCGTTACGAATGACGTCACCGGTATCCACCAAGGCACGAGGCCGACGAAACTCGTTGCCAGGGATGCGACGCAGATGCACGCGACGAGCGCACGAAAACGCTCCGTCGCTGCGACATTAAGCTCATCGTCGGCACCACCGCGGCTGAGCAAGAGAAAAGCCCAGGGGATGGCACGGTCACGCAGCTCCGTGATCATGAGGCCTCGAAAGGTCCAGACTTTCAGGTGCGTGCCCTGGAGCTCAGGCACCTGCCGAATCCGGCCGCCGGCTGCTCGCAACCGATACCCAAACTCGATGTCCTCGATTGAAGGCCTGTTGGGATCAAATCCCCCCACGGCCAGAAAGGCGTCCTTCCAGACCGCCCCGCAGCCGGTCCAAAAAGTGGAAACATCACGACGGATATTCTGATGATAGTGGTGGTGAGCAAGGTTCTTATATTGCGAGAGGAAGTTCCGAGCCGGCGGCGAGTCGTCGTACGAACCAAAGACCGCAGCGTAATCGCGGCTGGCCAGCGCCTGCCGCACGTGTCGGGCTGCGTCGATTTTTGGGACGACATCGGCGTCGACGAACCATAGAATATCTCCAGCCGCCTCCTGGGCCCCCAAGTTGCGCGCCGCAGCTTGACCGCGGCGGCTGCCGCATGAGATCACCCGCGCCCCTGACGCGCTCGCTGCTTCTGCGGTTCCATCGGTCGACCCGTCATCCACCACGATGACCTCGGAAATCTCGCCGCGGCGTTGCATCTGCAGCAACGGCCACAAGCTGCTCTGGATTGCCGTCCGGCAGTTGTAAGCCGGCATGATGACGGTGATGGCCGCTTCGCCGCTCGCGACCTCCCCCTGGCGAGGTCGTAAGCCGGCCACCGCGGGCGAAATGCCCGTCGGAGAATACCTATCCTGCCTTTCCGGCAGGTGATACGCGTACTGTTCTGGCATGAAGCTGCTGGGAGCCCCCCACTAAGTGCAAGGGATCATATGCGGATTGCCTTCCTGGTCAATGACTCTTAACAAATTGTTAACGAGCTCCGGAAGCTTGTGCCCGGGGACAGACCTGCAGCGAGTGCACGGGTCATTCTCGCTGGCGGCCCGCCCTGCGGGACCCATCCAGCATCAAATTTCTTGCTCCATTCCCTCGATAGGCCGAAGGATATTTTGCCCCTTGCATGCCGCCGGGGGACATAGGAGGGCTGCTTGTCCGTATGCGCGTGGTGATCGTCGGCGCTGGCATGATGGGCTATTGGCACGGCCGTGAAGCGCGCCGACAAGGAGCCCATATCCTGGGCGTCGTGGATCCGGACGAGCAGCGTGCAACGAGGCTGGCGCGGGCCTTGCGAGCGCCAAGAATCGCCAAAGAAGCCACGCAGCTACTGCAGCCGGGTCATATCGATGCCGTGCACATCTGCTCGCCGGTGGCCACCCATACAGCGCTTGCCGCCCTCGCGATCAAGTGCGGCATCCATAGCCTGGTGGAGAAGCCTTTGACAGAATCCGCCGAAGAGACCGGTCGGCTCCTCGAGTCAGCTCGCGAGCACGCTGTCGTTCTCTGTCCGGTTCATCAGATCGCGTTCCAGGATGGCGTGCGCGATGCGGCTCGAGCCTTGCAACAATTGGGGGGCGTATCAGCCATCGATTTCCGGATCTGCTCTGCCGGGGGGGCCGGGCGCCTTGAGCGGGAGCTCGACGCGATTGTTGCCGAAATACTACCGCATCCCTTGTCAGTTTTGCGCAAACTATGGCCCAACACGCCCTTGGAGCCGCGGCTTTGGTGCTTGAATCGCCCGAGGGAAGGCGAATTGTTGCTCAGCGGTCAACATGCCAATGCGCTCCTGACCGTGCTGATCAGCATGCATGGCCGGCCGCCTTGCTTTGAAATGACAATTCGCGGCGAGCGGGGAACCGTTTGCGTGGACTTTTTTCACGGTTTTGCCAGTGTTCAACACGGTGGCGCCTCCCGTGCGCGCAAGTTGTTTAGGCCATTCTATGATGCGGGCAAATTGTTCGGCGCCGCGTCAATCAACCTGCTCCGCCGCGGAGTTCGCGGCGAACCCGCCTATCCGGGCCTGCGAGCGCTCATCGGCAGCTTTTATGCCGCCGCACGCGGTGAGGCTCCCTCTCCGATCGACCCAGGGGATATCATGGCGGTTGCCATCGCACGCGACACGATCCTTGCGGGCTTGTTACCTCGCACTGCGATGCACCGTGATCGGAATAATATGGCTATCTCGCCAGCTCGGTCAGATGCCAGAGGAAAAAGCTTTCTTCCATGATCCCCCGCTGGCACTTATCCTAGTTCAACAAACATGATGATGCTCGCGAAGCCCATGGCCGTTGACCAGCGAGAGCAGGTGCAGTCGAGCGACCTCGCGTTGATGGCGCTGTTCGCGCGCGTAGACACGGCCGCAATGTCGGCAGCCGCAGCGGTCGTCTCCGCGCTCGCTCTGGCGGCGGCTACCGCCACGTTGCTGTTGGCGGGAGCCCCGCCTGGGGTGCCGATCGGTCCGAACTTGTCGGCGCTGGGCAACGTTCTACCGGGCTACCGGGTGACTTGGTTGGGGTGCCTGGTGGGTGCCGCTTGGGCCGGCGCGATCGGCGCCGTTGCCGGATTTTTGCTTGCAACCTGCTGGAACTTCATTCACTTCGTGTCCCTCGGTGCCATCGCCCTTTTCTATGAGCGCGACAGGGACTCCCCGCCGGCACAGGGGCGCAGCTACGCGGTTCGACCCGTTAGTGCGGATTCGGCCAGCCGAGATCTGTTATCGTCGGTCGTCCGGTTGAATGTTGGGATCTCGGCTGTGGGCCTAGGGCTAAGTTTGGGACTGCTCCTGTTTCTGGCAACTCATGTGTCGATTGCAGTATCCGATCACCCGGGCCGATACCTCAATCTGTTGCGTGTCTTCATGCCCGGCTACTCGGCAAGCCCCGATGGTGCGTGGCTCGGTCTGTTGTGGGGACTGATCTATGGCGCGTTGTCCGGAGGCACCGCGGCCTGGCTTTACGCGCGCATCCTCGGAGCGAGGCTGCCTGCGCTGGTCACATGGGATGAAGCGGCACTTGGCCGGCTTCGTGCGCCGGTGCTTCGCATTTCCATTCACGCCTTGGGGATTGCGCTTGGTGTCGTGGCTGCGCTGCAACTCATGCTCGCGACGCTGTGGCTCGTTGTGCGCGGAACCGCAGGCCAAAGCGTTCATGCACAGTTGCTTTCCCATTATCTGCCCGGCTACACCGTGAGCTGGCAAGGCAGCTTGCTCGGCGGACTGGAATTGTTCCTTCTGGTCTATCTGTTCTCCGCGCTGATCGGCGAGATCTACAACATCATCGCCAGCATTCGTCACCAGGGAGCACGGAAATAACACGCCCGGAACATGTCGTCGTTCTCGGCGGAGGGCCCGCCGGATTGGCCGTCGCTCACCAGCTGAGCGCGAACGGTGTTCGCGTGACCGTTCTCGAGCGGAACAATTACGTCGGCGGTCTTGCCGCAACGTTCGAGCATCGCGGCTTCAAGTTCGATCTGGGCGGTCATCGCTGGTTCACCAAGAATCAGGAATTGAACGACTGGTTTCGCAATCTCATGGCAGGTGAGCTGGTGCAGGTGAAGCGGATCAGCCGCATCTATCACGACGGGCAATATTTCAACTATCCGATCCATCTCAAGGAGATCATCTCCAAGTCGCATCCCCGTACGATCATTGCAATGGCGGCGTCGTTTCTTTGGTCCTCGCTCAAGCAGGCTGCCGTCGATCGGCCGATCGTCACCATGGAGCAGGCGTATACGGCACAATTCGGCGCCAGTCTCTATCGCATGTTCTTCCAACGCTACAGTGAGAAAGTCTGGGGTCGGCCATGCACAGAGCTGTCTGCCGATTGGGTCGCGCAACGCAGCCGCGGGCTGTCGATCTGGGGCCTTGCGCGCGATGCGCTGCGCGGGCCCCGCAATGATGCCGTGAGTCTGGTCGATGAGTTCATGTACCCGCGACACGGCTACGGTCGGATCTCGGCGCGTATGGCGGAAGACGTTAAAGCCGCTGGCAATGACGTCCTCCTCGGATGCCAAGTCGTCAGACTTCTCTATCACCGTCCTGGCGAATTCAACGTGATCTACGCAAGTGGCAAGGGCCAGCATAAACTGCGGGCAGATCACGTCGTCTCGACCATTCCGCTCGGGCGGCTGGTCCTCATACTCGAGCCCGGCTGCGAACCGCCCGTTGCGGCGGCGGCACGCTCGTTGGTGTTCCGAGACCTGATTACTGTGAATCTCATCCTGCGGAGACCGCGGGTCTCGATCGATACATGGCTTTATATCCAGGACAGTGAAATCATCTTCGGAAGAATGCACGAGCCGAAGAACTGGAGTCCGGCAATGGTAGCGGATGACGACCATACCTCGCTCGTGCTCGAATGCTTTTGCTCGGCAGGCGACCATATTTGGTCGATGTCCGACGAGGCGATCGGACGCCGTTGTGTCCAGGATCTAACGGACAAGCTCAAATTCATTGAAGAGCGTGACGTGGAAGACATGCTCGTGATTCGCACAAGAGGCGCATATCCCGTGTATGATCTCCAGTATCAGAACAAGATCTCGCTCATTCAGACTCATCTTAGTAATCGCATCGGCCTCCACACGGTCGGGCGTGGGGGCACATTCCGCTATAACAATGCGGATCACTCCATCGAGATGGGCCTGAGGCTGGCGCGCAAGCTGCTCGGCGAGGACGTCGATCATTTGACCGTCAATTTGGAGGCCGAATATCAGGAGGAGATACGCACTCGCGCACGCCGGCCGGTCAGGATGCAGTCTCGCGTGGGGCAATGACGCAACGCAGGCGGACATGCCTTGCACTGGGTCAGTGCGCAACATTGCTAAACCCCACAGCAGCATCTCGCGCGACGGAGAGCCAGCAGTTCGGAAAGTTAGTGGCGGATTTAATCGGGACGCTACCTGGGAACGAAGGTGTACACGTGCACGCCTTTGAATGAACGTGTAGCGGTCAGCATCAATCGCTGGTTTGCTGCCAATAATCCGTAAACCCTTTGAAAGTCTCCTCCACCAACCGGATAAGCATAGTCTCCTCTTTTGACCGCATAGATCGCTTTCAGTTTGCCTGCGGCAATCCCTTGATCAACTTTTTCGGGGTCATAAACAGTCTGCGCGATGGCATGATCGTGGGGCGCAGCCCGGTCAATGTAAAAAGCCAAGCTAACTGCTTCATATGTTGGGAACACAATCATGGCGTCATTGGCAGATATAGTTTACGTTGCGAGATATCTGGCAGCGCCACGCACATCGGGATTCTGCTTGTAGACCGTCCATTCGTCGCTCTTTAGAGAGAAACATGGCAAGGCGCATTGGAGGACACCAGGACACCATGACGACGGAACAGAAGATCATTCGGGCTTCCGCAGTTAACGGAAACTTTGTGATGCATCGGACTACTAGCTTCAATTGTTAGCATGTTTTTGGATCCAGAACTGATACATGCCAGCAAAAATAACCGGATTCTCCATCTCGAAACTGTGCCAATGATTGAGGTCAGTCATGGTTTTGTCGTCAGGGAATCGCCGTCGGAAATTCTGGAGGACATGATCCGGGAGATTGTTGAAACCAAGAAATTCTAGCCGGTTTTGATTTAGAAAGGCGCTGATCTCGGGTATCATCAATTGATGTTCTTGAACGTGAAACAGCAGGTCCCGGCACGTGCTTGTGCTAAAAAAATCCGACAACTCTGTTACCCTCTTCAGCGGCGTGCCATCGGCAAAGCTTGTGAGTTCCTGTCGGCACCGCCGGATATCCTCCGCGGATGGGCGATAGCCGCGCTGGGTAATGAATTTGCGCGCCTCAACGAGGTCCTGCCGTGCCACCTTGCTATAAAGACCGAGACGCATAAACCCGCCCGGTCGTAACATCGAAAGCAGCAGCCGCCAGCCAGCCATCGGGTCCGCTAGATGGTGCAAGACCCCGCTGGCCTCGATGACGTCGAAGGCGCGACCGATCGAGTCCAGCTTTAGAATGTCCGCCTGCGCGTACTCTATATTGTTCAATCCGAGCTCGTGTGTCTTTCTCTTAGCGTAACAGAGACTGGTCAGACTGAGATCAACCGCAAGCACCCGCGCTCCTGCGAACCGTCGTGCAGTTTCGATCGAATGCTGGCCGGTACCGCAGCCAGCTACCAGAATTTCCACACCGCTCTTCTTGGTAACGTTGTGGAGAGAGACCAGGGGAAATTGACGTCGCAGGTACCCGTCAATTGTCATGGATTTGCCTACAGGCGCGGGCTGCATCCACCGTGGATATGGGCTTTCCTCGTATTGTTGTTTGACCAGAAGTGAAACACCGTCCTCGATGCTGGTGAGGCGCGGCACGCAGGTCTGTAATTGCCGTTCTTCCTGCCCCTCCCGCACCTGACGTGCCACGAGCGCAGCCACGGGGGTGGACCAGTGTCGGTCCAGAATCAAATCCGGCGCTGGAAGACAAGCGAGTGGAAAAAACGCCGCAACAACCACGAGCCAAAGCTCGGGAATGGAGGTCCCGGACGCTAGCGCCTCGATCAGCAGCGCCCGCAAGCGTTCGGCTCGCTCTATTTCGTGATCCATGTAGGCAAAAATGTACTCGTTGATAAAACACTGCTGTGCCAGAGCACAGAAAAAGCGTAACGTGTTCTCTTCGACTTGGTGCGAATCGATTCCCGCACTCGCTATTTCCAGCATCGTGGAGCGAGTTGCGGTTAGAAATCGCTCCACGTCGATGTCGCAGACAAATGTTGCCTCCAGCAAACCGCGCAACAACCGATCATCGCAAACCTCGGCGAACTCGGCTGGGCTGAATAGTTCTTGCGCTGGCAGCCGCTTGGGCCATGCACTGGTCGCGCGGTGAATGCAGGCGCTGGTGGCACTGTTGAGCTTGAGGAGATTGCAAGTAAATTTTGCAACGTCGATCGGTCGGCCCCAAGGCTCGCACAAAGCTCGAATAAGATTCTCGCGGAGATCGACCCCGCGCGGAACGAAGTTCAGACTCCTCACACACTGAACAAAGAGAAGTTTGATGTTTTCAGACTCCTCAATTTCGATGCTACATTGGATAGCCTTTAGAGCCTGAGTCAGGTCTCCCCCCTCCATGAAAGCTTTGCCGAGGTTGCCGTGTGCCTCGGCATATTGCGGATTGAGGGCCAACGCACGACGATACTGCACCATGGCCTCAGCTACTTTGCCTTGATCCTGCAACGCAGTGCCGAGGTTGTTGTGCGCCTCGGCGAAGTCCGGCTTGAGGGCCAGTGCCCGTTGATAGTGGGCTACCGCTGCGTCCGATTGGCCTTGCTCTTTGAGTGCGTTACCGAGGTTGTTGTGCGCTTCGGCATGGCCCGGATTGAGGGCTAACGCGCGGCGGAGGTGCGTCACCGCCTGGTCCGTTTTAGCTTGATGCAGGAGGGCGTTGCCGAGGTTGTTGTGCGCCTCAGCGAAGTCCGGCTTGAGGGTCAGTGCCTGCTCATACCGAGTCACCGCCTCGTCCAATTTGTCTCGCTTCTGGAGTACGTTACCTAAGTTGTTGTGTGCCTCGGGATAGTCCGGCTTGAGGGCCACCGCCCTCTGATACTGCGCCACAGCCTCGTCCAGTTTGCTTTGCTCTTTAAGCGCATTGCCCAGATTGTAGTGTGCTTCGGCATAGTTCGGTTTTAACGCCAGCGCCCGCTGATACCGGGCCACCGCCTCGTCAAGCTTGCCTTGCTTTTTGAGCACAGTGCCAAGGTTGTTGTATGCTTCGGGGAAGTTCGGCTTGACGGCCAGCGCCCGCTGATACTGGGCCACCGCCTTGTCCAATTTGCCTTGCTCCTTAAGCGCATTGCCGAGGTTGTTATGCGCCTCGGCGAAGTCCGGCTTGAGGGCCAGCGCCCGCTGGTACTGAGCCACCGCCTCGTCCAATTTGCTCTTGGACTGGAGCGCAGTGCCGAGGTTATTGTGCGCCTCAACGTAATTTGGCTTGAGGGTTATCGCCCGTCGATAATGGACAACGGCATCTTCGGCACGGCCAAGGGCGTCAAAGGCCAATCCAATGTGGTTATGGAAAGCGGGGTTGCGATCGTTCAAGGCAATCGCCTTGCGAATCAAGCTTACTGCCATGTCGCTGCGGCCGACTTGATGGGCGATGACGCCAAGAAGATGGAGGCTGTCGATGTGATTTTGATCGATCGCGAGGATTTTCCTGTAATGGCCCTCAGCTTCTGCAAGCTGGCCGGCTTGATGATGCCGCAGCGCCGTGGCCAAGAGCTCGGCAATCTGATGCGAGGGGTCGAGGGCTGCGCCGGGCGCCGCAGGAAAGGGGATCTGCTTCCCCTGTTTCGCCGCTATTCGTCGTTCTTTTCGGTTCATAGCGAAGGCTTGATCGTAGTCGACTTCCCCAAATGACTGCCGGACGTTGCGCGATTTTCCTTCTCGCGGCCGACAAGTTAGGCGCCCCAAAAGAGCTCAAGCATAGACCAGATCATCTTGCCCGCTGTGACAGCGCCACTGGACCTTTGTTACCTCGTGGACGCAACGCTGTCGATCAACTATCCGGAGCACGGCCGGACCAGTGCAGCGAGGCTGGCTGCCATTCCAGCGGGTGAAAGTCCCGTCAACAGAGGAGTCCAGACACTGTTCTAGTCATTATCCAGCGACGGGAAGGGTGACCGACCCGTCGAAAGCCTGGAAGTAAAAGCCCCCGTTGGCTGGGAGACCGGTCAGACCCGTACAGGGGGCCAGCAACCTGGCAGGCCGTAGCAGTTGCGAACCAGCGTAGCCGCGAAAACCGTGCCCCGCGCGAGACGGATTGCGGGATTATTGGGAGTTCATTCTCAAGAGCGAGAAGCCAGCCGGCCTGCCGGTTGCAGGCGCCGACAAAGTACGAGCTGGTGATCAACCTCAAGACCGCCAAGGCGCTCGGCCTCGAAGTGCCGCCCACACTGCTCGCCCGCGCCGACGTGGTGATCGAGTAATGTAACGCGCGCTTCATATCGCTGCTCGGCGGCGCGGCAACGTGGCCGTTCGCGGTGCGCGCGCAGCAGCCGAAGCTGTATCACATACAGGTTCGCACTGGCGATCATCGGTGTGCTCGCCGCTGCAAATGCAATGGTTTAGCCTTGCGGGCTTGAGTACGAAACGGGAAAAATGGCACCGGATTGGCACCGGACGCCTTCACGCTGGAAAGCTGGTCACCTCGTAGCCCACAGCACTTCCAGGACCAACATCGCCAGCACCAATGACCCATCACGCCCCCGCCGCTACCCTGTAGACCGCAGCAGGGCCGTAGGCCCATCTCGATCCTCTGCGCAGCCATCACGAGGCCTAAAGGTGATGTATACCTTCGGTGGTGATTGGAGAGCCCCGGCAAACTTAGCCGCGCCCGGTCGCCACTCTCCTTCATCCCTCACTGAAGAGGGTCCAAAACTTTTAACAACCTGAGCTGCATCTCCTGAATTGCCTTGACGATAGGGGTGTCAGGGTTCGATCGGCAAAATGAGACAATGTATTCCCACTGAGCCTCCGTTGAGGCGGAGCCGAGATCGAACGTTCTCCCTTTCACCATGTAGGAATGTTCGTTGAAGCCTGACATGTACCCCTGCAACCAGGTGAACACCATTTGTGTCATAAAATTTTGCACTGGTCCCCTTCCAGGGATGGCATTCTTATTCACCACGCTGCAATTCTGCGTACCTACTCCGGCAAAACCTAATTCTTTGCCTCCAGCACCATGACGATTGCTCTCTGCGCCGGTCAGCGCCTTCATAGGCTGACTACTCACGGAAAGTGCAGCGATCATGATAGGAAGCAACAGCGCGCCAATGCGCATGACCAATCTCCCTCCGAGAAGCCTAGCCGCCCCTCTTGTCATCAGACAAGCTTGCGGGTCCTATTTTTTGAAATTGGCCGCGAACCCTGCCCCGAGGTTTCAAAAATCGCGCTAAAGGGCCGCGTTGGGGTTTGACTTTTGCGTGCAGAGAGGTGTTGCCCTCTGCTACGCGCACGGCGAAGAGAGGCAGGATCAATGGCAAACGGCGACGAACCGGAGCGCATCCTTCAGCAGGCTATTAGCTGCTATAAGGTGGTACAGATTTTGAAGGAAAAGCCAGACGACCGCAATGAGGCGGTGGCGCTCGTGGTATGCCTCTTGGAGGCCTTCACAAGCGAACTGCTACTCAAATGTCTCATCCGCATTGAGGGCGTCGAACACCGTATCCGAATGCGAAGCCAACGATCAGAGCGATTGCAATTTCCTATATTGGGTGTCGCGCCAAAGAGAGCCGGGCGTGAAATCCGGCTAATCGTTCACGGCCATGGATCGAGTCACTTGCTCAGCATCAGCGAGTTCGGCCGGATGCCCGCGATCTTGCATGGGCCGTATGTGTGTCGCGTCCGACCGGGAGGCGAAGAGCATCAGCGCCACGAAGGCCGCCTCAAGGGGTGGTTCGAGGTTGTTCTGCGGGCCTGCATCCCCAAAGGACGCCGTTGGGGACTCCCGCCGTCGTGGCCGGCGGCGGCGGCGGTTCTTCACTCCGACGCAAACAATTAAAAGCCAACTTACTTACGTGAACCTGACAGATGCGGCGGGACCGAGCCCGGAGCAATTGGTCGCAGTTCATGTTCGTTTCCCAACCCGGACCGCTGTGACACGATGCGGTCCGTCGTTTTTGAGTCCGGGGGGTATCTATGACGCCGCGAATTCCTCGAGGTGCCTTACCCTCGCCGCTCGCCCCAAGCATCTTGAGAGACGTGGAAGCGGCTGCTCGCGCCCTTGGGCTACAAATCCAGGTCCCAACGCCGACACCAGCCGTGAGATCGATGCCGCCTTCGAAACCATGGCGCGCGGGAGGTACGAAGCCCTTTTCGTCGGGGCCGCTCCTTTCCTGGGGGGTTGGATGATCCGATTGGTCCAACTGGCGGCATTCAACCGTCTCCCCGCGTCCTTACTCGGGTTGGGCTGTAACGTAGCACTGATGGCAGTTCTCGGCGTTGTTCTGGGTCTTGTCATTTCGGCGGGATATTCCGCAGGCTTCGATCGCCGCCTTGCGCCGAACGAGTCGGGAAGATGGATTTTTGCTCTGGGGTCCGCGCTTACCAATAAGGTCTATGGTCTCGGTGGATATGTCAGCGTGCAGCCCGTGGAGGCCGCCTTGCAAGCTGGCGGACTGGCCACCGATCCCGACCAATTCTTGCCTGATAACTTCTACGACAACATTCTCATCAACAACGCAATCAAGCAGGCTTCGAATCTGTCCATCCAAATTCCTCGGCCGGAGTTGCAATATGAAGCACACAATGTGCGGGCTAGTCCGGGGGATGACCTGGGCTTGGTCGACTTCGTGCTGCTTTCTTTTTCTCTATTCTCGCCGTCCGTTGAGGCATTTTATCCAACGTTTCTGATTATTTTTTGCGGCTCTGTATTCCTATACTGGTGCGCGTTCCGAGGCAAACCGGTCTACCTCGCCATTTTGTTGCTGCAGTGCATCGTGTTCTACGTTTTGTTTGTTTCTCCGTTGTTTCACGGGATTCCCGCAATGAGTCACGCGTGGACGACGCCGGCCACACCGCATTTCTTGAGCACCCTCGCCGTAGTTCCGCTGCTTCACGTGTTAGCAACAATTTCGCGCCGACAGCAAGCGAGCCTCATGCAAGTTGGGTGCCTGATCGGTCAGGCGCTGATTCTCTATTTCGTCATTCGCATCAGACTGTCTGCCGCCTGGGCGGTCGGGCCCCTGTTGGTTGGGGCGATGCTCGCCGTGTTACGTCCTCGGAAAGGCATTCGAAATTCGGAACGCCAGACGCACGCCGGTCACAAACCGGGGCTTGCCGACGCGGCCGCGAGGACGCCAGTTACGTTCTTTTCCTCGCTTCATGCCTGCTGGCCGGTGCTGCTCGTCCTGGTCGTGTTGGTCGGCACCCATCTCAAGTTCGAAACGTATCTTCATCCACTGTATTCGGGAGAACAACGTCTCCGTCATCACAGCATTTGGCATGAGATCTATTATGGCTTGCAACAGCATCCGCAATGGACCGCGAAATATGGTAATGCGCATCAAATCAACGGCAAAATTGCAACGGGAGATGAACAGCCGATCGCTGCCATATACAGAATTCTCGATGCACATCCTGAAATCGACCGCAGCGAGATCTTGGATACGGCTGGAAGCATGTATTGGGGAGCGATCGAGAAGTACTCGCGTAGGGCCCTGATCGAGTTCGTGCGCGAGGATCCTTGGTTCTTCGTGGAAAACCTGGCTCACAAACTGATCGCGCTTTTAAGAACGTTGAAATGGATTCTGTTGTTGATAATCAGTAGCCTTTCTCTGTCGGGAGTGGCACTGGTCGTGATGGCGATCGTTGGTGCGGCCCTTGCAACGGCAAGTCTATCCGACTACGAGACACGATCCTATTGGCGGTTCTTAGCGCTGCTATGCATTTGCGTGCCGTTCTCCTGGTTACCGAACCTGTGCGCAATCGTCGGATGGGAGTTAATGGCGGACGCAATCGTGTTGCTGCTGCTCGTCGCGTTCATACTATCATCCTGGATCATCGCATGGGCCGCCGGTCTTGTCATTTCCCAGGGGATGCGCTGGCGCAACACTCAATCTCGCCTCGATGCGGAGAACCGGCGGTTTGCGGCACTGTCTGCGAAGGGCGATCCGCTTAGAGCCGATACGCCAAGTTTGGATTCGTGACGAGGGGTTTGCAACGAGCCACTTCGGCATGCGCTCGTCATCTGTCAGGGGGAGCCAAATTTTTTCAAATCGGTGGGGGCGGAATCTTATTGTTCCTGACCACGGTCGCGTAACTGCGCTACCGAGATAGCTTCGTCGGAGGTGTTATCTGCTCGATTTTAGCGGCCGGAACAGCGCCTGGGACCGGATTCAGAGGTTTTCGCGACCGGGGGGAGGAGGCGGCGGACCCGTCTGACATGGTGCAAGGATTCGATAACATCGGTATCTGCGTCAGTCGTCTCTGGGCTTCATTCGTTCCTTCGGTTTTGAACCGGAGCGGGCATTCGAAGCCCGGTCCGCGCCTCGATCCTACCCGACTACATTAGCGGTTATTTAGAAAATGAACTCCCAGAAGCGGCGTCTTGGCAGCACGCCCCGAGCGCCTGCTCGATTTCGCGCGGCGGCACTCGCGGGTCGAGAACTGTGCGCCGGGATCGCTAACCTAATGGGCAACCAAAAAATGTCTCGATCAGCTCGTAGAGGCGAGCGGGGGCTGAAGGAGGACGCGGTGAGTGGGAGTACCGATCCGCAGCGCGCTTTGGCCGCACCTTTCCGCGCCCAAAGAATGCCGGAATGTCTGCTCAGTCGAAGCGCTGAGAGAGTTTGATGGTGAAGCAATACTTGCGCAAGGTCGCCCAGCGGCGCGTGAGAGGTCGATTGACCCGCGCCCTCACCCGCCCGCCGTTTCACGATGAGCTTGGCCGCAAGGGATGGCTTGCCGAGATCAGCCGCGCCCAGCGGCACGTTATTCGTCGGCTCCATCTCGAGATCGCCGGATGGCCGCAATGGCGGCGCCCGCTGCGCGTCGCCTTCCTCTCCGATCTGCACACCGGGTCGCATTCGGACGATGTCGTTCGGCTCAAGTCCATCATCGATGACACTGCGGTTCTCGCACCTGATCTCGTGTTATTCGGCGGCGATTACGTCAATATGCAGCCGTTCGGCGGCGGCCGTGTGCCACCGCGCACGATCGCGGCAGCCCTATCGCGTCTCGAAGCGCCACTCGGTCGTTTCGCAATCCTGGGCAATCATGATTACGTCTACGGCGAGCGCGCCGTCATGGACGCGCTCGAGCATCATGGGATCTACGTGCTCGATCACGCGCGCCGCAGCATGCGCTTTCACAACCATGCCATCGACATCGTCGGACTGCCCGATGCCCGTGCCACAAGGGCCGAGGCTTATGCGTTGCTCGCCCGCCTCTCGCCGCAGAAGCCGACGATCGTGCTTGCGCACGATCCGGTATGGTTTGCGCATTTGCCGGCAGGCCCGCATTTGATGCTGGCCGGGCACACGCACGGCGGCCAGATTAGGCTTCCTGGTGTCGGGATTGTCCGCACTGCCAGCAAAGCGCCGCGGCGTTGGAGCCACGGACTCATCGAGGAGCGCGGACAATATCTCTATGTGACGAGCGGCATTGGAACGAGCGGAGTGCCGCTGCGTTGGGGTGTTCCCCCAGAGATCGCCGTGTTGGATATGGCGGGCAAGTCATAGGCGCTTGGCGAAAATCGAGGGGTGGAGATTGGAAAATGCCACCCGGCTGCCCTTCGGTACTGATGGACGACATCAACGCCATAGTAGATCAAATCGCCTTTCGCGGCCGTATGCGCAGCGACATACCCTTCGGTTGACGAGATGTCAAAATCAAGCCACAGGGCAGCGGCGTCGCCAAGCAGGCGCTTGCCATCATGCTCACCTGCTCGAAGTGAATGCCCCCCGACTTTTTACTCGAATATCCGCGACGGCCTGCTGCGGACAGGTTTGTCAAAAGACGGGTGTTGAAGTGTCTGTCGTTCGTCAATCCGTGAAAACCGCCCTCTGCTTATTACCGCCGTTCAAACGCCTGTTCGCCGAGCGCGACGCGGCGCTGGCCGCACGCGACGGGGCGGTGGCCGAGCGCGACGCCGCACTGGCCGATAGAACGGGCGGCCATACCCGATGCAACCGCCGTGGGTCAGTGATATCCTGCGGATGATCAAAGCAGGAAGCCCGTGACAGGCAAAACCAAGTCCCTCGCATCGAACGAAGAGTGGAAAGCCTGGGGCATGTCCGAGCCTCGCTTGGCGCACCTCCGGATGCCCACGGATTTTGGAGCCGGGACGCAGGCGGCATGGTCGCACGAAAGCCTGCCCCCTGCGGGCGCCGTTTCAACTCTAATCTAACAGGCCGCTGAAAAAGTCTGAGCGGACCCCTCGTGAGCAGCAATCGAATGGCACCGCACCGGTCTTGAACGATCGTGCGTTTTCGGGGTAGGTCAGCCTGCAGCTCCGGCCCGCTTCGGCCCGCGTCGCTTAAACAGCTTCAGGCCCCAGCTCTTGAGCGCCGATGGCTTTTCTGACCGTGGTCGAGAACAGGATCAACACAAATCGCGACAGCACCGTTTCCCCAACGCCGCAGAGAGAGAAGCAATGTCGCTAAGAACCTCGATGATCGCGCTGACACTGATCGCGGGGGAATTCTTTGCTACCTCCTGCTACGCCCATCCGAAGCTTACTGCCGCTGATCCTCCAGCTGATGCTGTTGTGAGCAGCTCCCCAAAGGAGATCAGGCTCACTTTCAACGAAAGCCTGACCGCCAAATTTTCAGGTATCGAACTGACGGACCAACGCGGTCAGCAGGTTAAGACCGGCGCGGCTACGATTGATCCTGTGGACAAAAAGCATCTGGTCATTCCCCTCTCGACCCCTCTGCCTGAGGGAACCTACACCATCACTTGGCATGTGGTGGGCGCCGACACTCACCGCGTGCAGGGACAGCATTCTTTCACAGTGAAACACTGATGCTCGAAGCGGGGCTCATTTTGTCCCGCTTCTTGCACTATTGTGCATTGTTTGCTCTGTTCGGGGTCTCGCTTTTTCCGCTCTACGCCTATCGGCGTCATAGTGAGCCACTACAGTTCGGCCGTTGGCGATGGACCATGCTGCTCACGGGAGCCATCGTCGCTCTCCTCAGCGGCACTCTTTGGCTCATGTTCACAGTCGCCAACATGACCGGGGCACTTGCCGCACTCGTCGATCAAGACGCTCTATCGTTGGTCTTAGACACCGATTTTGGACACATATGGGTGGCGCGCCTCGCGGTGAACGGCGTCTTTCTTGGGATAATTGCGGCTCGTTGGCGTCGAACAGGTGACGGTCATCGAGATAGCTACATGCCTCTTCTTGCCGGATTGCTTCTGGCAAGCTTGGCCGGCGTTGGCCATACGCGGCAGAACGAGGGCATCGAGGAGTTCATCCAAATCGGGGCTGACGCGGCGCATTTGCTCGCTGCCGGTGCATGGCTTGGCGGCCTGTTTGTGCTTGCCTACATCCTTTCGCCAAGCAACTCACGCCTGGCCACCGGTCAGGACCTCGAGCATGTCCTGCTTCGCTTCTCCGGCATGGGCTATGTCGCCGTCGCCGGGCTCGTCGCTTCTGGCGTGATCAATAGCTGGTTCTTGGTTGGCTCTGTTGCCGGCTTGGTGGGGACACTCTACGGCCAACTCCTGCTCGTAAAGCTCTCATTGTTTGCCGGCATGCTGAGTCTTGCTGCAGCAAACCGCTTGTGGCTCGTTCCGTCTTTGCGAAAAGAAATTGGCCAGCAACGCGTCTTGTTGATCAGGCTGCGCCGCCACGTTCTTGGAGAGGAGATCCTCGGCCTCTTCGTTGTATCGATTGTGAGCGTCCTTGGGATGATCGAACCGGCGGCTGGAAGAGTGTGACCTTTTGGCAAGGACTGGGCGCCGCCAATCACGCGGCCTTCGAGGCAGGGGGATGCAAATCTATTCGCTCGAGCCGTGAACGAGTGCGGTGGTCAAATTGACGAGGCCCGCGGCCTGATCGATCGACGTGGTCTCGACCGTGGCAATCTCAATGGCTGACTTCGTGTCCGACGTGCGGGATTTGAAAGTTACACCGCACGTGGCCCAAAACACGACCGCGACATGGTCGGCTGCGCGCACAGATCCAGTCCGCTATCCGGCAATCGTCTGCAGGCCAGCTTGAATGCGGGGTCGAAGCGCAGCCGATCGAGATCACTCGCATCCTCGTAGCCGCAGGCGATCGCCACCGGCGGCGTTGCGTAGCTCGCGCAATAAAGATCGATCATCACACCCATGAGCCGGATGACCTCGCGCAGGTTCGGGGCGTTCTCCCAGCGTGACATGGTCGGCTGCGAACACAGATCCAGTCCGCTATCCGGCAATCGTCCGCAGGCCAGCTTGAAGGCGGGGTCAAAGCGCAGCCGATCGAGATCGTTGGCATCCTCGTAGCCGCAGGCGATCGCCGGAATGCGAGCCCGCAGAATCTGCGGCAGCCGCTATGGCTATCGCAAGATCGCCGAACTGCTGCGCCAGGCGGGCTGGACAATCAACGACAAGCGGGTCGAGCGTATCTGGCAACGTGAGGGGCTGAAGGTCCCCCATAAGCAACCCAAGCGCGGCAGGCTCTGGCTGGCCGACGGATCGTGCATTCGGCTACGGCCAGAGCAGCGCAATCATGTCTGGTCTTTATGGCGGCCTTCACCACGCGCGGGTGGAAACGAGAGGCGCCGTGCATTTGCGGGCCGGAGTCATAATCAATGCTTTGCCGGCCGGCATTTTCTCGATTAGTCTCGATCTATCGAAACGAGGTTATCGTCGGCGTCCACGGCGCCCTCCACATCGGCGCGCGCATCGTCGTTCCTACGAGCTCGATCTTGAACTGACATGTCGAGCTTCTGCGCAGCCTGAGACGGCCTGCTGCCTTCGCTTGCAGCGAGTTCATCGCCATTGGGCCGCGTATGCTGCCAGAGCTTGAGCGCGACCGGTACAGGATCGATGGAGAGCTTGCCCCACCACGCGGCCTCATCACCCTGGCGATGAAGCTCACGGTGGTGGGCTCGACAAACCGGGACGGTGAACTCGTCGCTGACTCTGTGTCCGAGTGCACGAGGTTGCGTAAACGTGAGATGATGCGCATCTGACGGCGTGCGTCCGCAGACAAGGCACGCCTGCCGGGACACGAACTTCCGGTGCTCCTTATCGCGTAGGCGAACCGTTTTGCCCAAGGCGCGGACCGCGCTGTTGCGAGACAGCCTGCCTTTGGAAGTTTTCTGGCTATCGGCCGCATCGGGGCGACCGGTCGGCTTCACGTTCGGCGCAGAGGCGGCAGCGGATGGCTCGCTCGGGCCCTCGCTATCGCTGATGGCCGAGACTCTCGTTTGAAATTCTTCCTCGACAATTCGGGCATCCCCGGCTGTAAGCGTGTTCTTGGCGGAAAGATTCTGACGCGCCCAGACGGCCACCTCATCGGCTGAATTGACGGCGACTAGTTGACCGAGCAAGCGTTCCCGAAGAATTGCCGATTGATCAGACGCGAGAACGGGTCCTCCGGAACGCGCGCGGAGCTTTGCGCCCTGGCGAGCCCGTGCCGCAACTGCTGTATTGCCGGTTGATTGGCTGCCATGATCGGGTCGGGGCGGCTTCACAACCCCGGTTCTGGATGTTGTATCGAGGTCCGCCGCGTCGAGATCATCCTCCCCAGCAATGCCAACGAGCGTGAACAACGCATAGCGCCGGGCATAGGTGAGGGCTGCTCCCATTCGCTGCGCCGAGGCTATATCGGCGATCGCACACACGGGCCATTCCGAGGAGATCCATTCGCCAGACGAATGAGCAAGCACAGTGGTGAGGCGAAGAAGCCCGGCGTCTTTGTCGATCGCGGTGGTCTGGATGGTCGCGATCTCATACCGGCCAAGGCCCTTGCGGACAATGTCCAGACCGCTCGACAACGGCGCGTAGCGGAAGGCGCGGTCTCCTTCACGGGGGAAGGGGGAGCGGATGGTCGCAACAAGCGACTTCTCTGGATTGACCAGTTCCGCTTGCGCCTTGGCAAGCGCTGCCGCGATGGTGCCGATGGATTCACTGCAGCGGTGCATGGCTGCCCTCCATGCTCAAGACATCAAAGCTCACCGCACCGGATTTGGATCGTTTGGCTCGGATGCCGTGCCCGATCGCTTCCTTGGCGTCCTCGGGCATAAGCGCCTTGAGCTCCGTCTTGGCATTCTCATGCTCGAGGTGAGCCTCGCGCGTGCGCCGAAACACGCCAGAGAATTGCGCCCAGGCATTGGATGCGCTCATGTCGACGATCCGCACCGCTTCGATCCGCGGGCGGGGCGGCTCGATACCAAACAGGCGAGGCGGCTCGCCATTCTCAACGCAGCGCCAGAATTTTTTCTCGGCCGTGAGCAGGAGGTGCTGGTAGAGGGGATCGGCTGGGATACTAATCTCCACCCATTTGCCGCCGCCGGTGATAATCGAGAGCACCGCCGCCTTGACGTTTATGACCCACATATTGTGCTGGAGCTGCGGCATGTATTTTTCGGCCGCGACCTCCTCCGAGAACGACCAGGGCAACATGAACTTGGCCTCGAAGACGGCGCCGGTCTGCTCAACCGTCCCATCAAGGGTCGCCGCCATCCAGCGGATCACCGGGTGCTGGACCCGCCGCTGCACTTGCGTAATGACCTGCCCGGTATTGCGCTCGAACCAATGTCGATTGAGGGGCTCGGTCGCGAGGCCAAGCTGGACGATGAGACTGTCAGAGAGGTCCTCTGGGTCGACCTCGCCGCGTTTCTCGCGCCAGAGCCGCAGCAGGGCAGCCTCGTCGCTCCCCATGATTATCCGGGCGTCGGAGCCGCCGATGAAGCTCCGGCGATTAAGACGTTTGGGAGAAATCCCTGCAGTCTCGAACGGGAGGGTCATGACGCCCTCCAATTCTCGTGCTCGCGCATTTCCTCTGCAGCATTGCGGATGACGCCGAGCGCGTCGGCCGACAAGTCTCGAAACAAATTATCGAGGTAGCGGCGATCGAGCGTACCACCTGGGATGTTGTGCGCCGTGTCGGCGATGATCGCAGCAAGATAGACGTGCAGCGCCACGAACGCCTTTTCCAGGTGGTCGGCGCGGCCGTTGAGATCCTCCGAATCGACGTCGGCATAGATCGGGTGCGGCACATTCCCGGCGAGGGCCGCGACGAGTTCGATGTGCGCCAGCCGCACCGGATTTGTGGACTTTGGCGGCCGTCCACGAGACATCAGCTCGCGGATTGCGGTAGTAATGCGCTCAGCCTGGGCCATGGGTTACCTCCGTGGCTTGGGTTAGGGCCGGTGGCGAGTTTGCAGCTTGCCATCGGCCTGCACTGTACGTACACTCTTGATGTACTTTTGTCAATACAAAAAGTGCAAAATGGCCAGCGGCAACCGGCCTCGTGGGCGCCCATCGAAACGCCGTCAAGATCGCCCGTTTCAGATGCGGGTATCTGAGCTTTTTTTGCGGACGGTAGACGACTGGCGGCGGGGCCAGAGCGATCTTCCATCTCGTGCTGAAGCAATCAGGCGACTTGTTGAATTGGCGACCAAAATCAGGAAGAAGCCAGACACCGACCGCTGAGCTGGGCCAAGCGGAAGCCGCTCGCCACTACTCACGGCGAGTCCTGCAACTCGTGTTGGTCAGGCTAAGAACTCATTTGGGCGGCCGCCTTCTTCTGGAGCTGTCGCGATCTCTTTGCTCCGCCTCCGCCGCGGCTTTTTCCCACGCTTTCATAGCGCGACCCAACGGGTGAAAGCGGTACGTCAACTCTTTGAACTCGGCCTCCTCTTCTTCCGTAAGCGGCTTTTCCACCTCGTTTGGCCGGTTTCGTTGCTTCCACTGCCTCAGACGCAACTCTTCCCAGCGTGCGAGCGGCGTGCGCTCTTCATTATTTACTGGGTCCGGAGATTTCGCCTCTAGATGCTCAATCCGGGTACGGAGCTGACGCAAACTCATTTGATCGCCTCCCTAGCACGTAACTCCCGCTCGTTTTCCCGTGCTAGTTCCGCGCGGATCTTCTCGCCCACCTCACCTGCTTGCATTTTCAGTTTATCATACTCCGCATCGTCCTCTTGTGTGAGAATTCCACGAGACTTACGGAGAGCATGGAGTTCTTGCCATCGCTCGTACGCGACCTTTTTCCCTGATGGGGACTGCTTTTTTTCCAGCGCAGCGACTCGCGGCTCAAGGTCGGCGACTTCGATCGTGCGCACATGGGTCGAGATCAGCCCCATGACCTCGCCGGCCTCATGCGGCGATAGCTCGCCGGCGGCGCAGGCCGTGATGACAGCGGACGATGCCTTGAGCGCGTCAGCCGCGCTCTCAATCTTCGGCAATTCGAATTCGACCGTGCGTTCGCGCCGAGGCGGCACCAGCGTGCTCAGCAAGGCGCGAAGCATAGTGGAATCCCCTTCGAGAGCCTTCTCGACCGCCTTGGCGCCGAGAGCCTCGCCTTGGCCATCAATCAACGCTTCGACGGCTCGCGTAACGCGATTGCGCGCCCCCTTGGGGCGGCCGTTCGGATTACCACTTTGTCCTGGCTCAAAGGGGCGTCCCCGCTGCTTTTGCGCAGACTGTTCAGCGGAAGGTTCCAAAAGCGGTGCTCCCGCCGGTGCTTCTTCGCCATCGGCGGGCGCGGACAACGCTGAAGTTGGCGCTGCGGCTGAGGGCGAAGCTTCGGCTGGAGCGTCGCGGAGGTGTTCGGGGGCTTCCGCCGAAGTGATGGGGAGGTGTTCGGCAGCTCCTGCCGCCGGAATCTCTATACCATCAAGCGGGGCCGCGGATGGCTCCGAAGCTGCCGCAGACGGTGTCGTAGGGTTATCCAGGATACTCATAGTCTTTTACTCCATTTACTGTAACAGTTAGCCGGTGCTACGAGTGCGCTTCAACAAGCGCAGCTCGATGACACAACCCTTGGATCATCTCACAAAGGATGCCCGGTTCTGCGGTGCATTCGAGCCGAAAATGTCGCTCGAATGCACCAGCCGGCTATCAATCTTTAGGTGATAAGGTCAGATGAGCTTGAATCAGGGACGGCTTTTTTTCTGCCTGGGCCTTGGCGTCGGGCCCAGCGCACTGCCTCGAGATCAATAACGTCAGGCCAGTCAAATGCGATCTCGGCAAGCACTGCTACTTCCTCATCGAGCCAGCGTCCGGTTATTCCCTTCAAATCGGTGCTAACCATGCTCATGAAGATCATGTGCGGTTGAGCCTTGCGGCTGAACTTCAACACACCGGGCACGTTTCGGCTTGGCTCGACTTCCTTGCGAAAATAACTGGCGGCGTGATCAAGCATCTGAGCAAGTTTTGCGCTTTGCGGGTAGCCGGGCATGCCGTAGGGGTGCGGTTTGCGCAAAAACTTGGCAATCTGCTTCATTTCGGCTGCCGCGTTTCGATAACGTTCCCGCAATTTTCCTCGATGGCCGGTGGCAATGGCGACGCGCCTTGCTGCCAGGATCTCTGTGATAAGGTATCTGCGCGGAAGCCAAGCGTTCTTGTTGCGGGCGGTGCACTGGATTTTATTCCAAACCTGTTCCGCCCGGTCATCGTTTATCCATCGTTGGAGCTGGGCGCGATCATCCGAACCCAAAGCGGAAGATTTTTTGTATTCCCTCAAAACAGCCTTGAATGATTCACGTGCAGCCACGGTAAGCACCTTTGGCATTTCGCAAAGTGATTCGTCGTGGAATCATCCCCTAGCCGCACACAGCCTCGCAAATGCTTCAGCCGCCACGTGCGCCGAAAGCGTCGCCTCAGCAATGCGCATTTGGAGTGCCTACGCGTATAAGTAGTCCTTACTAACAAATGCAACTGCAGGGAGTCGCGGGAGCGAGAACGGACAATACGATACGATTGCTTCGGCTGCCGGCGATATGACTGATCCGCTGTTTTTCCGCTGTATTTTCAGCGAATCGGGCCCTTCGGCGATCTCGGCTGAAGCGCAGCCCGACGCGCCGGCCACGGCGCCGTGCCACTTCCCACCGGCACCAGTTTCCCACCCGGGGCCGGTGCCGATGAGCCTTTTTCAGATAGCACAACTGCGCTCCGTGCCGTCGCTTAGGTCAGCGCTCATTAGCTCCGTAGGCCGGGTACGTCTGGGGCTTAATGCCTTCCACGGCGATTCGGCGGCCGCGCTCATCCGAGATGGCAAGCTTATTGCTGCGGCGGGAGAAGCCGCGTGAAGCATTGGGCTGGCTTCCCGTCGAAGGCGATTACCTACTGCTTGCGGGAAGCAGGCCTTGGCATCCGTAGCCGCAGGCGATCGCCAGAATGCGAGCGCGCAGAATCTCCGGCAGCCGGTGCGCAAGTCGCAGCAGATCGCGTGGATCAACGATCACCGCCGCAAGCTTCTCAGCGAGCGCAAGCCGCCGTTCGGCTTGCGCGAGAACCATCACCCCACCGTCCGAAGTGGTCCTCCGCCGGCGAACCCGGCTGAGATCTTCTTGCTGGCCAACGGCTGGGCGCGTGGGCCTAGCCGGCCTGGTGGGCTGACCGGAAATTGGACCCACCTGCCCTTTTGCACCCTACTGTTTGGCATCTACCCTTTGGTAGACTTGAACATTCCCACCTTCAGGTATACCGTTGCGCTCGTCCCAATATCGTCACGTCAGAAAGGAGGCTCGCGGTAGCACCAAGCACCAGAGGATACGAAGTCCGTGTGCTTAGAATGGAAACACAACTCGGGAGTGGAAAATGTCGAGAATTACCAAGCTACTGACGATCTCCACGGCGGTACTCGCACCATGGCTGGTGACATCGCCAGTCGTGGCGGCGGACGAGAGTCTTGGCATCGTAACGGCGATTACGATCCCAGGTAGGCTCATAGGCTCGTTTGACATCAGCTTCGTGGATCCGACGATCGGTTTGTACGTGCTCGCCGACCGCACCAACAAGGGCGTCCTTATGGTCGACACCCACGAAAATACCTTCTTGGGGTACTGCGGTCAGGGACAATTCAGGGGCGCCACGGGACACAACGATACATCCGGGCCCGATGGCGTGCTGATCCGCGCGAGCCGGGAAATCTGGGCCGGCGACGGCGATGCCACCGTAAAAGTGTACGACATAGCCGGCTGCCTCGGCCCGCATGTGGGGCCCAAGCTGGTGATCAAGGTCGGCGATCCAGTGCTCGATAAGCGCGCGGACGAGATGTGCTACGACCCGGTTGATGAGCTGGTCATGGTGGCAAACAATGCGGCAGATCCGCCGTTTGCGACCATAATCGACGCCAGCAAGTTCCCTTACTCCATCAAAAAGAAGATCGTGTTCGACAAGACCACCCTTCCCCCCAACGGGGCCACCAATGGCATCGAGCAGTGCGTGTGGAGTGCGCAAACACGCAAGTTCATGATCACCGTTCCCGGGGTCGAGTCTCCGGATAACGGTCATGGCATCGTTGCGCAGATCGACCCGACGACCTTTGCGGTCACGAAATTCGCCGACCTCCCATTGACCGTCTGCGACACGCCGCAGGGACTGGCGACGGGTCCGGACCACTCGGGCCTAGTGCCTCCCCCCGATGCGCCGAACGGCATACCCCCCGAACCAGGAGACCATGAAGCCAGTATGCTGGTCGGCTGCAACGGAAATGGGTCAACGAACAAGTCGTCGGTGATCCTCAGCCTGGATGATCCTGGCGATATTCAAGCGGTGGTCGCCGACGAGTCGGGCCCCGATGAGGTGTGGTTCAATCCTGGTGACAACCACTACTACCTCGCGCGTTCTAACGCGTTCGGCGGCGTGCAGAAGATCGGTTCCATCGATGCGTTCGGCTTGACTGCGGACCCGAGCATTACGGTGGGGCCGGCCGGCAGGAATGCCCACTCGATCGCCGCCGATGCCGTTACCAATCAGATCTTCTTCCCCGTCCCCGCAAGCCCCCACTTCACCCTGTGTGGACAGGGCGGCGGACACGACCTTCATGGATGTATCCTGGTGCTCAAGAATGGTCCGAATGATGGGGACGACGTGAATGGTTGCTTCGCCTCAGGCACTCCAACCCAAGTAGTCGACGCCTCCGGCAATCCAGTGCTCCTGCGCTCGACATGCCTAGTAGTAGCACCAATCCCCCCGGGCTAAGTCCGGGCGCCCTGATGGGCCCTCCTCCCGGGGTCTGATGAACGTGGCTTTCTCTGGGATCAGATGCGGGCCTTCGGCATAGGCTGGGGCCCGCATCCCCGTCGATCCAAAGCGGAGGAGGGAGAAGTCTTCTCGTCGTTGAGGACGGCAGGGATCAAGACCAATCGGGAGGAGGCTAAACAATGCGAAGCAACAATATCACCATCATCCTCGTCGCGATCGCGATGGGATTAGGCGCGGCATATTTGGCGCACAGCTGGGTTCAGGGCCAATTGAGCGCCTCGGCCGCCTTTCAGCCGCCCGGTCATATCGTGGTCGCGGCGGAACCCCTCCCTTATGGTGCGACGGTGACACCCGAGAATGTCAGCGAGATCCCATGGTACACGAACACGCTGCCCGACGGCGCTTTTGCGTCCAAGGATGATCTGCTCACTGGCGGCCGTCGCACGGTGCTCTACCCGCTGAAACAGGGCGAGCCGGTGCTGCGGTCAAAGGTCACCGGAGCCGGCCAGCGCGCCTCGCTCGCTGCGATGCTGGATGAGGGCAAGCGCGCCGTGACGGTGCGGGTTGATGACGTGCGTGGGGTTGCCGGCTTCGTTTTGCCGGGCGATTTCGTGGATATCGTCATGATCGCCGACGAAACGTCTTCCAAGCGCCAAAGTTATTCCGACATTCTGTTGGAGCACGTAAAGGTACTGGCGATTGACCAGATCGCAAGCGAAGCAGAAGACAAGCCGACAGTCGCCCGGGCGGTCACGTTGGAAGTCACGAAGGAGCAGGCGCAAAAAATTCTGCTGGCGACGAATGTTGGCAAACTGTCCTTGATTCTCGGCCGACCGATCGAAGCGGCTCGCGATCCAAATCGCCGCATCGGCGAACGGGATATCGGTCGCATAATCCCTGAGCCGGTGCGGCCGGCTCCGCCTCCCCCGCCCGCTCCCGTCGCAGCACCACCAGCGCCGCCATCGAACCAGGCGAAGGTGACCATAGTGCGAAATGGGGAGCCCAAAGAGTATTCTGTGCGCATTGATCAATCAAGGTAGCGCCTAACCGCGCTTACGGCGGAGCGGCCCTGCCTTATCACGCATCAAGCACAATGGAACGTGCTCGATGACGCCAAGTTGGCCTGTCTTCAAAAAAAGCGCGCAATTCGCCAGCGCCTTCTGGAACGACACCAGCGCAGTTATTGTGCCCTACGTGACGATCATGCTCGTCGTGATCGTCGGCCTGTCGGTGCTGGCCCTCGATGGGGCGCGGCTCATGAGCCTGCAAACGCAGCTGCAAAATGGCGCAGATGCGTTGGCACTCGCGGGTGCGGCGGAGCTCGATCGCTTGCCGGATGCCGAGACCCGTGCGCGCACCGCGATCGAACGCTTGCTTAACAACTCGAACTTGTTCGGCTCGGGGGCGAGTAGGACCATCAAGGTCTCGAACATTAAGTTCTACAGCCGACTGCCAGCGAGCGATGCGAGCCCAATGTCGGCGGGAACGCTCGCGACCAGCCCCGGAAATGCGCGCTTCGTCCTGGTCACGGTGCGACCGGTCACCCTTCCGACAATCCTTCCAGCAGTGCTCGTCGGCGGGGCGAACACGGTTACCACCGCCGCTTCAGCGGTCGCCGGGTTTGATCAGGTGGTCTGCGGGGTCACACCGATCTATGTCTGCAATCCTTATGAAACTGCGGGCACGACCTATGATCAGGCAACCGAGGCGTTACAGTACGCAGCGTCCAATCCGATAGACCAAAGGCGTCTCATCCGGCTGCAGCAATATGGCGGGTACAGGCCCTATGCTGCCGCAGATTATGGATTCCTTAATTCGCCGACCTTGGGAAGTGACGACGCGAGCTTGATTGACTCGATCGCTGCTGTCCGACCCCCGGCGTGCTTCCTGCAGCGCGGCGTCAATATCCGGCCGGGTCTGGTGTCCTCCGCGCGCGAGGGCTTCAATGTGCGCTTTGACCTGTACCAAGGGGCGATGAGCGATAAATTCGACAACAGCAACTACCAGCCGGCGCAGAATGTGCGCAAGGGCTATATTCTCGCCAGCGACAAAGTACAGAATGCTTGCGCCAGAAGCCGGGGTGCCAATTGGCCGATCGGAAGTCCTCCGAACCAGGTTACGGGTCTTCCGCTCGATCGAACATGGCCGCGTTGGGGCAGGATGGGAGAAGGTAACTGGGACTTCAATACCTATTGGAAGGTTAATCACATAGGCGAGGACGGAACTACACCAACGCTCGACAGTGGACCTGGAAGCAACGCCGATGTACCGAGCCGATACCGCGTTTACCGCTATGAGATCGAACAAGGCCTTGTCGGAGACCTGTCCCCCGGCGGCGAATCGGGAGCGCCCGCCTGCTACAGTGGCGGCGATTTGTCCGCGGTGCCCGATCGCCGCATTCTCCATGCCGCCATCATCAATTGCCAGAATCTGCCTTCGATGGACGAGCCCAATGTGCCGGTAGCAGCTTTCGGCAAGTTCTTCCTCACATTGCCTTTGGAACGATCGCAGACCGACCTCTATGTCGAGCTGGTCGGGCTAGTCGGGCCGGGCGATGGCGTCAGCTTCGACGTCATTCAACTATACCGATAAGAGCAACGGAAGATCGGACATGTTTGCGCGACGAGCGCAATCGTTTTGGGGGAACCAGCAAGGATCGGCGCTGATTGAAGGCGCGCTGATGGTGCCGCTCTTGATTGCCTTCTTTTTTGGCGTCTTTGAGTTTTCGTGGTTTTTCTATCAACAGCATTTGGTCGCGATAGGTTTGCACGATGCGGCCAGCTATCTTGCCCGATCGTCGGATCCATGTAACCCAACCTCGCGCGCTTGGAAGGCTGAACAAGAACAAGCGAAAAAGCTCGCGACCAGCGGCTCGATCAGCGGTGGTCCGGCGCGCGTCCGTGGGTGGACTTCCGAAATGGTGGCACTTCATTGTACAAAAATCGATAATCCCATCGAGACAAACGGACTGAGCCGGTATCGGGGCTCATCTATCTACACCGTGACGGTGTCCACGAAGGTCACCAATCCATCGTTGGGATTTTTAGGTCTTCTGAAGCTACGCTCTCCGATCATTTCCGCCTCGTATTCACAGCGCGCTATCGAACCCAGATGAGAGCGGACATGCCGCTGAATCATTTCTTACGCGATCAACATGGCTCCGTGATGGTCGAAGTGACTATCATGCTGTCGATGACGCTGGTGTTGGTGCTGGGCGGGATTGATTTTTTGTTGCTGTTTTACCAGCGGAATGCTGCAGCCAAAGCGGTTCAGATCGGGGCCAGACTTGCCGCGGTCTCCGACCCTGTGGCGGCGGGTCTCAACGACCTCAGTCGTGTGGTTGTGAGCGAGTCGATACCTCCCGGTGCCGCCATGCCGAAGTTTATTGTCACCTGCGACGGCCGCACCGCTAGCTGTACCTGCACCGGCGACCGCGCCTGTCGGGGGCTGAAGGGCTACAATGCCGCGGCGATGAACACGATCGTCTTTGGGCGCGGCAACTCGTCCTGTTCCGGTGCTAAATCTGCCGATCGTGTGGGCATGTGCGACATCTTTCCAAGGGTCACGCCTGCCAATGTGAAGATTGTGTATACGCAAACGGGGCACGGCTATGCGGGACGCCCAGGGGGGCCCATGCCTACCATTACCGTATCGCTACAAAATCTGCCGTTTCATTTCTATTTCTTGGCGGGGCTTATTGGCTTTCGGGATTTACAAATTCCCGCATCAACCACGTCGATAACGGCTGAAGATCTTTCCTCTCGTGCCCCGACATTTTAAGGGGTCGGCCGTTGAGCTCTGCTTCCTGCCGTTATGCCATGGGATTTGCCGCCAGCACGCTTAGTCGAACATTCAGAGCACGATCGTCTATGCGCGCTCGATCCGACGACTGATGAGCGCTTGGTTTGTCTGGGTATTCTCCAGCCTCGCTGTATGGGACCGGATAACTTACTTGAATGCGGTGGATACAGAATTTCAGACATGCGAGCGCGAGGCGTTAGACCTCGGGCGTGGGGGCTGGCAAAGCTGTTGGGATCATCGACGAGACGCCCGGCGAGAGGCTAGCGTCCCATGGTTGCCAGTTTTCCTTGCTGCAACAGTTCCCATCCCAATCTTCTGGCTGATCGGATGGATCGCGCTGAGGGTGTCGCGGTGGGTGCGGAGAGAATTTCAAACCGAGGGGCCATAAGCCCGTGATCTTGCTCCATGTAGCTCATGATAGGGAACCGTGAATTGAGGGCGTCCATCGGCGTTGCGATTGCCGGACTTGTTTGGTTCAACACCTACCTCTCGGCTCAGTATAAAAATCATTACAGCGCGCTCTTGAATAAGTGCTTCTTTCTTTTGATCCACGCGGTACACGCAAAACTCCTCGACGAGAGAGGAAAGGAACTGGTAAGCTTCACAACAATGAAGTTGTTCGATCTCAACGACAACAAGCAGGCGTTCAGCAGATGGTATCGGCGGATACGGATCGGGCTCCGATATAGATAGAACTTGACTTGGCCTTGCAGGCAGATACAGGCTGGTGAGGTTGGGCCGATGCGAAGGGGGGCCTTGTCATGAAAAAGCTAATCATCGTGGCGATGCTCACAAGCATCTGTAACTTAGCGGCTGCACAAGAGCGTGGCACTTTCCAACATTGGCAATTTGATTATACCGGTCGCGAATGGCTCAAAGATTGCGAGCAAAAAAGCGATCAGTGTTTATTTTTTATTCGCACTGTCGCTCAAGCATCCTTCTGGTTCGATAAGTGTATACCAGATAGCACGAGCATGACGGAAATCGCGGACGTGATGCGGACGTTTATTGACAAAAATCTTAAATATATAGATTCCCCAGCGACCAGTGTTTTGCTGACTGCGATGCATCTGAAGTGGAAGTGTAAAAAATGACGCGCCAGATCCGGTTCGGACTTGCCGGCATGTCGACGTAATGGACGCCGTACGATGAGAGCGCGTCGACTACGGACGTGCTGTGGGTCTCAATCGACATGGTCGGGAGGTTGTCCGCCCGCGGCATGCAATAGTCATGAAGGAGTCGGATAGGCGCTGACCGGACGCGTCATAGACGCAATTCTCGTAGACGGCTTGTCCGATGCCTTGAACGATGCCGTAACTGGTAGTTAAACATCCATACCGATTGATAAATTCAGGAGAGTTGGGATGTCGGAAACGGCTAGGTCTGGACGCCGCGCCTTCATTAGCGGCTCAGACGCCAGGACGTCGCCTTGGCGGCCCTTCGAGAGCTTGTAGCACTATTCCGCCTCTGCGATGCCACCCCTGCTCTATCCCCCATAGATTATCCCCGGCAGCGTCCGCGAGTTATTTTGTGGGCCGCGAACGCAATTGAGGTCAGCAGCACTGGTCGAGAGCGCTTATGAGAGGCAAGACCGTTGTCATCACGGGCGGCACGTCCGGCATTGGAGAGGTAGCCGCGAAAATACTGGCCAAAAAGGGTGCCCGTATCGTCTTGGTCGCACGGGACAAGACCCGCGGCGACGCGACCCTCGCGCGACTTCGCAGCAGCGCGCCTGGTGTTACCCACTCCATATATTTTGCCGATCTCACACGCCTCGCCGAGATGAAACGGGTGGCGGCTCAAATCGCCGACCAGGAGCAGCGTATCGACGTCTTGATCAATAACGCGGGCGCACTCTTCGCCCGGCGCCGGCTTACCCAGGATGGGCTTGAATTCTCATTCGCGCTCAACCACATGGCGTATTTCGTCCTGACACATGGGCTGCGCGAGCGGCTCTTAGCCTCGAGACCCGCGCGGATCATCAACACGGCCTCCGCCGCGCATCAGGACGCCACCTTAGATTTCGACGATCTTCAATCGGCGAAAAATTACCGGGCCCTGAAAGCGTATAGTTGCTCGAAACTGTGCAACATCCTGTTTACGCGTGAGCTTGCCCGCCGGCTGCAGGGCACGGGCGTCACCGCAAATTGCCTGCATCCAGGTTTCGTCGCTACACGCTTTGGTGACCAAAGCGGGGGCCCAATTGCGCACGTGGTCTGGCTCGCCAAGTTTTTTGCGATATCGCCTGCGGAGGGTGCAGAAACAATCGTCTATCTCGCGTCCTCGCCGGACGTGGCCACGACCACGGGGCAGTACTTTTACAAGTGCCTCCCGACCACGCCGTCGTCGGCTGCACGCGACGACCGATCTGCTTTGTTGCTGTGGCAGCGCAGCGCGGCATTGGCCGGCATGAAGGAAAATGGTGGTCCGCCGTCGGTGGCGAGCTGCGCATAGCGTTGAATAAATTACAGCGCTTAGGCCTCTTGACATCAAGACATCAATTATCTTATGTCTTGATGCATGAGAACCACCCTGACGCTTGATGACGATGTCGCGGCGGTGCTTGAGCGGTTACGCAAGAGTCGCGACGCAAGCCTGAAGGACCTGGTCAATGAGGCCCTACGTCGGGGCCTCAGGGATATGTGCAGTCGGACCAAACGGCGCGAGCGTTTGCGGACGCGATCAGTCGCGCTCGGCCGACTGCGAATAGCCAGTCTCGACAACATTGGCGAAGCGCTCGCCCTCGCAGAGGGCGAAGCCTACAAGTGATACTTGTCGACGCCAATATACTCATCTATGCGCACGTGAGCTCATTTGCTCAGCACCGTGTTGCGCGCGACTGGCTCGATCAGCAACTCAACGGTTCCGGTCCTGTCGGTCTGCCGTGGGCCAGCATGCTTGCTTTCCTGCGGCTGGTGACTAATCCGCGTGTATTTGAGCGTCCTGAACCGATTGGCGATGCGTGGCAGCAAGTACATACATGGCTCGCGTGCGAAACGGCGTGGATACCGCAGCCAACGGAACGGCACGCCGAGCTGCTGGGCGAATTTCTCGCGCTGCCTGGCGTGCATGGCAATCTCGTACCGGACGCTCATCTGGCTGCGCTGGCTGTGGAACACGGGCTTACCCTTTGCTCCACGGACGGTGATTTTGCGCGGTTTCGCGGTTTACGTTGGCTTAATCCCATCACGCCGTGAAGGATAAGGACTGGTGCGGCGAGTGCCAAACAGCGCCACAAGCGCGACCAACCGATCTCGATAGCCCATTGACGGACCTGTTCACGACGGTCGGAAGTCCGCGAGTTCAAACAAGAGCGATGCCGCTCTTTGCAAATCCCTTGAGAGTAAGCTGCTCACCCGCCGGTTTACCCGGGCTCAGGTCGAAATTCAGCGTGGGAGTTCCACCCCATCGGCGCGGGAGCGCGCGCTGCATCTTGTCCTTCGCGCTCACGATCTTGGATCGATTTCTCCACAAAACCTAATCTGCCTTGAGGCAACGCAAAGTGCGAATCGGAGTCGATCTGGGCGGAACCAAGATTGAGGCGCTCGCTCTCGATAATAAAGCCACGATCTTGCTGCGCACCGTGTACCGACCCCCGTAGGAGACTACTCCGCTATTGTGAATGCCGTTGCTGATCTGGTTGCCTTAACTGAAAAGGATTTAGGCCGAATGGGCACTGTTGGTGTTGCTTGCCCGGGGGCAATCTCAACAACGACAGGCCTCATCAAGAATTCCAACACCGTTGCCTTGAACGGGCAGCCCTTGGACCGCGACCTCGCAACGAAATTGGGCCGGCCGATTCGGCTTGAGAACGACGCGAATTGCTTTGCCCTTTCAGAGGCAATCGATGGTTCGGCAGCTGGCGCTGGTGTGGTGTTCGGCGTCATTCTTGGGACCGGTGTCGGCGGCGGAATCGTAGTCGATAGACAACTTTTGCGAGGCCGCAACACGATCGCAGGAGAGTGGGGCCACAACCCTCTTCCGTGGCCCCGTCACGACGAATCCCCTGGCGTGCCTTGCTATTGCGGAAAGTCGGGTTGCATCGAGACGTTCCTATCCGGCAGCGGCATCTCGCGTGACTACCGCATGCGCACTGGCAAGAGCTTGATGGCCGAGGAAATAGTGCAAGCCGCCGAGACCGGAAACATCGCCGCGCAAGAGTGTCTGGACCTTTTTCAGGATCGGTTAGCGCGCAGCCTGGCTGCAGTCATCAACGTACTCGATCCAGACGTGATTGTTCTCGGCGACGGCCTCTCCAATATTCACTGTTCAATCCGAGAGCTGGCCTGAAGCAGAGAACGCCGAGGTTTCTGCCGTGCGAACCAACGGTCACCCGAACCACAGGTAAGCGCCGGACTGACGATCACTGTGCTCCTGGCGCGGGGGCGACCTTAAATGCCGGGAATTTCGGGGTTTGGCTCAATTTGCACGCCGCCACAGATGACTCGCAGGCGTGTGCAAAAACCAGTGCGGGATTAGCAAAATCTGCCATTAGGATTTCTTTCGTGGGTGCTTTCGCAGGCGTACTCCGGGGCCGCCGCCGTCTTCATCGATGAATTCAACGCCGGCGGCCTCTAGCGCGCGGCGAACCGCAAGGTCGTTGGGCACATTCATTGACGTTTCATTTTGAGAATTCTCAGCCCGACGAATGGTAGCCAGACCCACTGCGGACTCTCGGGCGAGATCTTCAGCACTCCAGTGCAGAAGAGCGCGGGCGGCACGGATTTGGGCGGGCGTCAGTGCTTTAGGTCTCATCTTGACTTCTTATGAATTATATGATCCGATTCCGATCATTCAATCTGAAACGGAAATGCCCTGTTCCCAAAGGAGACGTCATTTTTGATCCAGGAGGAAGACGTGAAATCAAGCGTGTGGACAAAGCCCTACGAGAGCCGCCGCGCTTTCATCGGCGGCTCGGACGCCCGGATCATCATGGGCAGCGACGAGGCCGCCCTGGTCCGCCTGTGGCGCGAGAAACGAGGCGAGGCCCAGCCGGAGGACCTGTCCGGCAACCTCATCGTCCAGCTCGGGCTCGTAACCGAAGCCCTCAACCGGCATTGGTACGAGCGCAACACCGGACAAACGGTCGAATGCGTCCAGCATCGGCTGCGGCATCCGGTGCTCCGGTGGATGGGGACGACCCTGGACGGCATGGTCGCGGGCAGCGGGGCGGTGTTCGAGGCCAAGTTCATGCTGCCCTGGTCGTTCTCGGAAGAGGCGGCGGCCGAGAAGCACATGGCGCAGCTCCAGCACAATATGTGGGTGACCAACGCCAGACTGGCGGCGCTCTCGGTGATCACCGGTGGCGGCAAGTGGGTCGAAATTTCGATCTCCGCTGATCCACTCTACCAGCACCTCTTGTTGACTGCGGAAAAGAAATTTTGGCGCTGCGTGGAGAGCGGCGAGCCCCCTCGCCTATTCGGCGTCGAACCACCACGGGCCCGCATCGAGGCGGTGCGGATCGTCGACATGAGTTCGTCCAATGCCTGGGCGGAATTCTCCACCGTCTTTCGCCGCACCCGCGAGGCTTACCTGGAGCATGAGAATGCGAAGGCGGAGCTCAAAGGCCTCATGCCGGAGGACGCCAAAGAGGCAATGGGGCACGGGATCCGAGCCAAACGCTCAAAATCCGGCGCCGTGAGCTTTGATGTCCTGAGCAGGGAGGGCGCCAGCCATGCACCGCTCCAGTGATGCAATCGGTAACATTTCCGCTGCCCTTGCCAAAGCCCAGGCGGAGTTGACCAATCCAGAGAAATCGCTCACTGCCACCATCCGGTCCCCCTTCCCCCGCGAGGCCGACCGCACCTTCCGTTATGCACCACTTTCGAGCGGGTTGGACATTGTCCGCAAAAGCCTTGGCCGGCATGAGATCGCAACCATCCAGTCCACGGAAATCGACAAGGAAGCCGGGCTCCTTCGCCTTACAACCATTCTTGCGCATTCGTCCGGTGAATGGATCTCCTCGGAATGGCCTGTGTGCCCGATTGCCGATATCGCCTCGGCGCAGCGCATGGGGGCCGCCCTCACCTATGCCCGGCGGTATGCGCTTTTCACGCTGGTGGGCATTGCCGGAGAAGATGATCTCGACGCGCCGGATCTCGGTGCCGTCCCCAATGCCGCAGCGGAGCTGCCGCGATCGAACGGGCAAGCTGCGGCAGCGCAACGGACACCGTCTGGTGAGGGGAAGCTCCCAGGGCCTTCAGCAAGGTCCATCCTCGGAGAACAGCTATCGGCGAGTCTTCGCGAAAGCCTGATTGAGCAAATGGCGGCCATAAATTCGGCAGACGAGGCGGCTGCCTGGGCGCAGCGGAGTCTGCCGGCCAAGAACACGCTGACAACCGCAGACGCCAAAATGGTCGAGCAGCGGTTTCAGGCGAGGCTCAGTGATATCGGTGACAGCGGGGCTCCTGGCGGGCCGCGTGAGAGGTCCGGAGGGGCAGCGGCTGGTCTGGTCCCTGGCGGGGCAATTGCCGATCTCCCTTCTCATGCTGTCCCGGATCAAAGCATGGTGTCTGCCGGCTTGGCCGATGCCGTCAGGGGTGAGAAGGCTGCGGCTGTCGCCGGGAAGCGGCCACGCAGAAGTGCAGTGGGTGCTTTGGGCAAGACGGTTCGCCTGCGCGACAAGGACCACCGCAGATTCGTACTGCGGCAGGCATGCCTTGTGTGCGGCCGCGTGCCATCGGACCCGCATCACCTCACCTTTACACAGTCTCGCGCACTTGGGCGCCGAGTCAGCGACGAGTTCATCGTGCCGGTCTGCCGCGTCCATCACCGTGAGCTACACCGCTCCGGTGACGAGGCCGCATGGTGGCAGAGATTCAACATCGACCCGCTTCCCATTGCACTGAGGCTCTGGCAGCAGACGCGAAGCGATAGCGAATTGTCCCCCTCAGGCGACACCGCTACGCACGCGAAGCCGGTAGACGGTCCCGACGTATCAGCTCAACCAAGCGCAAGCCGTGATCGAAGCGGCCACCCAGGGAGCGCCGCTTAGTCCTTCTCATCGGCAACCCGGCGCTGACGTTTGCAACAGCCGACATGCTCAGCGACATCGCGCAATGCGAGGAACTGTTTCACACCGCCACAGGCGCGGCATTTGCGGACATCATCATCGCCGGCCACCGGGAGACCTGGCCGATCCGCAGCAAGCGGCTTCGGGCCTTCCTGCGGCGCAGCTACTATCAGGCAACCGGAGAGGCAGCGAGCGCAGCAGAGATTCGGTCAGCGCTCGATCTCCTCGAGGCGCGGGCGCAATTCGATGGACCGGAGCGCGCCGTCCACGTCCGCATCGCCGAGCATGCTGGCCACATCTATCTCGATCTCGCCGATGAGCAGTGGCGCGCCGTCGACATCGGACCTGATGGATGGCGCGTGATTGGATGCCCTCCAGTGCGCTTCCGCCGCCCGCCCGGCATGCTGCCGCTGCCTGAGCCTCAGCAGGGTGGGTCGATTGAATCCCTTAATTCGTTCCTCAATCTTGCGAGCCGAGATGACTTCGTATTGATCGCGGCCTGGTTGTTGGCGGCGTTGCGATCCGGCGGTCCCTATCCGCTCTTGGCCATATCGGGCGAACAGGGCTCGGCTAAGACCGTCCTATCCAAGCTGCTCAAGGCACTGATCGACCCCAATGCCGCCCCCGTGCGCTCACTCTCGC
>Ga0070699_100000449_pt1 | contig 39441 bp, 37 predicted proteins | sample KBSK1503metaG_FD_65473 | JGI IMG/M metagenome (GOLD analysis project Ga0070699, IMG submission 65473) | Corn, switchgrass and miscanthus rhizosphere microbial communities from Kellogg Biological Station, Michigan, USA - KBS K1-50-3 metaG | ecosystem: Host-associated > Plants > Roots >... | reverse complement strand
CCCGATTGCTGCACTGGGGCAGCGAGAGTTGCCAGCCACTCGAACGGGTAGTTGAGATCAGGTTTGGTCAGTTCATCGAGCTTGCTCATCGACTCTTCGGGAATGGTGACTGCCAACGACTCGAGGTTGGCGTCCAGTTGCGCGGTCGTTCGAGCGCCGATGAGCGTCGAGATCACTTCAGACCTCTGGCGGACCCATGCGAGCGACACAGCGGCCACCGAAGCACCGACTTCGCCCGCGAGCTCCCGCAAGACGTCGAGCACGGCGAACGTGTGTTCATTCAGAAATGCCTCTGCAAGCTTGCCGCGACCAGAACCCTCGGGACGTTGGTTCTCGCGTGAGTACTTCCCAGACAATACGCCGCTGGCGAGCGGGCTGTACGGGGTCACTCCTAGCCCCAACTCGCGGGCAGCGCCGAAGAGTTCTCCTTCGACAGTACGGCGGAGCAGGGAGTACTCCGTCTGCAGCGCGATGACCGGCGCCCAGCCGCGGAACTCCGCAATGGAAGCTGCCCGCATGACCGCCCATGCGGGGGTGTTTGACAGGCCGATGTAGCAGACCTTGCCGACCCTCACGAGATCGTTGAGGGTCGAGATCGTCTCATCGATCGGTGTGTTCTGGTCTCAGCAGTGCTGCCAGTACAGGTCGATGTACTCAACACCGAGCCGCTCAAGTGATGCGTCAACTTGCTGGAGGACCGCCTTGCGGCCGGACCCCCCGCCGTTGGGATCGCCCGGGAACATATTGCGGGCGAACTTGGTCGAGATCACCACCCGATCGCGAAGCCCCGGACGCTTGGTGAGGTAGTCACCAATGATTCGCTCTGAATCGCCCTCCGAGTAGCCGTTGGCGGTGTCGATGAAGTTGCCGCCCGCGTCGAGGTATCGCGCAATGATGTCGGATGAGGTTTCGGCATCGGATCCCCAGCTAGGGTCGCCGAACGACATCGTTCCAAGCGCCAACGGGCTGACCCGGAGACCTGATCGTCCAAGGGTCCGGTATTCGTCGAGCTGCATATCTTTGCGCCTCTCTAGCTAATATTGACGGTGGGGCGCCGAGCAATCAGTTCAGCGATACGCTCACCAACGACGATGGTCGTAGCGTTGGTGTTCCCGCGGGGTGGCCGCGGCATTATCGAAGCGTCGGCTACCCGGAGGTTCTCTACCCCGTGCACTCGGCCTTCGTGGTCGACAACGGCGAGCGGATCGCCGGCCGGTCCCATGCGACACGTCGACGTGAGGTGCTTGCCGCTGTCGACGTTCTGTTCGATCCATCTGTCTAGGGCCGCGTCGGTAGCCAGCTCGTCGTCACCCGGGATCAGGCGCTCGGCTAGGATTGCCCGCATGTTTTCGTGCTCCGACAGGGTGATGGCCAACCGAACCGCTTCGCGCATCCGTCGGCGGTCGAATGGATCGTCGAGGAAGTTGAAGTTGATGCTAGGCCTGGTGTTCGGGTCCGGACTGACGATTCTCACTTCGCCGACCGACGATTCAGCATAGATCCCGGCCCAGAGCAGCAGCTTCTCAGTCAGCTGCACCTCGCGGATGAACATATCCGTGTGGATCGGGGAATTCTGCGCTGTGTAGCGAAGCATGCATTGTCCAGTGGGGTCGTCGGCGCCCATGACGAACTCAGGCCGGATCAGGAACCACAACGGTACCGCGGGGTGATCCTTCAAATTCTTGCCCACGCCTGGAAGATCACGGACTAGCGGGATGTCGAGAGGGAAAAGCTGTCCCGCCGCGCCGATCCCCGAACGCAAGAGCAACCAGGGTGAGCCAATCGCTCCTGCGGAGACGACGATCTCCGCACCTTCGATGACATGGCGAACGCCGTTCTGCTCGACCTCCACGCCTACGGCTCGATTGCCGTCGAACACGATCCTCCGGGCTAGCGTGTCTGCTGCGATCTCGAAGTTTGATCGCTCCCGCGCGGGCGTCAAATAGCCCAAGGCGGTACTGAATCGGATCCGATTCGGATTGTTGAAGGGCGACGGGCCGACGCCGGTCGACATCGGAAGGTTCGCATCGTCGAACTCGGGAAAGCCCTCCGCGCGGCACGCTTCGTAGTACGCCCTGGAGATCGGCGACCATTGTTCGCGGGGGTACCGATGGACGGGGATCGGCCCCTCCCTCCCGTGGTATTCCCCGCCGAAATTGGCATGCGTCTCGATCTTGCGAAAATATGGCAGCAGGTCTGAGAAGCTCCACCCGGAGTTGCCCTCCGCGGCCCAACCGTCGTAGTCATCCGGCACGCCTCGGATAAACAGCTGCCCGTTGATTGCACTCGAACCGCCAGTGACCAGTCCGGCCGGCAGGCGGAACTCCCGTCCTTCAGCGGTCGCCGTCGCGGCGTAGTCCCAATTGTGCGTGCGGGATACCACGAGGAGATGGCCGGTCCCATAGCCGAACTTCAGCTCGTCCGGGAGCGTCTCGAGATCTGGGTAGTCCGGACCGGCCTCAATGAGTAGCACTGACCGGTTCGTATTCTCGGAGAGTCGCGCCGCAAGGGCTGCCCCCGCAGATCCGGCACCGACAACCACCACGTCGTACGGCAAAATTAACTCTCGATCCAAGAAGGGCCAGGTACATCGCACTACCGACGGACGAACGACAACACAAGGGTCCTCGATCGGGACTGGCTGCTCAAGAACAAAAGTCGCCACATCCTGTGACACTTGTCAACCGCGCTCTCGGAGGCTTTAGCTCGCGCGGCTCATCAGAAAGCCGGTCAGAACCAGCCCGCTTCGCCTCCCCGTAGCGGCGTCAGTGTTCGTGGCTGGCCGCGGCCGGCGGCTCGCCAAACCTGCTGTCACGCGAACCTGCAGGGACCGCTGGTCGGCGACCTGGGCCGCCATCGCCGGCGATCGCTGTGACCCAGTTACCATGACGCAACACAAAGCGACTGGAGTCGCCAACTCCGGTGAGAAGAGTCATGGATGCCCAGCTGGACCCTTCAGAAGATGGGGTGCGTTGCCTGCGGCCGTCGAGGTCGAACCGCGGCGACTTCGAGCGCACAGGGAGAAGATGACCATGGAATGGGACGTGATCGTCGTTGGCGCCGGCGCCGCGGGACTTTCTGCGGCGATCTCCTCGGCTGACGCCGGGGCACGCGTGATCATGTTCGAGACCGAGTCCTTGGTTGGTGGATCGATGGCGCTGTCGGGCGGGGTCTTCTGCGCAGCCGGCACCAGCGTGCAGGCCGCGCTCGGCATCGAGGACTCGCCTGAGCGTTGGTTCCGCCACTACATGGACCTCAACCAGTGGGTGCTGCGCACCGGTCTTATTCGCACCTTCTGCGTGCAATCCACTGCGACGTTCGAGTGGCTGCTCGGGATGGGCCTGGAGGTGCCCGCCAAGCTTTCGGCGAGCGGGCAGCAACCGGGTGTTTTTTCCCTGCGCGAGGGGGAGATCAGACGCGGGCACGTGCCAGTCGGCGAGGGTTACGCGCTGACGGAGCTCCTGGACAAGGCCCGGCGTGATCGTCGCATCGACGTTGTCTTCAACACTCGCATTGAGCAGCTGATCATCGAGGACGGTCGGACGTGTGGCGTGGTCGCCGACGATGTCGAGGCTCGAGCCGACGCGGTCGTCATCACGACCGGCGGCATGGCCCGCAGCCCCGAACTGCTGCAGAAGTACTTCCCGGACGTCCGCATCGCTGGCGACGACCTGTTCGTGGTCTCCGGTCCGGGCAGCCGCGGTGACCACATCAGCCTCGGCGGCCAGGCCGACTGCTCGATCGTCGGCCAGGGCTGGGGAATGATGCTCGCCTGCGCCTATTTCCAGGGCCTACACCACACGCGGGCCGGCCACCCGCCGTTGTCGCGGCTGTTGGTGGACGGGTCAGGCCGCCGATTTGCGAACGAAGACGCAACGTACACCCCGATGTTCAACCTGCTGAAGCAGGCCGGCGGCTCGGCGTGGATGATCTTCGACGAGGCCGGACGCCTCGGGTTGGACCCCACCTACGCCAGCTGGACCCCGGACAATGTCCTCGCCGAGGTGGCGGCCGGACGAACCTTCCGGGGTGACGACGCGCGCGAGCTGGCGGCGCAAATCGGCGTTGCGCCGAGTGCGTTGGCGGCGACGCTGGACCGGTGGAACGCCACCCTGCCCGTCGGCACCGACCCGGACTTCGGTCGGGACGAGACTCTCGCCGCCTTGGCTTGCGGTTCGCCGGAGCCGATGTCCAAGCCGCCCTTCTACGCGGTGCGGGTGCTCCCGGCCCAGCTGATCCAGACCCACGCAGGCCTCGAGATCGACCAGCATGCGCAGGTGATCGACAACGTCGGCCGGCCAGTCCCGGGTTTGTACGCGGCCGGCGAGGCCGGTGGTGGCGTGCTCGGCCCGCACTACGTCGGCGCGACCGCGCTGGCCAACGCGCTCACGATGGGTCGGATCGCGGGCGCGAGCGCAGCTGCAAGGTAGGCAGGGCACCACCTGACGTATGGCAGCGGACGATCCTGCTGCCGCGGAGAAGCGAGGATCATCGATGCCGGGGACAGTTCTCGTCACTGGAGGCACCGGGTTCGTGGCCGGGTGGTGCATCGTCGAGTTGCTCCGGCGCGGGTACGACGTGCGGACGACGGTGCGCGATGCCGCCCGTGAAGCAACCGTCCGAAGCGCCGTGGCGAGCGCGATCGACGCCGGGGAGAGACTGACGATCCTGTCAGCCGACCTGACCGCCGACGAGGGCTGGGCTGACGCGGTGGCTGGCTGCGACTTTGTGTTGCATCCAGCGTCGCCGCTGCGCTCGAGCACCCCCGACGATCCCGAGTCGTTCATCATCCCGGCCCGCGACGGCACTTTGCGCGTCCTGCAAGCCGCTGTCGACGCGGGTGTGAAGCGGGTCGTCCTCACCTCCGCCTGCGCGGCGGCCAGTCCGCCGCCGGGCAGCACCGACCAGAACAGCGACGAGTCAGTGTGGACGGACCCGACTCTACCCAGCCTCACCAGCTATCAGCGTTCCAAGGCGATTGCCGAACGGGCCGCTTGGGACTTCCTGCATGATCACCACGGCCCGACAGCGCTCACGACCGTGCTGCCCGGCGCCGTGTTCGGCCCGGTGCTCGATCCGGGCACGGTCGGTTCCGTGCAGGTCATCGGTCGCCTGCTGGACGGCGGCGTCCGTATGCTCCCCCGGTTGCCCTTCCAGGTGGTTGATGTGCGCGACCTCGCTGACATCCACCTGCGTGCCATGACGTCGCCTGACGCGGCCAGCCAGCGGTTCATCGCGGTAGGGGACACCCTGTGGATGACCGAGATCGCGGCAATCTTGCGCGCGAACCTGGGGCCAGCGGCAGCAAAGGTGCCGACCCGCAGCATTCCCGACTTTGCCGTCCGGGTGCTAGCCCACTTCGACCCGGCTTCACGCGTGATGCTGGCCAGCCTCGGGCGCAGCCACCGGTACACCTCGGCCAAGGCCCGCCGGATCATGGGCTGGTCGACCCGGCCTGGCGCGGAGACCGTCCTCGACTGCGCTCGCAGTCTGCTCAAAGATCACGTCCGAATGTCAGAGGGCACAAATGGGAATGACCACTGACTCACCGCCCGTCACCGGCATCGGCCCGTCCGCGAACTCGTCGGTTGGCCCGGTCTTCGGCCGACCAGAGGAGGTCGGCTTCGCCGCCCAGCGCCTAGCGCGATTGGACGCGGCGATGCAGGCAAAGGTCGACGACGGCCGCTTCGCCGGTATCTCACTCGCCGTCGCCCGCCACGGCCAGCTCGTTTACGCTAAGGACTTCGGCGTCCAGGACATCACGACCGGTGCCGCGCTACGCAGCGACGCCGTCTTCCGCATCGCGTCCATGACGAAGCCCGTAACGGGCGTGGCCATGCTCCTGCTGTACGAAGAAGGCAAGTGGCAGCTGGACGACCCGGTCGCCCTGTTCCTGCCCGAGTTCGCCGATCTGACCGTCCTTGATCCCGGCGGCCGCCTCGTTCCGCCAGTCCATCCGATGACCATGCGCGAGCTGATCACCAACACCGGCGGCATCTGCGGTGACGCCGGGGTGGCCGGCCAGTTCGCCAACGGGCCCGGTAACGAGGTGCGACGCCTCTACCTCGACGCCGGTCTGACCGAGGGCACCATCGCCGACATGGTGGCCAAGATCGCCGCGATCCCGCTCGCGACCCAGCCCGGCACTCAGTTCCAGTACGGCCTGTCCCAGGACGTCCAGGGCCGCATCGTCGAGGTGCTGTCTGGCCAGCGGCTCGACGAGTTCCTGCGTACCCGGATATTCGAGCCGCTGCGGATGCCGGACACCGGCTTCGCGGTCCGGCCGAATGAGTTGCACCGGCTCGTTCCGCTCGCCGCGTACGACGGGTCGCTTTCGCTCGTCCCGTCTCGTCTCGCCTGGCCGGCTTTCCTTTTCGGCGACGGCCATGCGGACCAGACCCCCCGGTTCCTCTCCGGTGGCGGCGGCCTGTACTCGACGCTGGCTGACTACCTTCGCTTCGCCCAGATGCTCGGCAATCGCGGCGAACTCGACGGGGTACAGATTGTCGCGGGAACCTCGGTCGGCCTGATGGCCAGCAACCTCCTGCCGGTGGGCGTCCCTGTCGAGTTCCGGCAGCGCTGGGCCGGGCAGGGCTACGGCGTGGACGTGGGAGTCATTCTCGACCCAGGTCGGGCCACCTTCACTGGCGGACCGATCGGCACGGGCACCTTTCACTGGAGCGGCGCCCACGGCACCTGGTTCTGGGTCGACCCAACCTACGACATTGTCGTCGTGGGGATGGTCCAGCAGGAGTTCGCTGGCATCGTCCACATGGGCATCCCCCATCCCGCGCCGGATCTGCGCGCATTGTCTCGATCCCTCATCTACCAGGCTCTCACCGACCCTGCGGCGTGATGACGCCGCGAGCCGCGGATGTTGCTGAAGCCAGAGGGAGTGACCGGGCTCGGGGGCGCGGGTGACTCTTGTCGCTGCTCGGCGAGTTCCTTGGACGTAGTTTCGGACGACGCATCGTTCGTCGAAGAGGAGCGCCGCAGTGACTGCCGTGACCAGACCGCGTCCACAGGTCGGGACCGACGAGTTCAGTGTCCGACCACTGCCCATCATCTCGATCGACACACACATCGGGCCGCGCCTGGTCGAGGACCTCCGCCCGTACTGCCCGAAGGAGCACCTCGAGCTCTTCGACTCCTACGCCGCAGCCACGCTCGAAGCCCGCAAGGAGGAGCCGCCGGGCGGCTTCTTCGCCCGGGGGCGCACGGCCTTCATCGCGCAGCACGAGCTCAACATGCAGACCGACGGTCATCACGACATGGGCGCGCGCCTGGCCGATATGGACCGTGACGGCGTCGCGGCCGAGGTGATCTTTCACGGGAGCATGAACGGCGAGCCGCTCCCCTTCGCCGACGGCCTGTTCTTCGCCGGCAGCTTTCTCGGCGACGGGTATCCGGACGAGGCGCGACGTAAGCTGATCGCCGTCGGCGTTCACATGTACAACGCCTGGCTGGCCGACGCGATCTCGAACGAGCATGCTCGGCACGTCGGGTGCGCCCAGGTGCCGTCCTGGGACGTCGAGGCGACCCTGCGCGAGATCCGGTGGGCGCGTTCGGTGGGGCTGCGCTCGGTGAACTGGCCGACGCCGCGCCCGGGAATCCTCGAGTTCGACGACCCCGCGTGGGAGCCGGTGTGGCGGGCGTGCGAGGAGCTCGACATGCCGCTCACCACCCACTGCGGAGCGATCGTGCCCGGCTTGTTCTCGCGCGACATCGCGACGGTCCCGCACGCGCAGTCGCTGGTCCAGATGGAGTCGGGCGGTTGGCCGTCCCGCCGTGGCCTGCACCGCCTCCTGTTCAGTGGCGTCTTCGAGCGCTACCCCCGGCTTCGCATGGTGCTTACCGAGCAGGCCGGTGACTGGTGGTCGTACGCGATGCGCGAGATGGACTCCTCGTACGTCGACAGCTACACCGCGCTCAAGGACTACCTGCCGCTCAAGCCGAGCGAGTACTGCGCCCGCAACGTCTTCGTCGGAGCCAGCTTTATCTCGGCCGAAGAGGCGGCTCAGGCGGTGAACGAGGGCTATTCCGGCAACGTGATGTGGGGCAGCGACTACCCGCACCCTGAGGGGACGTGGGCCAAGGACGACCCGGACCGCACCCGCAAGCACCTCCGCTGGGCGTTCGCCGGCCTCGCGTCCGATCAAACCGAAGCGATCTTGTCCAGGAACGCGGCGCGGGTCTACGGCTTCGATCTCGACGAGCTGTCCAACGTCGCCGAGCGCATCGGCGCCCCCTCGCCCGACGAGATCTCCGAGTCGCTCACCCAGCTGCCGACCGGCTACTCCAAGGCGTTTCGGACGGTCGGCCCCTGGGCCTGATCCGGAATGGGCTCCGGCCAAGCGCGCGCAATGCGCTATCCAGCAGTGTTAGACGCGGTGCCGGGCGTGGTGTTCCATGGCAGCTCTTTCACCAGATCGTGTTCCCGCAATACGCCGCTCACCGCGGCGAGCGCGCGGATCGCGCGGGGAAGTCCCGCGTAGGGAACCGTCTGGTATATCGCCTCGACGATCTCAAGTGGGGTGAGCCCGGCTCCCAGTCCGGATGTCGTGTGGTTTGCGATCTGACGCTCGGTGTCGCCGAGGGCGGTCAGCACGCCGAGGATCACGAGTTGCCGCTTTGCCGCGTCGAGACCTGGCCGTGAGTGGATGTCGCCATAGGCGAACTCGGTGATCAGCGGAACGAGATCCGGGGCGACGTCCGCCATCGGGTTGGCGTACTGCCCCTCGGTCTGCGGGCCGAAACGCATGCTGTCCTGCCGCGCCTTGCCCCGCTCCAGACGATCCGACATGTCACGCTCCTCAACGTCGCTATCTAGGCCGGGCCGGTTCGCCGGCCGGCAGTCGTGGGTGATGTCGTGCGCATCAGCAGAGTCAAAACCTTCAGGAATTACCGGGCACAGCACTACGACCGAAGTCACGCTGCACGGTGGGTCTTGTTGCTGCCCACCGTGGCCCGGCCGCCCCGCTGATGCGAGTCACACTTTGTGGTGACGTTCGTCCTTGCTGGACCGCACCTCGCATTCGACGCTGACGGCCACGACGACCGAGGAGACCTCGATGGCAAAGACCGAGCACTCCACCTGCCCGGTGCACAACCTGGAACGCGACTACAACCCGTTCGTCGACCCGCAGCTCAACGATCCCTTCCCGGTGTGGGCGCTGGCCCGCTCGGAGAGCCCCGTCTTCCACAGCGACGTGCTCGATGCCTGGGTGGTGAGCCGCTACAGGGACATCGTGGAGGTTCTGCGCAACCCGGGCGTGTTCGGCTCGGTGGCCGCGCGCAAGATGTTCGCCCGCGACTGCCCCGAGGCCGACGCGATCCTCGCAGAGCTTCCGCCGCTGGAGGTGACGAATCCCCTTGCCTCCGAACCGCCGATCCACACCAAGCTGCGCCGTTACCTCCAGCCCGCATTCATGCCGCAACGAGTCGCCGCCTGGGAGTCGAATCTGAGCGGCATCGCGCACTCGATCATCGATACGTTCGAGTCACGCGGGCACGGCGACTTCCACGCCGACTACGCCTATCGCTACCCGCTGGTCGTCGTCTGCCGGCTGATCGGACTCCCCGCGGAATATCAGGACCAGGTCAAGGAATGGGCGAGCATGCGCGTTGACCTGCGCAATGCCGACCTCGACCCCGAGCAGCAATTGGTCGCCGCGCGGGCCCAGATCGACTACTACGAGTTCACCCTCGACCTGGTCACCCAGCGTCGCACGAACCCGGGGGATGACCTGCTCTCCTGGATCATCCAGGACAGCGACAGCAGCGACGACCCGCTCACCGATGCACAGCTCGCCTCGCAGGCGACCTCGCTGCTCACCGCCGGCCACGAGACGACCTCCTACTGGCTGACGATCACCATGCGCCGGCTGCTACAGAACCGCGAGCTCTGGGCCGCGATGGCCGCCGACGCCGCCACCCGCAACGCGGTGCTCGAAGAGGCGCTGCGCCTCGACGGCCCGGTGCAGTCCATCTGGCGCAAGACCAAGACCGAGGTCGAGCTCGGCGGCGTCACCATCCCCGCCGGAGCGCGCGTCTCGGTCGTACTCGCCTCCGGCAACCTCGACGCCGAGAAATTCGAGGCGCCCGAGGAATTCCGACTCGACCGGGCGAACGCCACCCATCACGTCACCTTCGGTCGCGGAATCCACACCTGCGTGGGGGCCGGCATCGCCCGGCTGGAAGGGCGAGTCTCGCTCGAAGCGCTCGCCACGCGGCTGCCGAAGTTGCGACTGGCGTCCGACGGCGGTGGCCTGACATTCAAGTCCAGCGCCACACAGCGGATCCCGCAGCAGCTCTTCGTTGAGTGGATGTGACGCGCAGCGGCACGGCGTCATGCTGTCGAGCATGAGAGTCATCGACGCCCAACTGCACGAGCCGACGATCAGGCTCGACTGGAGCGCAAGCGACGCGGCGACGCGGCGGCGACTACTGACCGAGGTCGAGCTGGCCACCATGGACGCCGTCGGCGTCGACTGCGCCGTACTGTATCCGGTCGACCTGGAATGGGCCGCCGAGGTGGTCGCCGAGCACCGGGAGCGGTTCGCCGTCGTTCCCGCGTTCGCCCCGGGCGGCGTGCTCACAGGCTTCACGCCCACCGGCGGGAACAGCGGCATCGACCCGCTCGCCCCCGACGTGGGCGACCAGATCGAAGCGCTGGCGGCCCGCCCGGGCTGGGTCGGGCTGAGGCTGATGGACGTACGCACCCTCCCGCCGCCGCCGGCCGGGCAGAGCCCGTACGCGCTATTCGACCGGGCGCTGCGCGCATGCCAGACTTTGCGCGTCCCGGTCTTCATGTCCACCGCCGGCGCGCTGCAGGCTCCCGCCGAGCTGACACAGCGCTATCCCGACTTGAGGCTCGTCGTTGACCATCTCGGCATCCGGCAGCCGCCGAGCTTTCCGCGCGACGAACCCCCGTTCGCCACGCTGCCCGACCTGCTCGCGCTCGCCGGCCAGCCGAACGTTGCCGTCAAGCTCTCCGGCGCGCCCACCCTCTCCGAGCAGGACTACCCTTACCCCGACCTATGGCCGCACCTGCGGCGGATCGTCGACGCGTTCGGGCCGGACCGGATCATGTGGGGATCGGACATTTCGCGAATAACCGGCCAGATCGGTTTCGACGTCACCTTCCCCGCCGCCGGGGACAGGTACCCGGGGAAGCACACCTACGCGCAGGCGGCTGGCTACCTGCGCGACTGCGCGGACCTCACGCCGAGCGAGAAACGCTGGCTGCTCGGCGCAACCGCGCAGAAGATCCTCGGTTGGCCGGCGGACTAGGAGAGCATCGAGATGTCCTCGCTTAACCTGTCACGGACAGCGCTTCCATCGCTCTCGGGCGGCACGATCGCGATCACCGGCGGCGCGAGCGGCATCGGCCGCGCCACCGCCGAGCTGACCGCGCGGGCCGGTGCGCACGTCCTGGCCGGCGACACGAACGACGCCGCGCTCGCCGCGCTCGCCGGGTTCGCGCAAACCGAGGACCTCGCCATCGACTGCATGCCGTTGGACGTCAGCGAGCCGGACAGCGTGGCCGAGTTCGTGAAGACTGCGGCAGGCGCCGCCGAACCGCTCACCGGCGTGGTCTGCTCGGCCGGCATCGCGCCGGACGTGCCGACCCAGGACATGACACTCGAGCAGTGGAACCACGTTCTTACCGTCAACCTCACCGGCGCCTTCCTCACCGCGCAGCATGCCATCCGCGTCATGGCCGGGCACCGTCGCGGCGGATCGGTCGTCACCGTAGGCTCGGCCGTCGGCACCACCGGACGCGCTGCGCTCGCGCACTATGCGGCGTCCAAAGGTGGTCTGGTCGCGCTCACCCGCTCGCTCGCGCTGGAGTTCGGGCCCGACAACATCAGGGTGAACTGCGTGTCCCCAGGCGGCGGCGTGAACAGTCCGCTGATGTGGAGCCGGATGACCCCCGAGCAGGTCGCCGACCGGACGGCGCGCTCGCCGTTGCGAAGGCTCGGGCAGCCGGAGGACGTCGCCCGCTGCATCGGATTCCTGTTGTCGGATCTCGGCTCCTGGATCACCGGGCAGAACCTCAACGTCAACGGCGGATCGTTGATGTGGTGACCGTTGCGCGACGCAGGTCGTCGCGCAACCAGGTGAGTCCCGCGCAAGGACCGCTCGTACTTGGTGATTCAGCTCACTTGGACGGGTGATCGGAGTCGTTGCGCCATACACGGCGCAGGTCAAGCATTAGCGCAGCCGCCGGCGGTCTGGCCCGGCGATTCCCAGAGAGGTCCGACGTGAGAAAGCTCGCCATGTTTCTCGCGGTGCCTACCGCGATCATAACGCTCGTGGCCGGGTGTTCGTCCTCAGGTCACAGTTCGGGCTCGCAGACATCCCGGGCAGCAAACTCCGGCCCGGCGCCGACAGGCACGCCGATCCCGGTCGGCGCGATCGGTGTGTTCAGCGGCCCGCTGGCACAGTCGTCCCTCGATGCCAAGTCGATCATGCAGGCCTGGGCTGCATCGGTGAACGCAGCCGGCGGCATCGACGGCCACCCGATCAAGCTCTACATCGTCGACACCACCGGCAGCCCCGCGGTCGGCCTGACCGGGATGAAGACGCTGGTCGAGCAGGACCACGTCGTCGCGATCGTCGGCAGCGCCGACAACAACCCGACGTGGGAGTCGTACGTCGACAAGAAGGGCATCCCGGTCGTCGGCGGCGGGCAACTCGCGATCCCGTTCATGACCGACCCGAACTGGTTCGGCATCGGCGGCAACCTGGTGTCGGTTTTCCAGGGCATCGTAGATTTGGCGCAGAAGGGGGGCCCGAAGACGGCGATCTTCTACTGCGCCGAGGCGCCCGGCTGCGCGGCGGCCGCGACCCTGGAAGGCACGCTCGGCAAGCCGAAGAACGTCTCAGTGGCCGTGTCGCAGGGTGTCGCGGCCTCGACGTCGGACTTCACCGCGCAGTGCGAGGCGCTCAAGAGCGCCAACGTGAACTCGTGGGACCTCTCGGTCGCGTCCGCCCTGATGCCGCGCTTCGTCAGCCAGTGCAAGACGCTTGGCTTCAGCGCCCCGCTCATCGAGCCAGGCACGACAGCCGGGTCGCAGCTCACCAGCCAGGCCGGCTTCAACGGCGTCACGTGGATCGACGCGTGGGCCGGCTTCTTCGACGAGTCGACTCCGGCGACCAAGGCCTTCCATGCGGCGCTCGCGAAGTACGCGCCAAGCGTCGGGTCCACGTCGCTGCCGCTCAACTCCGTCGGCATGGGCGCATGGATCTCGGGCAAGCTCTTCGAGGCAGCGATCAGGGCGAGCGGCGCGACGCCGACCACTACGATCACGTCAGACCTGGTGAAGAAGGGCCTGTACGCGCTCAAGGATGAGACGCTCGGCGGCTTGACCACCCCGCTCACCTACACCGAGGGCAAGCCAACGCTGTTCAACTGCTACTTCCAGTACACGATGAAGGACAACAACTTCGTCACGGCGGACAACATGAAGCCGACCTGCGCCGACGGCGCGACCGACAAGCTGATCGCCAGCATCGCGGCAGGCTTCACGAAGTAGGCAGGCACAGCTGACGAGAGGACGAGTTTCGTCACGGCGCTGCGCTTCGCGAAGACAAGCCTGGTCGTGTTCGCGAGATGCAGCGCCACGACCCGCTGTGAGCTTTTCAGCAGAGTAATCGCCATCGCTATCGTCAGGGGTGTCGTCACCGCTGGCGTGCCCGTGGAGGTTGGTTGTGGACTCGATGGACCTGTCGTCGATGCTTTTGCCCGGGCTGGAGGGCCACGGCGTCGCCGTGACGGGAGGGGCCAGCGGCATCGGCCGCGCGACAGCGATCCTCGCGGCACGCTCGGGCGCATCCGTCGTTGCCGGCGACATCAACGAGCAGGCACTCGCCGAGATGGAGCAGTACGTCAAGGCGGAAGATCTGCCGATCCGGTGCGTGCGCCTCGACGTGGCCGACGCGGTCAGCGTTGCCGGGTTCATCGCCGCCGCCGACGCCGAGCATAACCTGCACGGCGTCGTCAACGCCGCAGGAATCGCGCGGGAGACGCCCGCACTCGACGTCTCCCTCGAGATGTGGAACCACGTACAGGCGGTACTGCTCACCGGCCCGTTCCTGGTCGCCCAGGGCGCGGCGAAGATCATGGTGGAGCGCGGCACGGGCGGGTCGATCGTGAACGTCTCCTCGGCGGCGGCAACCGTGGGGCACGTCAACCTGACCCCGTACACGGCGGCCAAGGCCGGCTTGGTCGGGATGACAAAAGCGCTCGCGCGGGAGTGGGGCCAGTACGGCATCCGGGTGAACTGCGTGTCCCCTGGCGCCGTGGACACCCCGCTGTACTGGGCGCAGGACACGCACCACGACGACATCAAGCGCCTGCCGATGCAACGCATCGGCACACCGGACGACCTCGCCCTGGCAATCGGGTTCTTCCTCGCCGGCCAGAGCCCGTGGGTTACCGGACAGAACCTCAACGTCAATGGTGGAGCGCTGATGTACTAGTGCCGGCCGGCACGACCCCGGGCGCGTGGCGCTGGGCCCTCTGCCGCTAATGCATTCGGGCGAGGAGGATCCGTGGCCTTCACGACGAGTCGTATTCCGTTCGCTGATCGCAAGGGCTTGCCGGTGTGGCCCAACGGAGCGCGCATGGCGGTGCTGGTCTACACCGCGCCCGAGCAGTGGATCTGGGACGGCAACGCGCCGATCGCGCCGCTCGGCACGTTTGCCGCCGGGCGTTCCGCGAAACCGTCCTTGAGCACGCGCAGCGCCGTCTCGTACGGCTACAACGTGGGACTGCCGCGGCTAGGCGAGATCTTCCGCGAGTTCGGCATGAAGGTCACCCTGTGGGCCAGCGGCGTGACCGCCGAGCAGCACCCCCGGGTGCTCGCCGATCTGCTGCGTGACGGGCACGAACTGGGCGCACACGGGTACTGGCAGGGACAGGTGATGGCCTCGCTAAGCCGCGCGGACCAGGAGGCCGCTATAGGCAAGACCGTGCAGCTGCTGACATCGGTGGCGGGTAGGCGTCCGACCGGCTGGGTGTCGCCCGCAGCCGAGTCGAACGAGGACACCCTGGAGCTGCTCGCCGCGGCCGGCTTCGACCACCACGGCGACCTGCAGGACGACGAGCTACCCTACTTCGTGCACGTCGGCGACACCGACTTGGTCGAGATCCCGTACCGGCTGGTGGGCAACCTCAACGACCTGTCGCTGCTGGTGCGCAACGTCAACAGCGTGTCGGTCGCGACTCAGTTGCTCACCGACGCCTTCGACGCGTACTACCGCGCCGCTGGGGATCGTCCGCTGCTGTTCAACTACGGGACACATCCGTACGTGAGCGGCCGTCCGGACACCTCGCAGATCCTGCGTAACCTGCTAACGCACATTCATCGCCACGACGACGTCTGGGTGACCAACTACGGCGAGATCGCGGCGTGGTGGCGGCGGACGTTCGCGTCGAAGGTGCAGCGCGAGAGCGGCATCATCGACGTCAGCAACTGACCGCCGATGGTCAGCCCTCGTCGATTTCGATGGCGAAGGCGGGGCACGCGAAGGCCGCGTTGCGGACCTGGTCATGCAGGTCAGCGCTCGGCTCTACAGTCAGCACGATGACCTTGCCGTCCTCGTCGAGGTCGAACGCGGTGGGCGCGGCGACCACGCATTGACCCGCCCCGACGCATGCTTCCAGGTCGACGCGTATCTTCACCGAATCTCCAATCGTCACCCAACGGCGAGCGGTGCGGGCGGCGCGCTGTCACCTCGTCTCGGCAGCGCACTTGCTAAGGAACGCCAGTGCGTCCTCGCTGAACTGCGCGGACCGCTCGATGTGCGGCAGGTGCCCGCACTCGTCGTAGACACGCAGCTCCGACTTCGGGATCCGCGCCGCGATCGCGTCGGCGTAGCCGGGCTCGCGCAACTTGTCCGCGGCGCCCGCCACCACGAGCGTCGGGCAGTCGATGTCTTCGTACGGCGTCTTGTCTGGCTGCCCCTCAGCGGTGCGCGGCGGGGAGCTCGGCGAGCGGAACCGGGCGGCCGCGGTGGCTTCCCACGCGCCGGCGATCAGTGCCGTCTCGTAACGGCGCTGGACGTACCCGTCGTCTTCGGCCCAGGCCTGGTCGTGGAACAGCACCCGAACGATCCGGCGCATGCCCTCCAGCGTGCAGTCGTAGTCCACGATCTCCTGGCGGGCGGCGTTGTTCGGCACGAACCCGCCGCCGGCCGAGAGGATCATTGCCCGAGCCACGAAGCCGGGGGGAGTCCGCGCGACCTGGCGTGACAGCACGCTGCCTCCCATCGAGCTGCCGATAAAGAACGCTGGCCCCACATCAAGCGTCTCCAGGACCCGTCGCAGGTGCTGCACTCGCCGCTCGCTACCGCTCTCGAAGTCATACACCTTGGCCGACCGGCCGAAGCCGAGCCAGTCCGGCGCTATGACATGGAACTGCTCGGCCAGCGCGTCGATAATGTGCTCCCAGGAGAGCTCCGCCGACGCGCCGTACTCCCCGCTGTGCAGTAGCACCAACGGCAGGCCGTCACCTGCTTCGAGATAGTGCGTGCGGATCTGGTCGACGACCACGAACCGGGATCGGACGTCGTCAGACATCGCTGACACGGTCACCTCCGTCGGTCGGCGTGGCGGGGCCTGCTAGCCGGCACTGCGGGTGTGCGCCGGTAGCGAGGAACGGGTACGCGAGCTCCTGCCCGCACACTCTGCACAGCTTCTCGGGCCGGATACCGCCTCGGGAGGCGAGCAGGGCGTCGCGCGCGATCAGCTTCGGCCCGATTATCTCGGCCAGCATGACCGTGATCGGCAGCGTTACATTGCGCTGGCTTCCGGCCAGCGCCGCGTAGCGCAGGTCCTTCGCGGTCATCTCATACATGGCCGGCGTGCCGGCGAGGGTGTGCGTGGTGCGCAGCCGGTCGTAGCGGCCCCAGGTGCGAATGCCGTGCGAATCACCGGCGCTGACCGTGATGAACTCGACGGCGGCGTCCTCGGAGATGCCATAGGCGCCGGCGAGCTGCATCGCCTCCACCTGCACCACGTACTGGCCCATCGCAAGCAGGTTGTTGACCAGCTTCCCGGCGCTGCCCGCGCCGACCGGGCCGACATGGAAGACGATGCTGCCGATCGCGTCGAAAATAGGCGAGCAGCGCTTCATGTCGGCGTCCCCGGCGCCGACAAGCACCGTCAGGGTGCCCAGCGCGCTCTTCTCCGCACCGCCGCTGACCGGCGCGTCGACGAATGCGACGCCGGCCTCTGCGGCGCGTTCGCCGAGCTTGATTACAGTCTCGGGCAGCACAGTGCTGCTGACGATGATCGTCTCGATCCGGCCGGGATCGTCCAGCAGGGCGCCGACCACGGAGCTGACCTGCTTGTCGTCGAGCACCGTGACCGCGACGACCTCGCACCTGGCCGCGAGATCAGCAAGATCGACGGCCGCGCCGGCGCCGGCGGCGACCATCGGGTCCACTGCCTCCCGCCTGGTATCGCAGACGACCACCCGGTAACCCGCGCGCAGCATGGATCCGGCGATGCCCGACCCCATCGCGCCGGTGCCGACCACCCCGAACGTCGTGCCGCCCGGCGTGTACGCGGCGTCGCTTTCAGTCACGGCCTCACTCCCTTCCCGGGCCGGCCCAGGCGCAGGCCGGCGGGCGGCGCACTGACGCTCACATTTCCTCCCGACCTGTTCGATTCTCCCGACGACCCTGCGGCCAAGGCTTCTGTCAGCGTGGCGGAATGTCAGTGATCGGAGTCACGGGCGCGCGCAACCTAGGTTCTGCGCACCGGCGGCGCCGCTTGCCACCCTGTCGGAGGAACAGCCACGGCCCAAGGGACGGCGACGTGCTATCGGCAGGAATCATCGGTCTGGGGGAGATGGGGTACGCGTCGGCTGAACGGCTGGCCGCCAAGGATTGCGTGATGGTCGGCTTCGACCCCAGCCCGGAACGTGCCTCGGCCGCGAAAGAGCTGGGCCTCACCATGGTCGACAGCCCGGCCGCGGTGATGGACGGCTGTGACGGGCCGGTGCTGCTCAACGTCGGCACCGTCAGGCACGCGGACGCGGCCTGGCGCCGGCCCGACGGGGCGCTCACGCGGATAGCGGGCCGCGTCCTCGTGGTCATGAGCACCCTCTCCAAACCTGAGGTCGAGCGCATGGCGGCCGAGGCCCGTGCCGCCGGCGGCTACGTGGTGGACGCGACCCACTCGGGCTCACGGCCCGCCGCGCGGACCGGCACGCTCGTCTTCTGGCTCGCCGGCGACCCCGCGGCGCTCGACGGCGCCCGTCCCGTGCTCGAATTGCTCGGCACTTGCCTCAACGTCGTCGGAGCCGAGCCGGGCATGGCGCAGGTGGTGAAGCTGATCAACGCGGTCGGCCTCGCGATCAACATGACCGGCGCGTCAGAGATGATCGCGATGGCGAAAGCTCACGGCATCGACGACACGACGCTGATGAGCGTGATCGAGCTGTCAAGCGGGTCGAACTACGTGACGGTGAACTGGGACTGGGTCGAGCCCATGATCAAGAAGCACAACGTTGAGAACCTGCACAAGGACCTGCGCGCGGCGCTCGTCGACGCCACCGAGGCGGACCTGACGATCCCGGTCACTTCGGCTGTCGCCAACGCGCTCCGTTCGACCTGGCCGCGCGTGCCGTGAGAGTGATGAGGTGAGCCACGTGAGAACCGAGCCCCGCGCCGCGTGGTATCGAACGCTCAGAGGAAGGTGAGATCGAGCATCTCCTCGCTCACCGACCAGAGCCGTGCAGCGGTCTCGGGGTCAACGGCGTACGGCATGACGCCCTGCGCGAGGCTGGGGTTGCGGTCCGTGGGCGCCGGCTCGTCACCGGAACGCAGCGGGGCGATGTCGCTGTTCTCGCAGTAGACGCCGCCGAGCCCGTCGAGTTTCGGGCTGGTCGCGCACCACACGCTCGTCGCCGCACCCTGCGCGACGCTCTTCAGGTTCCGGCTCGGGTCCACGATCGGCTGGCCGTTCTGGTCCAGCACGCCGATGCGGCGCAGCTCCTCGTCGGAGGTGTGCTTGGCCAGCGGGGTGTACGCGCTGCCTGGGTGCAGCGCGAACGCGCGCACGCCGTGCTCCCGGCCGCGGCGGTCCAGCTCGACCGCGAACAGCACGTTCGCCGTCTTCGACTGGCCGTACCCTTCGAGCGGCACGTACTCACGCTGCTCGAAGTTGATGTCGTCGAAGTGGACGGTCGAGTAGCGGTGCCCCCACGACGAGACCGACACGACGCGCGCGCCGCCCGCCGCGGCTAGCGCGGGCCAGACCCGAGCCGCGAGCTGGAAGTGGCCGAGATGGTTGGTGGCGAAGTGTGATTCGCAACCGCGGGCGTCGCGCACCAGCGGACCGCCCATGATCCCGGCGCTGTCGACCAGGATCTGCAGCGGGCGGCCGGTCGCCGCGAAGTCGCCAGCGAACGCGTCGATCGACACGGGGTCGAGCAGGTCCATCTGGCCGATCTCGACACCGTCGATGCCTTCGAGGGTCGCGGCGGCGCGCGCGATGTCGCGGGCCGGAACGACGACCGCGGCCCCGGCGGACGCCAGCGCGCGCACCGTCTCGACGCCAAGTCCGGACGCGCCGCCAGTGACCAGCGCGGTCTTTCCGCTGAGGTCGATTCCGGCAATGACGTCCGCGGCGGTCGAGGCCGCGGTGAAGCCGGAGTGCAACGGAGTCTGCTGCGTGCTCATTCGATGCTCCTGACTGTTGTGATGATGGCGAGCTCGCCGAGCTCTCCGGGGTCTCGCCGCAACGGCAGGACCGTGCAGGAGTCGCGCCCGGTCGCACCCTAGAACACCCGCGCGCATCTGGTCGGTGACCCAGCGCACCTCCGACGGCGACCAGTGTTCCGCGGGGTGGCGTCGGTAACATTGCTCACTTTCGCTCGTGACGCCGGTCGTAGGCGCGCCCTGCGACAGAGGCCACAATCGATCCCGCCAGCGGGCAGATGACCATTCCGACTCCGCGCCGAGCGTGCTGGCAGGTGGACATCGCCGGTAGCACCGCAGAAGTCAGCGAAAGGGGCCAGCGTGCCGATCGAGCGCCGAAAGCTGAATGCCTGGGATGCCACGGTCGCCGTGGAAGACCACGGCTCGGCCGACGGAACCGCTTCCACCGTGATCGTGCTGCACAGTGAGGAAGGGCCGCAGTCTGCGGCTGCACTGACCGCGGGGCTCACCCACGAGAACCGCGTGGTGCTCCCGTCTCACCCAGGCTTCGGCGGCGAGCCCAGGGTGCCGGGCGCGGACCGGCCGCGCGATCTCGCCTATATCTACCTCGATCTGCTCGACCAGCTCGAGGTAGACGAGTGCGCGATCGTCGCGTCGTCGCTCGGCGCCTGGATCGGCTTCGAGATGGCCGCCATGGAGCCGCGCCGGTTCCGTTCGATCGTCGCGGTCAGCCCGGTCGGGGTGAAGTTCGCCGGCCGGACGGACCGGACCTTCGGCGAGGTGCTCGTGGGGCCGGCCGACCAGATCACGCAGATGCTCTACCATGACGCCGCGCTTGATCCATGGCGCGAGCGCGCCGGCCCGGACGACGTTGTGCTGCGGATGGAGCAGAAGGAGTCGTTCATGCACTACGTCTGGGAGCCGTACCTGCACGACCCGGCGCTGCGGCGGCTGCTGCCGCGGATCAGCCCGCCGGTGCTGATCGTGACCGGCGAGAGCGACCGCTTCGTCACGGAGGACTACTACCCCGCGTTCACTGCCGCCCTTCCGTCGGCCGAACTCGTGCAGGTGGCCGCGGCCGGGCACTACCCGGAGATCGAGCAGCCGGCCGCGACAGCGGAGTTCGCGGCGCAGTTCGTCGCCAAGAATGACAGCGATCGGGTACACACCCGCACGGGAAGGGGCGGCCAGCAGTGAAGACCTGGTATTTCAGCGAGTGCCCGTACCCGAACCTGCCCGACCCATCGACGTACGACTCGATCCGGGTGTCGCTGCCGAACGCGCTCTACGACCCGACCGTCGGCGCCGGCCTGTACGACGTGTACCTCGACCTGTGGCAGCAGGCAGACGAGCAGGGCCTGGACGTGATGACCAACGAGCATCACGCGACCGCTACCTGCCTGGTGCCGGCGGTCCCGATCGTCGCCGGCATCCTGGCCCGGATCACCAAGCAGGCGCGCATCCTCATTCTGGGCAACCCGATCGCGAACCGCCGCGACCCGCTGCGCGTCGCCGAGGAGATGGCGCTGATCGACAACCTCTCCAAGGGACGCCTGGAAGTGGGTTTCGTCCGCGGCGTGCCGTTCGAGGTGCTGCCGGCCAACAGCCGCCCGACCGGCATGCACGATCGAATGTGGGAGGCGCACGACCTGATCCTCAAGGCATGGGACGTGCACGACGGCCCGTTCAGCTGGGAAGGCACCTGGCACCACCGCTACGTCAACATCTGGCCGCGGCCGTACCAGCAGCCGCGCCCGCCGGTCTGGGTCACCGGAACCAGCGTCAGCAGCGTCGCCCCTATCGCGCAGCACGGACACACGATGGCGTCGTTCGTCACCGGCCACGAGATGACCAAGGCGCTCTACGGTGAGTACCGCAGGCACTACGCGGCAGCCAACGGCGGCGCGGCCTGCCCGGACGACCGGCTCGCATACGGCGTGCAGGTGTACGTCGCCGATAGCGAGGAGGCCGCCCGCGAGGGCGCGATGGCGCTGCGCTGGTACTTCGATGCGAACAAGGTGCCCGGCTACCTCGCCTCGCCGCCGGGATACAACCCGCCCAAGCGGATGGCGGCGGCCGGCACCTCGACCGTGCCCATCCCGCAGGCCCGCCAGGCCAAGGGCCAGCCGTTCGAATGGCTGGTGGACAAGGGCGTGCTCTTCGGCGGCACACCGGACCAGGTGGTCGACCAGATCACCAGGTTCTACCACGCCGTCGGCGGCTTCGGGAACATCCTGATGATGGGCCACGCCGGACAGATGACCTATGCGCAGACCTCGCGCAGCCTGAAGCTGTACGCGACCGAGGTGCTGCCGCGGCTGACCGAGCTGCAGGCGCCGGCCGGCACCGGCGCCGTCGCCTAGCAGCGATGACGACGTCGCTCAGCCCCACCGGTCGGGCAGCGCGGATGATCACAGATCTGAGCTCGCGCCAGTGTAACCTGGAAGGTCACATGACGAGCGGACAGAGGGGTCCGATGTCGCAGGATGGCGGGCGGCACCAGCAGGATCCGGCAGTGCGTGCCGCGTGGGACGAGAGCTTCCTCGGCGGCATCCCGGGCAGTGCCATCCGCAACGAACTGCTTTCCGACGCGGTGACCTCGACGTTCGCCACCGGGGACCTCGTCCGGGAGATCGACTTTCAGTGGCTGCTGCCGGAGCCCTATCCGGTGACCCTGGTCGTCGAGGGTGTGTTCCGCGGCTACCTGGGCAGCCCGAACGGGCGTCAGGCCACCGTCCAGTACATGCGCCAAGGCGACACCTGGGGGCTGGTCCGGACGCTGAGCGAGAAGCCGGTGTTCGACCAGCGGCTGCGCTTCCAGGCGCTGGTGCCCTCGCGAGTGCTGCTCATCCACGGCGCCAGGTTCATGTCGGCGGTGCAGTCCCATCCGGCGGTCGGTGTCGCCCTTGCCCGCGAGCTCGCCCGGATCGTGATGCTACGGACAAGGGCGCTGGAATCGAGCGTATTCTCCGATACGTCCACGCGCGTCGCACAGCACATCGTGCAGCTCGCGGAGAAGGACCCGTCCTCAGGTATCCCGACCGTGTGGCTATCCCAGCAGGAGATGGCCGATGCCGTCGGCACGGTGCGCGAGGTAGTGACCCGCATCATCGGTCAGTTCCGCTCGCGCGGCATCGTCCAGTACTCGGGGCGCCGGCTGGAGATCCTCGATCTGGACGCGCTGACTCGCGAGAGCCAGACGAGCTGACCGTTGGCCGCGGTCGACATCCACGGCCACTGCGTCCCGCGGGCGTTCCTCGATGAGGTGGTGGCTTTGCAGCCGTTCGGCGTGCGGGCCGAGGCGCACGTCGGCCGCTATTTGGTGACGATGCCCGGCCGGGAGACGTTGCGGCCGGTCGCCGGCGTCATGCTGGACGGGCCGGATCGGTGGGAGTGGATGGCCAGGCAGGGACTCACCCACCAGATCGTCGGCCCGTGGCTGGACATCCAGGGTCAGGAACTGCCCGCGCGTGACGGCGCGCAGTGGGCGCGCCTGCTCAACGACGCGCTGGCGCAGCTCGCCGCCGACACGACGCTGCCAGGTGAACCGCCACGCCTGTCGGCGTATGCGACGCTGCACCTGGCCGACGCCGGGCTCGCCGCGGACGAGTTGCACCGCGCGGTCGGGGACCTGGGGCTGCGCGGCGCGATGATCCCCGCGACGCTGCCGAGCGGCTCGTTGTCCGAACCCCGCTACGACACGCTGTGGGCAGCCGCCGTCGAGCTCGGCGCGCCGATCATGGTGCATGCCACGACCCAGTCGCCGGCCACCGAGTTGCTCGCGCGGTACCCGTCGCTGAGGGGCCTGTTCGCGCGGCATGTCGAGGCCAGCCTGGTGACCGCCGAGCTGATCGTGTCGGGAGTGCTGGATCGGTTCCCGCAGCTACGGTTCATCGCCGTGCACGGCGGCGGGCTGCTGCCCTACCAGGCCGGGCGATTCGACAACGACACCCGCGACGCCCGCGGCAGGACGGACGGCCCGCGCGACCCGTCGGAGATCCTGGCCTCGCTCTACTACGACACTGTGCTGATGACGAAGACGGCGATCAGGTTCCTGATCGACTACGCCGGACCGGACCGGGTGATGGCCGGCTCCGACTTCGGCGCCGCCCCGGCCGAGCGCGGCGGCGTGTCCGTTTCGGGCGCGATCGTGGCGGCGCAGGCCGGCCCCGCGGTCACCGCGGCGATCCTGCACGGCACGGCGGAGCGCGTCTTCGGCCTGAACCTCCATCGCCTATAGCCGCGGCGGATCCATCAGCGTGCGCACGCACGCGACGAGGAGGTTGTGGTCGGAGATCGCGGCGCTCAGTGACTCAGCTCACCGACTGCCGTGACAACGATCGTTGCGTCCGCACGTCCGCTAGAGAGAGCATTTACCGCCACCCCGGTCGCTATCGACGCGCCACAGGACAGGGGGTAACCGGACTTGCTGCCCTTCATCATCGCCGGTCTGACAACAGGTTCGGTGTATGCGCTCGCCGGCGTCGGGCTGGTTCTGACGTACAAGACATCCGGCGTGTTCAACTTCGGCCACGGCGCCTTGGCGACCGTCGCGGCCTACGCGTTCTACACGCTGCATGTCCAGCACGGCATGCCGTGGGTGCCGGCCGCGGTCATCTGCGTCTTCGGCATAGGGCCGCTGCTCGGCCTGGGCCTGGAGCTTATCGTCCGGCCGCTTGCGAAGTCGGGCTTGTCGGTGCGGGTGGTGAGCACCGTCGGCGTGCTGCTGATCATCCAGTCGCTGGCGGTCATCATCTACGGCACGTCGGTGACGCGCATCGTGCCGCCGTTCCTGCCGGCGCAGACGTTCCACATCGGCACGACCGCGGTGACGATGGACCGCGTCATCGTGTTCGCCGTCGGCGCGGTCGCGACGGCAGCCCTCTATATCTACTTCCGCGTCGCGCGCACCGGCGTCGCGATGCGGGCAGTTGTCGGCGACCCCGACCTGCTCGACATCGCCGGGACGAGCCCGGTCACGGTGCGCCGCTGGGCGTGGGTCATCGGCGCCACCTTCGCGGCGGCTTCAGGCGTCCTGCTGGTCCCCTTCCTCACTCTCGACGCGACAACGCTGACTTTCCTCGTGGTGGCCGCGTTCGGCGCCGCCGCGGTGGGCTCCTTCAGCAACCTGCCGGGCACCTACATCGGCGGGCTGGCGATCGGCATCGGCGCGGCGCTCGCGACGAAGTACTTCACCACGGGCGTGCTCAGTGGCCTGGCATCCTCGCTGCCCTTCCTGGTCTTGTTCGTGGTGGTGCTCGTGTCGCCGCGCCGGCGCCTCGCGGAACGCGCGCCGGTAGTGCCGCGCAACCGCGCGGTCTGGACCACGCCCTGGCAGGTCCGGGGGGTGTTCTGCCTGGCGGCGCTCGTGTTCTTGCTATTCGTCCCGTCCTTCGCCGGATTCCACCTCGGCGACTGGACGCGCTTCCTGGCGCTGACCGTGCTGTTCCTCTCGCTCGGCCTGCTGGTGCGCACCTCGGGCCAGGTGTCGCTGTGCCATGCGAGCTTCATGGCGATCGGCGCGTGCGCGTTCTCGCACCTGGCCGTCGACCACGGCTGGCCCTGGTTCGCCGCCTTTCTCGCCGCCGGCGTCATCGCTGTGCCGATCGGCGCGCTGCTCGCCATTCCGGCAATCCGGCTATCCGGCCTCTTCCTCGCGCTCGCCACATTCGGCTTCGGGATCCTTCTGCAGTACATGTTCTATCCGCAGAGTTACATGTTCGGAAGCCTCGGCCTCGGCGTCACAGTGCCGATGCCGAATTGGCGGGCGATCGGGCTCACCGGAACCGACAAGAGCTACTACTACTTCTGCCTGGTCATCCTCGTCGTCGTCACCGGACTGATCGTCGCGATGACCCGCAGCCGGCTCGGCCGCCTGCTGCGCGCGCTCGCCGACAGCTCGGTCGGCCTGGCTACCAGCGGTACGTCGATCAACGTCACGCGCGTGCTGGTCTTCTGTATCTCGGCGTTCATCGCGGCATGCGCGGGCGTGCTCGAGGCGGGCGCGATCGGTCAGGCGACAGCGGAGTCTTATCCGCCGCTGAACTCGCTGCTATTTTTCGTGCTCACCGTCATCGGCCTCGGTGGCGCGCCGTGGTACGCGCTCGGCGGCGCGGCCGGCACCTCGATCATCGCCTCGTACATAAACAACGCCAACACGAACAACTGGCTGTCGGTGCTGTTCGGCGTTTCCGCCATCATCTTGGCGCTGACCCAATCGCATTCGGGCGTGCATCCAAAGCTGCAGCGCGCCATCGACCGGCTCGTCCGGCGCAAGCCGCCGCACCGCGAGGCGGGCGACGGCGCCGACGCGCGGCTGACGCCCGGCCGGGTCGAGCCGGGCTCGTTGCGGGTGGACGATCTGCGCGTCGCGTTCGGCGGTCTGGTGGCCGTCGACGGCGCCACGATCGACGCGCCGACCGGCCGGATCACCGGGCTGATCGGCCCCAACGGCGCCGGCAAGACGACGGTGTTCAACGCTTGCTCCGGGCTGAACCGGCCCAGCCGTGGGAAGGTCACCCTTGACGGCGCGGACCTGCTGCGGATGAGCACGTCGAGCCGGGCGCGGCGGGGCATGGGCCGCACGTTCCAGCAGATGGAGTTGTTCGACACGCTGACGGTGTGGGAGAACGTCGCGCTCGGGCTGGAAGCGAAGTTTGCCGGGCCGAACGTCTTCCGCCACCTGGCCAGCTCGCGCCGCGCCGCCAGACGCGTGCGGGCCGCCACCGATGACGTGCTGCGCCGCTGCGACCTGCTCGAGTTGGCCGGCCGCACCGCGGGATCACTCTCGACCGGTCAGCGCCGGCTGGTCGAGCTGGCTCGCTGCGTGGCCGGCGAATCCCGCTTCCTGCTGCTGGACGAGCCGTCATCTGGCCTAGACCGCGCGGAGACCGCGCGCTTCGGCGAGATCCTGCGCGACGTCGTCCGGGAGCGCGGCGTCGGCATCCTGCTGGTCGAGCACGACATGGCGCTGGTGACTAGCGTCTGCGGCTACCTGCACGTGCTCGACTTCGGCAAGCCGATCTTCGAGGGGACAGTGGCCGAGGTGGTGGCGTCGCCGGTCGTGCAGGCCGCCTATCTCGGCGGGGAAACCCCGACCATCGAGGCGGTCGAGCAGCCGCAGGTGGCCGAAGTGACGCCCGACGTCCCCCAGGTCGCGCCCGAGGTGGTGACATGACCAGTACCGTGCCCAGCCATCCGCGCGTCAGCACGGGCGCTGACGCCCCGGGCCGCTCTCTCGCCTTGCAACTGCAGGGCGTGCAGGCAGGCTACGAGAACACGACGGTGCTGCGTGACGTGGACATCGCCGTCGGCAGGGGGGAGTTTGTCGCGCTGCTTGGCCCGAACGGTGCCGGCAAGACCACGCTGTTGCGCACCGCCAGCGGGCTGCTCAAGCCCTCGGCGGGAACCGTGCACATCGGCGGGGCCGATATGACCGGCGCCGCGCCGCACAAACGCGCGCAAGCCGGGTTGTGCCTGATCCCCGAAGGCCGCGGTGTTTTCCGCAATCTAACGGTGCGCGACAACCTGCGCATGCAGGTCCCGACCTGGATGTCGGGAAAGTCGTTCGAGCCGGCGCTGGAGGCGTTCCCGGTGCTGCGCGGACGGCTGGGCCAGCTCGCCGGCACACTGTCGGGCGGCGAGCAGCAGATGCTCGCGCTGGCCAGGGCGTATCTGTCCGGGCCGGAGGTCGTGCTGCTTGACGAGGTCTCGATGGGACTGGCGCCGAAGGTCGTGGACCAGATTTTCGAGACACTCGCGCAGCTCCCCGCGGCTGGCGTCGCCGTGCTGCTGGTGGAGCAGTACGTCACGAGGGCGCTGCAGATGGCCGATCAGGTCGTGCTTCTCGACCGCGGCCGGGTCTCGTTCAACGGGCCGCCGAGCGACCTGGAAAAGGACGAGATGCTGCGCGGCTACCTTGGCGTCGGGATCGGCTGACGGGCGACCTAGCTCACGAAACCGCGCGACCTGCGTCGTCGCGTTCGCCGCCGCGGCGGATCACCATCGACAGCGGAGGTGATCCGGTGAGCACGCCAATCAGCATCGCCCGCATCGGCTCGGACGTTCGGACGCGGGTCGAGCGAGCTGTCGGAGAGATCCGCAACGGTCGCATGGTGCTCGTCGTCGACGACGAAGACCGCGAGAACGAAGGTGACCTGATCATGGCCGCCGAGCTGGTCACGCCAGAGTCGATGGCCTTCATGATCCGGCACACCAGCGGCCTGCTCTGCGTCGCCATCACCCGTGAGCGGGCCGACGAGCTCAGGCTGCCGCTCATGGTGCAGGAGTCCGACGACTCGCGTGGCACGGCCTTCACCGTCTCGGTCGACCGGCGCGTCGGCACGACCACCGGCGTGTCCGGCGCGGACCGCGCACTCACCGTCCGGGCGCTCGCCGACAACGCGACCCAGCCGTCGGACCTGAGCCGTCCGGGCCACATTTTCCCGCTGCGCGCGCGGCCGGGCGGGGTGCTGCAGCGGGCCGGGCACACCGAGAGCGCGGTCGACCTGTGCAAGCTGGCCGGACTCACCCCGGCGGGCGTGCTCGCCGAGGTGACGAATGACGACGGCACGATGTCGCGCAGCCCCCAGCTGCGCCGTTTCGCCGCCGACCACAAGCTGGCGATGGTGGCGGTGGCCGACCTGATCCGCTACCGACGCGAGAATGAACTGCTGGTGCGCCGCGAGGCCGCCGGCAGGCTGCCCTCCGACCATGGTGAGTTCACCGCGATCTCGTTCCGCTCGGCCTTCGACGGCATCGAGCACCTCGCGCTCGTGCTGGGCTCGGTCGACCAGCGCGGCGAGCCCGACAGCGCTCCGGTACTGACCCGGGTGCACTCCGAGTGCCTGACCGGCGACGTGTTCGGCTCGCGCCGCTGCGACTGCGGCGAGCAGCTCGCAACCGCGATGGCCCGCGTCGGCGAGGCCGGCCGGGGCGTGATCGTCTACCTGCGCGGGCACGAGGGGCGCGGCATCGGGTTGTCCCACAAGCTGCGCGCCTACGCGCTGCAGGACCGCGGGCTAGACACCGTGGACGCGAACCTCGCCCAGGGCCAGCCGGTCGATTCGCGCGAGTACGGCGTTGGCGCGCAGATCCTGCGCGAGCTGGGTGTCAGCAGGATCCGGCTGATGACCAATAATCCGGCGAAGTACCGCGGCCTCGCCGGGCACGGCGTAAGGATCGTGTCGCGCGAGCCGGTCGTCGTCGCGCCGAACCCGCACAACCTGTCATACCTGACCACCAAGCGGGTGCGGATGGACCACGACTTCGCCGAGAGCGAGATCTCGTGACCAGCGACGACGCTGAGCTGTTCCGCGAGGCGATGGCGTCCTTTCCGTCCGGGGTCACCATCGTTACTACCATCGATGGCGAAGGACGCTGGTGGGGCTTCACCGCGACCTCGTTCTGCTCGGTCTCGCTGGACCCGCCGCTGGTGCTGGTGTGCCTGGCCAACACCGCGGAGTGCCACCCCGTGTTCGTCGAGGCGACGAGCTGGGTAGTGCACGTGATCCATCCCGACCACGCCGAGCTGGCGTTGCGCTTCGCGACCCGTGGCGTGGACAAATTCGCCGGCGACAAGTTTCGCTCCGACACCGACGGCATGCCGGTGCTCGACACGGCCTCGGTGACGCTGCGCTGCTCGCGGCACGAGAACCATCTGGCCGGCGACCACACCATCCTGGTCGGGCGGGTCGAGGACGTCGAGGTCGACCACGCCCAACAGCCCGCGGTGTACTACCGGCGCTCCTTCCACGCGCTGCCGGGCTGACCCGCGCTGGTTCGCGGACCCGCTGCCGGGCTGATGTGGGGAGAACCGCGCCAAGCCCGTCGGCCATAGCGCGGCGTTCAGGCGCGCGAGCCCGGCAAGATCAGATGGCCCGCCTCCACCGGCAGGGCGACGCCGGTAACCCAGCGTGCCCCCTCGCTGGCCAGCCACGCTGCCGCGTCCGCGATCGCCGAGGCCGGGATGAGGCCGTCGCTGGCGAGCGCGCCGAACGTCTTGCCGATCGCCGCGCGCTCCTCCATCGTTCCGCCCTGGTGGCCGGCGATGAGGTCGAGCGCGCCCTGCCAGGAGTTCTGTGGCGTGTCGATCACGCCTGGGCAGATCGCGTTGCAGCGTACGTCGTGCGGACCGAGTTCCAGCGCGCCGGCCCGCATCAGGCCGATGACGCCGTGCTTGGCGGCGGTGTAGTGGGCGTACCCCGGCCCTGGCTCGAGCCCGTTGATCGAGGAGATCAGGATGATCGATCCAGTGCGGCGCTCGACCATGTGCGGCGCCACCGCCTTCACCGACCGCCATACGCCGGAGAGGTTGATGTCGATCTGCTTGTCCCACTCCTCCTCGGTGATCTCCCAGAGCGTGCCGCGGCTCCAGATGCCGGCGTTCGCGACGAGGACGTCGATCGCCGCGAACTCGGCGAGTCCGCGCTTGACGGCCTCGTCGAGCTCGGCCTGGCTGCGCACGTCGGCGGTCGCGGTCACGGCTCGCGCGCCGGCCGCACGCACCAATTCGGCGGTCTCTTCCAGGTCGTCGGGGGTGCCGAGCGCGTAGGGCACGGTGTCGATCCGCTCGGTAATCTTCGGCGCGAGGTCGACGGCGACGATGTTCGCGCCTTCCTCAGCGAGCCGCACCGCGCTGGCTCGGCCGATGCCGCGTGCGGCGCCGGTGATCAGCGCGACCTTTCCTTCGAGGGTGGTCAATTGCGTTCTCCTGTTTCAGCGGGTGCTGCTGTGGCAGTTACTGCGTGGTTCTCGGCGCGTAGGCCGACCCGACTGCGACGACACGGCTTATGAGAGGGCTTCGGACTCGGCGATGAGTTGTTCCCGTAGCTCCAGCGCGGCGCGCGGCATGTTCCAGGTCAGAATGGCCACGCTACGCCCGTCGCGCTGGTAGGCGGCGGCGAAGCGACCCTCAGCCGGGTCGCCGCGCACGATGTGGCATTCGGCGCAGGAATCCGGCACGCCGTGTACCTGGATCTTGACGTCGTACTGGTCGGACCAGAAGAACGGCACCGGGGCGAATGGAGTCAGGTCGACGCCGAGCAGAGTCCGCGCGGCAGCGGCGCCCTGTTCGATGGCGTTCGTCCGGTGCTCGACGCGCACCCGTCGGCCCAGGCCGATGTGATGCCAGCTCGCAACGTCGCCGGCGGCGACGATCCCGCTGGCGGCGCGGCAGCATTCGTCGCAGTCGACGCCGTTGGTGAGGGCGAGGCCACTGCGTGTTAGCCAGCCGGTGTTGGGCGTCGAGCCGACCGCGATCAGCGCGAGGTCAGCGTCCAGCCGCGTCCCGTCGGACAGGGTCACCCCGGTCACCCGGCCGTGTTGCTCGGCGAACCCGGTGATGCCGACGCCGCAGCGCAAGCTCACCCCGTGCTCGACGTGCAGGGCGGCGACGCGGGCGGCGATGTCGGCGCCGAGCTGGCGGATCATCGGCGCCGGAAGCGGATCGACCAGGCTGACCTGCAGCCCGAGATGCTGAGCGGCTGCGGCGACCTCGCAGCCGAGGAACCCAGCACCCACGATCACCAGCTGGCGACCGGCGATGAGCTCGGCCTGGATCGCGAACGCGTCGTCCAGGGTGCGAAGCACGTGCGCGCCGACGAGGTCGTCGCCCGACAGTCGTCGGGCGGCGACACCGGTCGCGATCACCAGCCCGTCGTAGCCGAGCGTCGTCCCGTCCGAGAGCAGAACGCGGCGGTTCGCCCTGTCGAGCTGCGTGGCCGCAGTGCCAAGAAGCCAGCGAGCGTCGAGCGCCTCGAGCGCGGCGTCCTTGCGGAGGAAGGCGCGCTCGCGCGTCCAGCGGCCGTCGAGCACCTGCTTGGACAGCGGCGGCCGGTCGTAGGGGAGATGCGGCTCGGCGCCGACCAAGGTCAGCTCGCCGGAGAAGCCCTGGTGCCGCAGCGTCTCAGCGGCCGCCAGCCCGGCCGCCGACGCGCCGACCACGACGACGCGGTCGATGTGGGTGTTCATCACACTCAGGCTCTGGACTTCCGCCGCAGGGCGATAGGACGAAAGTCGCCTGCAGGTGCGGCTCGCATCACAGCACGCGGGCGCCGGGCGCGGCGCGTGCAGCTAGCACAACGAGCTGAGTCACATCCGAAGGCGACCTTCGTCCTTGAGCGCCGATCAGCGCGCGCCGACGATGGCCAGTGATCGAGGAAAGGATGGCTCCCAAAGTGAATGCGCACGACGCGCTCGCGGTCGATACGGCCGCGGCCGAGCAGGGACTGGCGCTGATGACCGACATGCTGGGCGCAGACCTGGTCGAGCGGATCACTGCGCGCAACACGATGGCGCCGAAGTGGCAGCGCTTCACCACTGAGGTGCTCTTCGGCGAGGTGTGGCAGGGCGAGGTGCTGCCGCTGCGGACCCGCAGCATGCTCACCGTCGCGGTGCTGGCGTCGATGACGCGGCCGCGCGAACTGGAGAACCATATGCGCGCGGCGATGGTCAACGGCGTGACAGCCGAGGAGCTCGTCGAGATCGTGCAGCACGTTGGCTTCTACGCCGGCTGGCCGTCGGCTGGCGAGGCGCTGACCATCCTGCGTCGCATCCTCGACGAGGCTACGGCGGCCGATAGCGCGAGCCGCTAGCCGTGCCGCGCCTGAAGTCGCTGACCGACGACGAGTCGGACGTCCTCGTCGAGCTGCGCGAGGCCGGGCTGGCCGTCCCGGAGCTGTACCGAGTGCTCGCCCATTCGCCGGTTCTGCTGCCGTCGTGGGCCGGATTCGCCACGGCGATGCGGGCGCCGGTTGCGGCACCTGGATCCATCCGCGAGCTGGCGATCCTGCGCGTCGCGCATCAAGTCTCCTCCGATCGCCAGTGGCGTCACCACGAGGGTCCCGCGCTCGACGCGGGCGTGACCGCCGAGGCGCTCGCCGCGCTCACCGGCTCCCTTGACGATGCGGCATTCACGCCCGAGGAGCAAGCGGTGCTGCGCCTGGTCGACGAGATGATCGGCGACGTCGAGGTCCGCGAGGCGACCTTCAGCGCTGTCGTCGACGCGCACGGGCCGGAATCCACCGTCGAGCTGGTGCTGCTGGTCGCGTACTACCGCGCGTTGGCGGGGATGCTCGCGGCCTTCGGCCTGCGCTAGGACCTCGCCGTGACCAGCACCTGCGCCCCTCCGATTCACACCGACGTGGACACCGTCCTCACCACCACGCGGTCGGTGCGCCGCCGGATGGACTTCGACCGTCCGGTGGAACGCGCGCTGGTCGAGCAGTGCCTGGAGTTGGCGCTGCAGGCGCCCAGCGGCGGCAACCGGCAGGACTGGATCTATGTCGCCGTAGACAATCCCGCGCAGCGCGCAGCGCTGGCCGAGATCTACCGGGCGAGCTTTCGCGCCCGCTACGGCGAACGGTCCGCGCCCACAGTGGCCGGCCAGCAACTGCCGGGTCCGGTGTCGGAGTCGGCGCACTTCCTAGCTGACCACCTCAGCCGGGTGCCCGTGATCGTCGTCCCGGCCCGATCGGCCGTCGCGCCGACGGAGCGCGCGGGGCAGGCGTCCTTCTGGGCATCGATCCTGCCCGCTGCCTGGAGCTTCATGCTTGCGGCGCGCTCGCGCGGGCTCGTGACCAGTTACACCGCCCGCGGGCTCGACCGGGAAGCGGAGCTGGCCGGCGTGCTCGGGCTGCCTTATCCCGAGGTGACCCAGGCCGGCCTCATCGCGGTCGGCCATCCGGACGCGCAGTCGTTCAGCCCCGCGCGCCGGCGTCCGCTCGCGGAGGTGCTGAGCTGGAACCGGCATGGCTGAGACGGGCTCGGGCCCCCTGGCGGGCGTCCGGGTACTCGACCTCAGCTCGGTGATCATGGGACCGCTGGCGACGCAGATCCTCGGCGACCTCGGCGCGGACGTGATCACAGTGGAGAGTGCGGGCGGCGACACCAACCGGATCATGGCCACCGGCACGCACCCGCAGCTGTCTGGCATCGCGCTGAACATCCTGCGGAACAAGCGCAACGTCGCGCTCGACCTCAGGGACCCAGACAGCCACGCCGCAGTTCTGCGCATCGCCGCCACCAGCGACGTCTTGGTCACGAACCTCCGGCCGAAGTCGCTTAAGCGCCTCGGCCTGAGCTACCCCGACGTGGCGGCAGTCCGACCCGACATCGTCTACTGCCAGTCGCAGGGCTTCGCCACCGACACGGCCCGCGCCGACGACCCCGCCTACGACGACATCATTCAGGCCGCCACGGGAGTCGCCGACGCGTTCCTGCGGGCGACCGGACGCCCTGGGCTGGCGCCGACGATCATGGCCGACAAGGTGTGCGGTCTGACGATCGTCTACTCGGTGCTGGCCGCGCTGCTGCACCGCGAACGGACCGGCGAGGGGCAGCGCATCGAGGTGCCCATGGTGGACACCATGAAAGCGTTCATGCTGGTCGAGCACGGCGCGGACGCGATCGCGAGTGGCGACATCGATGCTGGCGGTGTCGACGGCCACATGGGTCTCGGCAGCGCGGATGCCCCTGGCTACAAGCGGATTCTCACACCGAACCGGCGGCCGCAGGAGACCAAGGACGGCTGGGTGCACATCCTGCCATACACCAGTGCGCACTACGAGGTGCTGTTCCGGGTCGGCGGCCGCGACGACCTGGCCGGCGACCCGCGCTACGCCACCATGCGGGACTGCATCGTCAATTCGGACTTTCTCTACCAGGCGGTGCAGTCGGTCACGCCGCGGCGCACGACCGCCGCATGGCTCGCTATCTGCGACGAGAGCCGCATCCCCGCTACGCCGGTGACCAGCCTCGACGAGCTGGTGGCCGAGCTGCCAGTCCAGCAGCACCCGGTGGCCGGGCCGTACCGGGCGATCCCGTGCCCGGTGCGGTTCTCCCAGACGCCGGTGGGGCTGCGCCGGCCGGCCCCTCTGATTGGCGAGCACACCCGCGAGGTGCTCATCGAGGTCGGCTACTCAGCTGCGGACGCCGACGCCCTCACAGCCGAGCGGCAGTAACGACAGGAGATGCTGCAATGCGACCGCACACCTTTGACACGTACTGCGACAAGTACGAGTCGATTTCGCTCAGTCGTGACGAAGATGGCATTCTGACGGTCACGCTGCACGAGCCCGGCCACCCCGACCAGTCGCTGGAGTACGGCGGGCGAGCGATCGACTGGCACTCGCCGCACCTGGAGTGGTCGTACTGCTTCCAGGACATCGCCCGGGACCGTGACAACGAGATCGTCATCGTCACGGCGGCGGGCGAGAAGTTCATCGGTCATCACCGCCTTGCCAACGTGGTGGGCCGCGAGGGCGAGGTCGTCACCCCGACCGACGAGGACGGGGCCAAGTACGTCGGCAAGGTCCCGCCGGTCGACATCCACCTGTGGGACACGACATTGCACAACGGCGCCCAGCTGCAGATGAACATCCTCAACATCGACTGCCCGGTGATTGGCGCGGTGAACGGGCCGGCCCTGACTCACGCCGACCTGGTCGTGCAGAGCGACATCGTGATCTGTACGCCGGAGACGGTGTTTGCCGACCAAGCCCACTTCGAGGCCGGCATGTTCGCGCCCGGTGATGGGGTCGGACTGATCTGGCCGCAGCTGCTGGGCGTCAACCGCGGCCGGTACTTCCTGCTCACCGGCCAGCGCATAGGGGCCAAGGAAGCCCTCGAACTCGGCGTGGTCAGCGAGGTCGTACCGGCGGAACGGCTCATGCCGCGCGCCTACGAACTGGCCCGCTTGCTGCTCGAGCGGCCGAAGCTGGTCCGGCGCTACGCCCGCCAGATCATGGTGCACGAGATGAAGCTGAGAATGCTCAGTCACATCGGCTACGGGCTGGCCCTGGAAGGCCTCACGGTCATGGGTCGCCGGCTGGAGAGGACGGTTTGAGTGATGGGGACGGCTGAGCTCCTCGCTTCGCCGGCCTCGCAGGTGCCTCTGGCGCAGCTGCGGCTCGAGGTGCGGGCGTTCCTGGGGGACGAGCTGGCCCGGGGCGGGTTCGTCCCGCGTTGCGATGGCTGGCACGCCGGCTGGGACGAGCGGTTCACCCGGGCCCTGGCAGATCGGGGCTGGGTCGGTATGACTCTGCCCCGTCGCTACGGCGGTTCGGGGCTCTCGTCGGTGCACCGCTACGTCGTTGTCGAGGAATTGCTCGCCGCCGGGGCGCCGGTCGCCGCGCACTGGGCCGCCGACCGGCAGATGGGCCCCTCCCTGCTGCGGTTCGGGACCGAGGAGCAGCGCGAACGGTTCCTTCCGCGGATCGCACGGGGCGAGTTCTTCTTCGCGATCGGGATGAGCGAGCCCGACTCCGGCTCGGACCTGGCCTCGGTGCGTACTCGGGCCGAACCGACCGACCGGGGCTGGCGATTGAGCGGGACCAAGCTCTGGGTCACCGGCGCCCATCGGGCCCACGCGCTGATGGTGCTGGCCCGGACGAGCCCAGCCGACCCCGCTGACCGGCACGCCGGGCTCTCCCAGTTGGTGGTGCCGACCGACTCGCCCGGCGTGGGCATCCGGCCGATCCGATCGCTGACCGGGGCGCAGCACTTCAACGAGTTGGTCTTCGACGATGTCTTCGTCCCGGACGAGCTGGTACTAGGCACGATTGGTGAGGGCTGGACGCAGGTGACCTCGGAGCTGGCCTACGAGCGCAGTGGCCCGGAGCGGTTCCTGTCCACCTACCCGCTTGTCGAGGAACTGGTCGCGCGGGCGCGGGCGGACGGCCGGCACCGCGTGCTCGTTGGTGAGGTGCTGGCCCGGTTGTGGACGCTGCGGCAGATGTCGCTGGGTGTAGCCGAGCGGCTTGCCCGGGGTGACCCGGCCGACGTCGCGGCCGCACTGGTCAAGGACCTCGGCACCCGGTTCGAGGGCGAGGTGATTGACGCGGCGCGCTCGGTGTTCGACCTCGAGCCTGACCTCACGTCATCAGACCCGGCTGCCCGCCTGCTGGCTCAGGCGATCCTGGCCGCGCCCGGGTTCACCATCCGGGGCGGCACCAGCGAGATCCTGCGCGGGGTCGTGGCCCGCGGATTGGGGTTGCGATGAGTCACGAGCTGGCCCTGGTGGTGACGGACATCCTGACCGACCACTGCACCCCCGAGCGGCTCGCCGCAGCCGAAGGCGGGATCGACCGCAGCCTGTACACCGTGCTCGACTCGTCCGGCTTCCTGGAGCTGGGAATAGACGAGGCCTCGGGCGGCAGCGGCGGAACCCTGTCCGACGTGGTCACGGTGGCCCGGCTCGCGGGGGAGTATGCGGCGCCGGCGCCGGTGGGCGAGGCATTGCTGGCCCGATGGCTGCTCGCCGCGGCTGGGCTGGAGCGGCCGGAGGGCATCGTGACCGCGGCCTCGGGGGAGGTGTCCGGCGCCCCGGCCGGGGGTTGGTGGCGGATCTTCGGAGTGCTGCCGCGCGCCGGCTATGCGCGAGGCGCGGATCACGTGGCAGGCGTGGCCGAGGTCGATGCAGACCGGCTGGTCTTCGTCCTGCCCGTGGCGGCGGCCACCGTACGGCCGGGAGCGAACTTGGCCGGGGAGCCCCGCGATCGGGTCGAGGTGAACGCCGAGCGCATCCAGGCGGCGCTGGTACCCGCAAACGTGGCAACGGAGTTCGAGCTGCGGGCCCGGCTGACCCGAGCAGCCATGATCGGCGGCGCTCTCGATCGCGCTCTGGCTCTCGTGGTGGGCTATGCCAACCAGCGCCGGCAGTTCGGTCGGCCGATCTCAGCCTTCCAGGCGGTGCAGCAGCAGGTCGCACTCGCCGCAGGCGAGGCCTCGGCCGTCCGGGCGGCGGTCGAGGCGGCGGCCAAGATTCTCGACCGGGACGTGCTGTCCGCGGTACTGGCGGTGAACGCCGCCAAGGTCCGGGCGAGCCAGGCGGCCGGCGTCGTCGCGGCGATCGCCCACCAGGTGCACGGCGCCATCGGCATCACTTACGAGCACTCGCTGCGCTTCGCCACCACCCGGCTCTGGTCGTGGCGCGACGAGGAGGGTGCAGAAGCCGTCGGAGCCCGAGCGATCACCGCGACCGCACTGGCGAGTGAGCCGAACGGCCTGTGGCCGCTAGTGGTGGGCGTATGACCGAAGACCCCGGCCTGCACTACGAGGTCGACGGCAGCATCGCCACGATCACGCTGGACCGACCCGAGCGCAAGAACGCCTTCACCCTCGACACCGTCACGGCATGGGTGGACTGCCTGCACCTGGCGGCCGAGGACGATCGCGTCCGCGTTGTCGTGCTCACCGGCGCTGGCTCGGCGTTCTGCTCTGGCGTCGATCTGAGCGTCCTGCGCAGCATCGACAGCACACCGCTGGCCTACAAGCATCTGCTGATGAATAAGATCCACCGCATAGCGCTGGCGCTGGACGATCTCGACAAGCCGATCATCGCCGCGATCAACGGCGCCGCCGTCGGGGCGGGCCTGGACATGGCGCTGCTCTGCGACCTGCGTGTCGCGGCACGCTCAGCCCGACTCTCCGAGGGTTACATCAAGGTCGGCCTCGTGCCGGGAGACGGCGGCGCCTGGCTACTGCCGCGCCTCGTCGGGCCTGCCAAGGCGATGGAGTTGCTGCTCACCGGTGAGTTCGTGGACGCCGACGAGGCGCTGCGGCTGGGAATGGTCAATCGCGTCGTGGACGACGACGTCCTGCTCGAGCAGACCTACGAACTGGCCGGCATGATTGCCGCTGCGGCCCCGGTGCAGGTGGCGATGATCCGGCGCCTGGTGCGGCAGTCTGCCAGCATCGATCTGCGCACCCACTTCGACCTGGTGTCTTCGCACATGGGTGTGGTGCGTTCCCTCGACGACTACGCCGAGGCCAGCGCCGCGCTGCGCGAGCGGCGCCCGGCCCAGTACACCGGCCGCTAGAGTGGAGCCAGGCAGATTAGCGGAGCGTATGGCCTTATAGGTGAGGCGGGCCACCTGCTCGATCTGGGGACAGCTGGCGGCAGTTCTCGTAGGCGCTCACCCGTGATCCGGCGATGCGCGCCCGATGGCGGCGGCGTGACCCGGCACGCGCGGCGTGTCGTTCGCCCGGGCCAGGAACAGAGTGGGCCAGTGATTCTCTCGTACGGTGCGCGATCGGCCTGGCCCTAGGCGGTCCGGGGCGGCGAGTTCGGCGAGCGGAACCGCGTGGCCACGGTCGACTCCCACGCCCGTCCGATAACGGAGTCCGGGGATTCGAGGTAGTGCGTTCGGATCCGTCCACGATCAGGAATCGCGACGGGACGTTGCTTCGGTTGCGACCTAACTGGGCTGTTGATCGGCCACGACGTACTCGACGTGAGTTCGGACCCGGCCGTCGGGGTCGGTCGAGCCCTGGCTGGCCGCGTAGGACACCATGCCGTCGAATCTCTGCCGCCAGCCGATCTCGACAGCAAGGGTGGCGACCTGCTCGAGGATCCAGCGGGGTTCAACGAAACGTGCCCGCCGTCGTCGGAGCGCCCGATCACGTCCAGCGCGGCGGATACGACCGACGGCGCGACAGCCTTCGGGACGACTACGCGCAATGATCGGAAGTCCTCGGGGCCGACCAGAACCAGAGTCCTCGCCTGGCCGCGCCGAGCCACGCCGTGTGCTAGCGCTGACGATCTTGGATGGCCCTCACTGCAGTCATCGGCCTTCCCTGCTGAGTGGCAGAGAAGGCCTTTGACCTGCGGAAACTGGTGGGCGGTACAAGATTTGAACTTGTGGCCTCTTCCGTGTCAGGGAAGCGCTCTCCCGCTGAGCTAACCGCCCGCGAGGCGGAAGCGGGAATCGAACCCGCGTACAGGGCTTTGCAGGCCCTTGCCTAAGCCACTCGGCCATTCCGCCA
>Ga0070699_100000446_pt1 | contig 39749 bp, 33 predicted proteins | sample KBSK1503metaG_FD_65473 | JGI IMG/M metagenome (GOLD analysis project Ga0070699, IMG submission 65473) | Corn, switchgrass and miscanthus rhizosphere microbial communities from Kellogg Biological Station, Michigan, USA - KBS K1-50-3 metaG | ecosystem: Host-associated > Plants > Roots >... | reverse complement strand
CGACGGCTGGCCCAGCCAGTAACTGATGACCGCGCCATCGGGCGGATTGGAAGCGACCGGCTCGTCCGGAGGCAGTGGCGTATCGGTGTTCATGTTCCACCGCACCCGTGTGGCGCGAGCGGGCTTGAAAAGCAGGACCGATTCGGCGGCGGTGCGCGGATCGATCTGGCGCAGCGGCGTGATGTCGTCGAGGATCCAGAATCCCCTTCCATGCGTTCCCGCGAGCAGGTCGTCGTCCTTGATCACGATGTCGCGGATCGATGTCGCCGGCATGTTCTGCCGCAACGACTGCCAGTGATCGCCGTCGTCGAAGGACACCCAGACCTGCGTCTCGCCCGCCGCGAAGAGGAGACCGCGGCGCACGGGATCTTCCCGCACGGCATTGATCGTCGCGCCATCAGGGATCCCGTTGGTGATATGGGTCCAGGTCTTTCCTCCGTCTCTGGTGCGGAAGATGTGCGGCCGGAGATCGTCGAGTCGCAGGGTGTTCACCGCCGCGTACGCCGAAAGGGTGTCGAAGCGCGAAGCGTCGATCAGCGAAACCTTGGCCCACGGCGTGAGCCCCCCCGGGGTCACGTTGGTCCATCGACGGCCGCCGTTCATGGTGACGTGGATGAGCCCATCGTCGGTCCCGGCCCAAATCACCGCGGCGCTCTTGGAGCTCGGCGCGACGGTATAGACCACACCGGGATGCCGGGCCATCGCGGTACGCTCGACGGTGTATTTCCCCACGCTCGGTGGAATGGTGGAATCGGTCCGGGTCAGGTCGGGAGAAATCCTGGTCCAGCTCTTTCCGCCGGTTCGCGTGGTCCATACCGCGTTGCTGGCGAAGAACAGGAGGCGGGGGTCCACCGGGGAGAAGAGAACCGGGGCGGTGCGGAGCACCCGGTAGTCGGGATCGCGGAAGAGCTTCGGGGCGACGTTCTCCACCTGTCCGGTGCGCCGGTCATAGCGGGACACCTTGCCGCCGTACACGATGTCCGGATCGAGCGGATCCGGTGCGACATAACCGTACTCCTCGACTCCTACCGGATGCCAGTCGCGGAAGGTGATCTGCCCGTCGTTCCCACGGCTCGCCACGCAGGCGGAGCCACTCTCCTGCTGGCCGCCGCAGACGCGGTAGGGAAAGGCGTTGTCGGCGCTCACGTGGTAGAACTGCGCGGTCGGCTGATTGTACCAGGTGCTCCAGGTTGCCCCTCCATTCACCGTGATGACGGCGCCCTGGTCCGCGGCGATGAGAACGATCGAGGGATTGAGCGGGTTGATCCAGAGCCGGTGATAGTCGTCACCACCAGGAGCGCCACGGAAGGCGCTGAAGGTCCGTCCTCCGTCGGTCGACTTCCACGCGACGACGCTGCCGGTGTAGACGATATCGGGGTTGGCCGGATCCACCTTCACTTCGGCAAAATCATCGGGACGGCCGGCGACGCGGGCGTCGTCGCTGATGCGGCGCCACGACGCCCCCGCGTCGTCGGAGCGATACAGAAATCCGCCGCCGCGCGTGGCGACGGTCGCATAGACACGATTCGGATCGCTCGGCGCGACGGCGAGGCCGATGCGTCCCAGACCGTCGGCAAAGCCGGGGAGCCCGCCGGTCAGCTGCTTCCAGGTGGCGCCGCCGTCGGCGGACTTGAACAGCCCGCTGCCCGGACCGCTGAACGCGCCGTTTTCCCAGGGCGCCTGCCGCGCTTCCCAGAGCGCCGCGTACACGATATCGGGGTTGGCCGGATCGAGAACGACATCGATGGCGCCGGTATTCTCGTCCTTGTAGAGAATCTTTTCGAAAGTCCGGCCCCCGTCACTCGAACGGAAGAGCCCCCGCTCGGCGTTGGGGCCGTAGGGATGGCCGAGGACCGCGACGAACAGCCGGTTGGGATCGCGCGGATCGACCACGATCTGGGGGATCTGCTGTCCGTCGCGGAGTCCGAGGTGGGTCCAGCTCTTTCCGCCGTCGGCCGAGGCATAGATCCCGTCACCGGTGGATAGGTCGGGCCGCTGGAGCCCCTCCCCGCTGCCGACATAGATGACGTCGGGATTCGACGGCGCAATCGCGATCGCGCCGATGGAGCCGGTCGGCTGCGCGTCGAAGATGGGCTTCCAGGTGGTGCCGTAGTCGGTGGTTTTCCAGACCCCACCGTTGCTCGCCCCGACCAAAAAGACATTCGGCTGCCCGGGAATGCCCGCGGCCGCCTTGGTCCGGCCGCCCCGGAACGGGCCGATGTTCCGCCAGGCGAGCGCCTCATAGGTCCGGGGATCGACCTGCGCCGCCAGCTCGTTCACGGGGGCAAGGGTCGCGGCGAACAGCATGAACGGGGCGACACGTCGCACGGTTCGATCCTCTGTGTGGGAAGGAATTGGCCGGAATCAGACTCGAGGCGCCGCCGCGAGGAGGTTGGCATACCGCGACCGCAGCTTGGCCAGCTTCGGCGAAATCATCGCCTGACAATACCCCTTCTCAGGATTCCGGCGATAGTAGTTCTGGTGGTACTCCTCGGCCGGGTAGAACGTGCCTGCGAGCCCGATTTCCGTGACGATGGGCGACGGAAACAGGCGTTGCCGATCCAGCTCCGCAACCAGCCGTTCGGCTTCCTCGCGCTGGGCCGGGGAGTGCACGAAGATTGCGGACCGGTACTGGCTGCCGATGTCGGGGCCCTGCCGGTCCTTCGTCGTCGGATCGTGGAAGGCGAAGAAGAGTGAGAGCAGGTCCCGATACGAGATGACCGCGGGATCAAAGGTCAGCTGGACCGCCTCGGCGTGACCGGTGGTGCCGGAGCAGACTTCTTCGTAGGTGGGCTCGCCGGAGCGCCCTCCGATGTATCCGGAAAATACGCGCTCGACACCCTTGAGCGGCTCGAACACCGCCTCGAGACACCAGAAGCAACCTCCGGCAAGAGTCGCGATCTCAGTCATGCCGAAGAATAACCGCCGCCGGTTTCAGCGGAACGAACGCAGGAAGGCCCGAAGCTCTCGCAGGCCCGGCATGACAGTGATCCCGCGGGCGGCGAGATCACTCTGGATCTCCGCCGCGCCGGAGCCGCCGGCGACCAAGGCCACGGACGGCGAAAGCCCGTCCCGAATCGTCCGGAGTGGCTCAAGGGCATTCCGGGCCGCGTCGGCGGAGACGAAGCTCAGCGCGAGTACCTGCGCCTCCGACTGTGCGGTGGCCTGGACGATCGCGTCGGGTGGAAGATCGCTGCCCAGGTAGACGACCCGCCACCCGAGCGAAGCGGCGACGGCGGCCACGATCTGAATGCCCAGCTCGTGCCGCTCTCCCTCTGTGGTCGCGAGGGTAATGCGGGGCGCACCGGGAGCCTCGGACGAGGTCCCGCGGATCCAGCGCAGCACCTGTCCCGTGATGCAGCCCGCGAAGCGCTCGTGCGCAGGGGTGATCTCGGCCTGCTGACAGCGGTCGTCGATGTCGCGGAGGAGCGGCACGATCACCCGCTCGATGAACGGATCGAGGCCGAGCTGCAGTGCGCCGCGACGGAGAACTTTCTCGAGCTCCGGTCCGTCCAGGGACTCGACCAGATCCATCGCATCGGCCCGCACCTGGTCCGCCGCGCCGTCGTCTCGTGATGCGGATGGCGCCTCGAGCGCCGACTCCTCCGCCATCAGCAGCGCGCGAAGCTCGTCGGATCGCAGTCTGGCGATCTGGCCGATGTTTCTGCCCAGGGCGGTGGCACGGGTCAACAGCGCCAGCCGGTCGAGATCCTCGTCGGTATAGAGCCGCTGACCCCCGTCGGAGCGACCCGGGCTGACCGCCTGGTAGCGGTTTTCCCAGGCCCGAAGGACATCCGCGGTGAGTCCCGTGCGACGCATGACGACGCGCATTGGGTGGAGCATTGGCGAATAATCGCGACTTGTCCATACAATGTCAATCGTTCGTGAGTAGAAGCTAGGCCATAGCTGCGCCTGGGGCGCTGGTGGCGCCTACAGGATGCCGGGAATCCAGCGATAGCGGACCTCCTCCATGTACTTCGCATACGCGGGATCCTGCCGCAGGAAGTTCTCTTCCATAAATGTCTTGATGACGAAGAGGCCGAGGAAGACGAGGCTCAGGACGAAATTGACCCACGAAAAATTCTCCAGCAGGACGCAGCATTCCGCCAGGAACAGCGCGCTGTAGATCGGATGCCGGACCAGACGATACGGACCGCCGGTCACGAGCCTGCGCTGGGCCGGCACGAATCCGATGTTGCGACCCAGAGTCAGTCGGGCACAGCCATCGGCGAGCACACTCGCGACCGAGAGCGCGTCGGTGAGTCGCGCCGGTACCAGCGGAATTCCGGCTGCGCTCACGCTCACCGTGAGGAATCCGTAGTAGCTCGCGACGAACGCGACGAGCCAGTAGAGCGGATTGGTCGTCACCCGGACCGGCGCCCTCCGAATCAGCATGGTGACGACCAGGAGGACGAGCTGCAGCAGAAGTGCCACGCGAGGAATCGTGAGCTCGACGATCTGCAGATTGTGGTACAGGACGTAGATGAACGGCAGGGAGGCGATGAGAGCGATGGCGCGATCGACCCAGCGTCGCTCGAGCAGGGCCGAGATCGTCACGGCAGGAATCGCTCGTGCTCTTCCGGTCCGGGTACCCGGCAGGCATCGCGGCGGGCGAACCACCGGAACCGGTGGCGGGCGATCCAATCGTAGATCGCGTCGCGGAGTGGCCGGGGAATCAGTCGGAGCAGCGCCGCCGACTGCCAGACACCACCCAGCCCGGCCACGATCGCCAGCGCGGCGTCGGAGCGAATCCTGAGGGTTCCCTCGTCGTCGAGGATTACTGTGTCGGAGTCCTGCGGGTCGCCCGCGCCGGCAAGCCGGTCGCGTGCGGTCGTTCCCTGGAGCGGCGCAAAATGATATCGTCGTCGGCGGTCCCTCGGCAGGACGAAGCGGACCAACCGGTCGCAGAGGCCGCAGTAGCCGTCGAAATAGATCACCCGCATCCGGGAAGATTAGACCCAGGCAGCTCGAATTGCGTGTCACGGGATCAAAGTTGCAAAGGCGGGAACGCGGATTACGCGGACAAAAGGCGGAGTTACGCGGATTGCTCCTCGCGCTTCCAGCGCTCCACGCCAACAGCAGAGATCAATGATTTGTTTTTTTGTTGTTCCCTCGAGAAGGCCTCAGTCACAGCAACCCACAAAACCACAACGTACGCCGCGTGAGAACCGGCGGGTGGGAGGCGCATGGAGCGATCCGCGTAAATTCCGCTGGTTTTCCGCGTCATCCGCGTCCCCGCTGTTTCTTGACCTCGCCGGGACGCGGACCCTGCTTACGGCTTCCGCGACGCCGTGTCCGCGAGCTTCTGCAGGATCTCCTCGTAGTAGGGCTTCTCCCGCAGGCTCGCGCGCGATCCCGGGAAGTACACCAGGCTGAGCGATGCGCCGTCCCGGTTCATGTCCGTCAGGACCACCGCCACCCGCTGATCGTTGCTGAGCCGGAGGTTGTCGATCATGGGGGTGCTGTAGAACCCGATATCAAACTCGGCCGAGTACCGTCCGGCCTGTTCGGCGGCCACGCCGGGCTGCGATGGTGTCTCGACCTCGAGAGTCGCCCGGAGCTCCTGCGCCGTCGGGTCGACCCTGGTGAGCGTCAGCCGAAATCGCCGCTGGATACCGTCCAGGGTCAGCTCCGCATCCGGGAGCTGTTCCGGGCTCCGGCCATCCTGCAGGCTATCGCTCAGCAGCAGGGTCCAGTCGTGCCGCCGGCCGCCGGCCTCCAGCACGATCAGCTGCTTGCGGGTTACCTCGCGAGCCAGGTCGCCGAGCCGGCGCTCATACTCCCGCCGCTCCAGCGGTCCGAGCCCCGCGGTGGCGATTTCCCGGCCCAGATGCTTGAAGAGTGGTGTGAGGTTGAGCGCCTCGTGAAAGTTCTGGGCCAGGAGCTCCATCTTGAGGAGCCGGGTTTCCAGCGATGCACTCTGGATCTCGAAGAATGAGCCGATAATGGACTGAAACATTTCCTTTCGGAGCGTCGCCTCCGATTCTTCGCGCCGCGTCATCAGCTCGGAGTAGAGCCGGATCCGCTCCTGCGCGCTCTGCTGCCGCTCCATTGTGCGGGACCCCATGAAGCCCAGGCTCGCCACCGCGATGGCGGTAAGCAGCCCGCCTACCGGAGACAGGATGATCTGGGCCCGATCCCAGCTGTCCTTGGGCCGCGGATCGAGGAGATAGGTCACACGCGCCGCAAGGTGTACTTCCCGTCCTTGAGCTCGAGCACCAGGCGGTATTGTGCCGGCTTATCGAACACGACCACGTCGAGCGCGGCCGTCTGGCCTTCATAACTGACGCCCAGCGTGCAGCGTCCGCCGCTCGAGACGGTCAGGCGGAAGGAGCCCGCCTTGTCGGTTTTGCCCGCCACCGATTCGGCGCCGCACTTGAGCGTCAGCGGCAGCTCGGGCAGGTACTTGTCGCCCAGTTTGACATCACCGAAAATCGAGCCGGCCGGGGCGGCGAACAAACTCAGCGTAACCAACGCAGATCCGTACATAGGACGACCATCTCAAAGAGAAGGGTGATTCGAACCAGAATCCAAGATAGTCAAACGGCCGAGGCCGCTCCAACGGAGGCGGAGCGGCCTCACCCTAGTCCACGAACGCCCACAGAAGCTCCTGGCTCTTCTTGTCCATCGTCCCTGGCGCGGGCAGCCGGTAGAGATCGCCGGCCACGTCGCGAATCAGAAAGCCGCTTCCCGGCAGAGCCCGGGGCCAGTCGTCGAGCCGGGTCTGGAAGGTCCGAGCTCCCTGTCGGGTTTCCACCCGCCAGTGCCGGATCTCCACTTCCTCCTCGATCTCCAACACCCGCGTCACCTCGAAGAGAAAGCCCGCTTCGGCCATCGCGTCGAGCAGCGCCGCGCGCGAGGGCATGGTGAGCTCGAGCGGGTCCTTGACCAGCGCGACCTCCCGGTGGTCCTCGTCGCGGAGAGAGAGATAGCGGGCCGGCTCCGACCAGGGAAAGCAGCGCCGCACCACGACGGCGCGCGCCGACCCTCCCTCACCGGCCCAGAGCCGCCCGTCGGTTCCCCGCCGCAGGGCGACGGGATCGCAGCCCGGTGGGGCGTAGCGGGTGGCGTTAAGTCGTGCAGTCCTAATCATGTGGAGCTCCTTGATTGAGCCATCTGCCGTCAGCCATCAGCCCTCAGCTGAAGGCCGAAGGCTGACGGCTGATGGCTTCAGTTCAACGCCAGCTGCAGCTCATGCAGCCTTCGATATTTTCCCTGCTCCATCCCCAACAATTCGGTCTGGGTGCCCTGCTCGATCAGCCGACCGTCCTCGAGGACGAACAACCGCGACGCCTTCCGCAGGGTCGAGAGCCGGTGCGCAATCGCGAAAACGGTTCGCCCCGCCACCAACCGGTCGAGCGCTTCCTGAATGTGCCGCTCGGTTTCGGTATCCACGCTGCTGGTCGCTTCGTCCAGAATCAGGATCCGCGGGTCGTGCAGAATGGCCCGCGCGATCGATACCCGCTGCCGCTCGCCGCCCGAGAGCGTGAGCCCGCGCTCGCCCACCACGGTGTCGTAACCGTGGGTGAGCTTGTTGATGAAATCGTGCGCGTTGGCCGCGCGGGCTGCGGCGATCACCTGATCGAGCGACGCCTCCGGCATTCCGTACCGGATATTCTCCAGCACGGTGCCGTGAAACAGATAGGGATCCTGCATCACCATCCCGATCTGCCGCCGGTAATGGCCGCTGTCCAGCCGCCGGATGTCGACCCCATCCACCCGGACGCACCCGCCGGTCACGTCGTAGAACCGCGCGATGAGATTCACCACCGTGGTCTTTCCTCCGCCCGACGGTCCCACCAGCCCGATCATCTCCCCCGGCGCCACATCGAAACTCACCCCGCGGAGCACCTGCCGGACGCCGTCGTAGGCGAACGTCACGTGCTCGAAGCTCACCCGGCCGCGCACCGGGGTGAGACGCATGGCGTCCGCCACGTCGGTGACGTCCGCCTCGGTGTCCAGCACCTCGAACACCCGGTGCGCCGATGTGGTGGCGCGATTCATCGTGCGCGCGATCTGCCCGATCACTTCGATCGGCGCGATGAACATCGTGGCGTAGAGCAGAAACGCCACGAAGGTTCCGGTCGAGAGCGGGGGCCCCGCGGCGCCCAGCAGCCGGGGTACCGCGAGCACCCAGACGAGCACGGTGGTTGCGTGCACTCCGAGCATCAGGAGCGGCCAGAATCCGGTCCACATCTGGTGGATGCGGTTGAATTCCGCCGTCACGTCCTCGTTCCGCTCGCCGAACCGGCGCACCTCCCGCTGCTCCTGGTGAAAGGCCTTGACCACCCGGATTCCCGGAATCGTGTCGGACAGCACATCGCTCACCCGGGACCACTTCCGCCATGCGCGGAGGAAGAGCCGGTTGATCGACTCGCCGTGCCGCCAGATGAGCCAGCAGAACACCGGCACCGGGATCACCATTGCCAGTCCGAGCCGCCAGTCGAGTCCGACCAGGACCACGCCGAGGCCCGCCAGCATCACCACCGAGAGCGAGACATCCACCACGCCGAAGGCGAGGAACTCCCAGAGCCGGTCGGTATCGGCGGATACCCGGGTGATGATGCTCCCGGTCTTCTTGCGGGAGAAGAACGCCAGGCTCAGGCTCTGCAGGTGCTCGTAGAGCTCGGTTCGAAGATCCCGCGCCACCCACTCGCCCATGATCGCCATGAGCCGCAGCCGGATCACCGCCGCCCCCTGTCGCACCAGGAACACCGCGGCCATCGCCGACACCGCGATCCAGGCCAGCGTCGCGGCCCGCTCGAGCGGCAGCCGTCCGCCCCGCGCCGGCGTCACCAGGCGATCGAGCACATAACCCGCAAGCCACGGCGGGATGAGGCTCACCAGGGTGATCAGCGTGGCCGCGCCCATGCCGAGCGTCAGCTCACGGCGATAGGGGCGGAGGTAACCAAGCAGCCGCCAGATCACCGCCTTGGGGCGACCGCCCACCAGCGCCTGCGCGTCCCGGACCGGGTGCGCCACCGACCCGGCGTACTCGCGGTCCGCATCCGGGACCACCACGACGCGATCGGCCAGCGCCTCCTCGAGCACGAAGCGAAGATTCTCGAAGGCGCGCCGCTGCCGGTTCGTGTAGCGCAGCACCGCGAGGGGCGGTTCGTCCGGCGCCGCCGCGAGGGTGAGCGTCGTCGCCGACAGTCCCGGGCTCTCCCGGACGGCGCCGATCCGGCGGCGCGGAAAGTCATCGATCTCCCACTCTCCGCCGCCGGCCGGGCGCGCCACGGCGAACCGGGTCGTGCCCAGGGCGATCCACGACTCGGCGAGCTGCAGGGAGGGACCCAGGTCGGCGAAGGCGTAGAGCACCACCGGGCCGTCCCATGCCGTCTCGATGTGCCGGCGGAGATCCGCCGGCAGGCGCGAGGGCTGGCCGGTGTATCGGGTGACGATCTGCTGGTCGAGCGTTTCGGTTCGAAGTTCCATTGCGCGATCCTCGTTCGCTGGTGCAAAACGAAAAGCCTTCCAGGTCTGTCGGAGCACCCGGAAGGCGGCGGATCACGCGATCTGATCTTGACCTAAGGTGCTCGTTTTCTCCGGGTGGAGGCGATGCGATCGCCCCGGACGCCAATCCACGGATCCGAAGCGGCCGGGCGCACTCCGTGCCCGAACGCCTGGGTGCCGAGTTTGGCGGCCATCATGGTCACATAGTGACTTCGCATCGCCGGAACAGACCCCTTGGTGCAGGTGATGTTTCGGAGCTCGGGCTCCGTCCTTCGTCGTTCCAACATAAGAAATGCGCCGGAGCCAGGCAAGAGACTCATCCGGCGTTTCAGCGCTGGAACGACCAGATTGTTTCCGTTTAGCGGGGCCACACCACGCCCTGGTTCCCCGCCGTGACCCGGCGGACTCCCTTGTAGACGAACTTCTGAACCCGCTTCCCTTCGTAGGTCTCGGTCGTGTAAAGGTTGCCCTTCGAGTCAGTCGCGATGCTGTGCACGGCAAAGAACTGGCCCGGCTGGCGCCCGCCGTCGCCGAAGCTGGTCAGGATCTCGAGAGACTGGCGGTCCATGACGTAAATCTTCTCGTTCTTTCCGTCCGCCAGGTAGAGGAATTTCTGGGCGGGATCCCGTGAGAAGGCGATGTCCCACACCGCGCCGTCGCCCAGCGTTTTCGGTGCGATCCGCTGTTCCTTCACGAAGCTGCCGTCTTTCCGGAAGACCTGAATCCGGTTGTTCGGGCGGTCGCACACGTACACCAGGCCATCGGTGCTCGGCTCGGCGCAGTGGACCGGGTTACGGAACTGCTGGGCCAGGGGAGCGTCTGGGTTGTAGCGGCCGAGATTGGTGTCGGAAGGAGCTTTGCCGTACGCGCCCCAGAATCGCTTGATCTTGCCGCTGTCCATGTCGATCACCGCGACGCGATGATTGCTGTATCCGTCCGCCAGAAATGCTTCGTTGTTTCCGGGGTCGAACGAGATCTTGGCCACCCGGCCAAAGCTCGTCATGCTGCTGCTGTTCATGCTCTGGTGCGGCACCCCGATTTCCATCAGCAGCTTGCCGTCATGGGTGAACTTCAGGATAAACGAATCGATCCGTCCGCTCGTGGGGCATTGGCCGGCGGTCACGAGGGAATCGGTGCAGGTTCCGTTTCCCCCGACCCAGACGTTGTCCTTGTGATCGATCGAGATCCCGTGATTGGAGAGCGGCCAGTCGTATCCCGCCGCGGGGCCGCCCCAGGAGTTGACGAGATTCCCGTCCGGGTCGAATTCGAGGACCGGTGGCGCGGCCGCGCAGCATTCGCCCGTCGGGGGCTTGGTGTCGAGTCCGGCTTCGGTCCGGGCGGTGAGCGTCGCGTAGCCGCGATGCACGATGAAAACGTGATCTTTCGAATCGATGCCGACGCCGATGGTCGAGCCCAGGATCCAATGGTTGGGCAGCGGTTTGGGCCAGAGGGGATCCACCTCGAAGACCGGCGCATCGACCGTCCGGCCCTGGGCGGCCTCGAGGGCGGCTTGACCCGCGCCCAGCGCCAGCACGGCCACCACCAGCGAAGTCCCAAACACCAGGATACGCGAGTGCTTCATTTCATCCCCCATGTCTGGAACGGAACCCCGTGCCCCGGAGTGCAGGAGAGAGTATACTCTCGCCATGAGTCCTCGAACATCCCGGTTCGTTCTCATGGCCGCCCTGGCGGGGGGAGTTTCACTCGTGTGCCCCCTGGCTCTCGCGGCACACGATATTCCCGCCCGGGTGACCGTGCTCGCATTCGTCCGACCGGAAGGGAGCACCCTCAGAGTCGTCCTGCGGGTTCCGCTCGAGGCGATGCGGGACATCAGTTTTCCGGTACGCGGCCAGGGATATCTCGACCTCGCCCGCGCCGGCGCGCTGCTCGATGATGCGGCCAGGCTCTGGATTGCCGACGCCATCGAGCTCCAGGAAAACGGCCGCGTGCTCCGGGACCTGCGGGTCACCGCGACCCGGGTGTCGTTGCCGTCGGACCGGTCCTTCGAGAGCTATGAGCGCGCGCTCGCCCATGTCACCGGCGGCCCACTGCCGATGGAAACGGACCTGGTCTGGCAGCAGGGATTGCTCGACATGGTGCTGGAGTATCCGATCGAATCGGATCGGTCGAGCTTCTCGATTCGCCCCACGCTGGCGCGCCTCGCGCAGAAAACGACCACGGTGCTTCGGTACCTCCCGCCCGGCGGTGGCGAGCGAGCGTACCAGTTTTCCGGCGATCCGGGGTTCCTGCGGCTCGATCCGCGCTGGCACCAGACCGCGCTGCGATTCGTGAGGCTGGGCTTCCTGCATATCCTCGACGGGATCGACCACCTCCTGTTTCTCCTGTGCCTGGTGATTCCATTCCGGAAACTCCGCCCCCTGATCGCGATCGTCAGCTCCTTCACCGTGGCGCACTCGATCACGCTGGGCGCCTCGACGCTCGGCCTCGCTCCCGCGGCCCTCTGGTTCGCACCGCTCATCGAGACCCTGATCGCGTTTTCGATTCTCTACATGGCGTTCGAAAACATCGTGGGAGCCCGCCTCGAACGGCGCTGGATCCTGGCCTTTGGCTTCGGGCTGGTCCACGGCTTCGGGTTTTCCTTCTATCTCAGAGATTCGCTTCAGTTTGGCGGCGCCAATCTGGCCACGTCCCTGTTCGCGTTCAATGTGGGGGTCGAGCTGGGCCAGGTGATGGTGGTCGCGGCGCTGGTTCCGGTCCTCGGGTTGTTGTTCCGGAGGGTTCCCGAGCGGATCGGCACCATCCTGTTGTCCGCCGTGGTCGCCCATTCGGCGTGGCACTGGATGACCGAGCGCTGGGCCACGCTCCGCCGGTACCAGTTCGAATGGCCGGCGCTCGATGCCGCGCTGCTGCGAGACGCGATGCGGGCCCTGATGCTGGTCCTGATCGTGGGCGGCGCCGCGTGGTTGATGCATGTCATTGCGAGACGCCTTGGGCCCCGACGCCATCTCGACGGGATCGCCACGGCCGCTCTGCAGCCGCCACGCGCCGCTCGGGGTGGGCCCCGCGATGACCTGCGCCGGGTCCTTCTCCTCGTGTTATTGGTCCTCGCCGTACCGGCGGCCGCCTCGGCGCGGCAGAGTGTGGCGGACTCCACGCGATCCACGCGGAGCGGCGTGTATACCGCGGACCAGGCGGTGCGGGGGAAGCAGCTCTACGCGATGCATTGTGTGAGCTGTCATACGGCCGTCACCCACACCGGTCCGGAATTCGCCGCGAAGTGGGAGGGGCGTCCGTTCCGCGACCTCTTCAGCTACGTCAGGGAATCGATGCCGAAGAGCGAACCGGGAAGCCTGTCCTCCCGTGAGTATGCCGCCGTGCTGGCGTACATGCTCGAGATGAACGGGTTACCGGCCGGACCACTCGAGCTTCCGGCGGATCCCGATGCGCTCACATTGATCCGAATCAATTTCAAACCGGCGCGCGATTCTTTCCCCGTGAGGTACCGATGACGATGCCGCGGCATGCCAGGATCCTTCCTCTCTTCGCTGTCCTCTGCGGATTGATGACCACGGTCGCCGCCAACGCACAAACCAGAGCCGGCGTCCGAGGCAACGTTCCGGGTGAGTGGCGAGTCTGGGGCGCCGACCTCTGGAGCACGCGGTATTCCCCCCTCGACCAGATCAACGCGGCCAATTTCGACTCGCTCAAGGTCGCCTGGCAGTGGAATGCAGGGGCCTTCGGAAGCGACGAGTACTATCGCACCACGCCACTCTACGCCAACGGCCGGCTTTTCACCGTGGCCACGACGCGCCGGGTGGCGACCGCACTCGATCCCGCTTCGGGAGAGACTCTCTGGATGTGGCGGCTCGATGAGGGGATCCGGTGGCAAAAGGCGGCCCGTCAGTTTGCCGGGCGTGGACTGGCCTACTGGACCGACGGGAAGGAGGAACGGGTCATCGTGGTGACGCCGGGGTACCACATGGCCTCGCTCGACGCGAAGAGCGGTGTTCCCGACCCCCGCTTCGGGAAGCAGGGCGTGGTGGACCTGATGGAAGGACTGGGGCTTCCGATGGTTCCGCTTGCGGTGGACGACTCCGGCTCCCTCATCATCAGCGACGCCGCGCCGGCGCGCCGGGCCCGCCCCGGAGAGTCCTGGGATCCGGTCACCCGGACAGGGGCCGACGGGACGGTCGGCATCGACCCCGCGCTGGGCCAGATCGCCAACAGCTCCCCCGCCATCATCGTGAACGATGTGATCGTGGTGGGGAACTCTTCCATTCACGGCTACTACCCGATCCGGGTCCGCAACATTCCCGGGTACATCCGGGGATTCGACGTCCGCACCGGAAAGCAGCTCTGGAAGTTCAACCTGGTTCCGCAACCGGGTGAATACGGCGCCGACACCTGGGAAAATGGCTCGACCATCGGGACCGAAGGCGTCGGAAAGAACGATGCCTGGGCCACCTACTCGGCCGACGCCGAGCTCGGCCTGGTCTACATCCCCGTGGGCATGCCCCTGCTGGACGAATACGGGGGCCATCGCCCGGGTAACAACCTGTTCGGCAACAGCATCGTGGCACTGGACGTGAAGACCGGGAAGCGGAAGTGGCATTTCCAGATGGTCCACCACGACATCTGGGACTACGACACGCCGATGGCGCCGAATCTGCTCGATGTCAACATCGACGGTCGTCCGCGCAGGATTCTCGCGCAGACCACCAAGCAGGGGTGGATGTACGTGTTCGATCGCGCCACCGGGGAACCGATCTGGCCGATCGTGGAAACACCGGTGCAGCAGAGCTCAGTTCCCGGAGAGAAGACCTCGCCCACACAGCCGATTCCGAGCCGGCCGGCGCCGTACGCACAGCAGGGACTCGACGAAAAGGATCTCATCGATTACACCCCGGCCATCAAGGATTCGGCTCTGAAGCTGGCGAAGCAGTGTGTCATGGGGCCGTACTACATTCCCGCGCCGCTGAGCGACGGCAGCACGGGCGGCCGCAAGTGCGCCTGGTACGCACCGGGCGCCTCGGGCGGAGTGAACATCGACGGTGGAGCGGCGGCGGATCCCGAGACCGGGAGGATCTACGTCGCGGCGCTCAGCGGGCTCAGCACCATTCAGCTCCAGAAGGATCCCTGCTCGGAATTCCGGTATAGCTCCCCCCGCGATAATTGCGGGCTCATAGGGGCCCTGGCTCCGCCGCCCGGCTATCAGCCTCCAGCCGAGCGCGGAGGGGGATTCGGGAGGCGCGGCTCGATGTCGCAGCTCGGGGACGTCTCCATCCTCAAGCCCAAGCCACTGGGCGGCATCACCGCCTACGACATGAAGACCGGGGACAAGACCTGGTGGACGTCCAACGGAGGGGCAGCCCCGGTCACCACGAAAGACCCGCTGTTCGCCGGGGTTGAGTTGCCTCCGGCCGGCAGCCGGGGACAGGCCCAGGTGATCACGACGAAGTCACTGGTCATTTACGGGACGGGCCGCAGCGGCGGTATCCCCGACGCCAAGCCGATGCTCTATGCAGTGGACAAGGCCAGCGGCAAGCAGGTGGGCGCGGTCGAGATTCCTGCCCGAACGACGGCGGTGCCGATGACATTCATGCACCAGGGGAAACAGTATGTAGTATTCGCTACCGGCGCCGGGGCCAGCACCTCGCTCGTGGCGCTCAGGCTTCCGTAGCGCTTTCCCGGAGCGCCCATGCAAGATCAGGTGACCCGGCGCGCCTTTCTCGCCGCCGCCGGCGCGGCGGGGGCCGCGTGGCTTGCGGCCGACCCGGCGCTCGTGCAGGCCGCGCTGGCACACGCCCGCCACGCGGTCGAATCGCCGCCTCCGTATCAATTCGTCGCGCTTTCCGCGGTGGAGGCTGCGGGTCTCGAAGCGATCGCCATGCGGATCCTCCCCTCCGATGAAACTCCCGGCGCGCGTGAAGCGGGCGTCATCCATTTCATGGACAAGGCGCTCTCGACGTATGCCGCCGCACGGAGGGGTCCCGTGCTGGCGGGGCTCGCCGATCTCGAGACGCGCGCCCGGTCGAGGTGGCCCGATGCGGCATCGTTCGCGGCGCTGACGCCGGCGCGACAGGATGAGCTGCTCAAGCTCATCGAGCAATCGGAGTTCTTCAAGGAAATGCGCGACGCGACAGTCGTCGGGATGTTCGCCAACCCCTCCTATGGCGGCAACCAGAACCAGGTGGGATGGAAGCTGCTCGGCTTCGAGGCCCACGGCATCTATCAGCCTCCATTCGGCTATTACGACGCCGAAGACAGAAAGGGCGGCTGACCGCGATGCAGGCACGTTCGGGAATTGCCTATCCGACGTCGACCGAGGTGGACTTCGTGATCGTCGGCTCCGGCGCGGCGGGCGGTGTGATGGCCAAAGAGCTCTCGAGCCGCGGCTTCTCGGTCGTCGTGCTCGAGCAGGGGCCCCGCCTCGACCCGAGCCAGTTCGAGCACGACGAATTCAAGTACAACTTCAACCACGGCATTTCCAACCCGAGCCCGGTCTCGTGGCGGAAGACCGACAAGGACGTGGCCAAGGTGGGTGCGGGGGAGCTCCTCTACGCACGGCTGGTCGGCGGCAGCAGTGTGCACTTCACCGCCAATTTCTGGCGGCTGCACGAAATCGATTTCGTCGAGCGGAGCCGGCTGGGCGGCATTCCGGGCGCCGACCTCCAGGACTGGCCGATCTCCTACGCCGATCTGGAGCCCTACTACACCAAGGTGGATTGGGAGGTGGGAGTCTCGGGTGAGCCCGGGCCATTCGATCCGCCCCGTTCCCGGCCGTATCCGCTCCCCCCGATGCCGGTCAAATCAGCGGGAGTTCTCTTCGAGCGTGGGGCCAGAAAGCTCGGCCTCCATCCGCAGTCGGCGCCGGTGGCGATCCTCTCCCGGCCCTTCAACGGCCGGACTGCCTGCCAGCACTGCGGCTACTGCATGCAATTCGGCTGCGAATACAACGCCAAGAGCTCCAGTCTGGCTTCCGTCATCCCGGTTGCCGAAGCCACCGGGAAATGCGAAATCCGCGCGAACAGTTACGTGCGAAAGGTCGAGCTCGACGCGCGCGGACGGGCCACCGGTGTGATCTACTTCGACGCCCAAAAAAGGGAGCAGCGGCAACGGGCCAAAGCGGTGGTGTTGTGCGCGAACGGCGCCGAGACGCCCCGGCTCCTCCTGATGTCGAAGTCCAACCGGTTTCCGCAGGGACTTGCCAACTCGAGCGGCCGGGTCGGGAAAACCCTGATGTTCAACGTCGGCGCCGCGGCGATGGGGCTCTTCGAGCACCCGCTCAACGAGTACCGAAGCATTCAGGTCACCCGGCTTTCACACGATTTCTACGACAGCGACCCCAAGCGCGGGTTCTACGGCGGCGGGGGGATCGACGCGCGGTTTCAGACCTATCCGATCCAATGGGCGCTGCGGGGTCTGGCGGACGATGCGCCGAAGTGGGGCAGCGAGTACAAGCGGATGGTCGGGGAGTATTTCAACCGGTCGATGCTGGTGGCCGGCCACACGACGTCGCTTCCGGTTCCGGGCAACAGCATCAGTCTCGACCCCACGGTCAAGGATGCCTGGGGGCTGCCGGCCATCCGGGTGACCTACAGCGACCACCCCGACGACCTCAAGCTCTCTCAGTTTCTGCTCGACCGTTCGATGGAGATCCTCGATGCTGCCGGCGCGCAGCAGAAGTGGGTGGACTATCCCGCTGAGACGGCCACGTTCACCGCCCATCTGTTGGGGACCTGCCGCATGGGGAAGGATCGGAAAACCTCGGTGATCGATACGGACCACCGAACCCACGACGTTCGCAACCTGTTCCTCTGCGACGGAAGCAGCATGGTCACATCAGGCCGTGGCCAGCCGACCATGACGATCATGGCTTTGGCGTTTCGGGCCGGCGAGCGGATTGCAGGGCTGGCACAGCGGGGAGAAATCTGAACTGCTGTGAGACGTAAGAGGTGAGATGTGAGACGTGGGTCCTTACGTCTCACATCTCACATCTCACACCTCATGTCTCATGTCTCATGTCTCACCCACCCCCGACCGCCTTGCCAGCGGGCAGGATCTCTTTGAAGGCGGCCACAAACCGGTCCATCTCGTCCGCCGTCCCAATCGATACTCTGATATGCTCGGGCAACCCCGCGAACGGCCGGCCCACCAGCACGCCCTTCTTGCGAAACTCCGAGATGACCGGCTGCACCGGCCGCCGAACGTGGACCAGGAAGAAGTTCGCGTCCGATGGAACCACCGCATACCCGTGGGCGGTGAGCTCCGCGCCTGTCTTGGCCCTGAGGGCGAGGGTGGTCTTCTTGACCCAGCTCTGCGAGGTGGTGTCGGCCAGGGCCGCGACTCCGCCCCACTTCACGATCGCGTTGATGCTGCCGGAGCTGTAGGGCCGCATTCGCTGGAGCAGTCCTCTCGGCGCAATGGCGTAGCCCAGGCGCATGCCGGCGAGGGCCGAGATCTTCGAGAAGGTACGCGCCACGATCACCTGGCGGCCCTGCAGGACGTAGGGTACCGCCGTGGCGTAGTTGGGATCGTCCACGAAATGAAAATACGCCTCGTCGATCAGAACCGGCACATCGGATGGAATCGCATCCAGGAGCTGGGCCACCTCCTGTTTCGTCACGATGCGCCCGGTGGGATTGTTCGGGCTGCAGAGATACACGAACCCGACGTCCCGATAATTGTCCCTCACCGCGGCGATCATGCCGGGGATATCCTGCCGGAAATCGGGAAGCAGGGGCACCTTGATCTGGTCGGCCTTGAGCGCGGTGACATGCTGGTAGAGCACATCATAGGACACGTCGGGGCCAACGATCTTCTTGTCGTCCATGAGGAACGCGGTGCCGACTACGTCCAGGATCTCGCCAGACCCCGCGCCCAGCATGACATTCTCAGGCGGGACGCCGTGATGCTTGGCGATCGCGTCGACGATCCCCCCGTCCGGATACCCGTACCGGTTGGCATACTTGAAGGCGTTGGTCATCGCCTTGAGCACCGATTCGGGCGGCCCGTACGGGTTCTCGTTATTGGCGAGCTTGGCAAGGAGGTCGTATTCGTCGACGGTTGCGCGTTGGGGGCGAACCGCCTGACTGACGCCCTGGGACAGGAGCTTGCGTGGATCGAGGGTCAGGAGACCCAGGGCTCCGGTTACTCCGCCGACGAATCCGCGGCGCGACACCGCCTGCTTGACGTCCATACCTGCCTCCTTATGGCTTGACGTACTTTCGGAGCGTTTTCGGGCCCACTTCGGCGCCGTAAATATTTCCCCGCGCGTCGACGGCCACGCCCTCCGCCGCGCTGGTGTTGGTGGCGTTCACCGCGGGATCGGGAATGAACGCCCGGACCGTGCCGTCCCTGGCGCTCCCGATGCGGATCCCCCGCTTCCAGTCACCATGGGCCGGGTTGACGGAGCCCGATTCGGAATCGGCAACGTAGATGTTGTCGTCCTTGTCGATCCAGATCCCGCTCGGCCGGCTGAACTGGGGCCACTCCGCCAGGAAGTTCCCTTCCTGATCGAGGATCAGGACGCGGTTGTTGCTGCGGTCCCCCACGAACAGCCGGCCTCTGGAGTCCATCGCCAGCGCGTGCGGCTGGTCCATCCCGCCGTTGCCCGGACCCCTGGTCCCGAAGGCTTTGAGCAACCGTCCGTCGCTGCCGAACTTGAGAATCCTCGCATTGGCGGTTGTCGCCGATGAGTGACCCTCCGCGACAAAAATGCTTCCGTCGGGCGCCACCAGCAGATCGTTGGGCTGATAGAAGTATTCTGGTTCCCGGGCACCGCCCGCTTTGCCGAGGGTCAGGAGGAGGGCACCATCCGGACTGAACTTGAAGATCTGGTGACCCTTACCCGCGGTGTTGCGCTGCTCTGCGGATCCGGTGCAAGCGCAGTCTGTGACCCAGACGTTGCCGTCGCGGTCGACGAAAATACCGTGCGGAGAGAGCATCAACCCGGCACCGAAGCTCTTCACCAGCGTGCCGGTCGAATCGAACTTGAGAATCGGATCGAGGTTCGAACCGGCACAGCTGTTCGCGCTGCAGCGCTCGGCGACCCAGATACTCACACCGTCCTTGTCGATTTCGACGGCGCTGGTCGAACCCCATGCTCTCCCGGCGGGCAGCCGAGCCCACCCCTCCACCGTCCGGTACGGGTTGGGCAGATCGTTGACCGGAGCGCTGCTGGCCTGAGCCGCCGCCGACGGGAGGTGCGCCGCCAGCACCAGGGCCAAGCCGAGCAAGCGCCTCATTCTGGGACTCCCCGGGAGAGATCGAGCTTTAAGCATACCAGCGTTTTGCGGCGCCCGCTTGCGGATTCAGTACGGGTAACCCTACGTAAGATCCTGCCGGTTTCGCGCATCCAATGGAGGGAACGCCCGCCATGCCCGTCACCTTCAAAGTCAACGGAAAGTCCACGACCGTGGACGTCGCGCCCGACATGCCGCTGCTCTGGGTGCTGCGCGACGTCCTCGAGCTCAAGGGCACCAAATACGGATGCGGCATGGCCCAGTGCGGGGCGTGCACGGTGCACGTCAAGGGCGTCGCGACCAAGTCGTGTGTGCTCCCGGTGTCCGCCGTTCGGGGCACCGAGATCACGACGAATCGAAGGCCTCTCTCCAGACGGAACCCATCCGTTGGAGCGGGCCTGGGAGGAGCTCGACGTGCCGCAATGCGGCTACTGCCAGGCCGGGCAGCTGATGGCGGCGGCGCTCCTCGCAAGGACGCCGAAGCCGACCGACGCCGACATCGACGTCGCGATGGACGGGAACCTCTGCCGCTGCGCCACCTATCTGAGAATCCGGCAGGGGATCCACCGCGCCGCGCCGCTACCGGCCTCGGCGCCGGCATACCGGGTGAGATGCCCGGCCGAGTTCCGTCTCGATCGGCTGGCGTTGGGCCAGGCCGGTGACGGAATGGACGCCGCCCGGAATGCGCGGTGTGCTCGCGCAGGTTGCGGAAAAATCCGGGTGGGCCAACCGGCCGCGACTGAAGGGCTCTGGCATGGGAGTCGCCTTCCATTACAGCCACCGGGGTCATTTCGCGGAAGTGGTGCGGGCGAGCGTGAGCCGGCAGGGTGTGGTCAAGGTGGAACAGGTCTGGTGGCTGGAGACATCGGCAGCCAAGTCATCAACCCGAGCAATGCGGAGAATCAAGTGCAGGGCTCGGTGCTGGACGGATCGCGGAGGCGCTGGCGCAGGAGATCACGATCGAGAAGGGCAGGGCGGTGCAGAGCAACTTTATGATTTCCCGCTGCTCCGCCTCACCCAGGCACCGCCGGTTGAAGTTCACTTCGTCAAGACGCCCTTCCCGCCAACCGGACTGGGTGAGCCGGCGCTACCGCCGGTCATTCCGGCACTCTGCAACGCCATCTTCGAGGCTACCGGCAAGCGGATCCGCTCGCTGCCCATCAAGCGGCACGATCTGACGTGGTGACCGAGGAGCTGTCAGCCTTCAGCCTTCAGCCGGCGCTCGAAGAACACGGTATCGACCATCTCGTCGAGACGGTACCGGGGGATTTCCACGAATCCGAGTTGACGGTAGAGCGCCTGCGCGGCGGTCATCTCCTGCAGTGTCCCGAGTCGGATCGTGCGATAATCCATGCGGACCGCGTCGGCGAGCAATCGTTCCATCAATGCCCGCGCCACGCCGATTCTCCGCGCGGTGGACAGGACGAACATCCGCTTGACTTCGCCCGCGGTGGCGTCGAGCGGCCTCAAGGCGACGCATCCCGCCGGCATGCCGTCGAGCCGGGCCAGGTAGAGCCTCCCGCGGGGGGGCGCGTATTGCCCGGGGAGTGATTCGGCATCGGCGCGCATCTGCTCGGACCCGGGATGCTGGCGAAGTGAGGCGGCGTGAGTCAGGATCAGATAGCGGGTCGCTTCGAGGTCCTCCGCTCGCTCGGCGGTCGTGATGGTGATCATGCCGGGATCCTTCATCTGGCGATCGGGGTCTTCCCAATAGCCACCCACCCCGGCAAAAAGGATAATCGAGGCCTCCAGTCGGCGGATCAGCCGGGAATGGGAGCGTGGCGCGGGAACACCGCCACACTGAGCGAAGCGAGGCGGATGCTGTCGGTGATAGCGTATCCGAGGGCCAACTCGGCCTCCGCCAGCGCGCCCACCGCCAGGTCGCCGAGATTCCGCATCACGATGCCGGCAGAGCTCTTCTCGGACGGGTCGGCGAGCGCGACCGTCACGTTGCGGGACATCTCGAGTCCGAGGTTCTGAACCTCGACCCGGATGGTGGTGCGGTTTCCCGGGCCGACCGACGGCGCCATGACGCGCAGAAACGAGAGCCCGGAGCGATGCGGCGGATAGAACATGTACACAATCTCGGAAACCTCCGAGCCGGGAAGCAACCTATGACATCTCATAGGCGGTTTTCCGTTATGAGATCTTATAGGTCGGTACCTATAAGATCTTATAGGTGCGAATTGGGAGTACCCTTGCCCTCCCAGGGAGAGTGGAGCATCGTTGCGCGTCGCGCCGCCCCGGTTTTCCATCCTCCACAAGCGAGCGTCCCATGGCACTTCCCAAACCGAAAAGCCATCGCATTGCACTGAACGCCGCCGCCGATCAGGTCCGGAGTGCCGCGAAACGGGAGCAGAAGGGTGGACTCTTTCTCCGGCAGGAGCTCGATGAGCTCCTCGCCCAGCCCGATTGCGCGGGGCTCAGGTATTATTACGGCCGAAACGCAGTGGGACAGGACACGCTGATCCTGATCGGGGTGGACAAGGATGGCAATGATCAGCTGCAAGGCGTGGTGATGGAGGAGTGCTTCCTCTGTCCTCCATGGTGCGGCGCGGCCAATTCCCTGAATTCATGATCGTCGATGGCGATTCCTCCGCTCATCTACGCTTCCTCGGCCTCGAAGGCGCTCCTGGCCATCGCCGGGGTTCGCCATGGGCGGAGGCTTCCGCAACCTCGGCGGTGGATTGTTGCCTACTCACTCTGCGCTCTCTTGATCGATGGAGTGATGCTCGCTTACGCGCTCCACAAACAAAACAACCACTGGATGAGTTACCTGGCAGCACCGATTGAAGTGAGTACGCTGTTGTTCGGGCTTTCCTATTGGCACCTCGTCCGCGGCCGCCGGATCCTCCGTGTTCTGGCGGCGGCCTTCGTGGCGACCGTGATCGTCCTGGTCGCGTTCGTCGAAGATTTGACGACATTCAGTCTGGTGCGGGGCCCGATCGAATCGATCCTCATTGTCACGGCGAGTCTTGCTACCTTGTTATTGCTCATCAAGGATGAGCAGGGGAATCTCCTTCAGCGGGATTGGTTCTGGATCTGCGCGGGATTGGCCCTCCAGTACGGCGCCGGGGTCACCCTCGGCCCGCTGGGCCGGATGCTGATCGGCGATTCCCCGCAGGTGGTGATGTCGGTGCTCAAGGTGAAGGCTGTCGTAACCATCATCGCCAATGTGCTTATCGCCCGAGGAATCTGGTGCCCGATTCTCCCGCTACGCTACTCTGGGCTTTCATCGCCGGTGTCCTCACCGTCACCGTCGTCCTCACCGCCCTCGGTGCGGCCCTGGTGATCTATCAGCGACGCTTTGTCGCCATGCACCGCGCCCATTCCCAGAACCTCATCAAGGCCCAGGAAGAAGAACGAGCCTTCGTGGCCCGGGAAGTCCACGACGACGCCGTGCAGCGGCTCGCGCTGATCGGCCGGGAGGTCGACGAAGTGCGCACGCTCGAGCCGCCACTCTCGGGCGCGCAAGCCCACCGTCTGGACTCGATTCAGGAGGAAATGAAGGACCTCTCGGTCGCCCTTCGGGGGCTGGCGCACCGGCTCCATCCCGCGCTCCTGGATAAAGGCGGTCTGTACGTGGCGCTCAAGGGGTTGTGCGGTGATATCGAGCGCGCCTTCAACCTCCGCGTGACGGCGGAGATACCCGACGCACCCATCTCCGCCGATCCCGACCGAGCTCTGGCGGTGTACCGCATCGCCCAGGAGGCGCTTCGGAACGCCGCCACCCACTCGGGTGCCGGCGAGGCGACGCTGGTCGTCAGCAGGATCGAAGGAGTGCTTCGCCTCGTGGTCGCCGACCGGGGCCGCGGCTTCGACTCCAGGCAACGCCGAGGCCCGGAGGGCCTGGGGCTGATCGGTATGCAGGAACGCGCCGCCATCGCGGGGGGGACGGTCACGGTGAGCTCCCGGCCAGGCGAAGGGACCACCGTCGAGCTCTCATTCCCCGCGCCGGTGAATGCCGCCTTGTGAAAACCAAACCACGCATCCTTCTCGTCGATGACCACCAGCTCCTGCTGGAGGGGCTTCGCCTGGCGCTGCAGAACGAATACGTCGTCGTCGGCGCGCTCACCAGCGGCGCCGCGGTGCTTCCCGCCTGCCGGGAGCTTGCCCCCGATGCCGTGCTTCTGGACCTCAGCTTGCCGGAACGCAGCGGACTCGAGATCATCGCCGATCTGCAGGAGGAGCTGCCGGCCATTCGCATCCTCGTGATCACGATGCACGCCGACCGGGTCATGGCGGATGCGTCGCTGCAGTCCGGCGCGCACGGCTTCGTCCCGAAGGATTCTGGCATTCCGGAGCTCAAGACGGCGCTCCAGGCGGTACTTGCCGGGGAGCGGTTCGTCTCCGGCAGGATTCCGAAGCATGCGAGCCTCCGCGCGTATCCACCCGACTCCGCGGTCGGCCTTGCGCAGCTCACGCCGCGGCAGCGCAAGATCGTCCATCTGATCGGAGAGGGAAAACGCACCGCGGATATCGCCGCCGACCTTGGCGTGACGGTGCCGACGATCACCTTCCACCGTCAGGTCATCCGGAAAGCACTTGGCATCGACAGCGAGTGGGGACTGCTGCGCTACGCGATCCTGGTGCGCATGAGCGAAGAGCAGTCGCCGTGAAGCAGCGGGGCAGGCTCTTGATCGCGCTGCTGTGGCCGTTCGCGCCACTCGCCGCCCAGGACAGCACCGCCGCTATCCCGGCGCTGGGCGCGCGGGTTACGCGGATGCGCTTTTTCGAGGGAGGCAAGACCCTTCCCGGCGTCCTCGAGCGCCACTACGGGACCCGCTTCGATTCCGCCGCAACTCGCTCGGTGTACGTGGAAATCGGCCTCGCGTACCCGCCGGCCCCGAAGGCGACCGTAGCCAGGATCGAATGCGGATACACCGCGCCCAGCGGTACCGCGGCGGGAACCGCGGTCGTCGATGTGCAGGCGGACGCGGGATGGGAATTGTCGGTCCATGCGGGCGGCGCCGGAGGGGATGCCCCCGGAGGATGGGCCGCCGGCACCTATCCGGTCGCATGCCGGCACGGCGGAAAGGTCATCGCCACCGGCGTATTCGAAATCGGCCGGCCCGCGCCGGCCCGCGTCGCCGCGACGACTCCGGCTGGGAAGCCCGTGCGCCCACCGGCCAAACCGGCGGCGCCCGCCCGCGATGCCGATGCGAAAACTCCCGCCGTGCTGAGCGGCGCCGCGGTAGGGGCCCTCAAGGCCAGGGTCACCGCTGTCCGGCTCTTCGAAAGCGGTGGGGAAGTGCCGGACCGCAAGGACCGGGTCGTGACCACCACCTTCGACGCGCTCACCACCCGGTTCATCAACATCGAGCTGGAGCTCGAGTATCCGCGCGCGTCAAGGAGCATCGCGTTCGAAATCCCGTGCCGATTCGACGGTCCCGATTCGACGGCGCGCACCCCCACGGTGCGCGGCTCGGTGGACGCGGGGTGGGTCGGCTCCTACCACACCGCGGGGTGGGGTGCCCGCAACCGCGGGATGTGGCCGGAAGGGAGCTACAAGATCACCTGCCAGGGTGACGGGAAGACCGTCGCGACTTCGGAGTTCAAAGTCGTCCGGGCACGCGCGGCGGTGGAAGCGCTGGGTGCCTCGCTGACCCATCTGAAATTCTTTCAGAGCCAGGCCGAGCGGCTGCCGATCGAAGCGCGGCGCTATGGCACGCGATTCGATGCCCGGTCGGCGCGCTGGATCAAGTCGGAATTCGGACTGGTGTATTCCGCGCCGGCGGTACCGGTGACTTTTCCGGTCGAATGCACCTACTCATTTCCCGACGGAACCGCGCGCCCCGTCAAGGTCGAGCGGCGCATCCCGGCCGGGTGGACCGGATCGGTGCATGCCCAGGGCATCGGGAACGACCGTCCGGGGGCCTGGCCCGCGGGCAGCTATCGCGTCTCCTGTGCGAGCGAGGGCCGCGAGTTCGCCATGGGAACCTTCGAAGTGGCGGATGCCGACGCGCCGGCGTCGGCGGGAAGCGCGCTGCGGTTCATTGCCCGGAAGAACGGCGCCGCGAACGCGCCGGCTACGGCATTCGACCTCGGCGCCTTCGACAGTCTGTTCGTCGAGGCGAGCATCCCGGTGCGGGCCGCCGGCGACTCCACCGTCTTCCGCTGTGAGGTGAGCGATCCCGCCGGGACGACATCGGGGTTCTTCTTCGAGGGGGAGGTGCGCGACCGCGCGATCCGCGGCATGGGCCTGCTCGCCGCGCTGGATCCGCCACGCCTGCGAGGCGTCTACCGGGTGGAATGCCGGGTCGGAAACCGCGCCGTGCTGGCCGACCGATTCTCGGTGACCGGCGATCCGGAGCTGCCCGCCGCCGATGCCAGGCTGGTGAGCATGGCGCTGTACGACGGCGCGGACTCGGCGCCGGACGATGAGGCGGTGGCCGACGTCACCTTCAGTGCAGCCAGGCTGCGTTCCCTCTGGCTGGTGGCGCTGCTGGATCACCCCACCGACCGTGGCGGGAGCACCTTTCCGTTCTCCTGCCGGCTGCTGAACTCACGCAACGTCGCAGTCGCCGAGACCGGTCCGCAGGCCGTCAACGTCGCCGCGGGGGATCGCGCCATCGTGCTCCGCCAGCGGCTCATACCCCTTCCGCGGCAGCGATGGGTTCCCGGAAAGTTTGCGCTCACCTGCGTCTCCGGAGGTGTTACTTTCGTCCGCAACACTGTCGAGCTCACTAAGTAGGGCGGCAATGACCGAGTCTCCGCGCAAAAACTCCTCGTCCACGGCAATCACCATCCTCGCCGTGCTGGCGGTGCTGTACTCGCTCTATTTTGCCCGCACCTTTCTCGTCCCGATCGTTTTCGCGGCGCTGCTGGCGTTCGTGCTGAGCCCCGCGGTCCGCCTCCTGAGCCGATGCCGCATTCCGGAATGGCTGGGCGCGGCGATCGTGGTGGTCGGACTGGTGGGGGTGATCGTGCTGGGGGCTTTTCAGCTCGCGACACCGGTCCAGACCTGGACCGCCGAAGCCCCGGCCGTCCTGTCCAAGGCCGAACGGGAGATCAAGCGTCTGCTCCGGCCACTGGAGCGGTTCACCAAGACGGCGGAACGAGTGGAGGAAGCCACCGAGGTCACCACCACCGGAGAGAAGCCCCCCGAGGTCGTGGTGCGCGGACCGACGGTCGGCGCGCGGCTGTTCGGATCGACCCAGCGATTCATCGCCTACGTGGTCGAAGTCCTGCTGCTGCTCTATTTCCTGCTCGCGGCGGGCAACCTCTTCCTCGAGAAGGCCATCAAGGTGCTGCCGACCTTTCAGGACAAGAAAAAGGCGGTGCGCATTGCACGCGAGACCGAGGCCTCGATCTCGACCTACCTCATCGCGAATCTCGGCATCAACATCGTCGAGGGAGTCATGGTCGGGGGCGCGATGTGGGCGCTGGGAATGCCGGCACCATTTCTCTGGGGCCTGCTGACGGTGTTCTTCGAGTTCATTCCCTACGTCGGCGCGCTGGTGATGCTGGCGCTGCTATCGATCGTCGCCCTCGCCACGTTCGACAGTCTCGGGCGGATCCTGCTGGTACCGGCGGCATTCCTCCTCGCCAACCTGATCCAGGCCAACATCGTCACCACGCTGGTGCTGGGCCGCCGGCTGGCGCTCAATCCGGTGGCGCTGTTCGTCGGACTCGCGTTCTGGTTCTGGATCTGGGGCATTGCGGGCGCGTTCATCGGAGTGCCGCTGCTGGCAATCTTCAAGATCGTCTGCGACAACATCGAATCGCTGGCGCCGGTCGGAGAATTCCTCGGCGCGCGGAGCGAGCCGGCGCGTGCGCCGGCTCTCCCCGCGGACGAGGCCGCCTCCAGCGGTTAGCGGGTTTTCGGCGCGGGCTCCTCATCCTGCCAGTAGAACCGGCCGGCTTTTTTCTGCCGCGGCTGGATCTCGTCCAGGGAATTCCCGTCGTACAGCCGCCCGTTCTTCATCACATACCGGATCGACGTGGTGTTCCGGATGTCCTCCAGCGGATTCCGGTCGAGTACGATCAGATCCGCCAGCTTGCCCGCTTCGAGCGACCCGACATCCTTGCCCAGCCCGATCGCATCCGCGCCCATGATGGTGGCGATGCGAAGCGCGTCATGCGCCGGCATCCCGCCCATCGCAACGGACCACAGCTCCCAGTGATATCCGAGACCCTGAAGCTGCCCGTGTGAGCCGATGCCGGCGCGGCCTCCGGCCGCCACCAGGTCGCGCACCGATTCGCCGATGAGCTTCATGGCGTACTGCGAATCGTGGAACCATCCGGCGCCCGCGCCGGTCGTGACCGCACCCGGTGAGCCGCCACGCCGGAGGATCTTTCCTTCGAGGTCGGACCAGGGCGTAAACCGCCGGAGCTTGGCGTCGCCCAGCAGGTCCTGGTGCTCATACCAGTAGTTCTCCGCCCAGGGAGCGCCGTAGGCCACCAGAATGGTGGGCGTGTAGACGATCTCCGACTCCTTCAGCAGCCGGATCAGATCGGATTGCAGCGGGAAGGTCGGGATGGTGTGCTCGTGCCCGCTGTACCCGTCGATCGCCTCGGTGACATTCATCTTGATGTCGAGCGAGCCCTCGGTGGTGGGCATCAGGCGGAGCTCATGCGCGGCCTGGATGATCCACTGGCGCTGCTCGCGATTCCCTGCGACGTACTGCTTGATGGTCTTGGTGTCGTAGTACTCGCTGTAGCGCTTGAGCACCCGTCGCGCGTGGTCCAGGTCGCGGATGTTTTCGGCGGCAAACACCCCTGGTCCGGTCGAATAGATCCGGGGGCCAAGCACGCGTCCCGCGTTCACCTGGTCTTCGTAGGACAGGACATCGGTCGTACCGGTTTGCGGGTCACGCGCGGTGGTGACCCCGTAGGCCAGATTCGCGACGTAGCTCCAGACCGGCTCGCGGTGAATGCCGGCCGCGAGCCGCAGGTGCGCGTGGGTATCCACAAAACCGGGGATGATCGTCTTGCCGGTCGCGTCGACGACCGCGGCGCCGGGAGGGACCGTGACGCTTCCGCGCGCTCCGACCGCCGTGATCCGGTTCCCGGTCACCACGATGTCGGCGTTCTCCAGGATCTCGGCGCCCTTCATGGTGACGACCCGTGCGCCCCGCAGCACCGTGGTGCCGCGGGGAATGTCGCGCTGCGCGGTGATCCGGATGCGGGTTTCCACCGGCTGGTATTGCGGCGTGCGTGCCGTCGGGCCTCGCGCGGTGGAGTCCCGCGCGGTGGAGTCGGCGCCGGCCCCGGGCCCCCGGCGTGCGGCGGTCGCCCGCCGCACCGAGTCGTCGAAGGCGCGGGCACGCTCCAGATCGTAGATCACATGGGCGTTTCCGATCGACCAGTGCACCAAGCGCCCGTCGGTGCTCCAGGACGGGAACTGGGCGCCGATATCGGTGAGCTTGCGCACCGGAAAGCTCGCGCCGTCGGGATTGCCGACACTGACGGTCGGCTCGGTGCCGCCGACCCAGGGAATGGTGACCACGTACAGGTCGCTGCCAACCTGCGCCAGGGCTCGATCGCCGTCGGGCGAAATGAAGAGGGCCGATGCGGAAGCTCCGCCGCCGCCCCCACCGCCGCCGGGAGGCGGAGCACCCGTCACCCGCAGGTGTGACCTCACGTCGGTGCCGTCCCACCGCATGGAAACGAGACCGCGTCCGCCGGCGTAGGCATACAGCCGGGTCGAGTCCCGCGTGAAGTGCGGTCCGGAAAGCCCACCGGTGGGAGAGATGAACACCGCCTCTCCACCGGTGGCCGGCACCCAGACGATATCCTCGGCGGCGCCGCCGGCTCCCGCTCCGAGCGATTCGCGGAAGGCGCGGGCCGGCCCGCGCACCACCACGATCCGCGCCCCGTTCGGCGAGAACACCGGCTGCTGCCAGAAGGCGGACGCCGTGGTGAGCTTCTGGGGACGGCCGCTGCCGTCGGCCCTGACCTTGTAAAGATGGCCGCCCTGCTCGTTGCTCCATGTCGTATAGGCGATCCACTGTCCGTCGGGACTCCAGGCGGGCTCATACTCTCCGACCTCGGCATCGGTCACCCGCTTCGGCGTCCCGCCGGGCCAGTCCATCATATACAGCCGGTCGAGCGCCACGAACGCCAGCCGCTTTCCATCGGGGGAGGGCGCGCCGTCGCGGATCTGCTTGACGATGAACGTCGCGGAGTCGCCGATGGGATATTCGAAGCGCACCGCCGGACCGAGGGCCTGCGTTACCTCCGCTTCGAAGGGGATTTCAGCCGCCGTCCCACCCTCGACCGGCACCTTCCAGAGGCGGCCATTCCAGGTCGCCACGACGTGTTTCGAATCGGGGGTGAAGCTCATTCCGGGATAGACATCGAGCGAAGCGCGAGATTCCTGATCGTCACGCTGGACCGGATAGGCCAGCCAGCGCTCGTCCCCGGTGCCCAGATCGCGAATCCGGAGCCGGGTCTCGTCCACATGCCGGGTGCCATACACGAGCCAGCGGCCGTCGGGCGACAGCGTCGGCCGAAAGGCGGAGCCCCAGCGGTTTTCGCGAATGCTCACCTGGCCCGACTCGCGGTCGTAGACCGCGAGGTCGTAGTCGCTCATCGGCGTGTTGTAGATCCAGGAGCCGCGGCGCTGGGCGAACCAGACATAGCGCGGGTCGGCGCCGAAGGCCGCGCCCATCTGACGGAGCACATCGGCTTGCCCGCCTCCGGGTCCCGTCGGGGCGGGCGCGGCGCCGCGGATGATCTGCTGCCCGCCACCGCCGTCCACGTGGAACATCCAGAGCTTGGTGCTCCGCGTCACCACGATGAATTTGCCGTCGGGAGTGAACTCCGGGGACTCGTACTGATTGGTCTTTCCGCGGGTGACCTGGGTGGTATCCGACTTGTCCACCGAGATCGTCCAGACATTCCAGCCACCGTCACGGTCGCTGACGAACACGATTTTCTTCCCGTCGGGCGAGAAGCGGGGCTGGCCGTCGAATGCCATGCCGCGGGTGAGCGGCATCGCCTTTCCGCCCGCGAGCGGAAGAGTGTAAAGATCGCCCAGGAGATCGAAGACCAGGGTGCGGCCATCGGGACTCACATCCAGCGACATCCAGTTGCCGACCCTGGTGGTAAACGAGACCACGCGAGAGGGCCGGAGCGGCAGGCCCTCCTGCATCGGGTCGCGGGGAGCCCGGGACTCGGCGTTGCGTTGCTGGGCAGGCAATGCGGGCGCGGTCGCGGCGAGCACCATGAGCAGCGATATCGCGGCGGTCGGTCTGACTGAGCGGGGCATGAGGATCGTCCGAAGCGAGAGGTTTTTACTCTGCGGCGGGCATCGAGAATGCGAACGTCGCGCCGCGACCCGGCCGGCTCGCCACGGCCAGGTCGCCGCCATTGGCTTGCGCGAGCGACTTCGACATGGCGAGTCCGAGGCCAATCCCGGTGGCTTTGGTGGTGAAGAGGGGCTCGAAGATCTTGTCGAGATGTTCCGGCGGGACCCCGGGTCCCGTGTCGGACACCTCGAGGAGGACTCTCCCCCCGGGCGCCAGCAGGCCCCGCAGATGCAGCGTTCCGCCCGAATCCATCGCCTGGACCGCGTTGGTCAGCAAATTCAGGATGACCTGACCGGCGTGCACCGGATCCACGTGGACCAGGGGGAGGGAATCGGGAAAATCCCTGGTGACCTTGATGTGCTCGGGCGGTGCAAGGCGCCGAAGCTGGGTCTCCGCGATGTGGGAGAGAGGAATCGGAAGGCGCTCGGCCGGGGTGATCCGCGAAAAATCGAGCAGATCGGTCACGATCCTCGCCGAGAGCCCGATCTGCTCGCGCAACATGGTGAGCGCTCTCCGGATTTCCTCCGGCGCATCCTGCTGCGCGGCATCGAGGTAATACACCGCGTTGCTCATCACACCGAGCGGGTTCCGCAATTCGTGTCCTACTCCGCTGGCCAGCTGACCGAGCAGGGCCAGCTTTTCGCTTCGCACCAACGCCTGCTGCGCTTCCTGCAACTGGTGCAGCGCGGCCTTCAGCTCGCGGGTGCGAGCCGTCACGTTTTCTTCGAGCCGCTGGCGGGACCCGTCGACCTGGGCGGCCATCGTGTCGAACGAGCGACCCAGTTTCCCAAGCTCGTCGGTGCGTTCCAGACCGGCCCGGTGGGTATGATCGCCGCCGGCGATGGCGTCGGCCGCCTTGGTGAGTTGCTCGAGGGGCGCGGTGATCTGGCGGCTCAGGATCCAGGCGGCGACCAGCCCCACCGTAAGGCAGAAGGCCGCGATCAGTGCCATGGTGCGGATGAACGACCTGGCCGGCGCCGCCACCGCCCGGGTGGGGAACTCGACGGCAAAGACCCAGGGCGTGCCGGCCAGAGGCACCGCCCTTGCCAGCACTTCCTCGTGACCGGGGCGCTCATACGTCAAGAGCCCCCGCACCTCAGCCGGATCGATCGGCGGGGCGGGTACGACGCGGTTGAAGTCGGTCCAAAGACTCCCGTCCAGATTACCGAAGAGGAGGTGTGCGCCGGAGCCGATGATCCGGGCCACCTGGTCCTGAATGCGCGGTGCCGCAACCGCCTTGCGCCACTGGACGAGCTGAATCCCCGGACGACTCGGGATGGAAGCGACCACCGGGACAACGAGGAGGGAGTCCCCGATCGCCTGGAAATTCCCGAAGGTCACCGAATCGCCGTGCTCAGCCGATGCGGGGATACCCTCGCGATGGGCTTCCGCCGCGATGCGACCCGGCTCCAGGCCCGCGGCGAGGAGAACGGTGCCGTTCGCATCACGCAGCTCGGTTGCGATCACCAGCGAATCCTGCGGTGCGGTCGACTGCAGCGCTTCGAGTGCGGAGGGCCGATTGGCGGGGGACGAGTCCGCCAGGAACCGGGAAATCGCGGGCCGTTCCGCAATCGCGCTCACCCGTCCACGGAGGAGGGCAAGGGAGTTGCCGTAGTTGGTGGCGAGCTGATCGGTCAGCGGGGTGAGCCGCTCTTTTGCACTCTCCAGCGTTGCCCGGTTGACCGCGACATATGCCGCCGCGGACAACACGATACCCACAGCCAGCACGAGCGCCCCCGCGGCGAGCGGGATCTTCACCCCAAGAGGGAGTCGGGCGAAGAATCGGGTTTTCACTGGGGGTGCTTTATGGTAGAGCAGGAGAGGCAAAGAGGCAAAGGCGCGGCGCGAAGACTGGGTGCCGGGTACCAGGCAGTTTCCAGCACCCATCCGGTGGACATCTCTGTCAGAAGTGCGGGGCAGTCAATCCGGAATCGGTGGCGACCTTTCGATCAGCGTCAGCTGCTCGTCGATCCGGTCGAGCCACTGGTCAGCCTCCTTCAGACTGTCCGGATCCGCTCCAACGAGACGGACGAACCGCTCGAGTCCATTCCGCACATGACCGATGTCCGTCCTCATTATTCGGAGGAGCTGCCTGAGCTCCTCCTTCGCGGCGGGTCGGTACGCGAGCTCCCGTTCGAGTGTGACACGCTGCGACTCATAACGCTCCAACCGTTGCCTTGCCATCTGCCAGATGCGGCTGGGTGCCACCCGGAGAGAGGCGAGATTGCGAACCAGCCGGAACTGATGCGGCGGAAGCCGGCTTCGTCCCCGGTCGTCGGTGTAGACCAGACCGAGCGCCCCAACGGTCGAGAGAATCCCGGCTACCCAGAAGAACACCGGATCGGGGAGAGCGAAGGGGGCGGGTGGGAGGAGGACCGAAACCATCGCCAGGTAGGTGAAGATCGTGAGAGCCCAGCGGAACCACTCACCCAGGCGGCCGGTGCGGCCGAGGGGCTCGAAGGTGCCGGATATGATTCCCGCTGCTCCACCGGCGACGATCGCGATGCCCAGGAACTTCCCGAGAATCCGGAATCCGTTCACCGCTCCAGCCTGGGCGAACAGGGCGACGAGCACGGCGAGCAGGAAGAGTTTGCCCTGCCAGCCGAGCAGGAGTCCGAAGATGAACACAGCTCCCCGGTAGGGTGACTGCAGCCATCTGGGGAGCCTGGCCTCCAGATCGAAAAGCTCGTAGAACAAACGGTCCATGGTCCTGTCCCACCCGGCACACTGTGCTGAAAAACAGCCACCCCAACGTCACCCACAGCAGAGACGGTTATTCGGGGCAGGTCCAACACGTCTCGGTGTGCCGGTCTTTTGACCTTGTCGCGGAAAGGATACCCCATGCTGGAAACAATCGCCGTCATCCTGGTCATCCTGTGGTTGCTGGGGCTGGTCAGCGGCTACGCGATGGGTGGATTCATTCACATTCTGCTGGTCATCGCCCTTGTCGTGGTGGTGCTGCGGGTCATCCAGGGCAGACGCCCTGTGTAGTACAGGCAGCAGGCAACAGACAGCAGGCAGTGGGCAATAGGCAGTAGGCAGTAGGCAGTAGCGGGATCGTCGCGCGCTCGCGGCGGTCCCTTATTATTTAGGCAATAGGCAATAGGCAATAGGCAATAGGCAATAGGCAATAGGCAATAGGCAATAGGCAGTAGGCAGCAGGCAGGTCCCTACTCCCGATTGCCCACTGCCTACTGCCTGCTCTTCACTCACTGCGTCCACGAGCCAAAATGCGCCGAGTCACTTGCCTCGCTCTCCTTATTTCCTCAACCCTCTCTGCTCAGTCTCCTGGCCGGCTTACCGCTGCCGACTACGCCAGGGCCGAGCGGCTCATGACCAACAACACTGCACAGCTCGTGTCGGGCGGGGCCGTGTCTCCCACCTGGCTGCCGGACGACCGGTTCTGGTACCGGAACGCCACGCGGGAGGGATGGGAATTCGTGCTGGTGGATCCGGTGCGGAAGACGCGGCAGAGCGCCTTTGATCACGCCCTGATCGCGGCGGCATTGAGCCGGGCCGCGGATACCACCGTGGATCCGAAGCGGCTGCCCTCGACCCGGACCGAGATCTCGCCCGATCTCCGCTCCATCTCATTTCAGATGCGCCGCCGGCGCTGGACCTGCGACCTTGGTGGCGCCACTTGCTCCGCCTCGAGACCCGATTCGGTGTCGGTGACCTCGCCCGACGGCCGGCGCGCCGCGTTCATCCGGGACTACAACCTCTGGGCCCGCGAGCTGGCGACGGGTCAGGAAACGCAGCTCACCACCGACGGGGTGAAGGACTACGGCTACGCGACCGACAACGCCGGCTGGACGATGAGCAACCGCGCCATCGTGCTCTGGTCACCCGATTCGCGAAGGATCGCGACCTACCAGCAGGACCAGCGGAATGTCGGGGAGATGTACCTCGTGGAGAACAAGGTTGGGCACCCGGTGCTCAAGGCGTGGAAGTATCCGCTCCCCGGCGACAGCATCATCACCATGATCGAGCGGGTCGTGATCGATGTGGGGAGCCGCCGGGTGGTGCGCCTCGCGATGCCGCCCGATCAGCACCGCTCCACCACCTGCGACGATGTGGCGTGTGAGGGGATCGGCGAATGGGGGGACGTGCAGTGGAGTCCCGATGCGTCCCGGCTGGCCTTCGTCTCCACATCGCGCGACCACAAGCGGGCCTGGCTCCGGGTCGCCGACGCCGAGAACGGCACGGTGCGGGAGGTGATGCAGGACAGCAGCGCGACTTTCTTCGAGTCGGGCTTCGACCGGGTGAACTGGAAGTACCTCCCCGCCACCAGCGAGGTCCTCTGGTACTGGCATCGCCCCGAGTGGGGCCATCTCTATCGGTATGATCTGGCCACCGGCCGGCTCAAGAATCAGATCACCAGCGGCGACTGGAATGTGCTGCAAGTGCTCCGGGTGGACGAGAAGGAACGGGTGATCTACTTCCTCGGCGCGGGACGGGAGCCGGGGGACCCGTACTTCCGGCATTTTTACCGGGTCAGATTCGACGGCACCGGGCTCAAGGCGCTCGCGCCCGAAGACGCCGATCACCAGATCTCGGTCTCTCCCTCGGGGCGGTTCTTCGTGGATGCGTATTCCCGGCCCGAGGTTCCACCGGTGAGCCTGCTGCGCGACGCCCAGGGGAAGGATGTGCTGGCGCTCGAGAGGGCGGACATTTCCCGGCTGGTGGCGACGGGATGGAAGCCGCCGATGCCCGTGACGGTCAAGGCGCGGGACGGGAGGACCGATCTCTACGGGCTGCTGTTCCGGCCCACCACCTTCGATTCGACGAAGAAGTATCCGATCATCAACCGCGTCTATCCGGGGCCGCAGACCGGGAGCGTGGGGAGCCGGAGCTTTTCGGCGGCACGGGGCGACGCGCAGTCGATCGCGGAGCTGGGGTTCGTGGTGGTCATGATCGACGCCATGGGGACGCCGATGCGCTCCCGCTCCTTCCACGCGGCGTACTACGGCAACATGGGAGACAATGGGCTACCCGATCAGGTCGCGGGCATGAAGCAGCTGGGGGCGCGCTATTCGTGGATCGATCTCGACCGCGCCGGGATCTACGGCCACTCGGGGGGAGGCTACGCTGCCGCCGCCGCGATGTTCCAGTATCCCGAATTCTTCAAGGTGGGTGTGTCGCAGGCGGGGAATCACGACAACCGCGAATACGAGGATGACTGGGCGGAAAAGTGGCAGGGACTCCTGGTCCGGAATCCCGACGGCACGACCAACTATGACAACCAGGCCAATCAGCTCCAGGCGCAGCGTCTCAAGGGGAAGCTCCTGATCGCGCATGGGACGATGGACAACAACGTGCCGCCCTACAACACGCTGCTGGTGGTGGATGCGCTGATCAAGGCGAACAAGGACTTCGATCTGATCATGCTGCCGAACCGGACCCACGGATTCGGCAACGAGCCGTACATGGTGCGGCGACGGTGGGATTACTTCGTGAGGAATCTCCTCGGCGCGGAGCCGCCCCCGGACTACAAGATGGGCGCGCCGCCGCCGCCGATTCCGTGAAAACCGTTATCGGCTGTCGGCCCTCAGCTATCAGTCGACCGGCGCTGGTCTGTCTGCTGATCGCGGGCGGACTCTCTGCGCAGGCTCCCTCGACCCTAGTGCTGAGCGGCGCCAGCGTCGTCGATCCCGCCACCGGCACGATCATCGCCGACCAGCGCATCATCATCCGGGGCGATCGCATCGTGGCCGTCGGGCCCGGCGCGCGCGCGCCCGCGGGCGCCCGCATGATCGACGCGCGGGGCAAGTTTGTGATTCCCGGGCTCTGGGACATGCACGTCCATTTCATGAATGCCGGCGTCACGGCGCTCCCGCTCTTGCTCGCGCACGGGGTCACCAGCGTGCGGGAGATGGGCGGCTACATCGACAGCACCCGCGCCTGGCAAGCGCGAATGGCCGCGGGTTCGCTCGCGGGACCTCGCATCAAGACCCCCGGTCCGATCCTCGAGAGTCCCCGCTATCTCGCCGGGGTGCGGCAACGCGACAGCGCAGCGGGAGGGCTGCTGGCGCCGCGCATTCTGCCCTACCGCATCGGCGTCGCGGATTCCGCGGCGGCGGAGCGCGCCATCGATTCGCTGGCTCGGCTTCGCGTGGACTTCGTCAAGATCCGGACGACGGCGTCACGGGCCGCGTTGCTCGGCATCCTCGGCGCCGCGCGCCGGGCCGGGCTCAAGGTGGCCGGTCACTCGCAGGCGTCGATGACCCTGGCGGAGGCGGTGCGCGCGGGACAGCAGGACATCGAGCACGCGTTCCTTCCTCCGCTCGACACGCTCCCCGATGCCGCCCGACGCGCCCTGTACGACGACCTCGCGGCAGCGGGCCTCTGGTACACCCCGACGCTCGTGGTGTCGCGCGCCGTCCTGGTCTCGGGGGACTCCGGTCTCCGCGCGCTCTTCGCGCCCGGCGCCGAGCGCCCCTCCCGCGAGCAGCGCTATGCATCGCCCTGGCTGCTGGGGTGGTGGCGGATGCAGCTGGAGGAGCGTACGCGGGACACCAGCACCGCCAACGCCGTGGCGAGCCGGCGAGCGTATGCCAGCAGCCTCCGGGATGTGCGGGGCATGCAGGACGCGGGGGTGGCGATTCTGGCCGGGACCGATGCGGGGTCGGTACTGGTGTATCCGGGATTCAGTCTCCACGAGGAGCTTCGGCTCTTCGTGGAGGAAGCGAAGCTCACTCCGGCGGAAGCGCTCCGCGCCGCTACGATCTCCCCGGCGCGCTATTTCGGAATGGAGCGGGAGCTGGGCAGCGTTTCCGCGGGAAAGATCGCCGATCTGGTGCTGCTCGACGCCGATCCTCTGGCAGACATCCGGAACAGCACCCGAATTTTCGCGGTGGTGCAGGGTGGCAGGCTGATGGACCGCGCGGCGCTCGACGCGTTGCTCGCGACCGCCGTCAGGCTGTAGCGAGTACTCGTCGCACCTCGTTCGCCAGCAACGCGTTCGTCGCAACGGCACTCCCGCCCAGTCCGGTCACTCTGCCATCCCAGTCGGTGAATACTCCCCCCGCTTCCTGGATGATGGGGAGGAGCGCCGCGGAGTCCCAGTCGTTCATTCGTGCGTCGAGCATCAGCTCGGCTCGCCCCGTTGCCACCAGGAGGTAGCCGTAGCAATCGCCCCAGGTGCGGGCGATGCCGGTGCGGCGGGCGAGCCGCTCGATGGCCGCGTGCCGGTCGCTGGACACTGACCCGCCGATGTCGGTGGTAAGGAGCAACGCTTCGTCGAGCCGCGCCACGGTGCTCACGGTGGCGCGCCCGCCCTCATACCAGCACCCCTCTTCCGGGGCGGCGGAGATCAGCTCGTTTACCGCGGGGAAGGCGGCGGCGCCGGCCAGCACGGTGTCTCCTTCGACGACCGCGATGAGGGTGCCCCAGAGAGGAACGCCACGGACGAAAGTCTTGGTGCCGTCCACCGGATCGATGAGCCAGCGGCGGCCGCTGGTGCCCGGTGTTTCACCCAGCTCCTCTCCCAGGATCGCGTCTTTCGGAAAACGGGCGGCGATCCATTCACGCGCCGTGGTCTCCCCCTCGCGGTCGGCCCGGGTGACGGGGGAACCGTCGGTCTTCCATTCGACGGCGATATTGCGGCGCCAATACGTGAGCGCCCGTGCGCCGGCAAGCGCGGCGACGTCGGAGACGGCCTGGAGCAGGGTCATGCCTGGAGATAATAGACTGGCATTTGGCAGTAGGCAGTAGGCAGTAGGCATTCGGCAGTAGGCAGGGGGCACCACCACTGCCTACTGCCTATTGCCCATTGCCTTGACATTGAGTGTTATCACACATATATTCTCTCCAATGCCAAGCCAACTGCAGGCCGAGCTCAAGCAGCAGAAGCCGTTCGAGAGTCTGGAGCAGGAGGCGGGTCTCAGCATTCTGCGGACTGCCGCGGAGATGGACTACCGGGTGTCCGAAGTGCTGAAGCCGGCAGGGATTACGGCCACTCAGTACAACGCCCTCCGGATCCTGCGGGGGGCGGGGAAAGCGGGGCTCTGCCGGAACGAAATCCGGGACCGGCTCATTTCCCGAGTGCCGGATGCAACCCGGCTGCTCGACCGGATGGAGGAGATGGGATTGGTGGTCCGGTCGCGCGAGGGAGAGGACCGCCGCTATGTCACGGCCCGCATCACCAGGGCGGGACTCGACCTGCTCGACGAGCTCAACGACAGGCTGGTCGCGCTCAACAAGGAGCAGATGGGTCATCTCGAGCCGCAGAAGCTGCGGATGCTGATCGACCTGCTGGGAGATGTGCGGCGAAAATGCCGCTGATTCTTTCGGATTTATGAGTGTTATGACACTGGATAGTTTCACACTTAAGGAGGGTAGTATGAGCAACACCACAAGAACCCAGACTGCGCTCACGATGCTGCGAGTCGTCGTCGGCGCCATTTTCGTGGCGCACGGAGGGCAGAAGCTCTTCGTTTTCGGGCTCGCCGGCGTGGCGGGAATGTTCGGCCAGATCGGAATTCCCCTTCCCGAGATCACCGGACCGCTCGTTTCGCTGCTGGAATTCTTCGGCGGCCTCGCGCTGGCGTTCGGCCTGCTGACTCGCTGGGCGGCGCTCGGACTCGCGGTCAACATGCTTGGCGCGACGCTCCTGGTGCACGCCAAGGGCGGCTTCTTCCTGCCGAGCGGGATCGAGTACACGCTCGCGCTGGGTGCGGCGTCCCTCGCGTTCGCGGTGATGGGTGCGGGCGACTACTCGCTCGATAACGTGCTGGCGCGGCGCCGGATCCGCTGACCCCTCCCTCTTTCGGGAAGTCTTACATTGAGGCTGGGACTTGGGAGTTCGGAGTTGGGGACGAGGGACACCACCCCA
>Ga0070699_100000445_pt1 | contig 39754 bp, 45 predicted proteins | sample KBSK1503metaG_FD_65473 | JGI IMG/M metagenome (GOLD analysis project Ga0070699, IMG submission 65473) | Corn, switchgrass and miscanthus rhizosphere microbial communities from Kellogg Biological Station, Michigan, USA - KBS K1-50-3 metaG | ecosystem: Host-associated > Plants > Roots >... | reverse complement strand
TTTGCTTACGCTCGCCTTCGCCGCCGTCATCGGGCTGATCGACCTCGTGACTGGCGGCAATTACATGTACCTGCGGCATGTCCCGACGCAAGGGAGCCTGCTCAGCCTCATGGGCCCATGGCCCTGGTATGTGGTGCTTGCCGCGCTGCTCGCGCTGATTGTTCTAACCATCCTCGACCTGCCGTTCTGGCTCTCGCGGCGCCGCGCCGGCTGAGATGCTGTGCGGATGATGGCGGCCAGCCGGCCGGTGGTGCCGGCTCCCCTTTACGCGCTGGGCGCGATCGCGTCCGTTCAGGTCGGTGCGGCCGTCGCCCGGCACCTGTTCCCCTTTCTCGGTCCGACCGGGACGGTGTTCGTCCGGGTCGGATTCGGCGCGCTCATTCTGCTGGCGATCGCACGGCCACACCTATCCAGCCTGACGGCCGCGCAGTGGCGCGGGGTCGTACCCTTCGGGCTGATCATCGCCGGCATGAACCTGTGCTTCTACCAGTCGATCGCCCGCATCCCGCTCGGGATCGCGGTCACGATCGAATTCCTCGGCCCGCTGGGCGTCGCGGTCGCCGGCTCGCGAAAAGCGCTCGACTTCGTCTGGGCGGCGCTGGCCGCGGCCGGGGTGGCGATGCTGTCTGTGACCGGGGGGAACGTGACGCTGCTCGGCGTCCTCTTTGCCCTGGGGGCAGCGGTGGGCTGGGCCTCGTATATCCTGCTCGGCCAGCGCGTCGGTCGCCTGGTCGCCGGACCCAATGGGCTGGCGCTCGCCTTGAGCGTGGGTGGGCTCGCGCTGGCGCCCTTCGGGATCGCCGGCGCCGGTGCGCACCTACTGGACCTACGCAACCTTGGGCTTGGCCTCGTGGTTGCGATCCTCTCCTCGGCCATCCCGTTCTCGCTCGAGTACGCTGCGCTGCGCCGCCTATCGAGCCAGCTGTTCGGCATCCTGATGAGCCTGGAGCCGGCGATGGGCGCGGCGGCCGGCTTCCTTTTGCTGGGTCAGCGGCTGTCCCTTCGCGATCTCGCCGCGATCGGGCTGGTGACGGTCGCCAGCGCCGGCGCGACCCTGGCTTCCCGGCATGTTTGAGACCCGTTTGAGTGAGGTATATATAGTGGTCACGTGCAAGAGTTCACTTCCCCCTTCTCGCCAGGCGAGTTGGTCGTTCATACCACTCACGGACTGAGCCGATACAAGGGGACCCGTCAGATGGAAGGCGCGGATGGGACAACTACCCAGTTCCTGCAGCTCGAGTATGCGCAGGGTGACCGCATCTTCGTACCGGTCGAGCACATCAGCCGCCTGAGCAAATACGTCGGCGACGACGTCACCCTCGCGCGGCTCAATTCCGAAGTGCAGCGCCGCTCCCCCTACAGTCGCTTCCAGAAACCAGCCTAACGGCGCTTTCTCGAGCCCTCCTTTCTGTCGATTTGGCGCGCCCTCATTCGACATATGAGTAGGCGAGTATAGCCGCCCTGGGTGAGCGATGAGTTTCCCGCCGCGCTCCGTCTAAGGGCTTATGACAGGGAATAGAGGAGAAGCGCGATGAGGTTGAAGAACGAGAAAGGTATGGGGCAGTTGACCATCAGCGGCAGGACGACATCCAGGTCGGGGGATTCACGGTGGTTGGCCTATACATCCTGTGCACGGGCTTTTTGATGATCGTGCTCGATCAGACGATCGTCAATGTCGCCCTCCCCTCGATAAAAAACGACCTCGGTTTCTCGCAAGCCGGTCTGGCCTGGGTTGTCAATGCCTATCTGATCGCCTTTGGCGGCTTCCTGTTGCTTGCCGGTCGGCTCGGCGACCTGCTCGGCCGCAAGACGATTTTCCTCGTCGGGCTCGGCATGTTCACCGCCGCCTCGCTGCTATGCGGGCTGTCGATCAGCCAGCCGATGCTCGTCGCCGCGCGCTTTCTCCAGGGAATCGGCGGCGCCGTGAGTAGCGCCGTGATCCTGGGCATGGTCGTCACCATGTTCCCGGAACCGTCAGAGCGCGCCAAAGCGATCGGTGTCTTCACCTTCGTTGCCTCCGCCGGCGCCTCGATCGGCCTGCTGGCCGGAGGCCTGATCACCCAGGCGGTCAGCTGGCACTGGATCTTCTTCGTGAACCTCCCGATTGGGATCGTGATCGCCGTCCTCGCGTCACGGTTGCTCGAATCGGACCGCGGGATCGGCCTGCGCAGCGGCGCCGACGCCCTGGGCGCGGTGCTGATCACCTCGGGATTGATGCTGGCCGTCTACACCATCGTCGAGTCGTCGACGTATGGGCTCGGATCGCTGCGCACGATCGGTTTCGGTGCGGTCGCGACTGCATTGGTGGTGGCGTTCATGATCCGCCAGGCGAAGGCGGCCACGCCGTTGCTGCCGCTCCGCCTGTTCCGCGGGCGAAACTTCTCGGGCGCCAACATGATCCAGGCCCTGTCTGCCCCGGCGATGTTCAGCTTCTTCTTCCTCGGCTCCCTCGACCTGCAACGGGTGCTCCACTACGGGCCGATGGCGATCGGGCTCGCATTCCTGCCGGTCGCTCTCGCGATGGGCACGCTGTCGATTGGCGTCACCGCACGGCTGATCATGCGATTTGGCGCTTACGCAGTGGTGCTCGCGGGTTTGGCCGCAATCACGATCGCGCTCGGCTTAGCCGCGCGAGGACCGATGATCAGCAACTATTTCCCAGATCTATTCATCCCGATGGCGTTGCTCGGAATCGGCGGCGGACTCGCCTTCCCATCGCTAGCCGTCCTGGCGATGGCGCGGACGACGCCGAGCGATTCGGGGCTCGCCTCGGGGTTGATCCAGACCACGGCCCAGGTCGGTGGCGCGCTCGGGCTTGCGGTGCTGGCCACCCTGTCGACGAGTCGCACCAGCGACTTGCTCGGGCAGGGCCAGGCCATGACGCCCGCACTCAGTGGCGGCTTCCATCTCGCCTGGGCGGTTGCGACAGGACTCGGATTCGTCTCGCTCGTCGTCGCGGCGACGGTTCTCCGGCCTGAAGCCGCCGCCGACCACGTTGACGTCCCGATCGAGGCAGAAGAGATCCCGGCTTAAACTGCGCCGTGCCGTATTCTCGTAGAGTTCGAAGGCTGAATTCAGGAAGGAGCGAAGCATGAGCGGAGTTCGGGTACTGGTTGGTACGCATAAAGGGGCGTTCGTGATGAGCTCGGACGCGAAGCGCAAGCAATGGGACATCAGCGGCCCGCACTTCACCGGCTGGGAGGTCTACCACGTCAAGGGCTCACCGGTTGACCCGAACCGGATCTATGCCGCACAGAACACGGGTTGGTTCGGGCAGATCATTCAGCGCTCCGACGATGGGGGTAAGACCTGGAATCCGGTTGGGAACAAGTTCGCCTACGAGGGCGCGACGGGGCAGCACCTCTGGTACGACGGCACCCCGCGCCCATGGGAATTCAAGCGCGTCTGGCATCTCGAACCGTCGCTGACGGATCCCGACCTGGTCTACGCCGGCGTGGAGGACGCGGCGCTCTTTCGCTCGACTGACGGCGGCCAGAACTGGGAGGAGCTGCCCGCGCTGCGCCAACACGAGACCGCGCCGACGTGGGCGCCCGGCGCCGGTGGGATGTGCCTGCACACGATTCTCCTGGATAAGAACCATCCGGACCGGATCTTCATCGCCATCTCGTCAGCGGGTGTGTTCAAGAGCGAGGACGCCGGCAAGAGTTGGCGACCGGCGAACAAGGGCCTGCACTCCGAAGGCATCCCCGACCCGAACGCCGAGGTCGGTCACTGCGTGCACCGCATCGCGATGAATCCATCTCGGCCCGACACGCTCTTCATGCAGAAGCACTGGGACGTGATGCGCAGCGATAACGCGGGTGAGTCCTGGACCGAGGTCAGCGGCAACCTGCCGAGCGATTTCGGCTTCCCGATCGAGGTGCACCCGCACGAGCCGGACACGATCTACGTCGTCCCCATCAAGAGCGACTCGGAGCACGTCCCGCCGGACGGCAAGCTGCGCGTCTACCGCAGTCGAACTGGTGGCAACGAGTGGGAAGCGCTGACCAACGGATTGCCGCAAAGCAACTGCTTCGTGAACGTGCTACGCGACGCCTCCGCCATCGACTCGCTGGAGTCACCGGGCCTCTACTTCGGCACTACCGGCGGGCAGGTGTATGCATCAGCCGACGCCGGCGACAGCTGGGCGCCCATCGTTCGCGATCTTCCCGCGGTCTACTCGGTGGAAGTCCAGACGCTCCCATGATCCGGGTTATCCTTCCCGCGCACCTTCGCAACTTGGCGCGCGTGGACGGCGAGTTGAAAGTTGACGTCGCGGGCCCAACCACCCAGCAGTCGGTGCTCGACGCGCTCGAGGCCGACTATCCGATGCTGCGCGGCACGATCCGCGACCAGGTCACCCACAAGCGCCGCGCCTTCATCCGGTTCTACGCCTGCGAGGAGGACCTCTCGAATGAAGCTCCGGATACGCCGCTGCCCGAGGCGGTGGCGACAGGTGCCGAGCCGTTTCTCGTCATCGGAGCCATCGCCGGCGGCTGAATTTCCCTCCCCCTCTGGGGGAGGGCAGGGTGGGGGCTTTGTCGATTTCACCGCTGCCCGTTCGACGCACTAGTAGAGCCACTCAAAAGCAGAAGGAGGCACGAAGATGCGATTCCTGATTCTGGTCAAAGCCAGCAAGGACTCAGAGGCCGGCGTTCTCCCTAACGAGAAGCTCCTGACCGAGATGGGCCAGTTCAACGAGGAACTGGTGAAGGCGGGCGTGATGCTCGCCGCCGAGGGCCTCCAGCCAAGCTCAAAGGGCGCGCGCGTGAAATTCTCGGGCGGGAGGCGGACCGTCATCGACGGGCCGTTCGCCGAGACGAAGGAGCTCATCGCCGGCTTCTGGATCTGGCAGGTGAAGTCGAAGGAAGAGGCGATCGAATGGGTCAAGCGCATCCCCAATCCCACCGGCGACGAGAGTGAGGTCGAAATTCGCCAGGTGTTCGAGGCAGACGATTTCGGTGCCGAGTTCACCCCAGCGCTGAGGGAGCAGGAGGAGCGCCTGCGGTCGCAGGTGACCGCGAAGCAGTAGTCGCGACGGCGAGCGAAACCCATCGCACGATCGAGGCGGTCTGGAGGATCGAGTCCGCGCGGCTGATCGCCGGTCTGGCGCGGATCGTGGGCGACGTCGGTCTGGCGGAGGAGCTCGCGCAGGACGCGCTCGTGGCGGCGCTGGAACAATGGCCGGTTTCAGGCGTCCCGGACAAACCGGGCGCCTGGCTGATGGGCACCGCGAAACACCGCGCGATCGACCTGCTTCGTCGCCGCAAGCGGCTCGAGCGCAAGCACGAGGAGCTCGGTCACGAGTTGCTGGGCACGGAGCGGGAGCTGGCGGAGCGGGACTTCGACGCCGCCATCGAGCACGACATGGGCGACGACCTGTTGCGCCTGATCTTTACCGCCTGTCATTCCGTTCTCTCCACTGAGGCGCGCGTGGCCCTCACGCTCCGTCTCCTTGGTGGCCTTACGACGGAGGAAATTGCGCACGCCTACCTGGTCCCGGAGGCGACGGTCGCGCAGCGGATCGTCCGGGCGAAGCGGACGCTGGCCGAGGCGCGGGTTCCCTTCGAGGTCCCGCGGGGAGCCGAGCTGGCCGCGCGCCTCTCGTCGGTGCTGGAAGTCATCTACCTGATCTTCAATGAGGGCTACTCGGCGACCGCCGGCGACACGTGGGTCCGTCCCGAACTCTGCGAAGATGCGCTCCGGCTCGGCCGCATCCTGGCCGAGCTGGTGCCGAACGAGGCCGAGGTCCACGGCCTGGTCGCGCTGATGGAGATTCAGGCGTCGCGGCTCCGCGCCCGGCTCGGCCCCTCCGGTGAGCCCGTGCTGCTTCTCGATCAAAACCGTGGGCGCTGGGATCGGCTGCTGATTCGTCGCGGCCTCGCTGCGCTCGAACGCGCGGAGCAGCTGGGGGGCGCCCTCGGCCCGTACGCGTTGCAGGCCGCCATCGCCGCCTGTCACGCGCGGGCTCGAACCCCGGAAGAGACGGACTGGCCTCGCATCGCGGCGCTCTACGACGCGCTTGCGCAGCTCACGCCGTCACCGGTGGTAGAGCTTAATCGCGCAGTGGCTCTGGCGATGGCGTTCGGTCCGGCAGCCGGCCTCGAGCTGGTCGACGAGCTGACCTCAGAGCCCTCACTCAAGTCGTATTACCTCTTACCAAGCGTTCGCGGCGACCTGCTCGTCAAGCTCGACCGGCTCGAGGAGGCACGTGTGGAGTTCGAGCGCGCCGCGTCGCTGACAAAAAATGCGCGCGAGCGCAAGCTCCTGCTCGAGCGCGCCGTCGCCTGCGCTGCGGCCGGCAATTAGACGCGCCTTACCGAAAAAGGGCGACCAAGAGTAGGGGGGCGAGCGGGTATAGCACCGCTCGCCCCGCATCGATCTTCGAAGTGTTGGTCACGCAGCGCACCAGTGGCTCAATGCCAGGCTGACGGCAAGGTCCTTTGCCCATTCGGCGGCGCGCTCGGCCTCGCCCTGCTCCAATTCCGGGACACCGCGGCTGACGAAGAAACTCTGCGGCCGCGTGAAGACCCGGATGCCGGCCTGCCGCAATTTCCTGGCAACCTGTGTTGCCGCCGATCCAGAGAGGGCCGCCGGCAATCGAAACCTGGTATCGAAGGTCGCGGCAACCATCCCGGTCGCCGATCTCGTCTCCAACAGGTCCACGAACTGCCGGATCCGCGCGGTCATCCCCTGCACCTGCGTGGGTCCGCCAACGACCAGCAGATCGACGGTGCCCAGATCCGTGGAGGGCGCCTTGTCGAGACCCATGAGACGAACTGAACCAACGCGGCGCAACCCATCTGCGATGGCTTCAGCCAGCTTCCTGGTATTTGCAAATTTCGAGTCGTAAACGACGAGACTTTCCATGAGCGTCCTCCCGAGGCGACAGCGCTCGCCTCAGGTCCCATCCTGGCGCTGATGCGCCGGGCGAGGGAGGGCCGTAAGTCCCGTCACGACAGGACCAATGGCCCCACGAGGTTGCCGGACAGTGAAACAAAGGAGGCTGCTCGGCGCTAGCATCGACATGGAGTGAATCTCAGTGCGTTGACCGCCGAGCTGCTGGGGCAGCCGCTCGACCAATTCACGTCGTTTCGCAACTCGAAGGCGAAGGAGCTGAAAGCGTCTGGCCAGGCCGATCTGGCTCGCGAATTATCCGTGGTCAAGAAACCGGCAGTGGCTCTGTGGGCCGCGAACCAGGTGCGCGATCGCGCGATGCTGAGTGGGCTCCGCCGGGCGGCGCAGACGGTCACCAGGGCGCAGGCCGCCGCGGCGACCGGCCGCGCCAACGCAGCGCAGGAGTTGCGCGCCGCGTCTGAGGATTTTCAACGCAACATCGAGGCGGCGGCCACCGCGGCGGTGGCCGCGTTGCGCCAGGGCAAGCATGCGGCGGGGGAGGAGACGCTGCGCCGCATCCGAGACATCTTTCGGCTGGCGGCGCTCCAGGGCGGCGAGACCTGGGACCGGCTGCAGGAGGGCGGCCTGACCGCCGAGCCGCGCCCCGGCGACGACATGCTCGAAATGTTCGCTGCGGGCGCGATCCCGGGTACGGGTAGACGGGCCGAGCAGGCGGAGGCTCGGCGGGCCGCTGAACTCGCCGAGCGAACAGCGCGAGCCGACGATGAGCGGGCCAAGCAGGCCATAGCGGCGGCGGAGCGGCATCGTCAAGAAGCGAAGGAGGCCGCTGTTGCCGCCAAACGGGCGGCCGAGCGAGCGGCCGCCGCGGAGAAGGAAGCCGCGCGTGCCCGGGCGCAAGCGAAGAAGTCGCAGCGCGGGGTCGGGCGCCGAGGCTCCGGCTAGGTCAACTGCCTGTGGTTTGCGACTAGGCCACGCCTACTGCCACGATGACCGCCCCAAGGTTGTTGCTTTCATCCGACGGGTCCAGGACGTCGCAGCCGCCACCCTGCCCTCCCCCAAAAGGGCGAGGGGTCTTATAGGGGGACGGCGAAGCTTACGGTGGTGCCCTCGCTGGCTTTGCTCTCGACGGTCATCCGCCCACCAATCGCCTGCCCCCGGTCCTTGAGATTGCGAAGCCCTAGTCCGGTGTGGGGTGCAGCGGTGTCGAAGCCCTGCCCGTCGTCGTCGATTTCCAGGATGGCCTGGTCGCCATCTCGGCGCAGACTGACCCGACAGGTCGTCGCCTGCGCGTGCTTGCCGACATTGGAAAGGGCTTCGCGCGTGAGCTGCACCAGGTCAGCCGCGCGCGGCGCCAGCTCAGCGGCGACTGTGCCATCGATGTCGGTCACCGTTATCACGCCACTCTTCTCTCCGAACTCCCCGGCCAGATCCTCCAACGCCTGCTCCAGCTGGCGATCGGCGAGGATTCCGGGACGAAGACCGAAGATGTAGTTGCGCAGGTCACGAATCGCCCGGTCGATCTCGCCTACGGCAGCCTCGACGCGCGACTCCACCTCGGGATCGCGGCTGCGGTTCGCGGTCGCCTGTAAGCCCATCCCCACCGAGAACAGCGACTGGATGACGCCGTCGTGGAGCTCGCGGCCGATGCGCTCGCGCTCGTCAAGCACGGTGAGCCGGCTCACCTCTCGCTGGGCGCGACCATACTCAAGCGCGACCGAGGCCTGATCCGCGAACGTCTCGACCAGCCGGATTGCCTCTTCATCGAAGACCGTGCCCCCGACGGGGTTGGCGACGGTCAGCGTGCCGAAAGGCCGGCCTCGAAGGACCAGAGGGACGAGTACCATCGGCCCCATATGGCCGAGGGCAATCATCGGCTGGTAGGTTCGGCTATCTCGCGAAGCGTCGGCAAGTGCTGTCGGCAGACCGCTCTTGATAACGTCACCGGACACCGATCCTTCCAGCGGCACCGCCAACCCGACCAGCTCATCGGCGTGGGCCCCGTCGGCGATTGCAATCGTGAGGGAATCGCGGTTGCCGTCGGTCGAGGGTGTCACGATCGTCGCGGTCGCGGCATTAGCCAGGTCGCGGGCACGCCGAGCGACGGTCCGAAGCACATCGTCGCTTTCGGCGCCCGAGAGGATCGCCGAGCTGATCTCGCGCACCGCATCCAGCCACTGGCCGCGTCGCCTTGCCTCCTCGTAGAGCCGGGCATTTTCAATGGCGACGCCCGCCTGCGTTGCGAGGACAAGGAGCGCGCCTTCGTCCTCGGCATCGAACTCCTTCGCACTCTGCTTCTCGGTGAGGTAGATATTGCCGAAGACCCTGCCCTTCGCGATCACGGGCGCGCCGAGAAAGGATTGCATCGGCGGATGATTGGCTGGAAATCCCACATGGCGCGGATCGTCCGAGATGCGCTGCAGCCGCAGCGGTTTGGCCTCACGGATGAGGACCCCGAGGATGCCCTCGCCCAGCGGCAGGGGCCCGATCGCGCGGCGTTGATCCGGCGTGATCCCGGTGGTAATGAAGTCGCGGAGCCGGCCGTCCGATCCGAGGACTCCGAGCGCGCCATAGCGTGCGTCGGTCAACTTGACAGCCAGCTCGATGATGCGTTGCAGCACGACGGGAAGGGAGAGGTCCGAGGCGAGGATCAGCGCGGACTCGAGCAGCTGGTCCTTCCGATCCGGGCGAGATGCCATACCGGAGTTTTTCCACCTCTTCGACTTGAAATGGGCCTCCGTGTCCCGCAGCAACCGGGACCTTTGGCCCGTTGGGCGCGGGCCGGCATGGCCAAGCTCATGATATGGACTTCTTCGTCCGCTATTACGTCAAGTTGGAACCGTGCGAGGCGACCATCAAGGAATTCCTCGACGATCTGGCCTGCCCGCCTGAAAGTCCTGAAGCCGGCTCTTCAGCGCGCGCCGATCGGAGCCTCAGGCCCCGGGCGGTGTCGTATGTCGCGCCAGGTAGGCCGCCGCTTCCGCACGGCGGGCAACTTCGAGCTTGGAAAGGATGCTGGTGACATAGTTCTTGACCGTCTTCTCGGCCAGGTGCAGTTTGTCCCCGATCTCGCGGTTCGTCTTGCCTTCGGCGACCATCTCGAGAATCCGCTCCTCCTGGGCCGACAACCGCGCCAGCCGCTCGTCCTTGAGCAGATGCTTGCCCTTGCGCAGTCGATCGAGTACGCCCTTGGTCACGGCAGGATCGAGCAGACTCTGGCCGCGGCCAACCGTTTGGACGGCCCGGACGAGATCGCCCCCCTTGATCTGCTTCAGGACATAGCCGGCCGCGCCCGCCATGATCGAGGCGAAGAGCGCCTCGTCGTCGGCGAAGGTGGTCAGCATCAGGACCTGAGTCTTCGGCAGCCGCGCCCGGATCTCCCGGGTGGCCTCGATCCCGCTGCCGTCCGGCAGGCGGACATCCATGATGACCACGTCGGGCCGGGCCCACTCGACCCGGGCGATGGCGTCTTTGACGGTGCCCGCCTCCCCGACGACGCTCACATCTGGGGTCCCTTCGAGGAGGGCTTTGATCCCGTTGCGGACGACTTCATGGTCATCGACCAGGACCACCCGAAGGGGCATCGTGCTCAAGACCACCCTATCTTCGCAAAAGCGCTTTCAACAGCTCGGGTCGGTCCTTCGCGATAGGGGACCATGGTCCCTGTGGCCGGCGGATCACCGACTGTAGCGTGGAGAACATCTTTATCAGGTACTACGTCGAATTGCCGCACCCACGCGCAGCCCTCGAGAAGGCGCTCCTCTCCGCACCGGAGAGCCTGATCCCGGGCATCGCCAGTTTCGCCGACGATCGGGGCCAGCACCTGCTGGCGGAGGTCGGCTTTCCGGTGGAGGGTCATCGGGTCTCCAAGAACGTCGAGATCGACGTCGGAACGCCGGTTGCGAACGCCGGTAAAACCTGGATCCCCATTGCCTGGCGCGCTACCGGGCCGACCGGCCTTTTCCCGGTGCTCGATGCCGAGCTGGAGTTCGCGTCGCTCGGCAACGAACTGACGCAGCTGTCGCTCAGCGGGCGGTATCAGCCACCACTCGGGTTGGTCGGACAGACGATCGACAAGGCGTTGCTCTCCCGCGTTGCGGAAGCGACCATCAAGGATTTCGTCGACCGGTTGGCCCAAGCAATTGAGGCCGCCGTGACCGCGGCTGCCTAGAACATTCAGCCGTCCAATAAGGGAAACTCCCGGGAACCAGTGCAAACCGGGCCGTGGGTCCTGCCGAGGTCGGGACCTCTGGCCTGTTGCAAATGCGGTCATGGGGATTAACGTTTCCGTCGTGGACCAACCAGCCGGTTATCTGCACTGGGGCTTCATTCTCATTTCCTGGCCGAACCTGCTCGTCATTGGAATCATGGTGGTCTTTTTTGCGTTAGCGCTGATCCTTCCGTTCCCTGGGCACGGCTCGTCCGCCGAGAAGGAGAAGAAGGCATGAAGGACCACGCCGGCGACGAGTCAGCCGGAAGCTGGACAGCGGCCACCCGCCGCCAGCTCGAGCGGCGCCTTCCCTGGGAAAATCTTCTTCCCGACCGGCAACCCTTCTGGGTCGGTTCATGGGTCTACGTCTTTGGGGTCATCACGATCGCGGCCCTGGTCTGGGTGGTGCTGAGTGGTGTCGTCCTGGCAGCGTTTGGTCCGCAGTGGTGGCACCTCTCGAGTGTCGGGCGCTTCTTCAACAGCCTCCACTTCTGGAGCGTGCAGCTCTTCTTCGTCTTCATGGTGCTCCACCTTTGGGGGCAGTACTTCATGGCCAGCTGGCGTGAAGGCCGGGCACCCACCTGGATGATCGGAGTCGTCACCTTCGCGGTCAGCATCGTGGCTGCCTTCACCGGCTACCTCTCGCAGCAGAACTTCGCGGCCCAGTACATCGCGATTAACGCGAAGGACGCCGTGAACTCTACCGGCGCGGGTGGATTCTTCAATGTCCTGAACTTCGGCCAAATGTACGGCCTGCACGTAATGCTGCTGCCGATCGCCGTCACCCTCCTGGTTGTCCTCCACATCGTCCAGGTCAGGATGAAGGGCGTGGTGCGGCCGATCGGGCACGAGGTAAAACCCGCGGTACCGTTGGATCTGCGGAAGAAATGATCGGCGAACTGTCCGCCGGCCAGGCCTCCCAGCAGGGTGTTCGGACCATCCCGTACGACCTGCTCAAGGAAATCGCGATCGCGATGGCGGTCTCGCTGATCGTGATTCTCGGACTTGCCTTGTTCCTTTCATCGCCGGACCTGCCCTCGGTCACGATCCAGAGCTGGGCCAAGGCCGATCCAGTGGACTTCACGACGACGGCGAACGATGAGCTGGCAGGGGCCAGCGTCACCGCCAGCTACGGGCCACCCTATAACCAGGGCATAGGGTCGGTGCAGTCGATCGGGCCGATTTCGCCGCAATCCTGGGCTGGCGTGCACCTCAATGTCGATCAACCGAACGACTTTGTCATCAATCCACTGAAGCAGGCCGCTAGTAACGATACCCAGCTCGCCGGCCAGATCAGCACCTACCAGGCGGCATCGGCCGACCAGCAAACCAAGTGGCACGATGCCTATGCCAAGGCGCTGATGGATGCCAAGGTGGCGGACGGCAAAGTCACCGTGGCCGATGGCGATTACGGCCCGGTGCCAGCCCTCCTAGCGCGCCTGGTGCAATTGGGCCAGACGGGAGCGCTGGATGGGTTGCTGCTTTCCAGCAACCATTTCTATCAGACGGACTACACCAAACCGCTGCTCTTCATCAATGATGGCGGTTATATCGGCGGCCTCGCACACGACCAACACCTCACTGGAAACCAGTGGGGCATGATGAATGAGACCGGTCTGTACCCTGGCCAGACCTGGCTCTGGCTGTATACGCTCTGGTACCAGCTCCCGCCCTTCAACCAGGTTTCGTATGGCGACTTACTGGTGGTGCTGGTGATGGGCCTGTTGACGGCGCTGCTGCTGCTCGTGCCGTTGATCCCCGGATTGCGCGACATTCCGCGATGGATTCCGATCTACCGGTTGATCTGGCGACGCTACTACACCGAGAGCGAGGCGACGACTCGCTGACCCGCCTGCCGCTGCAAATGCTGCAGCTACCAGGTTGCCGCTTCTCGGAGGACCGCCCGAACCGCCAGCAGTAGGGACTCTCGCCCGGGTTCGGGGTGGAGCAGGAAGACCTGCTCGGGGCGAAACCTCGGTTTGCGATCGCGGTCGGCCATCAGTACCACCGGCTTGCCATGCTCGAGGTAGTAGCGGAGCAAACGCCAACCCGGCCGGCCCGGTGTCGCGACTCCGGGCAACTGGCGCAGATCGAGCACGGCGACGTCGGCGAGCCCGACCAGCGGGCAGGCACAGTTCGAGGTTCCAAGGCACGTGAACGCGGGAGCGTGGGGCCCTGGGCAGTTGACGGGATCGATCCCCGCCGATTCGAGCCAATCGCCAAAGCGCTCGCGATCGGCCGGGTCAGGGGAGACCAGGAGCACCGTCTTGCGAGTGGCAGTCGGTACCGTGGAGTTCGTGGATCCATCCTGTGCGAGCGTGGAGTGATTCAGCAGGCCCGTTAGTCCCCTCTGCATGGGGACCAGCGTCCCTATGTGGCCGACCCCGACTGGCGCATCCTCATCTCGATGGTTGTTGCCGTTCAAACTACGGTTGCGGTTCTCGACGATCGCCGCACCGACTGGGTGCGTCAGTACCGCCGTGACCAGGCGGCGGCCGATATGTGGGCGAAGGGCTTGCAACATGTGTCGCACTCCCTCCAGACCCAGGAGCGGGTGTTTCGCATGGCCGAGCAACTGGCGCGGACTGGGGTCGACCGGCTCGACGTCTTCACGGCGCTTGAGGAAGCCGATCGCTGCGTGGCGTTATCCGATAATGCGCACCTGGCGGCCGAGGCCGGCCACCGCGCGATCAGCACCCTCGTGTCCCTCGCCCCCGAGTCTCTGGTGATCTGCGCCGGGGAGGACGAGTCCGACCTGCGCGCGCATGGATTTGACCCTCTCGCCTTCGACGGACACGACCCAGCGGCCTTCGCCTGGGTGATGTTCGAGCTGAGCAGGCGCGCCGAAGCAACTCGGCGCTCGAATTGGCGCCGTTGCGTCCCACAGGCTCTCGCCGCCCCGACGCCGATCGGGCTCGCCGACTGTAACGATCCGGCCCTGGGACCATGGTCCCGGCCAGCCAAGATTCAGTCACCACGAGGTCAGGACCATTGGTCCTGAAGCTTTACGCGCTACTGCGCCAGGATGAAATCAACGCCTGGAGTGCATGACCAGGAAGCAAAAAATTCGATGGAGGTACTGAAATGACAAACGGATTGCGGTGGCGAGTGTTGGTCCTCCAGGCCGGCCTCATCGGCATCCTGGTTTTCTGCGCGGGATTCCTGTTCTGGGGGAATTCCTTCATTCACAATCAGATCACGACCGAATTGACGGCACAACAGATCTTTTTCCCGGCGGCTAATAGTCAGGCGATCACGGCTCTCCCGGCTGCGGACGCAACCGCCATGAACGTGTACGGTGGCCAGCAGCTGACGACCGGCGATCAAGCCAAGGTCTACGCGAACAGCTTCATCAACGTCCACCTGAGTGAAGTCGCCGGCGGACTGACCTACTCGCAGATGAGCGCTAAGGCGATGGCAGCGCCGACCGACACCAAGATCGCCGGCCAGGTTGCCACGCTCTTCAAGGGCGAGATGCTGCGCGGCACCTTGCTGAACGCCTACGGTTGGTGGACGATCGGAACCTACGCCCTCTACGCGGCGATCGGTCTGGCGATTGCAGCGCTCGTTGTCCTCGGTGCCTTTGCGCTCGAGATCTTCCTCTGGGTCCGTCAGCGGCAGAAGGTCGGGGTCCGGTTCACGGCGCCGAAGCGGCAAGCGATTCCCGCCTAACTCCCCTCCCGACCTCGATTAGAACGTCCCTCGCTGCGCAGAGCGAGGGACGTTCTGCGTGTTGCCAGGTCACTCTCGCGGCAGGCGCAGGAAGGTGGCGCCGCGGGCCTCGATGTACAGCGCGGTCGGCGTCTCCACGATCCGTGCGATCGCCGCCTCGCACGTTGGGCAGCGGAGCACAATGCCGGGGGCACGGATGAACGCCATCAGCGCGCCCATCGCCGCTTCACGGGCGCATGCCGCGCAGCGGGCGACCGCCATCGTCATGTCGCGACCGAAGACGTCCATGAGCTTACCCGCGACCGCGTTGCCATCGACCATCAGCGCCGTATTCATGTCGGCGTCATCCATGTTCATCACTGAGCCTCCTCATACTCCCGTCGGACCAAATCGTTCCGTGCGAATCCGTTCGATCGGCAGCCCCATCTGCGCCAGCGCGTTGGCGACCGATTCCACCAGCAGGGTCGGTCCGCACACATAGACGCGAGCTTGCTCCCCGAACGGCTTGATGACCTCGTGCAACATTTCGCCGTCGATGCGACGCTGATATCCGGTCCACCCCGGCGGCGCCTGCCGGGTAAAGGTGAAGAGCGCCTCGAAGCCCTTGTCGCCAGCGGCCATCGCATCGAGCTCGTCGCGGTAGATCACGTCGTCCTGGGTCCGGCTGCTGTAGAGGAGTCGGGCGGGTATCGTCGCATGCTCGGCGGCCCGGTGCCGAAGCATCGCCATCAGCGGCACGACACCCGAGCCGCCACCGATCAACAGCAGGGGACCGCCAAGGCGCACCTCCCAGACGAAGTAGCCGCCGATCGGCCCGCGGACCTCGATCTGGTCACCGGTGACGACAACATCGTGGAGGTACGGCGATACCTCGCCGTCGGCGATGCGTTCGACCGTCAGCTCGATCAGCCCCACGCGCTCGGGCGCCGAGGCGATCGAGTAGCTGCGTTCCGTCTGATACCCGTCGGGGGCGGTCAGTCGAACGTCATAATGCATGCCCGCCCGGTGCGCCATCCATTTGGGCAGCGCGAGCGTGAAGCTCTTCGTCTGCCGGGTCTCGGGACGAATCGCGGTGACCGTCCCCGCCTGCCATTCGAGAACGGGCTGGGCCATCAGTCGCCGCTGTAACGCTCCTCTTTCCAGGGATCGCCGTGGATGTTATAGCCGAGCTGTTCCCAGAACCCGGGCTCGTTTTCCTCCATGAACCGAAGCCCACGGATCCACTTGGCGCTCTTCCAGAAATAGAGATGCGGCACGACCAGGCGAGCGGGCCCTCCGTGAACAGGCTCCAGCGGCTTGTCGCCGAATTGGTAGGCGACGAACGCCTGCCCCTTCGTCATTTCGTCGAGGGGAACGTTCGTGGTATAGCCGCCGTCGCTGTACGCCGTCACGTACTTGCCGGCCGGATCAACCTCCACCGCTTCGAGCAGCGTGTCAACGGTGACGCCAAGCCACTTCATATCGAGCTTGGTCCATTTGGTGACGCAGCTGATGTCGACGGTGTAGGTCTGGGTGGGCAGCTTCTGAAACTGGTCCCAGCTCCAGGTCACCGGTTTCCCAACCAGGCCATCCATGGTGAAGGACCACTTGTCCAGCGGGGTGTGGGGCGTCGGCCCGGCCGAAAGAACCGGCCAATCGGTGACGAGGTACTGTCCCGGTGGGAGGCGGTTCTCGACCTCCGCCGGCCGCCGCCGTCCGAGAAACCCGCGAGAGATCAAACCGGCCATCGCACTACCTCCTCAAACCTGCACAGCCCGCCGAGCCGTCGTATCCAGTTCATTCTGACCCTTCACGCCCGCGGATGGCGCAACCTCGTACGCTGGACCGATGAGCCGGACATGGACGCGTGACGAGCTGGCGGCGCGGATCGATCACACCCTGCTCGACCCGGCCGCGACGAACCACGAAATCTTGCTGGCCTGCGAGATCGCTCGACGCAACCACTGCGCCACCGTCTGTTTGAACTCGAACCGAATCGCCATGGCGAGCGAAGCGCTGCAGGGGAGTGACGTCGGGATCGCGGCGGTCGTGGGCTTTCCCTTCGGGGCATCCCACGTCGATGCCAAGGCGCACGAGGCAGCGCTGGCCATCGCGGACGGCGCGACCGAGATCGATATGGTGATCGACATTGGCCGCCTGAAAGACGGCCAGCTCGGTCCCGTCCGGGCCGACATCGCCAGTGTCGTTGCCGCTGCGGATTTCCACGCGGTCAAAGTGATCCTCGAGTGCTCGCGGCTCACCGAGGACGAGAAGCGAACCGGCTGTGCGCTGGCAGTCGAAGCCGGCGCGGCTTTCATCAAAACATCGACTGGTTATCTCGGTCACGGCGCCACGCTCCATGATGTCGTCCTGATCCGGGAAGCGGTCGGGCCGACGCTGGGCATTAAGGCCAGCGGCGGCATTCTGTATTACGAGGATGCGGTGGCCATGCTGGACGCGGGGGCCACGCGGCTGGGCATGAGCCACACGCAGCAGGTCCTGGATTCGATCCAGGCCTAGACGCTTGCGGCTTAAGCCTCGTGTCTACATCAACAGTGTCTGGGCCACCGTTGAGTGGAGGTCTTGCAATGGAGTCCCACAGTCACAAGCATCATCGCCCACATTGTCGAAGGTGGTTAGCTCGGTGACCGAGCGTTTCTCAACTCCCCGCACTAACGTCATTGAAAGTGATCAAGGCTTTTCGGTGGAAGTACTAGGGCAGACTGGCATGTTCTACACCGAAGTTGAACGTTCATTGCATCTGTATTCGGAGGTAGCGGGAACGATCGATGCCATTGCCATTTGGCGAGACTCCATCAAACGCTGGGACCCCCCTCACGATGGAGAGACTATTGGGACTGAAGAGCGCGAGCGCATCATTGGAAACATTCAGCGGGCCTTTGAGGCAACGAATAGGAAACTTGATGTGATTTGAGGTCGTTCGTGACTCGGGACGGCCCGGGTCTACTACATTTTCACGCGCACGGTGGGAAGCCGCCAAAATAACGGACATGAGATCATCCAATTACGCTTCCCGCGATTCGCTATTTGGTGAGATGCCACTTGAGGGTGTCATCGGCGAGAGCATTGAGAGCCCATGCCATCAGCTGTTTGCCGATGCCGGTCGGTCTATCGCGGCTGGTGACAATCAGAGAGCGCAGAACATCTTGCACGCGATTGCACTAATGCCTGGAATCGAATCCCGGTACCAAGTGCAGGCCTGGTATTTGTACCGGCTCTTAGGTGGTCGGCCGTTACCTGAGCTGGCGAAGCGTGTATTGGGCGTGATCGTTGAGGTGGGAATTGATAAAGGCGACGATCTGCTGGCGGTCTACGCTGATCGCACGGCCCATTATCACAACCACGCTGGCACCGCAGTTGTCTGGAAGAGGCCGAACGAGTCGCTAGATGGGCTTATTGATTCAGTCTTGCAGACGGCTGTCACTGTCGTGGAGCGAATCGGACCATGGCAAGGAATGCGGCGTCCGCCGCCGCGTCAAGACTACATGCGGCTCAACATCCTAACGCCCTCAGGGCTCATTCGGCGAAGGCCCGTTCGATCAGCTCCAGAGGGACAGGCTTGCGAAGCACCTGGTAATGGCCGCAACGTCGGTGATGGCCAAGCTTACGACGATGGCCTTTGGACCTCTCGACGCGTTCCCGTCGAACTGACGATTCCCCAAAGGTAGGGTGTCCGTTCGACAGGGAGGGGGATGTTCCGGGTCCCTCCTTAACCCATCCTAAGATCGAGGATCGTGTAGGTCTCCACTGATCGCGGAAGCACCAGCACAGGAGGTTGACGAATGAGCAGGGTGGCCGTACTCGGGACCGGAAAGATGGGCAGCGCGATCGCGCGCCGATTAAAAGACGGCGGCTTCGAGGTTTCTGTTTGGGACCGAACCAAGAGCAAGGCGGAAGCCCTAGCCGTTGGGCCTGTCCCCGATACTCCGGCTGATGCCGCGCGCGGCGCGGATGTTGTCATCAGTATGGTGACCGGTCCGCAGGCGATACACGACGTCTATTTCGGTCCCAACGGCGTGTTCCAGGCTTCGTCCAAGAAAACGATCATTGATATGAGTACGATCGGGCCCGGAACTGCGCAGGAGTTGGGGCGGGCCGCAGAAATGAATGACTCCACACTGATCGAGGCACCGGTGATCGGCAGCGTTCCAGCGGTCAACAGCGGATCGCTCTTCATCATGGCAGGCGCAGCGCGGGTCGAAGACCTGGATGCGGTCCGGCCGGTCCTGGAGCAGCTTGGCGAGGTGCACTATGTTGGCGATCTCGTCAGCGCGGCAGCCCTCAAACTGATTGCCAACAGCTATCTCGGCATCGTCAGCACGGGGGCGGCCGAGTTGATGGCCGCCGGAACCGCGCACGGGCTCGATCCGAAACAGGTGTTCAACGTGCTCGCCCGAGTGTGGCCCGGTCTTCGGCTCCGCGAAGCTGGGTACGTCAAGCACGTCCACGAGCCGACCATGTTCGCGGAGCGCGACCTTCTCAAGGACCTTGACCTGGCGCTCACCTTTTACCGGTCGGCGCAGCCCTCCAAAGTGCCCCTCACATCCCTGACGCGCGAGATCGTCGCCGGAGTCGCGGCGGAGGCCCCGGACCTCGACATCTCGGCGATTGTCAATGCGTATGCATCAAACCTAAGACCAGCGCAACACTGAGAGTCGGGGCTTCGCTACGGCGGTTGGGCGTCGAACGGATCGACCTGTATCAATTCCACTGGCCGGACAACAACGGGCCCCCATCGAGGAGTCGTGGGGCGAAATGGCGCGTTCGCTACGTCGATTCGCTCCAACCGCCCTTCTCGTTGATCCATCGCCAATTGGGCGCGGACGTCATCCCGCGGAGTGCGGCGCATGGCAAACCGGTGATCGTCTACCCGATCAACCGACGCTGCCCGATCTCGTGGCAGCCAGGGTCGATCGCTCCATCATTGGCGTCGCTGGTCTGCCACCCATTCGAGAATGACTAGAAAAATCAACTGAAGGGTGAGGTAGATAGCAACCAACAGATCCATCGCGGCGGTGCCGGTAAACGCTGCTCCACCCCTAGACTGTTCGACCGCAAGGACAAAGAAGAGGAACGAAGCCAAGCAACTGAGGAGCGCGGTGACGCGCACCGCGCTCCTCCAATTACTAGCGGCCACGGGCAACCAGCCTTCCTGATCCGACGAGCCAGCCAATTATCACGACGATGAGGCCGAGCAGGATCTGCGGGATTGGTGACGAGCCCGTCGTGGCGAGATGCGCGGTCGTGGGTGTGATGGTCGCGTTAGGCGTCGGGGTTGACGGTGGGTCCGGGGTTGGCGTTGGGTGCGGGGTTGGCGTCGGGTGCGGGGTTGGCGTCGGGTGCGGGCTTGGCGTCGGGTGTGGGGTCGGGGTTGGCGTCGGCGTGGGGGTTGGCGTGGGCGTCGGGGTTGGCGTGGGCGCCGTGGTTGGCGTCGGTGTCGGGGTTGGCGTGGGCGTCGGGGTTGGCGTCGGCGTCGGGGTTGAGAGCGGTCCGAACGGCCTGACCGATACCGTCGCGGCCTGGGTCTCCTGCCCGTTGCCGAAGGTCACAAACGCCTCATTCTTGACGCTGACGCCAGTTGGTGGCTGTCCAGCACCGGCGGGAGAATAGGCCAGCTCGTACTGGCAGCTAACCGTACCGCCCTTCGAGCTCGCGCTGACGGCGATCGTTGCACTCGCGGTTGGCGGCGTCTTCGGATAGTCTCCGCCCGATCCGATGGTGTAGGTCCTGTTTGTCATGCTGCCGCCTGTGCAGGAGGCGAAAGTCGCTGCGTAGGTGCCCTCGTAAAAATGCTGTGGACTCGTCGCCGGTAAGGACTGAAAGGCATCGACGAACGTTGCGAAATCAACGCCGGTCGGCATGCCGATGCTGATGAAGCCTGTCGCCGGGTTGGTAGCCGGCGAATTCGCGTCGTCGCAACCTCCCGACGTGTCGATACGCTTGGCGGCACCTCCTGACGTCACCGCCGGTGCGGTACACGGGCTGGTGGCTGAACCAAGGACTGAAGACGTTAGAGCGAAGAGCGCCAGACAGGCGCCCACCAATGTCGCGATGGCAACACCGGCAACAAGCTGGCGCAGGGCGTGATGGCGCGATGACAGGATCGACAAAGCTTCCCTCTCCTTCAGCGAATGTAACTATTTGTATTACGCCACGGCAATAGCACCACGGAGAGTGATGCTTGTCAAGGGCCCAGCGCACCTTCGGCATCAAACCACTCGAGGGACACCGCCTGGCCGGCGGCCGTGAGCGCCTCGAGGCATCGCGGAATCACGCCGGTGGGCTCGTGCCTGCCGACCACCCTGCCTGCCTCAATGCCAACCAGGCGATAAAGGAACAGGTCCTCGAGGAGAATCGTGGTTTCGTCGAGCCCGACCACCTCCGAAATCGCCGTCACTTTTCGAGATCCATCGCGAACCTTGTCCTGCATGACGACGATGTTGATGGCAGAGGCGATCTGTTCCCGGATCGCGCGCGAGGGCAGTGCGGCTCCTGCCATCAGGACGAGCGTCTCCAGCCGCGCCAGCGAGTCGCGAGTGGAGTTTGCGTGCACCGTTGTCAGCGAGCCGTCGTGACCGGTGTTCATCGCCTGGAGCATGTCCAGCGCCTCGCCGCTGCGGACCTCCCCGACGATGATTCGATCCGGACGCATTCGCAGTGTGTTGATCACCAGCTGGCGAATGGAGACGATCCCCTGCCCCTCAACATTGGCCGGCCGTGCCTCCAGGCGGATGACATGCCGCTGGCGCAGTCGCAGCTCCGCGACGTCCTCGATGGTGACAATTCGCTCGTTTCGTGGAATGAAGCCCGAGAGTACGTTCAGCGTGGTGGTCTTTCCTGACGTCCCTCCACCGGCGACCAGGATGTTCATCCTTGCGCTGACGCACGCCTTGAGGAACTGGACCATCGGCTCGGTGAGGGTGCCATTGGTAACCAGGTCGTGGACTTCGAGCCGTTTGTGGCGCACTTTACGAATTGTCAACGCGGGCCCCTTGACTGAAACTGGCGGCAGGACGACGTTCACCCGCGAGCCATCTGGCAACCGCGCATCGCAAATCGGCGAGCTCTCGTCAACTCGGCGTCCCACGCCAACCACCATTCGCTGAATCACGTCCCGAAGGTGGTCCTCATCCTCGAAATGGGTGTCGACGCGTTCCAACCGGCCGTCCCGATCTACGTATACCTTCTCGGGTCCATTCACCACGATGTCGGAGATGGAGGCATCGGCCAGCAGCGGATCCAGCGGACCATAGCCAAGCACGTCGGCGATCAGGACGCTGAACAGCCGGTCGCGGTCTTCCCGGCTGATGACGACGCTGGTCACGTTCAGGTAGGCGTCGAGGACCTCGCTGGCTCGCTGGACGATGGCGTACGGACTCATCTGCCGGGCCCGGTCGCCTAGCTCGGCGATCAGGCGTCGGTGAACCGCGGAGCGAACCGCGCCGAAGGCTTTACTCGGCGCGGCGGCAGCGGCTTGACTATCAGCCGCCTCAACGTCAGATGGCTCGAGGCTCAGCAGCGTTCCGGGAAGTAGCTGGGTGAGGACGGCCTGGTCCCCGCTGCTTACCGATGCGTCCATGCGCTTCGCCCCACACCGCTGCCGGCAGGCGACGGGCGCGCCTGGGGAAACAGGCGTTGAACGTCCGGCGATAGGGACATGCCGCTCGCGAACGCGCGATCGATGACCCGAGGACGCAACCCGGTGGGGCGCAGGACGCCTCGGATGTTGCCCTTCTCATCGGTACCCTGAGCCTCGAAAACGAAGAGGTCCTGCATGGTGATGACGTCTCCCTCCATGCCGGTGATTTCGGCGATGTTCGTAATTCGCCGGCTCCCATCCTGGAGGCGGGCGAGGTGGACGACCAGGTTGATCGCTGACGCCACTTGCTGGCGCACAGACTTGGCCGGCAGTTCGATTCCGGCCATCAAGACCATCGTTTCAAGCCGCGCCAGCGCGTCACGAGCACCGTTCGCATGCACCGTTGTGAGGGATCCGTCATGTCCCGTGTTCATGGCCTGCAGCATGTCGAGCGTTTCGCCGGCTCGACACTCGCCGATGATGATGCGATCGGGGCGCATGCGCAGGGCATTCACCACCAGGTCGCGGATCATCACCCGCTTCCGCCCCGTCAGGTCGGCCGGCCGTGCCTCGAGCCGGCAGACGTGCTCCTGCATCAACCGTAGTTCCGCGGCATCTTCGATGCTGACGATGCGCTCGGTCGATCCGATGTAGGCCGAGCAGATGTTTAAGAGGGTCGTCTTACCCGATCCGGTACCACCGGAAATCACCATGTTCGCGTGTGCCGCCACGCAGACCTGAAGGAAGTCCATTCCCTCGGAGCTGATGGTCCCGAGACGAACCAGGTCTTCCTCGGTCAGCGGTCGGCGCCCGAATTTTCGGATGGTGAGGAGCGATCCATCCACCGAAATCGGCGGAATGACGGCATTGACGCGTGAGCCGTCCAGGAGACGGGCATCCAGCATGGGCGAGTCGTCATCGATGCGCCGACCCACGGCCTTGGCGATGAAATCGATGACCCGACGGAGGTGTTCCTCATCTTCGAACTTCCGGTCGGTTTGCACGATTTTTCCTTCCCGTTCGGCGTAAACGTGGTTCGGCCCGACCGCCATCACCTCGGTGAGGTCGTCGTCGAGCACGAGGTCGCGCAGCGGCCCCAGGGCCTCGTAGTAGGTGATGAGGCCATCCACCGGCGCGTCGAGCACTTGTTCCCTCCTCCTTCCGCGGTTTCCTGTGCGAGGATGTATAACAGTCGAACGACGGGTCGTCAACGGTCATCTGGGCGCTGCGCGATGCGCACGCGCCCGCTAGCATCGATGCGCCGATGTCTCTGCGACTCCACGCCCGTGTACCGGTGCGGGGTGCGATCGCCGCAGTGTTGATGGTGGTCGGTCTCCTCATCATCAGCCGCGCCCTCATCGCCACCGGCTTGTTAGGGTTGCCTTCGAACCTTCTCCAACCGCCCGGGAGCATGGCCCCGCCGAGCATCCGTCCGGGGCAACAGGGTCCCGCCTCGTTGATTCTGGGTGTCGACGCCGCCCCAAGCAGCCCGGGCAGCGTGATCGCATATCTCAGCATTCCGCGTCTGGGCTTAAAGAGCGTGCCGATCTTCGACCGAGGGCTTGATGCCCACGCGAACATGGTGATTGCCCCGGGCTTGGCCGTGACCCATTACCAGTTCTCGGCGCCGTTCGGGACCGGGAACGCCGTGCTCTACGGACACGATGACATCGACGGCAGCGTCTTCCAGCACCTCCCTGACCTGCGGGCTGGCGACGAGATCGACATCGTTCTCGTCGGTTCGGCCACGCCGCTCGTCTACGATGTGGCGTCCAGCAAGGTCGTGGCGCCCGGTGCGGTTCAGATTCTTCAACCGTCTAGCGCGTCGCTGACGCTGTTTACCTGCTGGCCCACCTGGGTCGATACGCAGCGCTACGTCGTAACGGCTCGTCCGGCGTAGGCGCTCGCGCGACCGGACCGGCGGCGATTCCTCATCATCGAGGTGACCCTCTATTGTCCCGGCTAAACGCGATCCGTCAAGGGGCCAACGACGGATTGTGATCAGCCCGCTGATCGCCGACACTTAGGCAGCGCCTCGTGCGGCGACTGGTGAGGAAAAGGATTGGGATGCAATTACGCTGGGTAACGACGGCTGGTCGACGGCCGGTTAGCGCCGACGGCCGCACTCGCGGGCGGGGCCAGGCACTGGTCGAAATGGCCCTGCTCATGCCGTTTCTGCTGCTGATCTGCCTCGGGTGCGCCGACCTTGGGCGCGTCTTCTACACCGCCGTATCCCTGACCAACGCCGCGCGTGAAGCCGCCAGGGCAGCCAGCCTCTCAGCCACAAACCCGTCCACGCTCCGAAGCGGCTACTGCGAGCAACCGGATTTGACCTGGAACTTTGTCGCACCGGCATCGAACCCCTGCGATCCGTCGAACTGGAGCCGGTGGACATCGTCCTACTCCGCCGCGCCTGCACCGCCGACCGCCAATACGGGGTACATCAGCGTGGCCGAAGACCTGGCTTATCCGGCCGATGTTCCAACCGGCAGCACCAGCTGGAGCAGCACGACGCCCCGACAGGGCGGGCAGCTGCCCGTCCGGGTGCAGATCGACTATTACTGGAAACCTCTCACGCCGATCATCGGCAACTTGCTCCCCAATGGCGTCCTCCACATCCACGTTGCCAGCGAGCAGAGGGAGCAGTACTGATGCGCCAGTCCCCTCGTCAAGCCCAGGCCATGGTGGAGTTCGCGCTCCTGGCACCGCTGTTCTTCCTTCTGCTGTTCGGCCTGGTCGACTTCGGCCGGGCGATCTACTTCTACAATTCGATCGCCCACGGCGCCAGAGAAGCCGCGCGCTACGCGGTCGCGATGGATCATGGTGGTGGCACCGACGTAGCGATCAGGCAGCAGGCGCGCTTCGACCTCTTCTCCGTCCCCGTGGACGCGTCGACGTCCTGCAGTCCGGACCTTTGTGCCATCCCCTCGCCACCGGTGGCCAACCAAGCCTACGTCCAAGTCTCGCCAAGCTACGACGGGCGCCAGGCCTTGCAGGCCGGGGCTTCCAGCCCGGGCGTGAGCACCCACTATCCGCTCACGATCACGGTCACGTTCTATTTCCGGCCGGTCACGCCGATCATTTCCCAGCTCGTAGGAAACACATTGACCCTGACGGTCCAGAGCACCATGGTCACGGAGTACTGAGCCATGCCAGCCAACGCTCGCCGTAACCAGCGGGGGCAGATGGTGGTCGTGGTCGCCATCCTATTGGTTCCGTTGATCGCAATCTTGAGCCTGGCGGTCGACGCTGGGCGGGCCTTCGTCGACGCGCGGGCAGTGCAGAATGCTGCCGACGAGGCAGCTCTCGCAGGAGCTCAGGACATCGATCGTGCCACGAGCGGAACCGGGACCTACAGTCCGAGCAAGGCACGAATGGACGCCATGGTATTTCTCGCCCGAAATCTCGGCCTGATGGGCCAGCTGGCCAACGTCAACTGCAACGGTGCGGCATTGACCCCGAACTATTTCACCGTCCCCGCGAGCTACAGCGCGGATATCGACTCGGCCAATTGCAGCCCAGCTAACAGCCGTGGGGTCGAAATCGGCGACTATCAGGTGTCGATCTATCAGCCACCCAGCGCCGACAGCGCCAATGCCGGTAACGCGTATGCCATCGAGGTCCAGGTGACGCACCACATTCCAACCACGCTCGCGTCGGTCGTCGGGTTCACGCAGCTGCCGGTCTATCAAAGGGCCGTCGCCGGGACGACCAGCGGGCGCTGGACGTTGATGCTGCTGAAGCACTACGCGACCAACAACCAGAGCGATGTCACCCTCAACGCAGCCACGCTCGATGTCATCAACGGCGACATCGGCGACAACTCTGGGCTGAGCACTACCTCGAATGGCATTACCCCAGCCATCGTGAACTGGTGGTACTGCAATCCGCGGCAGTATGGAGGCGGCGATCCCGCAACGGATCCGGCTTGCCAGCTGACGAACTCGGAATCGCTCTACAAGTGGCAGGCGGCTTCCGCGGCGTTCAACCAGAATCCGATCAATAGCGTGCAGAACCTCTACACGTATCTGCAGGATCCCGGCTACAGCGCGCCGACCTCCGTGATCAACACCGAAACGACGCCCGATTGCCTTTTTCAAGCCGGGCCCGAGGCCAAGTACTACAAGAACGGCGTTCTGACCGTTCCAAAACAGAGCCTGTTCCACATTCCCCCCGGAGCGTACGGAGAGATCAAGGTTGATTCGAGCTACACGGGAACGGTCGTGCTGGATTCCGCGCCCACGCCGATCGGCTCCTGCCCGGCAGGGTCGAACAACAACACCGATAAGACTGCCGGCTACTTCATCCTCGGGTCACCCGGGCAGAACAACTCTGCCATCGACCTTCAGAGCGGCGTCATGGTTGGCAACGGGGTCTTCCTCTACGTCACGAGCCCCGGCAACGCCGCCAACTCGAATCAGGTCACCGTTCATTCCGGCGCCCAGTTCTACCTCGACGGCCGCAGCGACATCTATGGCTACACCGCCCCATCGCCGTATTGCGTCACCTCCCCGGTGCCACCAGCCAAAGACATCTACCCCCTGTGCCAGCTGGCCGCGCCCTCCCCGTGGGGAACCGCGGGCAGCCTGAACGGCGTAGCCCAGGGCGATCCGATCAGCATCATGGTGGCGTACGCCGCGGGGGCCAGCGCCTCGAGTCCGGGTGCCGGCTCAGGCGTCATCAGTTTTAACTCCGGCAGCGCCAGCGATATCCAGGGACTTCTCTATGCACCGGACGATAACGTGACCCTTTCTGGCGGCGCCTATGGTAGCGGGGCCGGGCGGGTAATCGCGCTCACCGCAACCTATTCCAGCCACAACGGCAAAATCATCGAGGAGTTCTCGTCCTCGTCACCAAGTGTCTTCGGGCTCCTCGAATGAACTGGTCACGCCGACTCATCGGACTTATGCTCACATGGCGCGACGAGGTCATCGCGGATCGCGCCAGGGAAGCTTCTAGCCTGAGACGCAAGCTCAGCCGCGCACGCCGCGAGCAGGCGCGACTCGCTGGCCAGCTCGCCACGGTCCTGGAGGAGAGGCGCCGACTCGCCGGCCAGCTCGAGGGGAAGCAAGCGTCCCTGACCGAGTCGCGCGAGCTCCTCAGCCAGGCTCGCGCCCGCGAGGCGACTCTGGAAGGTCACCTTGGGCGCAGCCAGCACGACGCGCAGCATCAACGCACCCGACGCGAAGTCCTCGCTAAACGGGTGCAAGGGTATCGGCACCTGCGTCACGAGTCCGAGGCGCTTCGTCGCCATTACGAGGACCGCATCGGCGAGCTCCTCAGACAGGCTCGCGCCCGCGAGGCGACGCTGGAAGCTCACCTGAGGCGCAGCCAGCAAGACGCGCAGCATCAGCGCGCGCGGCGTGAAGTGCTCGTGAACCAGGTGCAGCGAGATCGGCAACTGCGTCACGACTACAGAGCACTCCGCCACTATTGCGACGACCGCGTCGGTGAGCTCGTCCGTGAAATCGACAGTGCGGAGCAGGGCCGCCAACACCTTGCCGAAGAGTTGACGCTACGTGAGCAAACCGTCGTGGTGCTTCGGAGCCGGCTTTCAGAGATGGCGACCGTTAAAGAAGCGCTTGATGGCGAATTTCTCAGGCTGGAGGGTTTGCTTCAAGAAGAGGACAAGGCTCTCGCGGCGGCAGAAGAGGCGCGAACCAAACTTGTGCAGTCACTCGAGTCAGCCCTCGCCGACAAGCGAGCCCAGCAAGACGTGATCGCTCAGTTGACAACCCAGGCGGAGGAGTCGCGCCTGGAAAACGAGCGGCTCGGCTCCGCGTTAGAGGCAGAGGCTTCCGTCATCGCACATCAGCAATCCGACCTCGACGCTACGCAGGTTGAGCTCACAAGCGCTCGCCGCTGGATTGCGGCGGTGAGCAGGCTCGAGGATGTCATCGGGGAGGAAGCGGGAGCCGGCACTGGGCTGCTCAAGGCAGCTGCCGAATTGCTGACGTTCGAGCGTGGAACGCTAGCCGTCATGGACAGCGGGCGTGACGAACTGCTCATCAAGGCGGTGAGCAACGGCCAGATGGAACCGGGTGCAATGCTCCGCCTCCGCCGCGGACAGGGACTCGCAGGGTGGAGCGTCGAGCATCAGCAGCCGCTCCTGGTCAGAGACAGCCGGCTTGATAACCGGTTCATCGCCAGCAGTTCCGATAATTCTGCGGCCTCCTATCTGACCGTCCCGCTGATTTTTGATTCAGGCGGGCCAGAGGTATTGACCTTGAGTCGTTCCATCGATGATCCCTTTAGCGACGCTGACCTCCACGCCGCACTCGATTTGTGCCGTCATGCCGAACAGAAGCTCGGACAGGTGCGCTTGAGGGCGTCCCTTCGATTGCGCGGCACGTTGCTGGAGGAGCTGCAGGGGACGATCCGCGACCTGCTGTCGGCAAACGATCGGCAAGAGCTGGTCAACCGGATTCTCCTTGCAGCCTGCAAGACGGGCGAAGGCGCTGCCGCGCTGCTGGCCCTCCATGACTCCAAGACGTTCGTGCTGGAGCCGACCGGATCAATTGGTTTACCCGACGGGATGGAGTTCAATCGGTTGGAGTGGGGCGCTCCCGTCGCGACGATGGCCTCAAAGTCAGGCGATCCCTGGGTGATCTCCATCGAGGACGCGCTTCCGCGCCAAATGGCCGCAACCGCCAGGGCGGCCGGCATCGAGACGCTCATTTCCATCCCGTGCCAGACTGCGCCCCTGTTATGCGAAGTCCGTGATGGCCTGCTCATCCGTCAAACGGATTTGCTTGGCCGGCAGCAGGCGGACGAAGTGCGCGGCGTCCTCAATGTGTACCTGAAGACCACCGCCTCGGTGCCGTACGAACGGATCGAGCAGCTTCAACTCCTTGCGTCGTACGGCGTCGCTGCACTAAAAGCGGTCAGCGAGTGCGATCGGATGAAGCGCGAACTTCGGGTGGCGTCGTCACTGTCGACGCATCTGTTGGGTCGGGAGCGACACATCGAGCAACTGCAGGCCCGGATGCGCGAGCTGGAGGAAACGCTTTCAGTCTGAGGGCCCCCACCCGGCGCCGCTGAGTCCTGAGGCGAGGAATAGCGCCACGGGAGTGATCCGCAAGAAGCAGGCCCACGGAGGCCTCCCGAAGCTTTGGACTTGCCCCCTGGGTTCGGTCGAGAAGACCCACGCTGGCATGGGGCCAACTCAAAGACCATGACTTTGGCGGGCTTCACATGGACGCGCTGAGGAACCAGTTGTACGGGTTATGGACCATGAACGGGCTAGTATCAGCACCCACGCGATCATGGATAAGGTTCGCGAGCTGGACCTGTATCCCGCCGTCATCGCCGAAGGCCGATTCACCGCATCGAAGCGCCTCGCGCGAGCCATGGAAATCGCCTACAAGGCGTTGAGCGCACCCGAAAAGTCAGCCTGACGCCACCCCCGATTCGTTCAACCGAAGACTTACTTAGCGCCGCCCGCTGAATCGTTCTGCTCGGCCGTACGCACCAGGGCGTGCGCGATCGCCTCAACGACCGACTCTTCCTGCTGACGAAGGTAGGTCCGCGCCTCCCGCTGCAGCCGCCTCGGCACCATGTCGCGCACGACCTGCTCCATCGCCCGTGCCCACTCGTCGGTGAGAATGTGAGTCAGCTCGTGGACGATAACGACATCGCCCCGCTCGATGAGCACGTCCTGCCGAAATTGGAGCTCCGCTTCCAGGAAATTCGGACTGATCTCGGCGTAGCCCTCGGCGCCCCGTAATTTGGGTTTGTACGTGCTCCGAATCGTCCACGCGCCGAGACCCATCCGACGCACCCAGGCCGCGAGCCGCTCCTCGAACCACTCGGGTGGCTTGAGCTCCCGGCGACCCGGGGCGCGTTCAGGAGCCTTGGCCGGCGCGTCCGGGGCAGCGACTTCAGGGGACTTGCGTTCCGGCTCGTCCACCCATCGAGGGTACCCGAGTAGAGCCCAGGCACGCCGTGGAGGCCGCCGCTGCCCCCACCCTGCCCTCCCCCGCGAGCGGGGGAGGGTAAGTTTTGTACTGCTCAGCAGGGGAGGAGACCATACGCTTGCTTCGCCCGGAGGATCCGAAGCGTGGCGTCGTCGACTCGCAGCCGAAAGCTCGCGTCGACCGCGACGCGCGCCCGGAGCGCCTGCACCATGGCGTCGGCCGGAGCGGACGTCTTCGAGATGATCATGTCGCCGCCGGCCGACAAGAAGTCGATGGCCCGAGTCGCCGGCGGGATGCTCGCCACCGCGGCCGTGGCACCGAGGTCGTCCGAGATGATGACGCCACCAAAGCCGAGCGAGTTGCGCAGCATCTGCGTCATGACGACCGGGGAAAAGGCGGCGAGGTGGTTGGCATCGATCTTCGTGTAGAGGGCCAGCGCCACCATCACGAAATCGGTCTTCGCGGCGATCCCATCCTTAAAGGATTGGAGATAGGGATCGGTCGCCGTCGTCACAGTGTCGGTGGCGGTCGTGAAGTCGGTGTTGCCAGTCACCCGGCCGAGGCCCGGGAAATGCTTGAGCGAAACCGCGATCCCGGACTGGTGCATGCCGGTGAGAAAGGCGACCCCGTGACTGCCGGCCGTCGCCGGGTCGTGTCCGTACTCGCGCTGCAGCGCGCCAATCGGCTGGTTTTGCGCATCGGTTCCGGGCGGGACCACGTCCATCACGGGGGCAAAGTTGAAGTTGATGTCCGCCGCGTGCAGCTGCTCACCCCAGGTCGCGGCCTGGCTCTGCAGCGAGGCCGGGGTCATGGTGCCCTGGACGACCGCTGCGGGAATACGGGAAAAGTCCGGTCCTTGCATGGCCTGGATCACCCCCCCTTCCTGGTTGGCGGCGATGAAGAAGCGGACATTTGCGGTCGAGGCGCTCGAGACCTGTGCCTGTACCGCCGACGTCACCGCCTGGATGCCGGCGACCCCGGCGGTGCTGGTGGCGATAAACCAGACGGAGCCGATGTGATCCGTCTGAATCAGGTTCATTTCAGTGGGCCCGAGCTGGTCGCCCGCCAGTCCGAGATGGAACAGTTGCCCGATGCGCTGATCCGAGGTCATGCCCGCAAAGACTCGGTCGGCACAGGCAGGCGTCGGGCTCGGGGTCGCTGGTGTTGCCGAGCGGGTCGGCACGGCCAAGGACGAGCCGCAGGCCGAACTGACCGCCATTACGAGGAGAAGGATGCCAACCAGCGCTCGGCGATGCCGGTCCGATGACTTTTTCATGGCTTGGCCGTCTGCCTAAGTGGACACAGCATGCCCACGCCTGAGGGCAGCGAGCTCACGTTTATCGTCAACGGGCCGGTCGTACGCGCCGATCTGCCCGGTCTGTACCAGCGCGTCTGCTGCCTACTGGACGGCCGCGACGCTGCCGTCGCCTTCTGCCAGGTCCAACGCGTCAACGCGGACGCGGTTACGGTCGACGCCCTGGCGCGACTGCAGCTTGCGGCGCTCCGACACGGCTGTCAGGTTCGCCTGCGCGGTGCGTCGGATGAGCTCCGTGAGCTGGTGGGCTTCATGGGATTGGGCGCAGTCCTGCCGGACTAAGGCTGCGCGTCGAGATGTGGCGGCAGGCCGAAAAGCGGAAAGAGCGCCTGGGTATCGAGGAAGAACGTGAACTCTTTGATCTGGTCGACGCCGAGCTCGAGGACCATGAGCGCCCAGGGATCGTGGCCGTTGCCCGAAACGCTCGGCTTGTACTGCCCGAACGCCACCTGGCCATTGGCACCTGCGATCGGGACCAGCCGGGACCCGCGGCAGCCGATACCAGGGCCGAACCACCAGGCCAGGATGTCCTCGCGACCGCTGAGCCAGAGGTCGTACGGCGGCATCGACTGGCGAGCGTCCTCCTTGATGAGCGCCGTCAGCGCCGTGATGTCGTAGCTTTCGAAGGCTCGGACATATCGGGCGAGAAGCTCCTGGCGGGGGGCATCCATCGGGGGCGCCGCATCGTCGGAACTGACTCCGCTGGAGTGCAGCGTCGCCCGCGCCCGCTGCAGCGCGCTGTTGACCGATGCCACGCTCATGCCGAGGAGCTCGGCGACCTCCTTGGCCCTCCAGCGCAACACCTCGCACAGGATTAATGCGGCTCGCTGACGCGGAGGTAGGTGCTGCAACGCCGCCACGAAGGCGAGCCGGATGCTCTCGCGCGTCACCGCGAGCTCCGCTGGATCGCCCTCGGCGGCAACGAGACTGTCCGGGATGGGCTGGAGCCAGGTTGCCTCCGGGAGCGTGTTGAGATTCGATTCGACCGGTGCGCGCGCGGGCCCCAGATCCATCGGCCGTGCCCGCTTATTCCGTCCCTCCAGCATGTCGAGGCAGACATTGGTCGCGATCCGGTAGAGCCAGGACCGCAGCGCGGCGCGGCCCTCGAAGCGCTCCAGCCCTCGCCACGCCCGCAGCAGCGTTTCCTGCACTGCATCCTCCGCCTCGAAGGGCGAGGCCAACATGCGGTAGCAATAGCCGGTGAGCTCGGCCCGGTACTGCTCGAGTTCACCTTCGAGCTCGCTTAGTGCAACTGTCCGTTCCGGGGCCTGCATCCGGTTTATCCTAGTCGGTAGGGGTCGCTTACGGAACGTGATTAGCGTCTGTCCGGGCTGCGGCCTGCAGCGGCGGAGCCTCGGCCTGGAACCGGACCGCCGGGCGAATGCGTCCGGCGAGTGTCGCGCCCTGATGAATGAGCTGACCTATTACACACTCGCTCACGGCGATCCCAGGTTCATCCACCAGCACGTGGTCGACGCCTACGGCGCCCAGCACGTGCATCGGTCGGCGTCAACGATCGGAGCCGCCTTCACCCTCGCCGGCCTCTACCTCGCCGTGGAACGAGCCTTCACCGGTCGCGAGGTCCAGAAAATGCACATGCTGATGGCGAGCCGGTCGAAGCAGTGGCCCCGCTTCGACCCGCCGACCGACGCCGGGCCGCTCACGGTGGCCGACGTCCTCGCGGCTGAGCCGGGCCCGACCCGTGACGAGGCGATCATGCGATGGTGTGCCAGCGTCTGGAGGGCCTGGTCGGCGGACCAGGATCGTGTGCGAGAGATGGTTGACCGGTTTCTCTAGGGGAGGCTCAGGCTGCTTTGGGGGGACGGTTCAGCAGCAGCCAGTACATGCCGAGTGCACGGGCCGATTCCGTGAACTGGTCGAAGTCCACTGGTTTGACGATGTAGCTGTTGACCCCAAGACGATAGGTCTCGACCAGGTCACGCTCCTCGTGAGATGACGTCAGCATGACGACCGGGATCGTCTTGGTGCGCTCGTCGGCCTTGATGCGGCGCAGGACCTCGATGCCATCGACGAGAGGGAGCTTGATGTCGAGCAGGATCACATGTGGATGGTCGCTGATCTGCCGATCGGCGTAGCGGCCTTTGCAAAAGATATAGTCGAGCGCTTCCTGACCATCCCGTACGACGTGGATCTTATTAGTAAGGTGATGTTTCGCGAACGCGCGGAGCGTCAGCTGCTCGTCGTCGGGGTTGTCCTCGACCATGAGGATGTCTACGCCGCCATCGACTGCTGCCACGCTGCACCTCCTGGGCTCAGTGTGAAGTAAAACGTCGCCCCCTCGTTAACCTTTCCTTCGGCCCAGACCCGGCCGCCGTGCCGACTGACAATTCGCTGGACAATAGCCAGCCCGACACCCGTCCCCTCGAAGTCTTGGTTTCGATGCAGGCGCTGGAAGACCCCGAAGAGCTTGTCCACGTACTGCATATCGAAGCCCACGCCGTTGTCCTTGACGAAGAAGACCGGGGGGTTAGCCGCGTCGTTCTGCTCCGCGCCAACCACGATGCGCGCGCCCTCGCGCTTGCCCGAGTATTTGAATGCGTTGCCGAGGAGGTTGACGAAGACCTGCTCGAGCAGCGCCGAGTCGGAATCGCAGTCGGGGAGGTCACCGATGACCAGCTCGACCTTAGGGCCATCGTTGGCGGGGGCGACCTGGGCGAGGGCGCGATCGACGACGGCACGCGTGTGAACGCGTTGAACACGAAGCGCCTGGCGGCCCAGTCGAGAGAAGGCGAGAAGATCGTCGATCAGGTGGCCCATGTGGTCACCGTTTTCCTTGACCCGCTTCAGAAATCTCAGGCCCTCCTCGGGGAGGCTACTGCCGAAGTCCTCTACCAGGATGCTGGCATAACCGCTGATTGCTCGCAGCGGCGCGCGCAGGTCGTGCGAGACCGAGTAGGAGAACGCTTCGAGCTCGCGGTTCGCCGCTTCGAGCTGGCGAGTCCGCTCAGTGACTTCGTTGACCTTCGCCTCCAGTTCGCCCACAAGCCGAACGCGGTCGAGCCCGGTGCTGACCAGTGCGGCATAGTGCTGCAACCAGGCTTTCTCATCCGCGCCGAACACGGGCGTGAAGGGCCCGCCGACCAGGATGATCGTCGCATCGGCTTCGGCCAGGGAGGCGATGATGGCGGTCCGTGGCGGCCGGCCGCCGAGGGGGACGACGTCGCGGCCGGGTGCGGCGCTGATCCTTGCCTCGATCCCAGCGGCTTCGACCATCGGCATCTTAAGTGTGGCGACGATCGTGCCCGCCGAACGGAAGAATCCCGCGTCGGCCCCGCTGAGGCGTACCGCCCAGGAGAGCGCACGGGTCGCGAGCGTGGCGCGGTCCGACGCGAAGAGGAGGATGTCATGGGTCGCCTGGCGAAACTTGGCCTCCTCGCTTTCGCGCCAGGCGCGGCGAAGCCAGGTGGGCGGCACGAAGCCGGCGTAGAGGAAGGGAACGATCACCAGGCCGGAGAGCGCGATGGCGATGCGGACGACCGGGTTGGGACCGAATGAGCTAGCGAAGATCGCCGCGACCAGGATGACGATGATGCCGATGTAGCCAAGACTGAGCGCCCGCATCCTGGCGCGCTGCACCGCCGTCCGGCGGCCGGCCGCGATCCACAGCCGGACGCTCGGCTCGCCGACACAGCCACTCCAGACGGCGACAAAGGCGAACAGTCCCACGAGTTGAAGCGCCTTCGGGGTGCTCGTCCCGCCCAGGGCGACCGCGATCTCGAGCACGGCGGTCGCGGCTACGACGGAAAGGACCAGCCGCCGGGTGCGCCTGGCGAGGGGGATGACGCTATCCCGAAAGAGCAGGAGGGCCAGGCCAGAGCCGAGGAAGATCGTGATGGTCAGAACCGAATTCGGGCCAGTGAACCAGTGGCCCAGCAGCTTAGCCGCCTGTCCGAGGAGCGAGACTACGCCTAGGCAACCGATGGCCATCGCCAGGTACATCCGGCTGGTGTCCCTGGTCGCGAGCCAGTCGCGGATCGTAAGCGCCGCGATCACGCAAAACGCCACCGTGCTCGCGATACCGAGGATATCGACGACGGTCGCTGCTGTCACGACAATAGAACTGGGACGGCGACAACTAATTGCCAGTCGCGCCGTTGGAATGGGTTGAGCCCATGAGTGGACGGCCCCTTCGCCTGCTGATTCTGGAGGACCGGCCCGAAGATGCGGACCTGGCGCTGCGCCAACTCCGTCGCGCGGGCTTCGATCCCACCTGGCGACGGGTCGAGGACGAGGAGGGCTTCAAAGCCAACCTCGACCCCGAGCTCGACCTGATCATCGCCGACTACCACCAGCCGCAGTTCGACGCGCTTCGGGCGCTGAAGCTGATGCAGGAAGCCGGACTTGAAATCCCGTTCGTCCTGGTCTCGGGCGCCGTCGGCGAGGACATGGCAGTCGCCGCCGTGCGGTTGGGTGCCGTCGACTACGTCCTCAAGGACCGGCTGGGGCGCCTGGGTACCGCCGTGGAGAACGCGCTGGAGCAGGCAAAGTTGCGGCGGCGCCAGCGGGAGGGCCAGAAGGCCCTCGAGCACCAGGCGCTGCACGATGGCCTGACCGACCTGCCCAACCGGTTGATGTTCCGCCAGCAGATCGAGACCGCGCTCGCCGAGCGGCAGAGCGTGGCCGTCCTCCTGCTCGACCTCGACAACTTCAGAGAGATCAACGACACCTTCGGCCACAAGATCGGCGATGGCTTGCTGGGCCAGATCGGCCCGCGCCTGCGGCAGCAGCTCGACGCCGGCGACCTGATCGCCCGGCTTGGAGGCGACGAGTTTGGCATCTTGATTCGTGGTGCGGACGCCGGCCATGCGATGAAGGTCGCGGACGCCGTGCTCCGCGTCGAGCGGCCGTTTCTGATCGAGGGCCATCCACTCGAGGTGACCGCCAGCATCGGCATTGCCACCTTTCCGCCGCACGGGTCTACCGCGGAGTCACTGCTTCAGCGGGCCGACGTCGCCCTCTACGTGGCGAAGCGTGCCGGCAATAGCGCCGCGGTGTATCGTCCCGAGGACGACCCGTACGACCCGAGTCGAGTAGTGCTGCAGGCCGATCTGCGTCAGGCGATCGCGCGGCGAGAGATCATCCTCTATTACCAGCCACAGGTCGCCATCGCCACGGGGGAGGTGACCGGGTTCGAGGCGCTGGCCCGTTGGCGTCACGCGCAGCGCGGCTGGATCCCGCCGGCCGAGTTCATCCCGGTGGCGGAGCGCATGGGCTTGATCAAGCCACTCACTGCCTCCCTGGCCGAGCTCGCCACCCGGCAACTGGTCGATTGGCAGGCGGGTGGGGTGTCGATTCCGGTTGCCGTCAATGTCTCGATGCGCAACCTGCTCGATCCGCATTTTCCCTCGACCTTGAAAGACATCGTTGCCAGGGGCGGTACCGAGGCGCGGCGCATGAAGCTGGAAATCACCGAGAGCGCCCTCATGACGGAGCCGGCGCGGGTACTCGAAACGATGAATGAGCTACGCGCGCTGGGGTTCGGCTTCTCGATCGACGACTTCGGCACCGGCTATTCCTCGCTTGCCTACCTGCAGCGCCTGCCCGTCGAGGAGATCAAGATCGACCACTCGTTCATTACGGGGCTCTCAAACAGCCCGGGGAGCGAAGCCATCGTTCGAGCCACCATCGAGCTCGCCAGCGGTCTTGGCCTGGACGTCGTTGCCGAGGGAGTGGAGGATGAGGACACCTGGCAGAGCCTGAGGCGCCTCGGCTGCTCCAAGGCGCAGGGCTTCTTTCTCAGCCGGCCAATGCCGGCGAGCGAGGTCGAGGGCTGGCTGTCGGAATGGTCGAAACGGTCCGCGCGGCGGCTGGCGGCTTAGCCCTCACCGGCGGTGTGCGGCACGGGCTTGTCCACGATTGGCCCTTCAGCGGCGACTTCGCTGATCTCCTCTGACAGCCGCGGGAGCGCCTCGGCATGCACCTGACCGGACCGGCTGGCGGAGAGGGGAGCCTCCTCGCCTCGTTGGGCCCGGTAGAAGGCACCGAGGAGAACATTGAGCAGCCCGGCGATCGGCACCCCGAAGAGCGCACCGAGGACGCCCCCCAGCTCGGCGCCAACCAGCAGCGCCGCCATGGCCACCAGTGGATGAATGCGCGTGGCGGAACCCATCACCCGCGGCCCGAGGATGTAGGCCTCGATGGCGTGTCCGCCAAGGGCCACCACCAGGGCCAGCAGGCCGATGAACGGCCCCTTGAACACGAGGGCGATCACCACGGCCAGGCCCATCCCGATCGGTGCGCCGATCAATGGCAAGAACTCGAGGAAGAAGGTCAAAATCCCGAGAACGACGGCGTAGGGGACACCGATCACCGTCATGGCGAGGCCGGTGTACGTGCCCATGACGAACGACATGAGCAGCTGTCCCCGCGCGTACTGGCTGAAGGTCGTGCCAACGGCGAGCAGCGTGAAGTCGTAGACCGCTTCGTGGCCAACAAAGAGCTTGCGCATGCTGGCGATCAGCATGCGGCCTTCGACCAGCAGGTAGATGGAAATGACGATCACGAGCAGGATGCTGATCAGGGTTCCCAGCGTCCCGGTCAGGATGCCGAGGACCGATCCGAGGACGGCCGTGCTGATCGCGCCCGTCCCCGTCGGCAGGCTCAGCTTGAGCGGAATGCCCGTGCTGTCGATCGTGTCCTGCAAGTAGCGCACGAAGGCGAGAGCTCGCGATTCGAGCGCCGGCAACTGCTTGGCCTGGTAGATCAGCGCCGGCGTAACCAGCACGATCAGCCCGGCGATGATCCCGATGATCACCACGTAGAGGAGCAGCACCGCGAAGACCCGGCGGCCTTTGAAGATCGGGAGCCGTTCCATCATGTCGATCACCGGCGTGAGCAGTAGGGCGATGATGGCGGCGAAGACGAACAGCAGGAAGACATTGAAGATGTGAACGACCAGGTACTCGCTCTGGTGATAGAGCATCACGGCCGAGAGCGCGATCAAGAGGATGACCAGGATCTGGACTGGCCGCTCGAGATGGCGCCAGCTACGGCTCAGCGAACTTCCCCTCTCGTGCTCGGCCATCACTGCAAGTCTCTCAGGCAATGGGGTGCGACGCGGGCGAGACGCATCAGCTCTTAACGGACGCCGATCGGTAGGTAATTTGCAATAAGTTAGCTCACACTGATACGTTGATTGGACTGACCGACTCACAAGGAGGCGCCAAATGGGTACCTGGAAGTTCGATCCGATGCATCTGCAAGTCGAGTTCTCCGCCAAGCACCTGGGAATGATGACGGTTCGTGGTCACTTCAGCGAGGTGACGGCAACCGGCGACCTGTATCCCGACGAACCGGAACGCTCGAAGGTCGACGTCACCATCAACACCGCGAGCATCCGGACGCACAATGAACAGCGCGACAACGACTTGCGGGGTTCCTACTTCCTGGAGGTCGAGAAGTATCCAACGATCACCTTCAAGAGCACCAGGATCGAGACCAAAGGCAAGGACAAGGACGCAGGGCCGCTCGATGGGACCATGACCGGTGACCTGACCATCAAGGGCGTGAGCAAGCCGGTGACCCTCAACGTGGCTAAATATGGCGAATTCAACGATCCAGGGATGGGCCATCGAATTGCTTACGCCGCCGAGACCAAGATCAATCGCCAGGATTACAACATGAAGTTCGACGCGATGCTGGATGGCAAATTCGTGGTGAGTCACGATATCCAGATCAATATCGAGGGCGAGCTTCTCGAGGCGCAGGAACCGGCGATGGTCGGCAGCTCCCCCAAGAGTAAGGAGGACCAGGCAGCCCCTTAGAGGATGGCAGACACCCGCGCGCCGTCGATCATGTCGGTATGAAGTCGGTCGAGGGTGTCGTCACGCGAGCCAGCGCCTACGGATTTGCGGAAACGCTGGCTCGGCTCGAGGGCGCGCTGGAACGGCGGCAGCTCGAGATCTTCGCCCGGTTCGATCACAGTGGCGCAGCCAGGCGGGTCGGCCTGCCCATGCCCGACACGCAGGTGGTGGTTTTTGGAAATCCGAAGAGCGGCACGCCGCTGATGCTGGCCGCGCCGTTGCTCGCCCTCAACCTGCCACTGCGGGTGCTGGTCTCGGATGACGGAGGGCAGGCCGTCGTGAGTTACGTCGCTCCCTCATACCTGGCCGAGCGATACGGGATCCCTGCGGACCTTGTCAACAACATCGCCGGCATCGAGAAGATCGTCGAGGAAGTCGTCGCCT
>Ga0070699_100000444_pt1 | contig 39757 bp, 31 predicted proteins | sample KBSK1503metaG_FD_65473 | JGI IMG/M metagenome (GOLD analysis project Ga0070699, IMG submission 65473) | Corn, switchgrass and miscanthus rhizosphere microbial communities from Kellogg Biological Station, Michigan, USA - KBS K1-50-3 metaG | ecosystem: Host-associated > Plants > Roots >... | reverse complement strand
TGCGGGCGAACTCCTCGAACACGAGGTGCTGGTACTGCATCTCGGTGCCGAACCGGGCGGCCTGAAACAGGCGCTCCCCGTTCCACACCAGCGCGTCGATCTCGGCCTGCGTGGCCGGCAGCGCTGCGATCGGGTTCAGCAGCCACTGGTTGATGAATGCCAGGTCGCCGGTGTCCAGCACCACCGCCTTCGTTTGATCGACCAGGCGGTTATGCTCGGAGTGGAAGATGGCATGAACCGCGGTGAGACCGATGTTTTCGTTGGCCCGGCCGTCGCCGGCAATGTAGTGCGCATCCAGCAGCTCGTCGTCGTAGACGAGATTGAGGCCGGTCGTCGGGTCGACGACCGCGCCCTGGCCGACGATATTGTCCGCATCGGGGATCGCCCCGCCGGTCGGATCAGCGCTGTGGGCGATGTCGATCAGGAACTGATGGCCGGTGCGCACGGCATGCGTCAGATCGATCGGCGCCGCCAGGTTGCCTTCGACGAGCTCGGTGCCGTCGTCGGCCGTGCCGAAGATCCCGTCGAGGCCGGCCGTCTGCATCACGACCTGCGGCAGGCCGTGTGCGCCGGGAATGAAATTGCCGTAGGCGTCGGTGGCCAGCAGCGGCACGTTGAACACGTCTGCGTCGGTCAGGTTGATGCCGAGAATGTCGCGCGCCTGCGCCTTCACGACGCCCCAGGTCGACATGCCGCCGATCTCGACATCGTCGACGGTGCCGAATGTGTGGTCGGCGCCGAGGTCGCGATTGGTGATGAGCTTGCCCGTCGCGAACGGACGCAGGAATTCGTCGCCGTTGCCCGCGATCCCGTCGGGATCGACCTGCATGAGCTGGTAGCCGCGCAGGAACACCTGATGCGAGGGGTGAGATGTATACGTCTGGTTCTGGTCCACGAACGGCGTGGTGGTATTCTCGTTGTCGTGGATGTCGTCGGCGGTGCCCAGGACGCCGTCAGGTCCCGGATGAACGGCAACGTTGGTCGCGCGCGTCTCGACCATGAAGTTGGTCGGCGAGCCCGGCTCGAACAGCGGATCGTCGGGCTGCAGCGGAACGAAGACGATGTCCTGCCCACCTTTGGTGACAAGATCGAGTCCGTGATCGAAGAACTGCCCGAAGAACGTGAACCAGGCGTTGAACGGCACGGTCAGGCCGAAGTCGGGTTTCACGTTGGGGATGTAGAAGACCGGGCTGTCGTCGGCCGTTCCGAAAACGCCGTCGAGCCCCGGACTGAAAACCGTCGCAGCCCCGTCGTTCCCCGCCGCAGCCGCCACCGCCGCTGGATTATTCGCTGTCTGATCGACAATCAGGTTCGAGATGATGCGCGGTTGCGCGTCGACGACCGTTCCCGAGGTCTGCGCGTAGGACGTACCGAGGTCCGCCGGGCGGAATACCGGGGTCAAGAGGCGCGGGAAGACCGTGTCGGCCGCTCCGAACTGGGTCTGGTCGATGCTCACCGTGGAATTGTCGATGAAGACCAGGTTATTGTACGACCCGTCGACCGTGCGCAGCCCCCAAGGCACTTGCACGTTGGGCAGGACGTTTACAAGATTGGAGCCGTCGATACCGCCGCTCTCGGCGATCAGGATCTGGTTGAGAATGAACTCGAGATCGGATCTAATGAAGGTGACCATTTCATCCCCCGTTCGCTCCAACCAGTGCCCCGAGAGGCAAAGCTGGCGTGTGCAGCAACACGATTTGCCGGAGCCGATCCTAGAGCGGGGGTCCGCATGCAAGCGAGAGACCGGGGCACGACAATCGGTCGTCTCTTGGTCTATCGGTCCGTTTCGTACTCTATTGTGCGTTGGTCCCAATCATCTGTGCGACCTTGCTCTGTATAGGCGCCGGCGGAGAACCGAGTAAACAATAGCCATGGCCCTGACCTGGTTTTACCGAGCTTCCGTGCTGAACGCCTCGCAGCTTGCGACCTGGTGGCGGGGGCTGCCCCTTCCATTGAAGGCCGCGGTCGGCGCGTCGGGGTTGGTCGTTGCCGCCATGACGTATCTCGGTATGGTCGTAGCCGGGCACGCCAGGGAAAACGTGCTGCAAAAGCATGCGTCGGCAGCGGCTCTTTACATGAGCAATTTTGTCGAACGGCACGTACAGGAGCTTGAGAGCAAGTCCACCATTTCCGACGAGAACCGGTTGGCCCTCGATGGGCTTTTGTCGCCAGCCTCCATGCATAGGCCGGTTATCGCTTTTCGCATCTGGAAGGGCGATACCGTGGTCTTCAGCAACGAGCGCGACCTTATTGGCCGGACGTTTGCGCGCACCGCTGCGCGTGAGCTTGCGCTGCGGGGTCAGGTTGCCCTTGAATTCGAGCAGCCGGACGGCGATGACGATGAGCAGGTGCGGTCGCTAAAGGTGCCGGTGCTCGAAGTGTACGCACCGGTACGCCAAGGGGGCACCAATCGCATCATCGCTTTGGCCGAAACCTACGAGATCGGAGTCGAGTTGAAGCATGAGGTCTTGGTCCATCAGCTCTCTGCTTGGTTAGCCGTTCTGGCCACTACCCTGACGATCGTCATACTGTTGTTCATCCTGGTCGGCTCGGGCGAGGTCGAACGCAGCTTTCTTCTCGACCGCATGGGGGAGAGCGAACGACGCCGCAAGAGGGTCAGTGAAGCGAACCTCCAAGTCTGTGCGATGAACGAGCGATGTTTGCGGAGCATGGGAACCGGATTGAACGAAGGGCCAGGGCAGTACATTGCGCTGGCATTGTTGAAATTCGAGGCGCTGGAGGAACTCGCTACCAGGGCCAACTCGGTTGCCCCCATTTCCGTCGACGGCTACAAAGAGGACTTGACGACAATCCGAGAGGCATTGAACGCGACCCTCCAGCACATCCGTGGCATTTACGGCGGCTTTCCCCCGACTGATATCGAATGCCTTTCTCTGCGGGACACTCTCGACAGAGCCGCGGCGCATCATGAGCGTCTGACGGGCGTGAACGTCAAGCTGGAGAGCCATGGACTGCCGGACCAGCTACCGTTCCCGCTGAAGACGGCGCTCTATCGCTTCACGCTAGAGGGGCTCGGCAGCACCTACCCGGCGTTGGTGCAAAGCGTAAGCGCGTCCGCAGAGGATCAGTCCCTGACCTTGAGGATCGCCGGTGGGCGCGGTACCTTGCACCCAGATGCCCAACGGCTCTTCAGCTGCCCCGCGCTCGAAGGCCTGCGTAACCGGATAGAAGCCCTGGGTGGGGCGCTGGAGCTCGCGCCGACGCACGATGGCGGAATGACGATCGTCGCCGAGCTCAATTTGGCCGACGTGGAGCTGGCTCGTGACTGACAAGATTCGGGTCGCAATTGTGGACATTTACCCCATTTTCCGCGAAGGGGTGGCGCAAGCGCTGCGTCGGGACAAGCGTTGTCTCGTCGTTGGAGAGGGTACCACGGTAGAAGACGCGGAGCGAGTGGCCGGCGGCCAGCTGGACGTCCTGCTCATCGAAGCTGCCGTGCGTGATAGCCTGCGAGCCGTCAGGTCGATCTTGGCAACGCGCAAGCGCGTGAAGATTGTGTTCCTTGCGTCGGTGGAGGATGAGGTGCATGCCACTCAGGCATTGCGCGACGGCGCTCAGGGCTACCTTATGAAGGGTGTCAGCGCGGCCGAGCTGATCAGGGCGATCGTGGCGGTCCACAATGGCAAGCGCTCTATCACCTCGGAGCTGGCATGCCGCTTGATCACCAGGTCGGAACCGCCCAGGAGCAGCGAGCAGTTGAGCCTTCGCGAGCGCCAGGTCATGGACCACACGTCAAGGGGGCTGACCAACAAGGAGATTGCGAGCTTGCTGGGTCTGACTGTTAGCACGATCAAACACTACAAGTCCCTCGCGTTTCGGAAGCTCGGCGTTCGCAATCGATTGGAGGCCACCATTTTCGCAGACGGACAAATCTCCAAAGCGAAGAGCTGACTAGCCTATCGACCGATGCCGCTCTGCAGGAGTCCTCGCGAGGACGCCGTCGCTGCTGCGCCCGGAGGAAGCTGAAAGCCGAGGCTCAGTCCTGCCACGGGCCTTCCACGGGCTGCTTGCCGTCCACATGCGCCAGCACTACGCTCCCAGAAGGGGTCAGACCCCTCGCTTCAGACGGTTGAGCTGAAAATCGAGGCCGGCGAGGGGTCTGACCCCTTATGCTCCGAAGCCGCAACGGGAGCCGGGGTGGCGAGTGTGTTGACGAAGTTTGGAGGGGGGCAGGTGACCCAGCGAATGCACCTATGCCTGTTACTCGCGGTGCTTGCGACCGCGCTGCCCGCGGTCGGCAGGGCCGGCGCTGCCGATCAGTATCCATCTCAGACCGTCAAGATCATCGTCCCCAATCCCGCCGGCGGCACGGCCGACGCCCTGCCGCGCATCGTTGCCGACGCGCTGACGGGCATGTGGAAGCAATCGGTCGTCGTCGAGAACAGGGCCGGAGCGGCCGGCAACGTGGGCGCGGAATCCTTCTCGCGCGCTCAGCCGGACGGCTACACGCTCCTGGCATCGCCACCCACCACGCTGGCGATCAACCAGTCGCTCTACAAGAAGCTGAATTACGACCCAACCAAATTCAAGGCGATCACGATTCTCGCCAGCTCGCCCAATGTGCTGATTGTCAGCCCGAAGCTGGGGGTATCCACCGTCAAGGAGCTGATCGAGAAGGCCAAGGCCAATCCCGGGGGCATTGCCTACGGTTCGCAGGGGATCGGCGCCACCTCCCACCTGACCACCGCGCTGTTCGAGACCATGGCCGGTGTGAAGTTCAACCATGTGCCTTATCGCGGTACCGCCCCCGCCATGAACGACCTGCTTGGCGGGCACATTCTCTTCATGTTCGACAATCTCTCGTCCTCGCTCCCGCAGCACCAGTCCGGTGCGCTCAGGATCATCGCCGTGTGCACGCCCGAGCGCTCGCCCCACCTGCCTGATGTGCCGACCATGTCGGAGGCGGGCCTGCGAGGCTTCACCTCGTTCGCGTGGTTCGGACTGGTGGCGCCTCCCGAGACGCCGGACGACATCGTTGCGAAGATCAACAAGGACGTGGTCGCCGCGCTCAAGACCGAGGAGCTGCGCAGGAAATTTCTGGCCCAGGGCGCCGAGCCCGTCGGCAACACACCCCAGGAAATGGCGTCCTTCCTGGAACGCGAGCGCGCGCTGTGGGGTGGCGTCATCGAGAAGGCCAGTCTCAAGGCTGCGGAATAGGCGGCGCGCTGCCACAAGGGGATGAGAGTTGCCATGGCCATGCAGCCGCTTCGCATCGCGGTTGTCGGTGGCGGCATCGGCGGTGCTGCTGCTGCCGCCGCTCTCCTTCAGCGCGGCTTGGACGTCCGCCTCTACGAGCAGGCTCCGGCACTCGCCGAGGTTGGCGCCGGCGTCGCCATCCAGCCCAACGGCGTGCGCGCGTTGCAGCGGCTTGGTCTGGGCGACGAGCTCCTCCATTTTGGTGCCAGGTGGGTCGATCCGCAGTTCCGCCGCTCCGATGGAAGCTACGCGGCAGCCATGTGGCCGCCCGCGCTCGCCAGCAAGATCGAGTTCTACGGCATGCACCGGGCAGACCTGCTCGCCATGTTCGTCAATCGGCTTGCGCCTGAAATCATCAGCACCGGCCACAAATGCGTGGGCTTCGAGCAGGACGAGACGGGGGCAAGGCTCACTTTCGCCAACGGAGTACAGGCGACGGCCGATGTCGTAATCGGGGCGGACGGCATCCATTCAACCCTGCAGCGGTACGTCACGACCCCGTCCGCGCCGCTCTATTCGGGGTCCATCGCCTGCCGCGGCGTGATCCGGGCGGAGAGCGTCGCGTGGCCCGATGGCGCCATGCGCAACTGGCTGGGCGCCGGCAAGCATTTTCTCGTCTTTCCTGTACGTGCCAACGAGCTCATCAACTACGTGGGCTTCGTCACGAGCGACGAGCCGCTGAAGGAGTCCTGGTCTGCCGTCGGCGATCCTGCCGCTCTCGCCCGCGAGTTCGCCGGCTGGGACCCGCTCGTTGAGGCCATCATCGCCCAGGTGAAGACAACCTTCCGGTGGGGCCTCTTCGATCGCGAGCCTTTGTCCACCTGGACACGTGGGCGCTTGACCCTGCTGGGAGACGCCGCCCACCCTATGCTGCCGCACGCCGGACAAGGCGCAAATCAGGCCATCGAGGATGCGGTCGCCATTGCCGCGATATTGAGCCGCGCCGATCGGGCCTCGGCGCCGCGGGCGCTGCTCGTCTACGAGCGGCTGCGGCGCGAGCGTACCGCCGGCGTACAGCGCATGTCGCGTTTCAACGGCGCCCTCTATGAGGCCGCCAGCGGAAACCTGAGCGCCCGCGACGGTCAGCTTGCCGCCCAGCCCCAGCAACGCGCCTGGATCTGGAGCTACGACGCCGAGGCGGAAGCCTCTGCAGCCGCCCAGTTGCTCTAATCTAAGTCGGGCCGTGCGTGATGCTCCGATGATAGCGGCTCGGCGTAAGCCCGGTGGTCTTCCGAAATGCGGCGGTGAAGGAGCTCGTCTCGCTGAAGCCCAACCTCGTCCCGATATCGGTCACCGAGAACGCGCGCTTCTCCAGCAGGGTTTTGGCGAGCTCGATACGACGGTTCGTATGATACCGATGCGGGGGCACACCGAACGATTGCTTGAACGCGCGGCTGAAGTGGTAGGGGCTCAACCGCGCCAGGTGAGCCAGCGTTGCAAGCGATATGGGCTCGGACACATGCTCCTCGATGTACGAAACGACGAGCCGTTGCTGCCATGTCGCCAGCCCTCCCCTGGCAGGGATGTCGCCGCGGCTCGGGCCGCTGTTCAATCGCACGAGCTCGTGCATGAGCACGGCGCCCAACGCTTCGAAGTAGCGCAGGCTATCGGGCAGGGGGCTCTGCAGCAGGCCTCTCAGTTTCGTGATCGTGCTCCATAGCGTGGCGTCCTCGAAGAGCCGGCGCGGTTTGAGGAGGTTGCTCGCAGGGTTGAGCGTGGATCGCAGCTCGGCCGGATCGAGGTAGACGTACAGGAGACGTGCCGGGCCGTGCAGCTCATGCCACTCGAAGTAGTCGTGTCCCGCAGGCACAAGCGTGAGCTTTGGCGTGAGCTTTGGTGTGAGGTCTCGCGGAGACGAGGGAGGCATGCCGTCGACGAAGATCTCGCCGTCCCGACGCACCCCTTGCTCATGCGCCACCAGCAGGTGGGAACCGCCACGATAGCGAAACTCGACGCGGCCACCGCTCGTCCATGCCACGAGCTCCACGGTCATTCCGCGCCCTGTCACCCGTTGACGCTGAACGGCTCCCGATGGAGAGATTTCAACGTGCGTCGGGCTCCGCTTGCCTGAGCTGCCGCAAAGGCGCGGTGGACCGATTGTCTGCTCAATCGCGTCAGGGGGCGATGCGAGCAGCGCAATGTCATCGAAGGATGCAAGGGCGCCAGCGCTCTCCGGAAGAGTGCTTGTGTTCCTCAGCACGGCCTAACCTCCTCGTCTCGTGAGATCGAGACCGTCTTAGCCGGGCGCGGGCGAGCCGCTCTATCCAACGGAGGTTGCCGCACCTGCGATATTGGTGGGGCTGGTCTAATACCTAGGTTTTAGCACGCATCCGGGCTGCGAAGCTCGCGCAAGCTCTCCGGCGCGCAGAATGAGCACCGCATAAGCCCTCGGTGCGGGTTGCCTGCCTTCTTCCGCGGGTGGCTGCCTACGACGGCTTTGTCCTGGAGAGGTCGAGCTTGTCGGCCATCCGCACCAGCTCCGCCAGCGACTTGGCACCCATCTTACGCATGACATGGCCGCGGTGGATCTTCACGGTGATCTCGCTCACGTGGAGGTCGCTGGCAGTTTGCTTGTTCATCCGGCCGGTGACCACGTGCGCCATGATCTCTCGCTCGCGAGCGGTCAGAGACTGAAAGCGCTCCCGCAAATGGCCGACGACTCCTGCCTCGCGCCACCGCGCGCGGTCGCGCTGGATCCCCAGCTGGATGGCTTCCAGCAATTCCTGGTCGCGGAACGGCTTGGTCAGGAACTCGATGGCTCCAGCCTTCATGGCCTGCACGCTCATCGGTATGTCGCCGTGGCCGGTGATGAATATGATTGGCAGGTGGATGTCGGATTTGAGAAGTTGGCTCTGAAGCTCTAGTCCACCAGCGCCCGGCAGCCTGACATCGAGCACAAGGCAGCCCGGCGCATCCGGCCTCGGATTCTCCAGAAACTCCTGCGTCGAGGAGAAAGCCCTCACCTCAAGCCCGACCGAGCGGAGAAGACCCGCCAGGGCCTCGCGAATGGAGGGATCATCGTCGACAACGTAAACGACGGGTTGCAGATCCGTCGCTTGAGACGAGGTGCGGCTTGCGTGTGCTCGTCGAATGCCGCTGCTCACTGGCAATCCCCGGAGGGCTTTGCTGGCCCCGGTCGCCCATCTTCCGGGAGAAGCCCCAATGGGGTGGAATGTTGTCGGCAAGAGAAGAGATCGCCATCGGGTAAAACCCCGAGGGAAATGCGGGAACGCGGCGCGCGCGAACGCCGCGCCGCCGAGCGATCGTGATTTGTAAGGCCCTGTGCCGTCCGCAGCGCAAGCTGCGCTGGCCTCTCAGTCGGCCGTTCCCGGTCTCAGTCGGCCGTTCCCGGTCAAGGCCGCCCAATGCTGCCGGTCCGGCCGAAGCCCCGCTGCGTGGCGGGGGCCGCCAGGCCGACCCCCGCCGCCATTGGGGCCTGCACCGGATCAGCCTGCGCGGCGGGCGGAGCCATCGCGGTCGTCAAGGCGGCAAGAGCCGCCAGGACCAGCCAACCGAGCCTCGTGTTGTCCCATTACGTCATGGCCTTCAGCCTCCGCGATCCCCTTCCTCCGCCCAGAACTTCTGTTGATCCTGGTCGCTCCAGACCGCCGGCTGTACCGCCTGGGACTTGTCGAGCTGTTGCGCCGCCTGAACGGTCGGCGTCAGATTCCCGAGGTCCTTGGGGCTGAAGGCCGCGCTGGCGGACGTGCCAATAACGGCAAAAACGGTGGCGGCCGTCATTCCGGACATGATGGCCTTGATGATGGTTGTCATGATCATTGTCCTTGGTTGTGCTTGATGCCCGGGCTCTTGCGTCCAGGCCCGGCTCATATGGGGCTCTCCGTGCGGCCACGCTTGGGTGCAATTGCTCCGGCTGACGCGATCTTGCGCCAAACCGTCAGGATTGCGACCGAGTACGCGCTTCGGGCCAGGCTTGCGCCTTGGGTTGGCCGGAGCCCCCTTTTGCGAATGGCAGCACCAAGGCAATCGGAGACCCTACGCCCGGCTGTCCTCCGCGAACGGCACGGTGAACTCGATGGTAGCGCCGGGGCCGTCGTTGTTGGTGGCTCGGATGCGGCCCCCGTGCGCCTCGACGATGGAGCGGGAGATCGACAATCCCATGCCCATGCCGTTGGATTTCGTGGTGTAGAACGCGCTGAAGAGACGGTTGGCATTCTGCGGGTCGATCCCAGTGCCGGCATCCTGCACGGCAACGAGCACCTGGCCCTCGCCGAGCCGGGAACGGACCGCGAGCCGTCGCCGCTGCTCGCTCACCCCGGCCATGGCTTCGATGCCGTTCATCACCAGGTTGATGATGACCTGCTGGAGCTGGACTCGATCTCCCACAACCGCGGGAAGCCCGGACGCCAGCTCCAGCCGCAGTGCAACCCGATGGCCGAGCACCTCGCGCTGCACCAGCAGCATGGCGTCGTTGATGACGTCGTTGATGTCGAGCCGCGTCATCTCCGGGGCGGCCTTCTTGGCCAGAGCGCGAATTCGGCGGACGACGCCGCTGGCCCGATCCGCATCGCGGAGGATGCGCTCGATGGCCCGGCTCGCCTCCTCGACCTCGACTTGCGGGACGCTGCGGGCGAGCCAGCGCAGGCCCACTTCCCCATTGGTGACAATGCCCGCGAGCGGCTGGTTCACCTCGTGCGCGATCGAAGCCGTCATTTCTCCCAGCGTCGTCACGCGGGTCGCGTGCGCAAGCTCGGTCTGAGCCGTCTCCAGCGCCTCCTGTGCACGCTTGGCTTCGGTGATGTCCATCACGGCGCCGACAACCTCCTCTGCACCTGCGCCGGTACCAAGCGTCACGCGGTGGGCGCGAACGTGCAGCTCCTTGACCCGCCCGTCCGGCATCAGCAAGCGGTACTCGAAGTCGAAGGTCCGCTCGCCTTGCTTCATGCGGTCGAGGTGGCGTTGCACAATCGGCAGGTCGTCGGGGTGAACGCGAGCGAGGACCAATGCCACCGACGGCTTCACCGTCTGGTCGTAGCCGAGGATCCGATAGGTCTGCTTCGACCATATCGTCTTCCCATCGTCGATCCTCCAGCCGAAGCTGCCTGTCTGGCTCAGCCGCTGAGCCTCGCCTGAATGTGCCTCGATACGCCGAAGCGCGGCTTCGGCGCGTTTCTGATCCTCGATGTCGAAGCCTGCACTGTACCATTTGACCACCTCCCCTCGCTCGTCGCGCAGCGGCACGCGGCGGACGAGGTGCCAGCGGTACTCGCCGTCGGCGCGCAGAAATCGGACCTCCATCTGGAACGGCCGACCGGAAGCGAGGCAGTCGGACCACATATTCTGCGCCGCTTCGACATCGTCCGGATGGACGATCGTGGGCCAATCGATGTGTCTTGCGTCTTCGCGGGAGGTGCCGGCGTATTCCTGCCAGGTGCGATTGGCGAAGTCGCGCGTTCCGTCGGGCAGATAGCTCGCGACAACGGCCGGAATGGTATCGATGGTCGCCTGGAGATTGCGGCCTGCACGGCGGATCTCCTGCTGTGCCCGTTGCTGCTCCGTGATGTCGGTGTTGCTCTCCAAGACGGCAACAGGCTGCCCCCGCTCGCCGGTCTGCAAGGACCACCTGCTTGCAACGGTCACCTGCGTGCCATCGCGCCTCAATTGGACGAACTCCCCTTCCCAACGGCCCGTGCTGGTAACCGTCGCAAGGATCTGATCGAGGGGCTCCGCAGAGTTCGTTTGCAGCAGCTGGTGAGAGACCTTGCCGAGCGCCTCGTCCGCCTCCCAGCCGTACAGCTCCTCCGCGCCGCGGTTCCAGTAGGTGACGACGTCGTCCATGTTGCGCACGAAGATCGCGTCGTGGGTGAGTTCGAGGAGGCGGGCCTGACCGACGAGCGCCGCTGTGGCCTCCTGGTTGCGTAGGGCCAGGAGGGTGGCAATGGCGATGGCGAGCAGGCTCACCAGGCAACGCAACAGGGCCGTATCGAAACTGAGGCCATGCGACACCAGATAGCCGAACACGGTCAGAGCAGCGCAGAGAGCGCCAACCATGAGGATGCCGCGCCGTCGCAGGAAGTTGGCGGCCGCGAGGATGACCACGACGTACAAAACCGCGATCGCGAAATCGAGCGTGGTGAAAGTATCGACCAGGAAGATGCCGACGCCGATGGCGCCTGCGATCAGAGGCAGGATCTGGGAGGTGGAAAAGCCGTAGGGATGGGGCTTGAGCTTAAGCTGCATGATACACGTCGATGCGGCGGTGCGAGCAGTGCGGCGACGCGCTGGCTGACGCGTGCCCGACTGTTGCAGGCACAATGGCCATATGAGTGTGGCGGGCTCGGCGACCCGGCGGCGGCTAACATGGAAGTTTGGTTTATCGTGCGATCCGGCGCTCCAGGGCGCAGCGTGGAGGCCTGCCGGGATGTCATACCTCAGCGGGGGCGGTCAGCAGCGGCAGCCGCCGGCCTTCAGCCTTCAGGTTTGCCGCAAGCCAGGGCCAGACTGAGAAAGTCCCCCCGTGCCTTCGCCCCGATCGCCGCCGCCGCGGCGAGAGCTGCAACGCGAGCGCGTAGCATCCCGCACGATACGCGCACACTCCTCGTCATCGCTACGGTGCTGGGCGGCGGGCTGGCGGCTCATATATCGGCAGCCGCCTCCGCCCGCAGAGGGTGGTCGATCTCACTCAGCCGGTCTTGCCGACGACCCTGGGGTCGGGCCCGTCACGTGCCCCTTGGCAATCTCCTCCTGGAGCCAGAGCGCGTGATGGTCCCTGGCCCAGTTGAGATCGACGCTGCCCGTTCCCATGGCCTCGAAGGCACCCTCCGTCCCCAGCGTGCCAATGTAGATGTGCCCCAGGATGAGAGCGATGAACAGCATCGCAATGACGCTGTGCACGACCTGGGCACCTTGCATGCCGAGGATGTTCGTCACGTAGAAGGGGAACATCAAAATATAGCCGGAGATCGCGACGGCCGCGCCGGCGGCGAGAGCCAGCCAGAACACCAGCTTCTCGCCGGCATTGAAGCGGCCGGCCGCCGGATGCCGAGACTTGATGAAGCCGCCGCCCTGCTTCAGCCAGTCGATGTCCACCCGCCGCGGAACGTTGTCTCTCAGCCAGAGCGCTGCCATGAGAATGAGCCCGAGCACGAACGGGAAACTGACGAAGTTGTGAACATACTTGGCTGCCTCTGAAAGCGCAGTGAACGCCTCTGGACCGATCAAGGGCAGCAGCAGGACCTTCCCGAACGTGACGTTGAGCCCGGTGAGCGCCAGCAGGACGAAGGACGCGGCAGTCATCCAGTGGGTGAAGCGCTCGAATGCGTCGAAGCGGGGAACCATGATCCCCGATCGCCCCGCGGTCATGCGCAGCCGTCCGATCAGGGCGTAGGCGAGCCATAGGCCGAGGGCCGTGCCGAGAATGACGATCGCACCCGTCCAGCGCAGAACCACCTCGTGAAAGTAGCGCCAGGTCCTTCCTGCAGGCTGCATCAAGACACCGGCCCGCTCGCTGACGAGCACGGTGCGCCCTTCGATGCGCGGTGCCTGCTTGAGCAGCATCTGCTCGTTCACGGCGCTGGCGGCAGGGTCGATGATCCGGTCTTGCTGCGCGCGGACTGGGGGGGAGACGGCGAAGATCGCGAGGATCAGGACCCCATAGGCGGCCAGGCGAATGTATCTCGACAGGCGAGTCGCTTCCCCGGGTGCCATCGGCTCATGCTCCGCAGTGGTGAACGATCCATCGGGTCATCGCGGCCGTGCTGCCTTACACGACGATCTCCTCGCGGTAGGCTGTCATCCAACCCCACGCACCGGAGCCGTAGCCGCGCTTGACGACGCGCTCCTTGTAGATCTGAGCGATGATCTCCCCGTCACCGGCCAGCAGCGACTTGGTGGAGCACATCTCGGCGCACAGCGGCAGCTTGCCCTCGGCCAGGCGGTTGGCGCCATATTTCTCGAACTCCGCCATGGTCCCGTCCGCCTCCGGGCCACCTGCGCAGTAGGTGCACTTGTCCATCTTGCCGCGCGAGCCGAAGTTACCCACCATGGGATATTGTGGGGCCCCGAACGGACAGGCGTAGAAGCAGTAGCCGCAGCCGATGCACAGGTCCTTGGAGTGCAGAACCACGGCATCCGCCGTCACGTAGAAGCAGTCGACAGGGCACACGGCGGCGCAGGGCGGGTCGGTGCAGTGCATGCAGGCCATCGAGACCGAGCGCTCGCCGGGCTTGCCGTCGTTGATGGTGACGACGCGCCGGCGGTTGATGCCCCAGGGTACCTCGTTCTCGTTCTTGCAGGCGGTGACGCAAGCGTTGCACTCGATGCAGCGCTCGGCATCGCAGAGGAACTTCATGCGCGCCATGGCCCATCTCCTCGCTTGAGCCTCTTCACGCTGCGCGGACCTGACAGAGGGTGGCTTTCGGCTCCTGCATGCCCGTCACCGGATCGAAGCCGTAAGTGGTGAGCGTGTTGACGCTCTCACCCAGCACGATGGGGTCGTTGCCCTTGGGGTACTTGCTGCGCTGGTCGACGCCCTCGAACCAGCCGGCGAAGTGGAACGGCGACCACACCAGCCCCTTGCCGACACGCTGTGTCACCAGCGCCTTCATCCGCGCCTTGGAGTTGCTCTCGGGGCCTGTGACCCATACCCAGGCGCCGTCCGTGATGCCGCGCTCGGCTGCATCGGCGGGGTTGATCTCGACGAACATTTCCTGGCGCAGCTCCGCCAGCCACTTGTTGGAGCGCGTCTCCTCGCCGCCGCCCTCGTGCTCGACGAGCCGCCCGGAGGAAAGGATCAGCGGGAACTCCTTGGAGACTGCCCTGTCGACGGCCGACTTCTGCACCGTGAAGCCGAGATTGGGCACCCTGAACTCGCGGGCGTCAGGCCGCGTCGGATATTTGGCGACGAGGTCGGGCCTCGGCGTGTAGATCGGCTCGCGATGCACCGGAACGGGGTCGGGCAGGTTCCAGGCGATCATGCGCGCCTTGCCGTTGCCATAGGGCGAGCAGCCGTGCTCGATGGCGACGCGTTGGATGCCGCCGGAGAGATCGGTGGACCACGACACCGCGTCGGGATTTGCGGGATTCACTCGCTCGATGGCCGCCATCTCCGCCGCGCTGAGGTCCTTGTCCCATCCGAGCTTCTTGAGCACGGCCAGGGTGAACTCGGGATAGCCGTCCTGGATCGCCGAGTTCTTGGAATAGGAGCCGTCGGCCAGCAGGCTGACGCCGTTGCGCTCGACGCCGAAGCGCGGGCGGAACGTGCCGCCGCCCTCCTTGATCGGCAGCTCGGTGTTGTAGAGCACGGGCGTGCCTGGATGCCTGAATTCCGGTGTGCCCCAACATGGCCACGGCAGGCCGTAGATGTCGCCCTTGCAAGGCCCGTCGGTGGCCCTCAGCGTCTTGATGTCGAAGTCCTTCTGATTGGCCATATGCAGCTTCAGCCGCTCCGGCGACTGGCCGCAGTAGCCTGTGGACCATCCGCCGCGATTGATCTCGCGCAGGATGTCCTCGGCCGAGACGGCGCCGTTCTCGACCTTGATGCTCTTGAACATCCGATCCGCGAAGCCGAGCTTGCGCGCGAGCAGGTACATGGTGTCGTAGTCGTTCTTGCATTCGAAGATCGGCTTGACGACCTGCTCACCCCATTGCAGCGAGCGGTTGGACGCGGTGCGTGAGCCGCTCATCTCGAAGCTGGTGCAGGCCGGCAGAAGATAAGTGCCGTCCTTGCGCTGCGAGAGCACGGCCCAGGTTGTCGGATAAGGATCGCACACGACCAGCAGGGCCAGGTTTTCGATCCCCTTGGCCGCTTCCGGCATGCGCGTGATGGTGTTGCCGCCATGACCCATGACGAACATGGCCTTGACGTTGTCGGGCTGGCTAACCTGGTCCTTCGGCAGCAGCGTGGCATCGAACCAGCGCGTCGACGGGATGCCTGGCGTCCCCATCAGCTTCTTGTCGGCGAAGCGGGAGGCCATCCAGTCGTAGTCGACCTCCCATACGCGGCACCAGTGCCGCCACGCGCCCTCCTCGAGCCCGTAGTAGAGCGGCAGCGTCACGATATCGAGCCCCAGGTCGGTGGCGCCCTGGACGTTGTCGTGGCCTCGGAAGATATTCGCGCCGCCGCCCAAACGGCCGACATTGCCGGTGGCCAGCACCAGGATGCAGCTGGCGCGCACGTTTGCTGTCCCGACAGTGAACTGAGTTTGTCCCATAGCCCAGATCAGGGTCGAGGGACGCTGCTTCGCGAACGTCTCGGCGATGCGCCTGACCTGCGCCTCGGGCAGGCCGGTGACCCGCTCGACCTCGTCGGGCGGCCACTTCTCGACCTCCTTCTTGACGTCGTCGAGCCCGTAGACGCGCTGGCGGATGAACTCCTTGTCCTCCCAGCCGTTGCGGAAGATGTGCCAGAGCATGCCGTAGATCGTGGGGATGTGCGTGCCGGGGCGCACGCGCACGTACTCGGTGGCGTGCGCCGCAGTGCGCGTCATGCGCGGGTCTATGACGATCATGTTGGCGCGGTTGAGCTCCTTGCCCTCCAGCACATGCTGCAGCGAAACCGGGTGCGCCACGGCGGGATTGCCGCCCATGACCATGATGGTCTTGGAATTGCGGATGTCGTTGTAGCTGTTGGTCATGGCCCCGTAGCCCCAGGTGTTGGCTACGCCGGCGACCGTGGTGGAGTGGCAGATGCGCGCCTGATGGTCCGAGTTGTTCGTGCCCCAGAAGGCGGCGAGCTTGCGGTTGAGGTAGGCGGCCTCGTTGGTGAACTTGGCCGAGCCCAGCCAGTAGACCGAATCCGGTCCGGACTTGGCGCGGATCTCCATGAGCTTGTCGCCGATCTCATCGATCGCCTGGTCCCACGAGACGCGGTTCCAGTTGCCGTTCACCAGCTTCATCGGATAGCGCAGCCGGCGGTCGCTGTGCACATCGTCGCGGACCGCCGCGCCCTTGGCGCAGTGCGAGCCGCGGTTGATCGGGCTGTCCCAGCCCGGCTCCTGGCCGAGCCAGACGCCGTTGGCCACCTCGGCCATGACGGTGCAACCTACAGAGCAATGGGTGCAAACGTTCTTGCGGACTATCACCTGCGCGCCGGGAGGGGGCGGGGGACCGGCAGCGCTCTTGCGGATAGCGGTGAGCGGCAGGACACCCAGGGCAGCAAGCCCGCCTACGGCGAGGCCTGAGCGACGCAGGAAGCCGCGGCGATCGAGCTCTGCAGCGGAGCCTGCCGCGAGCGCCGAGACGGATGCCCGGCGTCGAGCTTGGCCTTCGGCCCTCTTCACCAGCATGGGCTCACCTCGCTGGGTAGCGGTTGACCCGGTAGAAAGTCTGCACCTCCGGCGAAGCCGCCTGGTAGCGCGCTCTGCGCTTTTCGCTATTGGTCTCGCCGTTTGCGGCGGTCGGCGCCGACGGTGCGGTGCTTGCAGCCGTGGCAAGTGCCATCGCCATCAGTGCGCGAACCGCGTCCCGGCGACCGATCGGCGTATCGATCTGTTGGCGCATGTTGCCCTGCCTTGCCGAGCACAAGTGCGGCGCCGCCGCGGCCAAGGCGGCCCGCACAAGGTGGCCGCACCGGCGTCGCAACACATAGCCAGAGGCTATCAGACTAGAGCGATCAATCGGGAAAACACCCGAACGCCAGGGTGAAGAAACCCGGAGCCGCCCGTCTCAGATGCGCGTCGCTTCTGTGGAGAATGCGGCCGATGCCGTTTCCTGCACGAAAGTGTCGAGCAGATAGGCGGCCCCCACGGCAACGAGGGCAGCCACGAGACACGCGACGAGAAAGCTGCGCATTGTATGGTTCTGCCTCGCTGATTTGATGGCTCGGCTCCAGCTCGCGTCGTCCCGGACGAGCCGAATGCCGACGACAGCCCGCCGCGGTTCTCGGCAACCAGGACCTTGAGAATGCACGGACATTCCGATCCTGCGCATCCGGGCAAATCCTGAAACAGGCAGGTTGGCCACCGGATGGCTGACCAGGGAGACGGCTGCAGCAGGAAAACGCCGGGCGCGCGGCCAACGTCGAGAGCCGCCTCGGCGCGCCAGCTCGTAGGGCTTGCGCCGGCACGTTGCGCCCACAGCCGGCCCGTCCGGCACTGCCCCTTCACCAGAACCGGCACGATGGTGTCGTCGACGTGGATGCGCTCGGCCGCATGCACGTGGGCTGTCAGACCCGGAGGCCGGAGGGTCTGACACCTTCACTTGGCGCCGCCCTTCTCGCGGATGAGATCGGCGAAGTCGCTGCGGCCGAAGAAGTCGGCCCAGCCCAGGGCGGTGGCGTGATACTTGTCGTCGCGGATGTTGGGGTCGGCGCCGGCGTCCAGCAGCAGCCGCGCGATCTCGATGGCGCCGCTCTCCACCGTCATGTGCAGGGCGGTGTGGTTGCAGTCCCACAGGGGCCGCTTGGCATTGACGGCGACGCCGTGCGCGAGCAGCCACCGCAGGGTCGTGAGGTTCCGCTTGCTCACCGCAAGGTGGAGCGCAATCGTATCAGCGCCGTCGGGGCCGATGCGCGCCGGGTCGTCGCGCACCATCGCCTCCGCCTCGGCATGGCGCCCGGCGTTGACGACCGCCAGCAGGTCGAGCCGCGCGCCGGCGGCCAGCAGCGCCGCGACGATTTGCGCATCGGCCCGCTCCTGGGAGGCGGTCGTCAGCGCGGTGGCGCCGGTCGCGTCGGTCGCATTCGGATCGGCGCCGAGCTCAAGCAGCAGCTCGACCATGCGCAGCCGGCCCTTCGCCGCGGCGTGATGCAGCGGCGTGCGGCGGTGCTGGTTGCGCGTCATGCGCGCGCCGGGCAGAGCAGGGTCACGGGCAATCAAGGTCCGTAGCTCATCCGGCCGATCGAGGGCGATCGCCGTCCACACATTGAGCGTCGCCCCGTGGCTCAGGAGATAGGCGGCGATATCCTCCCGCACCTGGCCGAAGCACGTGGCCCAGCCGAGCACGCCGACCGCATAATCGTCGCCCTTGCCCTCCACGTCGGCGCCCGCCTCCACCAGCAGCCTGACGGTCTCGATATCGCCGTGCACCGCAGCGAAATGCAGCGGCGCGGCGTTGTCGGGGAAGTCGCGGCGGTCGAGATCGGCGCTGCGCTCGATCAGGAGGCGGATCGCGGCATGGCGATTGCGCAGCACCGCCAGGTGCAGGGCCGTGGCCTTCTGGAAGCCGCGGCCGCCCAGCGCATCGATCAGCTCGGGATGCGCGTCGAGGCCGGCGGCGAGCGCCTCCACATCGCCGGATTGCGCGGCGCCGAGGAGGTCGCGGATGGCCTGTGTCTCATGCTCTGGGCGGGCGACGCTGCCCCCTTGGGCGTCGCGGGCGAGCAGCTCGACGGCCTCGTGTCGCAACTCCTTGGCGATCTGGTGGATCGTGCGGCCGTCGGCATCGCGGGTGGCCGGATCGAACCCCGCTGCGAGCGCGCGGCGGACGGCCTCCGCATCGCCCGCGCGGGCCGCCGCGAACGCGGAGGCATGTGTGCGCCGGGCCGGGTCGATGGCATCGACGTGCGCCTTGAGGGCGCGCCAGCTCGCGAACCCGTAGTCGCGGGCGACGGCAAGCTGGGCCTGGTGCAGCCTGGCCTCGGGATCGCGGGCACGCAGCTCGGCGAGCCGTTTCTTGGCGGCTTTCCTGAGCCAGTCGAGATCGGGGTTCGCGGGCAGCGCCTGACGAGGGGCAGCCCGACGAGGAACAGCGCGACGAGAATCGGTCGGCATGGGACACCTTCTTTCCCTGCGCCCGGCGACCGCAACTCTCGGGCAAGAAAGAAGGCGAGGTGGGCTCGCGACTGAAGAGGCGGGTTATACCCTTTACGCGGTCCGTGGGTCGCCCAATCGACCTGAGGCGACGCTAGTCCCGGCACGATCATCGAGTCAAGTTGCCCAGGAGAGTCGCCAAGGGCAGCGCCGCGTCTGCGGCCGCGCTTGACTGACTCATATCTCTATGGTTATACGTCAGCCAATGACCAGAGAGTTATCGATCCCCGATGCCGAATGCTCACGATGTGCTGTTCAGAGCGCTCGCCGACCCGACCCGGCGGACCATCTTCGAGCGGTTGTGTCGCGAAGGAGAACAGACCGTCGGGGCTCTGACAGCCCGGGCCGGGATCTCACAGCCGGCCGTCTCAAAACATCTGGGCGTGCTGAAGCAGGCCGGCCTGGTGCGCGACCGCCACCAGGGCCGGCAGACGCACTATAGCGCACAGCTCGGCGCCTTGGCCCCGCTGATCGACTGGACAAGGCAAATGGCCGGGTTCTGGCAGAGTCGGTTCGACGACCTCGAAGACCTGCTCAAGAGGATGGACCAATGAACCAACCATCGACCGAAACGCGCTCCGTCGTTGTCGAACGTGAGATGCCCCATCCACCGGAAAAGCTCTGGCGTGCGCTCACGCAACCGCACCTGATCGAGGAGTGGCTGATGAAGAACAACTTCGAGCCAGTCGTCGGGCACCGTTTCAATCTTCGCGGTGAATGGGGCGGCGTGGTGGACTGCGAGATCCTCGCCGTCGAGCCGAGCAAAACGCTGTCTTACACCTGGAATTTCACGCACGACGACGCGGCCTTCAATCTGAGGAGCGTGGTGACCTTTACTCTCACCCCAACGAGCACGGGGACCCACCTGCGCATGGAGCAGTCGGGCTTCCGGCCGGATCAGAAGCAGGCCTACGGCGGAGCCAACGCGGGGTGGCGGCAGTTCTTTGCAAACCTGGAGCAAGTGCTGGCGCGGACAGGATGAAGTCTGCCACGTTCGCTCGTCTTCCGAGGAGGTCCCGTTGAACTGGAACGCATGGGTTCGGCAAATCCACCGCTGGCTGTCCATCGCCTTCACGGCGGCCGTCGTCGCCAACTTCGTCGCCATGGGACTGGGGGAGCCTCCCGCCTGGGTCGTCTACTCGCCGCTGCTCCCGCTCTTCCTGCTCCTGTTCACCGGCCTCTACATGTTCGTGCTGCCATATGCCACCGAGCGGCGCAGCCGAGGCTCCGGCGGATAGGGTGAGACAACGGCCGGCCAAATGTGGCAGAGAAGGCCGCCGCCAAGCGGCTCGACGCGAAGCCGGCCGCCTTTGCAGGGCTGCCCTCAGATCGCGAACGGCTATTGCGACGCCCGCCGTGCAGCAAGCCTCGATGGGCTTCCGGGCTTCCATCTCGCTTCGCCCGCCATCATCCGTGAGGCTGACCCTCATCGCCATTGCGAATTGCCCCAACGGGCTCGGCCTTGCACCTCATCGGCGCCCGCTGAAGCGTCAGCTTTGCGAAACTTTACATTGGGGAGATGCGGCGGAAACCGGGGGCGGTGCACATCGGAGGGGGGCGCGACGCGGCGCGCGGTTGGTTGGCGTCAGCTTCGTGTGGCAGCTATCCGACCGCGACGGCAGCCCCCGCCGGGCCCCGCCGGGTCCCGGGCGCATCGAGCCGGCACCTGGCCCGTGAGGACTGTGAGATGTTGCGGTGCAACTACGACAAGGGGCAGGCCACCTTTCACATAGGGCTTCATAGGGGCGCCATAATTTGGCCACGCCCTCTTCAAACAAAACGGTTGTTCGTTTTTTTTGCTGCGATGCGGTGTTCTGAATGCCTCGGCAGGGTTTCCCTGGGAGTGTCGGGAGTCCGGGGGAGCGCGTCGTGGCCGGCCGGCGGTAGGCCGCAGAAGATGGGAAGCGGCGGCTGCCCGCAAGGCAGAGGGGCCGACGCGCCCTCGTAGGGGGTGACGAGGGCGGCCGAGAGGGAAATCCGACGGGCGCCTAACAGGAAGAGCCGGAAGGAAGCAGAATGCCCAAGCTCAAGCCGGCCATCCACCAGGCCAGGCAGGATCACATCCTCAACGCCGCGGAGCGGTGCTTCGCCCGGACTGGGTTCCACCGCACCACCATGCAGGACATCTGCCGGGAGGCCGCGGTAAGCCCCGGCGCGCTCTACGTCTACTTCGACAGCAAGGAGGCGCTGATCGCCGGCATCTGCGAGCGCGACCGCGCCGAGTTTGCCGAGCGCCTGGCGGGCCTCGCCGAGGCGCCGGACTTCCTGGCGGCCCTCGGGGAGCTGGGCGAGCACTACTTCGTGCGCGAGCCGAAGGCCAGCCACCTGATGTGCATCGAGATCGGCCTCGAATCCACGCGCAACCCGCGCATCGCCGAGATCCACCAGGGCGTGGACGAGTTCATCTCGTCGAGCTTCGAGACGCTCTTCCAGCGCATGAAGGACGAAGGGCGGATTGCCCCCGACCTGCCGATTCCGGTGGTGGTGCGGCTGTTCTCCGTCATCGCCGACGGCATGTTCTGGCGGCGCGCGGTGGACCCCGCTTTCGACGGCACGGCGCTGGTGCCGGCCACCCTGGAGCTGATGAAGGGGCTTCTCAAGCCGGTGCTGCCGGCCAGCCGATAGGCGCGACAACAAGCAGGTCAAGTGGGGATCGATTATGAGACGGATATTGATCGGCGTCGTTCTGGCGCTCGCTTTTGCAATGATCTCGCTCACCATGGTCGGGCGATCGCTGCCACGGCCGACGGGGCCCGCCGACAGCGAGGCCGCCAAGGAGCTGGCCAGGGTCGACCTGTTCGCGGCGGTTGTGACGGTTGCCCGCGTCGCCCCGGCGGAGTTCACCGAGACGGTGCTGGCGACCGGCTCGCTCGTGGCCCGCGAGGAGATCCTGGTGGGGCCGGAGGTGGAGGGCCTGCGCATTACCGAGGTGCTGGCCGATGAGAGCCAGCGCGTGAGCAAGGGCGACGTGCTGGCGCGGCTGGTGGCCGACACCCTGGACGCCCAGGTGGCCCAGAACGATGCCGCGCTCGCCCGCACCACGGCCGCCATCGCGCAGGCCAGATCGGCCATCGTGCAGGCGGAGGCGCGCCTCGCCGAGAGCCGCAACGCCTACGAGCGGGCCAAGCCGCTGCGCGAGGCCGGCCATATGACGGAGGCGGTGTTCGACCAGCGCGAGCAGGCCGCCCGCACCGCCGACGCGCAGCTTGCCGCCGCCCAGGACGGCCTGCGCGTCGCCGAGGCCGATCGGGCGCAGGTGGAAGCGCAGCGCCGCGAGCTGACCTGGCGGCGCGGGCGCGTGGAGGTGAAGGCCCCGGCCGACGGCATCGTCAGCCGGCGCATGGCCCGCGTCGGCGGCTATGCCGCGGGCGCCGCCGAGCCGATGTTCCGCATCGTCGCCAAGGCCGAGGTGGAGCTCGACGCCGAGGTGGTGGAGACCCGGCTCGCGGCCATCGGCATCGGCCAGAAGGCGCGGGTGCAGGTCGCCGGCCTCGGCGAGGTGACGGGCACGGTGCGCCTCGTCTCCCCCGAGGTGGACAAGAGCACCCGCCTCGGACGCGTCCGCATCTTCCTGGGCGACAACCCCGGCCTGCGGGTGGGCGCCTTCGGCCGGGCCAATATCGAGACCGCCACATCGAGTGGCCTTGCCGTGCCGGCGGCGGCCGTCCTCTACGGCCCCGGCGGGCCGACGGTGCAGGTGGTGCGCGGCAATCGCGTGGAGACCCGTGCCATCAAGGTAGGACTCGCCGCCGGCGCCCTGGTCGAGGTGCGGGACGGGCTCGCCGACGGCGACCTCGTGGTGGCCCGCGCCGGCACCTTCCTGCGCGATGGCGATACGGTCCGGCCGGTGCCGGCCGCGACTGCGGCCAAGACGGAGACGCAGTGATGAACTGGAACATCTCCGCCTGGTCGATTCGCCGGCCCGTACCGTCGCTCGTGCTTTTCCTGGTGCTGATCGCGCTCGGCTGGTTCAGCTTCGGCGATTTGGCCGTCACCCGCTTCCCCAACGTCGATGTGCCAATCGTGCAGGTGCGTGTCAGCCAAGCCGGCGCGGCGCCCTCGGAGCTGGAGGTGCAGATCACTAAGAAGGTCGAAGACGCCATCGCCGGGGTGAACGGGGTCAAGCACCAGACCTCGGCTATCACCGAGGGCTCGTCGGTCACCACCGTGGAGTTCCACCTGGAGGTGAACCAGGACCGCGCCCTCAACGACGTGAAGGACGCCATCGGCCGCGTCCGCTCCGAGCTGCCGCGTACCATCGACGAGCCTGTCGTCACGCGGGTGGAGGTCGAGGGCCTGCCCATCCTCACCTACGCCGCCCGCGCACCGGGTATGACGCCCGAGGAGCTGTCCTGGTTCGTGGACGACGTGGTGATGCGGGCGCTGCGCGGGGTGAAGGGCGTGTCGCAGATCGAGCGCCAGGGCGGCGTGGACCGCGAGATCCGCATTGCGCTCGATCCGGACCGCCTGCAGGCCTACGGCATCACGGCGGGCGACGTGAACCGCCAGCTGAGGGCCACGTATGTGGACCTCGCCGGCGGGCGCGGCGACATCGGCGGCCGGGAGCAGGCGATCCGCACGCTCGCGGGCAAGCAGTCGGTGGCCGACCTCGCCGCCACCACGATCACTCTCCCCAGGGGTCGCAAAGTGCGGCTCGACCAGCTCGGCGGCGTCGCCGACAGCACGGCCGAGCAGCGCACCTTCGCGATGCTCGCTGGCCGGCCGGTGGTGGCATTCGCCATCTCGCGCGCCAAGGGTGCGAGCGACGTGGTGGTGGCCGCCGACGTGGCCAAAAAAGTCGAGGAGCTGCGGCGGGCGCACCCCGATGTCGAGATCAAAGAGATCGACACGATGGTGAGCTACACGCAGAATGCCTACCACGCGACCATGCGGACGCTGATCGAGGGCGCCGTCCTCGCCATCATCGTGGTGTTCCTGTTCCTGCGCGATCTGCGCGCCACTGTGATCGCGGCCATCGCGCTGCCCTTGTCGATCGTCCCGGCGTTCTGGGCCATCGACGCGGCGGGGTTCTCGCTGAACCTCGTCAGCCTGCTGGCCATCACCATCGTCACCGGCATCCTGGTCGATGACGCCATCGTCGAGATCGAGAACATCGTCCGGCACATGGGGATGGGCAAGAGCGCCTACCGCGCGGCGCTGGAGGCCGCCGACGAGATCGGCCTCGCCGTCATCGCCATCACCCTCACCATCATCGCCGTATTCGTGCCGGTCAGCTTCATGGGCGGCATCGCCGGACAGTACTTCAAGCAGTTCGGGCTGGTGGTGGCCTTTGCCGTGTTCTTCTCGCTGCTGGTGGCCCGGCTGATCACGCCGCTGCTGGCCGCCTACTTCATGCGCAGCAAGGGCCACCACGACAAGGAGGGCTGGCTGCTCCGGGCCTATACCCGCCTCGTAGGCTGGTCGGTGCGGCACCAGTACATCGCCGTGGCGCTGGGGCTTGGCATCTTTGCGGCCTCCATCGGCAGCTTCTTCCTGCTGCCCTCGGGCTTCCTGCCGACCGAGGACACCGGCCGCACCCTGCTCGCCATCGAGCTGCCGCCGGGCTCGCGGCTGGACGACACGCGGGCCGTCACCGGCGCCATCGCGCGCGAGATCGGCGCCCGCCCCGACGTGAAGAGCGTCTACGTGAACGGCGGGCGCGTGATGGGCGGCGTCGTGGGCGCCAGTGGCGAGGTGCGCAAGGCCACGCTCGTCATCAACCTGGTGCCCAGGGCCGAGCGCAAGCTCGGGCAGGCCGCCATCAAGGAGGAGGTCAGCAGGAGCCTGGCCCGGGTGCCCGACATCCGCTTCTGGTTCCTGCTCGACAACGGCCGCCAGCAGATCCAGCTGGTGGTCTCGGGCCGCGACGCCGCCGCGGTCAACCGCGTGGCCGCCGAGATGACGAGCCAGGCCAAGCGCATCCCGCTGATCGCCAACGTGGTGTCCTCCGCCGAGCTCGACCGGCCCGAGCTGCGCGTGGTGCCCGTCGGCGACGTGGCCGCTGACGTCGGCGTCTCCACCGAGGCGATCGCCGAGGCCGTCCGCATCGCCACCATCGGCGACGTGGGCGCCAATCTTGCCAAGTTCGACGTGGGCGACCGGCAGGTTCCGATCCGGGTGCAGCTCGACGAGCGCGCCCGCGCTGAGCGGCAGGTGCTGGAGTCCCTCAAGGTGGCGACCACCTCCGGCGCCACGGTGCCGCTCTCTGCCATCGCGCGCTTCGAGCTGGCCCAGGGGCCCACCGCCATCGACCGCTACGACCGCACGCGCCGCGTGCTGGTGGGCGCCGACCTGGTCGGCAACGCCCCGCTGGGCAAGGCGGTGGGAGCCATGCTGGCGCTGCCCGCCGCCAAGAGCCTGCCCGCCGGCGTGGAGCTCAAGCAGTTCGGCGACGCCGAGATCATGGGCGAGGTGTTCGCCGGCTTTGCCGCCGCCATGAGTGCCGGCATCATGATGGTCTACGCCGTGCTGGTGCTCCTGTTCGGCAGCTTCCTGCAGCCCGTAACCATCCTGTTCTCTCTCCCGCTCTCCATCGGCGGGGCCATCGTGGCACTGGCGGTGGCCGGCCAGTCGATCAGCCTGCCGGTGGTGATCGGCATCCTGATGCTGATGGGCATCGTCACCAAGAACGCCATCATGCTGGTCGATTTCGCCATCGAGTCGATGCACCGCGGCACGCCCCGCACCGAGGCCATCGTCGATGCCGGTCGCAAGCGCGCCCGGCCCATCGTCATGACCACCATCGCCATGGTCGCCGGCATGCTGCCCGCCGCCGTCGGCCTCGATTCGGGCGGCGAGTTCCGCGCCCCCATGTCGATCGCCGTGATCGGCGGCCTGCTATCCTCGACACTGCTGTCACTGGTGTTCGTGCCGGCAGTGTTCGCGGTGATGGACGACATCGGCCGCCTGGTCTGGCACGTGTTCAGCCGTTTCGTGGGGCCGACGGAGGAAGATGTCGAGCCGGCTGCCGGTGCGGCACCAGCGATGGCCATGGTGCGAGCGGAGGCGCGGTCGTTGCCGGCGGCGGCGGAGTAGCGGGCGTGTCAGAGCCTTCAGGTCCGACACCGGCTCATTTGCCTGCGCCGCCGGCCTCCAGGTAGGCGATGATCTTCGCCCGCTCCTCGGCCTTGGCGATGCCGCCGTAGGGCTTCATGTTGTGGCCGCGCACGACCTGGTCGGGGTCGGCGATGAAACGGTCGAGCGTGGCTTTGTCCCACACCAGGTCGGCGCCTTTCATGGCGCTCGAATAGCCGTAGTTGGGCTCCGATCCGGCCCTGCGGCCGACGATCTTGTAGAGATTCGGCCCCAGTCGATTGTCGCCTTCCCTCAGCGTGTGGCAGGTGCGGCACGCGTTGTTGAAGGCGAGCAGGCCATCATCCGTATCCGCAGGCTTGCCCTGAGCGAGCGCCCATTCGAGGACCCCGATCAGGGCGATCAGCCACGCGGCTGCGATTGCTCCAGCGGGCATTCGCTCCTCCTGTTCGGTCAACGCAACGTCGGTGGAAGGCGTTCCCGGTGGTATCAGACACCCCGGGTCTCACACCGCGGCCGGGCCGGTTTGCCATCATCGTAGCGCCAGCCCATCGGCGGCGCCCACTACTCTGCGTTGGCCAGCTCCAGCAGCAACGCGCGTGGCAATTGTCGGGCTGCCGGGCCTGGGGAGGCGACACGCCAGGTTCTTGCCGCGCAGGGCCGGCAGTGCCGCCAGGACCTCATTGACAGAAGCCTGAGTTTTGTTCTCTTTATGTCCCAGTCCGCCGCATCGAGTCGTGGGGGCGCTCTTGACGGAAACGCGGAAAGCTCGAGGAGCATCGGGCATGGCAGCGGCGGCCACCATCCTGCACGCCGACCTCGACGCCTTCTATGCCTCGGTCGAGCAGCTGCTCGACCCATCGCTGCGCGGCAAGCCCATCGCCGTCGGGGGAGGCGTGGTGCTGGCGGCCTCCTATGAGGCCAAGGCCTTCGGCGTGCACGGCGGCATGCCGGCGCGGCGGGCACGCGAGCTGTGTCCTCGGCTGCGCTTCGTCGCCGGCCGGTTCGACGAATACCAGCGGCTCGGCGACGCCGCCATGCAGGTGCTGGCCGATTTCACCCCGCTGGTGGAGCGCCTCTCCATCGACGAGGCCTTCGCGGACGTGAGAGGCTGCACCCGCCTGTTCGGCTCCCCAACGGAGATCGCCGAGGCCGTCCGCCGCCGCGTGCGGACGGAGCTAGGGCTCGCCATCTCGGTGGGCGTGGCCCGCACCAAGCACTTGGCCAAGATCGCCTCGCAGGCCGCCAAGCCGGACGGCCTCGTCGCCGTCGATCCCGCGCGCGAGCTGGCTTTCCTGCACAGGCAACCGGTGGGGCTGATGTGGGGCGTGGGCCCGGTGGCCGGCGCGCGGCTGGCCGGGATCGGCGTGCGCACCGTCGGGCAGCTGGCCGAGACCCCGCCGCACCGGCTGGAGGGGCTGCTGGGCCGCGCGCTGGCCTGCAAGCTGATGGCGCTGGCCTGGAACCGCGACCCGCGCAAGATCGAGACGCAGCGGCGGGCGCGCTCGGCCGGCGCCCAGTCGGCACTGGGCCGCAAGCCGGCCGATGCGCGCGTCTTCCAGCCCACTCTGCGCGACCTCGCCGACAGGGTGGGCGCCAGGCTCAGGGCCAAGTCCCGCCCCGGGCGCACGGTGACGGTGCGGGTGCGCTTCGCCGACCTGCGCTCGGTCACCCGCTCGCGCACGCTGCCGGCGCCGGTGTCCGCCACATCGAGCCTCGCCGAGATCGGCGAGGAGCTGGTGCGTGACGCGCTCGCCAGCCATCCGGAGGAGAGGACGATCTCGCTCCTCGCCATCTCGGTGTCGGACCTCGGCGAGCGTACCACCGTACAGCTGGAGCTGCCGCTCGGCATTGCCGATGAGGCCCGCCGCCCCGGCTCCAGGATGGGCGCCGCACGCCTCAAGGCCGACTGCGCCGTCGACGCCATCCGCCGGCGCTTCGGCCGCGAGGCGGTCGGCTACGGTGCCGCCCTGATGGGCGCGCCCCGCTCCGTCCCCGACGCCTTCCGCCGGCTGGCGGAGAAGAGCTTGTGAGCATCCACCCGTCATATGACGGGTGGATAGGCGGACGCCCACCGGTCAGGCCAGCGTGTAGGACAGCATCTTGTAGGCGATGGCGGCGGCCGTGTAGTCGCAGGCATGGAGGCCCTCGATGGGGGCCAGTTCCACCAGGTCCGCCCCCACGACGTTGCCCGCCCCGCACGCACGGCGCACGATCTCCAGCGCCGCCCCATAGCTGAGGCCGCCGGGCGTGGGCGTTCCCGTGGCCGGCATCACCGACGCGTCCAGGGCATCGATATCGAAGGTGAGATACACCGGCCGGCCCTTTAGCGGCGCCAGCATGGCGTCGAGATTCCAGCGCGCCCGGTCCTTGGCCCAGTGGATCGTGATGCGATCGCGATTGGCCTGGTAGAACTCCACCTCTTCTCTGGAGATGGCGCGGATGCCCACCGACACGAGCGAGACATTGAGGCTGTCGAGCACGCGGCGCATGGCGGCGGCGTGCGAGAAGCGCTCGCCCTGATAACCGTCGCGCAGGTCGGCGTGGGCGTCGAGTTGCAGGACCGCCAGGTCCTTGTGGCGCGCCGCCAGGGCACGCACCGGCGCCACCGTCAGCGAATGCTCGCCCCCCAGCACCAGCGGGAATTTGCCCGCATCCAGCACGGCCTCCACAAGGCTCTGCAGCTGGGTGAGCGCCGCCTCCACTGGCCTGGAGATGACCGGCTCGCGGACGGCAGCCACGCCGTAGCGCAGGTAGGGCTCGCACTCCAGCTCGTCGTCGTACAGCTCCAGCTGGTGGCTGGCCGCCAGGATGGCCGCCGGCCCGGACCCGGTGCCACCGCCGTAGCTCACCGAGGCCTCCAGCCCGAACGGGATCACGACCGCGCGCGCCGACGCCGGGTCGCCGGCATCGGCGCGGACAGGGTCGAGGAAGCTCTCCTCGGCCGGCAGATAATCGAGCTTCAGGCTCACGCGTGCGCCTGCTGCGCCTCTTCGCGGTCGGCCTGCGCCGGCCAGCTCGGGTACATGCTCAGCATCGGCTCGTCGAGCAGGATCGCCTCCTCGAAGGCACCGTAGCCGTTGAACCGACCCGCGATGGCCCGACCGTAGGCACCGGTGTTGCCGATCTCGATGTAGTCGCCCTCCCTCACCTTCTCGGGCAGGGAGAACGGCCCTTTCATGCAGTCGATGGTATCGCAGGTCGGCCCCCAGAAGGAGAAATCGGCGTGCGGCTCGTGGGCCTCCACCGGCCGGCTCACCAGCTGCGCGGGGTAGGTAAAGCCCAGATGCGCCGCGTCGAACAGCGTGCCGTAGCCGCCGTCGTTGATGTAAAGCTCGTTGCCGCGGCGCGCGTCCACGCGCACGACCAGCGACTCGGCCTCTGCCACCAGCGCCCGGCCCGGCTCGCACATGAGCCGGCAGCGGTCGCGGATGGGCAGCCGCTCTACGCCCTCGTCGATGGCGCGGATGAAAGCCGCCAGCGGCACCGGCTCGCTGCCCGAGTAGACCGACGGAAAGCCGCCGCCCACGTCGAGGCGGTCGAGCATGACGCCGGCCTTGGCGATCAGCCGGCCCACCTCCTCCAGTGCAGACACGAACGCCTCCGGCGTCTCGGTCTGAGAGCCGACGTGGAAGGTGATGCCGAGCTCCCTGGCGGCCTGGCGCGCCTTCACCAGCAGGCGCACGGCCTTGGCCCCGGAGACGCCGAACTTGCGCTCCAGCGGGATGCGGCTGTTCTTGGCCGCGACCGACACGCGCACCCAGAGCGTCAGCTCGCGCGAGCCGCCGGTCTCATCCAGAATCTTCTTGAGCTCGTCCTCGCTGTCGAGGGCGAAGCTGCGGACGCCGAACTCGGAGAAGGCGCGGCGGATTGAGTTGCGCGACTTCACGGGATGCATGAAGTGCAGGTGCGCGCCCGGGATCGTCGCCGCGTCCTCCACCTCGGGCAGCGAGGCAACGTCGAAATGCCGGATGCCGGCGCCGTAGAGGGCTCCGAGAAGAAACACCGAGCTGTTGGCCTTGTAGGCGTAGGCCACGTCGCCCGGGAAGTGGTCGATGAACCAGCGGGCCGCACGCGCCGCCGCGTGGGGTCGCAGGCCGATCACCGGGATGTCGGGCTTGTTGGCGCCGATCAGCGCACTCGCAGACGGAAACCTGCGCATTTCATGGGACCTCCACCAGTCAAGTTGGACCAGGCGCTGCTCGAACCAGCAGAAGCCGCCGTTCAATTTAGGAAGCGGGAGATAGGGCCTGAGGGGGGTGGTGTAAAGCCCCAATTCCGGGGAGGGGGTAAAAATTTTCGTACGGTCGGGAGCGCAAGCCCGGCCTGCAGGGGAGATAAGCCCAACCCTGAGCGCCTGAAGCATCGGTGGAGCCACTGCCGGAGCGTCTGCCGGAGCGTCTGCCAGGCGGCTCGCCATCCGGATTGGCGGGAGCGCGCCATGTCTGCCTGTGTTCGCGCCTCCGCGCAGGGCCAAACGACGGTGATCCCTCCCTTGGCATCTGGTCGAGAACGCTCAATCCGGCAATGCGCTGCGGCTCACTGCCTCATCTCTTCGGGAGGCATCGGCCCCCACAGGTTGGAAGCCGACGGGTCGGGCTGCCAGACCTTGGGGCGCTGCGGGGAGTCGCGGTGCCACGGGCGCGGCTCGAAATAGCCGAGCGCCTCGTCCTTCATCTGATCGAGCTCGGCAAACAGCTCGGTGATGAGGCCGTTGGGGCTGCGGTGGTAGGCGAACAGGTTGTGGCCGATGCCGTGGCGGCCCGGCCCCCACAGCGTTTTGTAGCCGTTAAGGCTCAGGAAATCGCAGGCGGTCTGCAGGTGCGCCCAGTCGCGCAGCTCGAACGCGGTGTGGAAGTGCCGGTTGGAGCCGGTCTGCATGAGGTTGACGGTGTGGTGATCGGGGCCGCAGCGCAAGAAGGAGAAGAAATCGCCCATCCAGTCGGAGACGCGAAAGCCGAGCACGTCGCAGTAGAACTTGGTGGTGTGCTGCACGTCGGCGACGTGGAAGGCGACGTGGCCTAGCTTATGCGGCACGACGCCCTTGGTGGCGAACCTCTGCGGAGAGAACTCGGGCCGCCTGAACACCTCCATGACGGTGCCCTTGGTGTCCTCGAACACGATGGCGTCGGCGACGGTGGGCTCGGGGTCGTGCTTGCGAGCGGTCGTGACGCCCTGCCCGGCGATCTGGCGCTCGAAGGCGTCGAGGTCCTCCTCGGCGCCGATCTGGAAGCCGAGACGCACGCAGCGGGCGGCCGCGCCCCGGCGCAGGACCACGCAGTGGTGATCGAGGGTGCCGGCCAGCCATACGGCGTCCTTGTCCTTAGCGACCGCCGTCAGACCGAGGATGTCGGTGTAGTACTCAGTCTGCCTGGCCAGATCCGGCGTCTCGTAGCTGGCATGGGCGATCTTGCGGACTCGGATCATGCTCGGCTCTCCCAGGAGCTCCAGATGCTGCAGACGCTCGCCGATGAGCGGCCCGGCGGAGGCGGCATGCCGTTCGCCCAAATCAGGCTGCTCGCACAGGAGATGGCCGAAACGCCCGCAGCACCGAACGTGCTGCCTCCGCAGCGACGCGACACAGACCGTCCGCCGCCAAACAGGACGAATGCCTCTCATCCATTTATCGGTTGCCGTACAGATTGCATGAGGCACGTACGATTGCAACAGATGGATACGCCCATTGCGAGCGACGAGGGGCCGCGCGGGCACTGGGTCAGGCAGCAACCGCGATCGCATCGGCGGTGCGGCGGCGCAGCCGCGCGAGCGCGAGGAGGGCCACGAGGTTGAGGCCGCCCGCGGCGCCAGCCAGCACGAAGGACAGCGCATAGCTCGCGAAAGCGTCGAACAGCAGCCCGCCCGCGTAGGCCCCGACGCCCATTCCGGCCCAGGCCACCAGCATCACCAGGCCAAGCGCCACGCCAAAGCGGGTCGCCGCCACGGTCTCGCGCACGCACAGGATGAGACAGGTCATGTTGCCGGCGAAGCCGAAGCCGAACACGGCGGAGAGCGCCAGCAGCGAGAGGCTGTCGCCCAGGAGCGGATAGACGAGCACGCAGCCGGTCTGGACGGCGGAGGCCAGCGCGTAGGAGGGCAGATAGCCGATGCGGTCGGCGATCAGGCCGAAACAGACGCGGCCGACCGTTGCGGCCAGCATGGCGATGAGCAGGCTGGTTGCGCCCAGCTCCGGCGAGCCGCACACGCCACCGACGAAGCTTGCGAGATGCACGAGCGGCACGCCCATGCAGGTGCAGCACATGAAGGCGGCGAACGCCAGCAGGGCGAGGGCGGTGCGCTCCCCGGCGCTCTGGCGGGCCGGCGCCACAGCCGCGCCGCCCGCGATCGCGCCGGCGGGCCGCCGCATGGGCGGGAAGGTGAGGGCCAACGCAACCAGCACGATGGCGCCCAGCGCGAGAAACGCGGAGCGCCAGCCGAGATCGCGGATCATGAGCGTGGCGAGGTAGGGCAGCACGCCTTGTCCTGCGGCACCGCCGGCAGTGACGATGCCCACGGCCAGGCCGCGGCGGTGCGCGAACCATTCGCCCGGCGCCGAGATCAGAGGAGCGTACAGCACCGCGAAGCCGAGAGCGCCCAGCACCAGGTTGGCGGCATAGAAGTGCCACAGCGATTGCATCGCCCCCATGGCAAGGAGCGAGACGACCATGCCGGCGCCGCCGATCGCCAGCAGGACCCGGATGTCGAGGCGGTCAGAGAGGCGGCCCCAGACAAGCCCGCCCAGCGCCATGCCGACCGAGGCGACGCCATAGCCGAGGCTGACCTCGGCCCGCGACCAGCCGAACGCCGCCTCCAGCGGCTGCATGAAGACGGACGTGAGCGCCAGGCAGCCGAACCCGAGCGCCATGCCGACCGTGCCGCCCACCACCGCGAGGACGGCGCGCGGGTTGCCGAGGTTGTTCCGCACGGGGCCCAGATGGGGCCGCACGGGAGGCCTCAAGCTGGCATTCGAGGCGTGCTGGATGCTCATACCGCGCTCCGTCTTGCCGCTGATCGGCCCGGATCGGCGCTGGCCGGCGCTCCGGAGCAAGCTCGTCGCTGCCAGCTTGCAGGACTGGCCTTGCCACGCGGGCGCGCGCCTCCGCGTCCATCGAACGGTGGATGTCGCGCCTCGTCAGATCTCGCGTGAGCGCGGAGGTAGCGCCGGGGATTGCCGACTGCCGGTCCGGGGCGGAGCCTCGCCTAGGCGTTCGGGCCGCGGTGCATCGAGACCGGCTGCCAGCGCTTGAGCCCGCTGCCCGGCAGCACCGTGGGATTGACGCAGGACATGGGCCAGCGGCCCGAAAGGGCGAGCGCGATCTCCTGGCCGACGCGGCGCTTGCGCGCGGGGTCGAAGCGCGCGGAGGCCGAGGCGTTGTGCGGCGACAGGATCACCTGCGGCATCTGCAGCAGCGGGTTGTCGGGGCGGGGCGGCTCGGTCTGCAGCACGTCGAGGCCCGCGCCGGCAATCCATTTCTCCTGCAGCGCCCGGATCAGGGCCGCCTCGTGCACCGTCGGGCCGCGCCCCGTGTTGATGAAGATGGCGTTGGGCTTCATGGCGCGGAAATGCTGCTCCTTGAGGAAGCCGACGGCCTCCGGGGTGGCGGGCAGGTGCATGGAGATGAAGTCGGAGCGGCTCAGCACCTCCGAGAGGCTGGCGGGCTCTACCCCGCGCGCCGAGATGTCGAGCTCGTCGATGAACGGGTCGAAGGCCAGCATGCGCAGGCCGAAGGCGCGAGCCCGCTCCGCCACCGCCCGCGCCACGCGACCGAAGGCGATGAAGCCGAGCGTCTGGCCCATCAGCCGCGGGACCTGCAACAGCTGAGGCCGGCCCTCCGTCCAGCGGCCCTCGCGCACCATGCGGTCCTGCTCGATGCCGCGGCGGTGGGTGGCGAGCAGCAGCATCATGGCATGGTCGGCCACCTCCTCGATGAAGGTGTCGGGGCAGTTGGTGACGGGGATGCTCTTCTCGGTGGCTGCGGCGACATCGACATAGTCCACGCCCACCGTGCCCAGCGCGATGATGCGGCACCGCTCCAGGGCATGGATCATCTGGGCGTTGAACTTCATGCCCTTGGCGTAGACCGCGTCGGCCTCCCTGGCCGCGGCGATGAAGCCCTCCTGGGTGGCGGGGCACTCGACGATCTCGGCATCGAGATGCTCCAGCGCCTCCATCTCGTAGGCGTAGCCGCCGCCGGCGACGCTGAAGGAGGCGGCTGCGGGCGTGACGATGCGGAAGCTGGGCATGAGGGCATCCTTGCAAGGCGGGCGGCGAGGCGGGTGGCGCAAAAGATGGTGGCCGGCGCGAGGCGTCGGCCTACTCCTTCACGGCCCCCGTGAGGGAGGAGACGTAGTAGTCCACGAAGAAGGAGTAGAAGATCACGACGGGCAGCGAGCCCGCCGATGGCGATCTCGCCGGCGGTGATGTTCTCAAGCCCGGCGAGCATCCGCAGCAGGGTGGACTTGCCGCAGCCGGACGGCCCCACCAGCACCACAAACTCGCTGTCGGCTATGTTGACGCTGACGCCGTGCAGCACCTCCACCGGGCCGAATGCCTTGCGAACGTTGCGGATCTCGACCGCTGCCATCCACGTCCCCATCCCCTCGGGTAACACCGGGTGAAGGTGCGTGCCCGTTGTTCATCGGGCTCCTGTTCGGACCAGCATCGTTGCACTTCGCCCCAATTTCAAGAACAACCTGTGCACGCCAGACGGGTACGGGCTCTTATGGAAGCCGGTGAGTAGCAGGTCGGGCGGCCGCCGCGGAGGCGCGATTTCCGGTTGCACCTATCGGCCGGCCTGCCGAAGCGGTGCCTGCGGATCCTGGCGCGGGGTCAGACCAGCACCTTGCGCAGGCGGGCGCTGACGAGGTCGATGAGCATGACCGTGAGGACGACGATGATGACGATCGCGGCCGTCTCGGAATACTGGAAGCTGCGGATGTTCTCGTAGAGCGACTGGCCGATGCCGCCGGCGCCGACGATGCCGAGCAATGGTGAAGCCGATATCGGCCAGCACGGGGCGTCCGGCCTGGAACGACTTGCCGATGCCGATGACCTCGATGGCCGCATCCTCGGCCTCCGTTGTTCCTGGGAAGCTTCAGAATCGTGTTCGGCCGTTGTGCTATGCGGTGAATTGAATCACCCTGGGGCGGCAAGCCCTCGCTGTCAGCCCTCCCTGGCCAAATCGCGGGCGGCCACGCTATCCTACCGCCAACGAGAGCAGCTCCGGACCCCGGGAGGTCGCGCCATGGCGGGAAGCCGCGTCAGCCGTCGTTGCATGCTCAAGGGGGCCGCCGCGCTCGGCGCCGTGGCCGCCGCAACAGCCGCAACACGCGCCCAACAGAGCGGCGTCGCGGCGCCCCTCCGAACGGCCGCCGGCCCCGCAGCGACCCTGCCGGCGCGCGGCACCTTCGTCATCCGCGGCGCCACCGTGCTGACCATGGACCCCAGTCTCGGCGACTTCGTGCCAGGCGACGTGCGCGTCAGCGACGGCGTGATCGTCGCAGTCGGCCGCGCGGTCGATACCGACAATGCACAGGTCGTCGACGGCAGCGGCGTCATCTGCATGCCGGGCTTCGTCGACACGCACTGGCACCTGTGGACCAGTCTGTTGCGTCCGTACGTGCGCGGCGATGTCAGCGAGCGCGGCTACTTCCCCGTCACGGCGCGGCTTGGCGTGCACATGACGCCCGAGGACAGCTATCGCAGCGTCCGGCTTGGGCTCGCGGAGGCGTTGAGCGCCGGCGTCACCACCGTGCACAACTGGGCGCACAACGTGCGCAGCCCCGAGCACGCCGACGCGGAGCTGTCCGCCATGCGCGACACCGGCATGCGCGGACGCTTCGCCTACGGCCCTGTGCAGGGCATGCCGGACGACGAGCCCATGAACATGGACGGCGTCGCGCGCATCAAGCGCGACTGGATGCCGGGGGACGGGCTCATCACGCTCGGCATCTCCTCGCGCAACGTGGGCGCCCTCAACGTCGGCGGCGCCGGGGCGCGCGGTGTCGTCACCATCGAGATGCTGAAGCGCGACTGGGACGGGGCGCGGGCGCTGGGCCTGCCGATTACAATGCATACCTCCGGCACCAGCCCGGTGATGGCGCTGGAGCAGGCGGGCCTCCTGGGGTCCGATGTCCAGCTCGTCCATCCGCTGCTGACCACGCCCGAGGAGCGAGCCGTCCTCAAGATGCGGGACGTCCGCTATTCCACCTCGCCCGCCGGCGAGGCGCGGCGGCCGGCCAGCGTCGGCGTGATCCAGCTCGGCGAGCTGCTGGAGGCCGGCATCAAGGTGAGCCTTTCCACCGACCACACCACCAATGCCAGCTGCGACCCGTTCGGGGCCATGCGGCTCCTGTTCTCGCTGCACCAGCATCGCCTCGGGGCCAAGGTGCCGTTGACGATGCGGCGGCTGGTCCAGCTCGCCACCCTGGACGGCGCGGTGGATCTTGGGATCGCCGGCCGCACCGGGTCGCTGACACCCCGAAAGCGCGCCGACATGATCCTGATACGCACGACAGACCTCAACATGACGCCCATCGGCGATCCCTACGAGGCCCTGGTGTCCCTGGCCCAGCCCGCCAACATCGACACGGTGATCGTGGACGGCCGCATCCTGCGCCAGGCGGGGAGGTTCACCGCGCTCGACCACGCCCAGGTCGTCCGCGAGGCCCAGGAGGCGGCGCTGGGGCTCCGAGCCAAGGCCGACTGGCCGCCTGTGTAGCACCCGTCATCCCGGAAGCCGAGCCGCAGGCGAGGCTATCCGGGACCCCGGGACACAAGTCTCATCTCACGAGGTCCCGGCTCGAACCGCCGCTCGCCTTCGGCTCGCATCGCTTCGGCCGGGATGACGGGTGCATCTGGCGCCGCCCTCTTTACAGAACAGCCACTTGGGTATTGGTAGGGGCCAAAATCGGGGAACGAGCCCATGTCCGGCCAACGCGAGCGCCTCTACCTGTTCGACACCACGCTGCGCGACGGCGCGCAGACCACCGGCGTGGATTTCTCGATCGAGGACAAGCGGCTCATCGCCCGCACGCTGGACGAGATCGGCATCGACTACATCGAGGGCGGCTATCCCGGCGCCAACCCCACCGATACCGAGTTCTTCGGCACCGACCCCGGCTTCGCCCACGCCACCTTCACCGCCTTCGGCATGACCAAGCGCGCCGGGCGCTCGGTGGCCAACGATCCGGGCTTCCAGGCCACCCTGCAGGCCAAGGCCGGCGCCATCTGCCTGGTCGCCAAGGCCTGGGACTACCACGTGCGGGTGGCGCTCGGCATCTCCAACGAGGAGAACCTCGCCGGCATCCGCCAGTCCATCGAGGCGGTGGCGGAGAGCGGACGCGAGGCCATGCTCGACTGCGAGCACTTCTTCGACGGCTACAAGGCCAACCGCGCCTACGCCCTGGCGGCAGCGCGCACCGCCCACGAGGCCGGCGCCCGCTGGATCGTTCTTTGCGACACCAACGGCGGCACGCTGCCCGACGAGATTGCCGCCATCGTCGCCGACGTGGTCCGCCACGTGCCGGGCTCGCACCTCGGCATCCACACCCACAACGACACCGAGAACGCGGTGGCCAACTCCCTGGCCGCGGTGCGGGCCGGGGCGCGCCAGATCCAGGGCGCCTTGAACGGCCTCGGCGAGCGCTGCGGCAACGCCAACCTCATCTCCATCATCCCGACGCTGCTCTTGAAGAGCGAGTTCGCCGACCGCTTCGAGACCAGCGTGACGCCGGAGCGGCTGAGGAAGCTCACCCATGCCAGCCGGCTGCTCGACGAGGTGCTGAACCGCGCGCCCAACCGGCAGGCGCCCTACGTGGGCGAGGCGGCGTTCGCCACCAAGGCCGGCATCCACGCGTCCGCCATCCTCAAGGAGCCCGCCACCTACGAGCACGTGGTGCCGGAGAGCGTGGGCAACCGCCGCCGCGTTCTGGTCTCCGACCAGGCCGGCAAGTCGAACCTGCTCTACGAGCTGGAGCGGCTGGGCGTGCCGGTCTCGCGCGACGACGCCCGCATCGCCGGCCTCCTCGACGAGGTAAAGGCGCGCGAGGCCGCCGGCTACGCCTACGAGGGCGCCGATGCCTCCTTCGAGCTGCTGGCGCGCCGGCTGCTGGGCGAGGTGCCGCGCTACTTCACCGTCGACAGCTTCCGCGTCATGGTCGAGAAGCGCCACAACGCGCTCGGCAAGCTCGTCACCGTCTCGGAGGCGACCGTCAAGGTCTTCGTCGACGGCGATGGGGAGCCCCTGTGGTCGGTGGCCGAGGGCGACGGCCCGGTGCACGCCCTCGACCAGGCGCTGCGCAAGGACCTCGGCCGCTACCAGGGCTACATCAAGGACGTGGAGCTGGTCGACTACAAGGTGCGCATCCTGACAGGCGGCACGGAGGCCGTCACCCGCGTGCTGGTGGAGAGCCGCGACAAGGCCACGGGCGGGCGCTGGTTCACGGTCGGCGTCTCCTCCAACATCATCGACGCCAGCTTCGAGGCGCTGATCGATTCGATTACGTACAAGCTGCTGCGGTCGGGCGCGGCGGGGACGATGTAAGCCGTCCGTCATGTTGTGCGCGAAGCCGTCTGCGCCGCGCTCAACACGACAACCCGGGAGCGGCTTTCTTGCGTTGTGCCATGACGCCCCAGATGGCCGGCCGGTGCAGGTGATTTGCCGACGCACGCCAAGCCACACAAATTTAACTATGCATTTGCAGGGACCTGCTAAGCTATGGTTACCCCCTCAACGGAGCGCTGCTCCAAGTCCCGGTTATCTGATGATACGTTCGGCTGAGATAGAGAATTTCCGTGGGTTCAAGAGCCTACGCCTAGCAGGGTTTCGGCGGATCAACATTGTTGTTGGCGACAACTCTAGCGGAAAGACGGCCCTTCTAGAAGGATTGTTCCTCGCGTCCGGCGCCTCCCCCCAGGTCGCTGGGAAGCTTCGAGCGTGGCGCGGTTACAACACTGAACTCGAGGGGCCTCCCGACCAGTTGATGGACGCGATTTGGCGCGACCTATTCTTCGATCTTTCGTACGATAACACAGCCTCTGTTCGGATGGTTGGGACAAACGGTGACACTAGGGAGATGGTTATTACTACTGCCTCTCATGACCAACACCAAGAGATTATGCCATTAAAGCGACCGCAAGACGTTCTTGCAATCAGTCACCCTTTGAGATTTGGGTGGAAGGGAGCGAACGACGACGACTTCCACTGGGAAACACCAGAAATAGTAGGCCAGCAGATCAAAGTGACCGTCCGAGAAAGCAATGTGCGTGCGTATTTCATCAGTTCCGCGCACCCGGTCGCACCGAAATTTCTAGCAACCATGCTATCGGATCTTCGCAAGGAGGGTAAGGACGCTCCATTTCAACAAGCGATGAGAAAGGAATTCGATTACATCAAATCGATCTCTTCCGAGCAGAATGCCGGCTCAGCAATGCTATATGCTGGTCTAAAAGGAAAGACAACACTACAACCCTTAAATCTTATGTCTTCCGGTATCTACAAAATCGCCAATATCCTCCTCCACATGATGCGAGCCAAGAAGGGTTTTGTTTGCGTAGACGAGATAGAGAACGGCATATACTACACGCGATTGAAGTCGCTATGGTCGGCGGTCGAACGTCTCTCTAATCAAAATCAGAGTCAGGTCTTCGCGACAACGCATAGCTTGGAATGCTTGCAAGCTGCTGCGAAAGTGTTACCAGCGCGCGAGCTCTCCCTCATTCAAGTCTTTCGTGAGAAGAACGGTTCTTGTCGCGCTCTTCTTGCCGAAGGAGAGAATGCAATTGCAGCAATCGAGAGCGG